>Ga0164296_1000300_pt1 | contig 61684 bp, 43 predicted proteins | sample GEODES057metaG_FD_113533 | JGI IMG/M metagenome (GOLD analysis project Ga0164296, IMG submission 113533) | Dystrophic lake water microbial communities from Trout Bog Lake, Wisconsin, USA - GEODES057 metaG | ecosystem: Environmental > Aquatic > Freshwater > Lake | place: USA: Trout Bog Lake...
TGTATTCCATATGATTCTGCACTTGGCTCTATTAAATTCTGAATCTCTAATGTAATCGGTTTCGGCGCAAAGAAAAATGTAGACAATTCACTTTCGCGACGCCATTGAGGCAATTTTATTATTGTTTTTAATAAAGTGTGATATTCCGTTAATACTTCTGATTGTTGCACTTTTGCAAGAGGATTCATCTGACCTGTTATTAATTGAATCATACGAACACAATTGTTTATTATATTTACTGTATTGTCAAAATCACCTAATATTATTGTTTCAAATTCATATTGAACAGTCGCGAACGATACATTCGACTCATTCATTGTTGTAAAGGGGTCATCACTTTCACGTAATATTGTAATACGATATGCAACATTTGTTTTTTTATTAGTATATACAAATTCTTTAATTAATCTAAAGTTTTTTATTACAGTCTCCCAATTATTTATCTGCGACTCTAAATCACTATTTTTATCGGCTAATTGCTTTTCTATTATATGCGAAACAATATCTAAAGGAAGTTCATCCGGAAGCGTTTCTGACTCTATTAAATTATTTCTGTAAAACTCATGCGGAACCGTAGTAGGACTATCCGATACACAATACCGAGAAATATGCGCAACCTCTTTTATATGTAATTCTGCGCCACCATCCATAGGTGTGACAATTAATACATCAGGATGTATAACCTCTTCATAGTCTTCGTCAGATTTTAAATATAATAATACATTATCAAAAATCTCGGATGACCATGCATAATCAGATTTGTATTTAAATGTCCATTCTATATTATCGTTTAATCTATCTTTGACTATTTCGCCATGTTTCTTGAGGAATGTCTCCATTTTTTCTTTTGATACTTCCATCTTCTCTATTCATAATAAATACTTATTTCTTTATATATATATGTTATATCGTATTACGGTCTAAATCATTTTTTTATCATCCATACATTTTGACGTCTTTCTTTACCACGCTTCACCTCATTTTTATATAAAATCCAATTATATTCTATCGAAGAATGTATCTTCTTCTTATCACTTATTATTATTTCATCTAAAATCCAACTGAGGAAACCTGCTATAATTGGTTCAGATGTATCTGTAATACTATTACCACTGAGCCATGCTATTATACTTCGCGTTTTACGTGGCCCAAAGAATACTAAACCATCAACAGATGTAACTATTTTCTCTAATTTATTCTTCAAAAGTGAACTCGCATTCTCCTTTAAACTCTTTGGATAAATTGAATATACCTCATCTATCTTCATTAATATATACTCAAATACCTCATATTGCAACGGGAAATCCTGATTTCCTCCCTGGTTTCCTTCATGGTTTTCTTTTTCATGATTTAAAGTGACTGGCATGACTGGCATCGGAGTTCCTGCGACTACTGAAACGGGGTCACTTTCGAATTTCAATGATGGAGTTTTAATTTTCTTTTTAACTGGCGCCACAGGAGTCACCACGGTTTCTGATATGGTCTCTGCCGCTACATTTGCCGTGTCATTGGCCATGACAGTATCCTCCGCCACAGGAGTAACAGGTATAGTATTTTGTAAATATATATCAGCATTTGCATGTTTGTTTTTCCATAAGTCTCCACCACTTGGTAACAATTTATATATATCAGGGTCCATTGCGTTCACTCGCTAAGTTACTCGCTAAGTTACTCGCTAAGTTACTCGCTAAGTTACTCGCTTGCTTACTCTCCTTAGAAATAAATTGAAATAAACTTTATATCATTTTTTATAGAATATAATCTTCTGTTTTTAATTCATTTTCATTAATTATATTTTGTGTATTTACTTTTGCCAATTTCTTTTTTAATAATGTAAATTTCATACTAGAAGAAATCTTATTCAATGTCTTCTCATATACTTCGCTATCTTCTTGTTCTACGTTTTCTACAGCTACATCTTTTTTGTTTACAGTAGCATGACTATGATGTTTACGTGCAGCAGCGCTAGCGCTTCCGTGCGTGCCATGCGTGCCATGCGTACCATGTGCAGTAGTATGTTTATCTGTCTGTAATTTTTTATTTAATACATCACATAATGATTCGTATTTTTTAAGTTCTGTGCCAGATTTATTACAAAATAATACATATTGCTCTAATTGTTCTAATAATTTTAATGGTATCCACGCTAAATTCACAAAAATACCATTATTATTTTTCGAATATTCACAATTATTCTCGTGTATCATTTTAAACATTTCCTCTAATTCGGTTTGACTTAGAAATTGTACAGTATTCGCCAATTTCTTGCATCTCTCACTGTGCGTTGCTTCACCACCTACGTTCGTTACACTGTTTGATTCATCCATTTTATATATTGATATATGTATCTCTATAGTTATACTAAACTACTCTCTAAATCATTTTATATTTAATAATCATCATATGCACCTCCACCTTCGGGGTCATCTTCATCACCTCCACCCTCAGCTTCTTCATCATCGCCATCGCCATCTGGATCATCACCATCACCTCCGTATATTCCAAGGTCTTCACCACCGAGTACGTCGTCAAATATATCAACACCACTAATTATCTTTTCATCATCTGAATGTTGTGGATCATCACCACCAGTAGATTCTTTATCATCAGATTCTTGACCTTCAGCATCTGATTCAGACCCATCACCATCCTCACTTGCAGATTTCTCATCTGGTTCCACTAAATCTCTTTCACCAATATCCTCTGCTTTATTTGTCAATGAATGAACACCACGACCAATTATAGAAATTTTGCTATCATTTAATTGATATGATTTACCCATGACCATTACATTAAATGTATCACCAATATTTAATGAATCAAGATCAATTTCAGAAACAATTCCTGCAGCACGACGAGGTACAATAATATCAAGAATAGTTATATCTTTTCCATGAATTTTAATATTACTTTCAGCCAATATACCGAGCGCATTCTTATTTTTAACTGTAGCCTCTACACGTGAATCTTTCGCAGGATTACATACATCTGACCTACATATGACTTCGTATATAACATATCCATTAAAATGTTGTTTAATAAATTTACCACATGACCTGCTTTCTATGACTAAAGTATCTGGCTTTATGAAACCGAAACGACTGCATTTACCCTCCAATTCCTCCTGCAATTTTGTTAATAGAATCTCGTCAAAGTCCCCATGTAACTCTGAAATCGGCAATTGTATACTTGTTCGAAATCTTATAGGAATAAACATTTATAATACGATCTCCTTTATTAGTATACTAGAATTCATTTTTTTAAGTAAAGAGGTAAGTTTTATCTATAGTCTATCTATATTAGAAATTTTATTTTCTATAATCTTTTTTATAAAATTTATTAAATCTCTCTCTCTCTCTCTAAAATATATGAGTAAAATATATGAGTAAAATAATGGTAAATAAATAATAATAAAAATAATAATATTAACTTGATTATGGTAAATAAATGTTTTTAGCGGATATAATAATGAGTAAAATAATGGTAAATAAATTCATATAAAGATAAAAATTACTATATTGTAATAATAAGATGTATAAATATGAAAAAATATTCTGTTGTGAATATTGTGAATATAAAACTCTTAGATATTATAATTTATATCGACATATGGTCGTAAAACATATAGAAAGTGGCGAACTTTCTGCAAAATCATTTGCTGCACCAAAAGATACCCTTGCTGCACCAAAAGATACCCTTGCTGCACCAAAAGATACCCTTGCTGCACCAAAAGATACCCTTGCTGCACCAAAAGATACCCTTGATGCACCAAAAGATACCCTTGATGCACCAAGTCGAAATAGATGTGATAAATGTGATAAAATATTATCTAGACATACTATATTTCTAAAACATTATGATAAATGTAAAGGTAAAATAGAAGAATAACGCTACAGATTTTTGCCCTATGGTTTCCATTCAGGATATGTATATAGTTTCCCTTGTTTTAATATATTGTACATTATTGTATAGCAATACTGTTCTTTTGTCTTCTTTTCCTCTTTTGAACCCGATGCAATACTTAATTTACCCATTATATCTGACAATTGATTATATCTCTTTGATTCACATATTTCCCCTTTTTTCCCAACATCAGGTAATATAATCTTAAATGTAAATCGATAAGGCGCTGTATTATCTTTGCGGAATCTATGAGGCTCTAATATACCATATATCTTGTATTTATCAAACGATTCGCGCTTTATTTGTGTGCGTTTCGATTTAATCTGATCTATTTCACTCTCAGTTGCTTTTATATATCTTCCCGTGTCATATAATATAACTTCAAAATCATCTTTATTAAATATATTCACAAAACCTATATATTTCGTCATTTCCTTCTTGAGGCGCGGAATCTCCTTCTTATTTATAAATACTCCATTTTCACCAAATATATCCGCAATAGTCATATATCTGTCTTCACTTGATTCAATCAATTTCTTCGCAATATTAAACCAACTATCGGAATCTACAGACAGATATGCAGACAATAGGCTCACATATTTATCTTTTGTAATCTCAATATTATTTAATATATTATCTAACGGATCAACCAATGCAGCCCTTTTGGCGGAAGAGCTATTTTTACTGGTGCTGCCTTCGCTGCCTTCACTGCCCTCACTGCCCTCACTGCCTTCGCTTCCCTTATTGTCGCGATGGGCCTCTTTATCCTCTCTGTATTTTTTCGCGCGTGGTAAATGAATAAATACAGGGTCTTCTTTCTTAGAATCTGGCACTATAACTAAATTTCCTAAATGTGGATATATCATATAATTTTCTATAAGTCTATTTGGATACATACCGCGATATATTGTTTCAAGCGCTACTTCTTCAATGGTATCTATATGTTTTATTAAATCGTCAACATCTATATAGATGCTCTTTTCTTTCTTTTTTTCTACATATTTTTTCATACGTTTCAATAATGTCGGAATAATAAGTTCACTGACTTCACTGCGTGTTATTGGCTTCTTCTCTATTTCAGCTATCTTTGCACAATTCGGTTTTTTATGAGTATTATCACCGAAATTATACGGCACTAATTTCTTTTGTGATGTCCGTAATACTATACTAAAATCAAATATACTTTTTGGATAATAATTAACATTCTCTAATAAATTACAATCTACTGCAGAATCTCGTATGGCATTCTCTATAAATTGGGTTTGCTTCAGTTTACGCGCAGATATCTGATAGGCTCTTATATCTGCGGTACTTGACGCATGCATAAATATCGTAATGTTACGTTCTTCGAGTGGTAAATCTGTATGAGAACATGTGCGAATTGCTCGCCCGGCAACTTGTTCTAAACGATTCATATGATACCAAGGGTCCATAATATGCACCTCGCGGACGTTTCTAAATGAAATACCTTCACTCGCTACCTTTGTCATTAAAATAACCTTGATTTTTTGACCATGAATATTATTTTTTGCATTCACTACTTTCACTAACTTATCTATAGCAGACGATGATGAACCTGTACCCATTATTTGATGGTCCGTAGACATTATGCAATAATTTGGAAAAGGAATATCATCATAGGTTGTAGCCTGAATTTTTGTATTAGAATTTTTAAGTAATATATTATTACCACCGTAACGCTGGAATCCCATATGTTCTAGAGCAATCGCAAATGGTACCACGCCACTCCATGCGAACTGGGAATAGACAATAACAATTCCTTCGGATGTAGCTACAAATTGAGAAATTTTTTTCATTTTTGCGGCGATGTTTCCAAGATTCTCCTGTGCCAGATAATTATCATACTCTTTTTTATACATTACCTTTAATGGTTCAGCACTATTCTGTTCTTCTTTACTTTCAATATTAAAGATAGTACGAAACCCCTTCGCACCACCTTTGTCATTTGCATATTTAACATTAGATAACTCTAATTGTAATAAACTCGCAGTAGCTGCAGTAGCCGCATCAGGTGTTGTAAGGGCGGCAGGGGCGGCCGCGCCAGGTATTTTCTGGTCTTTTCCGAGGGGTGTTTTTACAATACTATTTAAATCAACATTTGTGTTTTCATAGTTTCCGTCTATGCGGGTCCATGAATCTTTTATACATTCTATACCATTTACAGAAGGACTTAATTTAACACCAAACGTAAATGGATTACTTGATTTAATATAACTTATATATTCTGAAGCTAATTGCTTGAGTAATATAAATGGTTCTTTTTCAACCGCACTCTCATCTGATTTAAATAATATAGGAGGATTCTTTACATTAAAAGGTATAGGTGTAATTTTATCATTTTTCAATAATAAAGAGAGTAACCAGAATATTTCTTCGGGTTCATTATACATTGGTGTAGCAGTTAATAAAACCACTCTATTTCTAGCGCCATTTTCTATTAATTTCTCGAGTGCATCTGCTGCTTTCTTTTCTGTTTCGCTTACACGTAAATTATGCGCTTCATCTACTATAATAACTTTATCTGTAACACTCGGATTCTTTTTATTATATGAAACGACTTCGCCATATGTTAAGAATTTATACCTTGTTCGTATTAATGAATAAATTCTTTTACGTATTTTTTCAATATCATCGGCAGTATTTACATTGACTCCATGGATAAGTCTCATATATAAATCACCATTGCATTGTTTTTCAATATCTTTCATAGATTCCATGGATATAAGCTGCGTATATGAGAATATTTGGTCTTCAAATGATTTCTGTAAAACAGAAGATGCTACAACTAATATTTTTGGTCCATTGGCTTGTTTATGGTCATATAAAAGAGATTCGGCGATAGTAATTGCGCTGCAACTTTTACCAGTTCCCAGAGAATGAAAGAGCATTAAACTTCTATATGGACTGCGTCGAGATAAGTAATGTGCCATTAAATTTTGATAAAGTGTTTTCTCGAATCCAAAACAAGAACTGATGACTTGAGATTCAAATTCATCCTTGCTTTTTATTTTCGGAATTTGCGGAGTTTTATACATCTGATATTCGCGAAGACTAGCTAACTTAGAAGCAAAATCGGTGTCGCCATGTTCTGGATATATTAATTTAACGTCGCCCATTATATTATATGTAGATTAATATAGAGATATATTTTATGGGATACCCATCTGAAGACTTAGCAGCAAAATTATCTGCTGAAAAAAGAGGAAAAACTCCCGCATCTGTCGGTGGCGCTAAAAAAGAATATAAAAGTACTGATACCAAAATAACTTTTATTAAAAATAATAAAGAATATACACGTGTAGTTTACACTAACAAAAGAAACACAGAATACGTTAAATATGAAAATCATTGGATACCAGTAAGTAAACTCCACAAAAAAGGCGGCTCCCCACCAACAAAAAAACTTAAGACGGTGACTTCGGAAACTGGTGTAGATGAACGTAAGAAGGTGACTTGGAAACCTGGTGTAGGTGAACGTAGTGGCATAGATCTAAATAAATCACCACCGCATTCGGCATATTCAAGACAGGGAAATAATAAGTCGGACACGAGATTAACACTGAGTCCACCGAAAGGACCTCCAAAATCCAGCGCGGAGCTGGCGGCGGAGCAGCGGGCGCACGCGGACGCGGTGTCGACCCTTGCGCAGCTAAGATCAGGATCGTCACTACCACCGGAATTGATGCAGCTTGGGCATCTTTCTAAAAAAGAACAATGGGATGCACTTTTAGAGAGGAGGAGAGAAAAATTAGAGAGAAGAAGAGAATTGAGAGAGGCATTAAAGCCTTTTAGACCGATATTTGACCCATCTGACCCATATACAGATCATCATCCAATAAGAAGACGTAAGGGTGGTACCCCAAAAACACCTCTTGATAATGAAAGAATAACACCTTTCGTTTATAATACAAAAACTGATGAAATTGAAGAAAATCATGAAATTCCTCTTCCTGCGGCTCAAGCATTAATAAAAATGAGAAATGGAGCACCTTATTATGTTGAGAATGCTGTAGCAGCTAGTGTGTTAGCAAGTCTCAATATAAAAAAATAAAGGACCCTCTAGAAGATCCAGAGGGTCTAGCAAATAATTAATCAATTTTCGTATTTTTCATATGAAAATATATGTCCGCACATATTGATACATCTGCATCTGCCCTGTGCAATATTTCAGTGGGTTCTTTATTAAAACAAATTTTATATAATTCCGCTAATTTCATCCATTTACCATTATAGAATTCAGTTGGAGCCGCGGTGCCATTTGTTGCCTCGCGCTGTCTTTTCTTTATTATACCACGTCTCCATTCGTTTCCCATTATCATTGTGCATCTTTTCTCTTTTTTACACCATTTTGTATATAATTCGGTCTGTTCATAGCGATACAATTCAGACTGTATAACGGTATCGTCAAAACGGACATTATGTGCTACAACGAATGTTACATCTTCTATCGCCTCCGCAAATAATTTAAAGAAATCGCGAATCGGGATTCCTGTGTCTGTAGCTATTTCTGTAGTAATTCCATGGATTTTTGCAGGAACATCAGGTATCACATAACCATCAGGCTTAATAGTATAACATGCTTTATCTACTAAAGCATCTGTAGTCTCATCATATTTCCGCCAAGCAATCTGAACCATTCTGCAACACTCCCACACAACACTCTTCGTTATATCAGTACACCCTCGGGGAAATAATCCAGTAGTCTCTGTATCAATTATCATAAACGTCATTTTATTATATAAGCCTGCCGCAATTTATATATTATCAAGCATTTTATCTTTAAGCAGTTTATCCACCTGTTCAATCAATTTTTTACGTTCTGTATTGTGTTCCCGGATATGTACCAATACATTCTCAAAACTTAACCATTTAATAGCTCGCACCTCTCTCGCCTGGTTTATATTATTTAAATCTACATCTATGATATCAGAATCGTTATATTTTATTAATTTTGCAACATAATATACATGTCTATATAATATATTATTTGTACCATAAAATATCTCCTCATAAGGCGGCATGTCACTATCGAGATTAATTAAATTGCCATGGATTCCCGTCTCTTCTGTATACTCGCGCACAGCACATTTAATGTCATCTTCGTATATTTTTCGGCGTCCTTTAGGAAACCCCCATTCCGGATTTTCAAAGAGAGATATTGATGTATCTATCAAATATTTGAGTGTTATTTTCTTATTATCGCAAGGAGAACCATTTGCCGAATAACCTTTTACAAGCGTCTCAAATTTAGTCTTCGCATGATTATACTCATTTGTTTGCTTAGAAATAGACGTTTGATACCATACATGATTCCATAAGTTATCGAAATCTAAAGTTTGTAGCAAGTCTCTTTCATGTATTGTCATGCCACTTAAAAGATTTCGAATATATGAGTGATTTTTTAACTCATATTTTCCTCTAATAAATTCCATAAAACATAAACTGTCTTTTCTTTGAATCATTAAATATTCTATTTTGTTTTCAGGAGATATCTTGTAACATATTATCCCAAAACTCGTTATTGGGTGTGGACAATCTTTATATAAATGACCAATATTTCCACAATTTCTACAAGTATGTAATTGTTGGGTTTTATTTATATTCATTTTTAGACAATTTTGATTGCCCTACTCTTTCATTAAAAATTATAATGCTTAAATAGTAGTAGATGGGCATTGATCCTAATCATTTTGGTCCTTATTTCTGGGCAACAATCCATTTTATATGTTTAGGTGTAACAAGTAATTTATCAAATGACCAGAAAAACGGATATTGCCAATTCTTCAATAACATACATTACGTTTTACCATGTGCATCATGTGGAGAACATTTAAGAGATAACATGAGAAATATTACACAAATAGAAGAGGTGTTTGCAGATCCATCATATTCATCCGATAGTCTATTCTATTGGTCCGTTGATTTACATAATATTGTAAACGATAAATTGGGAAAACCACGGATGACACACCAAGATGCCTATAAATTCTGGAGAAATGCCCCATACGCAACTTTTAATAAAAATACTAAAGATACGAATAGCGATAAAAATGATGAAGTTATAAAAATAGTTTATAAAGAAAATTATAGTCAACCAATACAAATGTTTCTAATATTCATTATCGGATTATTGATTGGAGTCATGCTGTTCTATTGCTGTAGGCATTGAGATGGCATTAGGAAGGCAAAGTTTAATATGGTGCTGCACCTGGGGTTTGTGCTTTTAAACCGAATTTAGAGGGTGGTGCAGGGGAATAAGAACTTGCAGTGCCATCAAATGGTTCAATGCCTGCCATATGAGTTTGGTCATTAGCATCGCCATATATATCTGCTTGGCCATTTATTTTTGCATATCCTTGATTGAAATTAGTTTGGGATATGAAGTGTTGTGGTTTCTTGTCTTCAAAGTGTTCTTGAGTATGGAAACCTGATGATTTTGGTTGTGCTGTGAATTTCTGGTTATGGAAACCTGATGATTTTGGTGCTGTTGCGGGTGGCATGGATGATGCTGTGAATTTCTGGTTATGGAAACCTGATGATTTTGGTGCTGTTGCGGGTGGCATGGATGATGCTGTGAATTTCTGGTTATGGAAATTTTGAGCAGAGGCTGCTTTGAATGGTTGGGTTGGGTTTACACCAGGTGCGCTTACTGGTGGTGTGGCGTTTTTATTGGTGGAAGGCATGGAAGAAGGAGAGACACCTGCGGGTAATGATGGGTTACTGACTGCACCATGAGTTGCAACGTCAGAGGGAATACCTATAGCATTTGGTGGCATTAAACCATTTGGTATGGGAGATGGAGCAGCGGGAGTAGTGGTAGTGGTGGTGGCAGTTGCATCGAATTTCTCATTGCCAGTAAACATCTGAGCGGCATATTTATTGGCATCTGTGAAGTTTGCTGTGGGTGTACCTTGCTTGTTTTGACTTACGAATTTCTCTGCATCTGCAATAGCTACTTCACCCATTGTTCTTGAGCGGCTTGTTAAAGACATAACTGCTAATATAATAAGAAGAGCGCAGTATATAATAAGGAGTATGCTAATTATCCATGCATAAATAGAGCACCACGGGCGCTGGTTATTCTTTCCTGCACCGACAACAATGCATGTTAATTGGAAAAGAGATAACAGTAAACCTGGAAGGGATACTAAGAATAACATAAATACGAATGCGAATTTTTGAGATAATGGGACGGCATCGTTACCGAATAATATAGTTAAAGATACGACTAACATGGCAGTAATAACTGCAAATGCAGCATAACGGGATTGTGGAACTCCAATGAAGGCATTTACAAAAGACATAATTAGTTCTATATTAGAGATAACACAAAAATCTATTACGTCTACTTAAGAATTTAAACATTAAAAAATGAAAAGCAAAAATAAAAAGATAAATAAATATATAATAAAGTATTGCGTAAAATAAATAATATAAAGACGAAAGGGCACTAAATATGGGTATTCCTCATTATTTCTATATTTTGACTCAGGAATATAATGATATTTGTAGTATCGTAGCGCCTGATAATTGTCAACACTTCTTTATTGATTTTAATGGGATGATTCATCAATCTGCGGCATTAAAAATTTCACCGGAATTAATAAAGTCTGCCACTTGGGATTATTTACATACATGTATTGATTTAATTAAACCGTCGCAAACTGTAAATATTTGCGCTGACGGCGTAGCTCCTCTTGCTAAAATGAATCAACAAAGGAAACGCCGATTCTTGAGTATTATTGAGAACAAATCAGCAGAATGGGATAAAAATGCTATAAGTCCTGGTACGGATTTTATGAATCAATTTAACAGTTTTATGAGTAAAAATATACGCGATACTTCTTCCGATTTTATTTATACATATTCTGGTACAAATATAGTGGGCGAAGGAGAGCATAAAATATTCTCGAAAATTCGTGCTATTCCGAATAATGACGTCATTATTATATATGGACTTGATGCGGATCTTATCATGTTATCTTTAATTTCAAATCATCCGAATATTTATTTAATGCGCGAAACTATCCAAGTTAATTTAATACAAACAGAAACTTCAAATAAATTCGTATATCTAAATATTGATAAACTCAGATATAGAATCTTACGACAACTCCGTGATAAATTCAACTGGGATATTGAGGAAATTGTTGAGAATGAAATATATTCCGATAAATCCTGTGAAATTATAGAAAGCTATGTAATCCTGTGTTTCTTATTGGGAAACGATTTTCTTCCCCATATTCCCAGTCTCAGTTTAAAAAAGAATGGTCATTCACGACTCTTGTATGCCGCAAAAAATGTCTACGATAAATTGAAATGCAATATTATGAATAATAATGTAATCAATTATGAGTATCTCATTGATATCTTTAAAATCTTAAGTGTCGACGAAAATGATATTATAATTAAACTCAATGAAGAATATATTAAAAAAGGGGCTTATAATGAAAACCAGTATGCTCTCAAGAATAAATCTCCTTTGGCAAAAAACATATATTCTTCTCCGCAAAATTGGAGGGCGTTATATTATAAACATTTGTTCAAATCAAGCATAAAAGATACATCAATTATTATTGATTCTTGTAAATTATTTATTAATGGAATAAAATGGACATACCTATATTATAAGCAATTGCCAAAAGATGATAGATGGTATTATCCTTATGGATATTCTCCGACAATCCTCGATTTAGCTAATTATTTGCAAGGAAATATTAATGAATTTAGCGGGAGCGGCGGCATAGAAAACCGTCAAAAAGAACCACCGCCAATTTCTTCGGATGTTCAGTTGCTTGTTATATTGCCTCCGCAAAGTTTCTCTATTTTACCTGAAAAATTGCGAAGGGTAATGTCTGACCCAAAATATGGATTAGCGCATCTTTATCCAAATGAATACACTATAGAAACATATTTGAAAACATATTTATGGGAATGTATTCCGAATCTTCCAGCAATTGATATTGACTTGATTGAGAAATGTATTTCTTCTTTATAATTAGAATAAATACATTTATATGAATAAATACATTTATATGAATATAGCTATAATTACATTTATAATAACAGTTGTGTGTTTTTTAAGTTATTCTTTATTATTTTCAGGTTCTTCTGAGAACTTTGACGGGTCTCATTTTAATATCATTAGCGGATATTTTCCGCAAAGTGTTGTTTCTGACAAAATTGACACTGCAACAAATTTAGAAGACTGTTTAAGTACATGTGATAAAGACCCGAAATGTACTGGATTTTTAATGAGCGGCAAGAATTGCTGGAATATAAAAACAAAGAGTAATGCTATTCCGGCATTTATAAAAGCAAAAGACCCCAAGGTATTTAATCCTATATCTGGAATAAAACAATTGGCAGATTGTAATAGCGCACAACAGACTTTTGGCGGCACATGTTCCGGAAATGATTACCCTACCAATGATTTATTACCGATACCATCATATGTTCATGCGGATACTTTTGGTAATTGTGTGGAGAAATGTATAGATAACGATGGATGTGTCGGTATATCTTACGATACAGTGAAACAGAACTGTTATTTAAAAAAGAAGATGTCAGGGAACGGAAATCCTGCGCTTCATAGACTTTCGTGGATTCGTTCAACCGCTTGATAGTGCGCGGCTTGATAGTGCGCGAGAGATTTGTTTTTATTATAATATTTTTTATATATAATAAATGTAATTGAATGTTATATTATACATCACTCTTATTTATAACAAACGTTATTCATTCATCATTTGTTTGTTGTTTTGACTGTGAATATGCTACTTTAATATTAACATCTACATCAATATTACATCACGCAAAATTATATGATAATTATATTGGGAAACGTATAGTTTATTACTGTGATTTTAGTAGTGTATTTTCTATATTCTTTGCAGGATTATATAAATTATATACTATTCAAAATATTATAGGCTTCACTTCTACAATGAAATTGAATATTGCATCTCTCGTAGTTACAACGGCACTGGGAACTACTACCGTTTTCTTTGATAATTATCTAAAGGCTTTTAAAATAAATTGGAGAAATATTCATGCAGGTTTTCATTTATTATCGTGCGTAACTGGACATCTTTTTTTATTAAATTATAAGAAAGCATATCCAAATAAATGTTACAGTTGCCCTGCGAATGGCATGGGAACTACAGCATTATATTAGAAGACCTTTAGACCTTTGAAGTTATTTATTATTATTTATTATTTGTTATTTATTATTTGTTATTTATTATTTATTATTTATTATTTATTATTTATTATTTATTATTTATTATTTATTATTTATTATTTGTTATAAATTGCGAATAATATATTTATTAATAATAGATATCAATGTCAAATACAAAATTATTATTTAAAAAAGGGATTCTCGAGAAGAAGAGTTTTCCTCATGTATCCAAGAAACATAATATTCATTTAGAGACAGCGGCAAATCTCATTTACTCTGCATTACAAGACGCGAAATGTTCCGATGTTAAACAACATTTTTCTCATTATCTAAATGACCATACAAAAACATTGAATATGCAAGTATTATACGACGATTTTCATAAAAGTGTGCTTTATCAATTGCGATTTTCCAAGGATAAAAGAGATCTGGCTCTTGAACATGCGCAAAATGGTGGGAGTTCATTGAAAGCGTGCATGTTAGCAGGATTTATGATTGTATTTATATCTATATCTATATTTCTAATGCAAATTCATTCAGAGAACGCTCATTATAGAATGCATTGTGCAGATATCAATGAATTATTGAGTCCCAAATCGAATAAAGTGGATACATTCTTTGACCATATACATAAATTAAATGCAATGATTTTCAATAAAGCTCAATTAGAACACTGTAAGAAATTGCGTGAAAAACAGGGTACATACATATATGATTTTGTAGAAACAGTTCATTCTACCACAAAAGATTTTACGACAATATTAAAAACAGTTGGTAGTATTATAATTTTCTTAATTACTATATTTTCTTCGGGTGTAAAAGGACTCGTATGTTTAGCCGCGAAATTTGTAAATGACTCGGAAATATGTGGCATTGAATGCGAAAAATTAAATATTAGAATACCATCTGTCACACGAGGCGAAGCAGTAGCTGCAGAGGCAGCAGCGGCATCACCATCAGCTTCTCATAGCAGCCATTCCCGTTCGCACTCACAATCCCATTCAAAATCCCATTCACAATCACAGTAAACTCGTAATTTCCATTTAAGAAATAAGTTATTTTTATTATTTATATTTATATATACATATACAAAATGAATATTGAAGATTTATATAATTCAGTTGTATTTATTATAAATCTTGATCGGTGTCCAGAGAGATTGGCGTTTTCGAAAAAAAATATAGAGAATGCCGGATTTAAGTCAGAAATGATACATCGTTTTAAAGCAATTGACGCGAAATATGATGATTTAGATGGTGCTTGGGCAAAACATGGGAGTCCTAAATTTGACAAAGGAGATACTGAATTTGAGTCATATTCTGGAAAGCAGGGATGTATGTTAAGTCATTTAGACCTATGGAAATTTATGATTGATAGTAATATAAAAATAGCTACAGTTTTCGAGGACGATGTTTGTTTTCACAAAGACTGGGCTAGATTATCAAAAGCATATTTAGAGATTACTCCTAATAATTTCGATTTACTTTATTTGGGCGGGCAAATAGATTATATGATGAGCGGGAATGTATTAATGACACCTACGTTCTGCACACATGCATATGTAATTACTCTTGAAGGAGCTAAAAAACTCTATAAATTATTAATTGAATGTCCAAAAGGTGTTAGCACAATTGATTGTATGTTACTCGATTTAATGAAACAGGTTGTATTTTATAACGTAGAACCTGTACCATTTGTATGGTATACATGGAATGCCACTATGTTTCCTGATCCGATTGCAGTAGCAGACCCAGATTGGGCAAAAAGGAATCATGGATTAGTCTTCCAAGATGCGCGGTTTGAGAGTGATGTAAGGATATGGAAATAAAGTATATTTACTTACGAAGAAGCATAATAAGTTCGGATTTATTTTTAGTAGAAGCACCTACTATTTTGCGTTTTACAGCGAGAGCACGCAATTCAATAACAGTGCGTTTATCTAAAGGGCGTCTATCAACGTTCTTTTCTCCACCAATTGAATTATTTCTGCGGTTTAAGTTTTCTACTTCTTTTAATTGATTTAGTTCACTCATAAGAACATTATATGTTTTGTGTGTTAAAGATATATCATACTTATTTGTATATAAATTTTTGTAAATCATAAAGTTATATTTTATATTATTATCAAAACACCTTAGAAAACAATCAAAAATATTATTACCGTAATCATAATAAAATATTATTTTGTAATAATCCATGTCATTAACAGTAGGTCGACTACGACTACTTTCTCGATAAAATGGGAAAGAATGAACATATATTTCATCGTCTTTATGATCTGTTCTATATTGATCTTTGAATAAGAGTAAAAAACGCTCTAGTCTTCTTCTATTTGAATTATTATATCGTTGAGACATTTATACTATATTATATATATATATAAAATTACATAAATTACATAAATAAATGACCAAAAACTAGGTGTTATGTAGTTTTTGGAGGTGTTGTACTTTTTTTGTATTTTTTTATTTTTGTTTTTTTATTTACTTCTTGCCCTTCTTCTTGTCTTTCTTCTTGTCTTTCTTGGGCTTGGTCTCCTCCGCCGCCAGATGCGCAGCGTATGCAGCCTCGCATTGCGCACGGTCAGTGTCCTTCTCGGTATTAGACTTGTCATCGGTTTCCTCGGTCTCCGTCTTTGCTTCCGTCTTCACTTCCTCCTCGTCAGATTCAGCGACCTTCTCAGGCTCAGTCGTCTTCTTCTTAGACTTCGTCGCCTTCTTAGGCTTCTCCTCCTTCTTAGGCTTCTCCTCCTTGGACTCCGTCGCCTCATCATCCGTCGTTGGAGAAGTAGAGATGTGAGAGGCCTTGAACTCAGCCTTCTCCTCATCCGTGAGGTTCTTCCAAGAAGTAGCTGCTGCAGCAATCATTTGCTTGGGCGGCATCTTCTCGTTGTCCTCATTCGCCTTGTAATCGATGTAGAACTGCTTCACATATAGGTTGTAAGCAGTTGGGGCGCGAGGCTTGCGAGGAGCCTTCACAGGAGTCGCCTCATCAATTACCTTGGAATCAGCCTCAGCCTTGGAAGCCTTCGGGGTCTTCGCAGTCTTGGTGCCAGCCATTTGTAGGTTGAGAGTTGAGGGGAGATGTGTAGGTATTTGTTTGCTTGGTTAGCTTTATAATCAAATTTTAAAAGCAAATCATTTTTTTTATTTTTCCTGTCAAATTTTTTACAAATCCATGATTGGTGAAAAATTACTCTAAATCGAATTTGTAAAAAATTTGACAGGAAAAATGAAAAATTTGATTTGCTTTTAAATTCCAAACTAAAACTGTAATACAGACATAAATACCTACACACCTCCTCGCAACCTAATATCAAAATGGCCAAGACTGCTGCTACCGATGCTTCCAAGACCCCGAAGGCTGTCAAGGCCCCGAAGGCTGAGAAAGCCGCAAAGCCTGCCAAGACCCCAAAGGCTGCCAAGGCCCCGAAGCTGGACGCTAATGGAAATGTGAAGGCGAAGCGCGCGCCAACTGCCTACAACAACTTTGTCAAGGACTTCTACAAGAACTACAAGGAGAACGAGGACAATGAGAAGCAGGCGCCGAAGGACATGATTCGTATGGCTGCTGCTGCCTGGAAGGAACTGAGCGACGAGGACAAGGCGTCCTACAAGACAGTTGCTGAGGAGCCGGCGGAGGAGCCTGTCGAGGAGCCGACGGAGGAACCCGCCGAGGAGGAGAAGCCTAAGAAGGCAAAGAAGTCCAAGAAAAGCAAGAAGACAGCAGAGCCTGAACCCGAGGATGAGCCGAAGTCTGAGGCCGACGATGAGCCCAAGTCTGATGCCGACGATGAGCCCAAGTCTGATGCCGAGGAAGAGCCCAAGCCCAAGAAGGGCAAGAAGGGAAGCAAGAAGAAGTAGAAAAATCTACAATAAAAATATATAAAAATACAAAAAAAGAATACCACCACTAGAAGATAAGGTAACACTTATCTTTTGGTCATTTATGGAGCATTTATGCGTCATTTATGGAGCATTTATGCGTCATTTATGGAGCATTTATGCGTCATTTATGGAGCATTTATGCGTCATTTATGCGTCATTTATGGAGCATTTATGGCGTTTGGAAAGGGATACGGTTCAATATCCCATATGTATTCATTATTATAGGGGTCTTCCCAATTGTCATTTTCGTAAAATGGTTCAAATTCATAGTGAAATATCTCTGGTTCGAGTAACCTATTAAATATATATAGTCCACAATTACGACATGGGAAATTTACATGAGCACATAACATACAATAAAAGGGATTGATTTCAATATCAAAATCTGCATATCCACATTGATATGCACCGACTTCATTTTTCAATAATTCTTTTAATCTCCGCGATTTATTTTTGGCCCAAGAAACTCTCGGTTTTTCCCGCGAAATTGTAGCTATAACTTCAGAATAAACTTCGCGCCATATTCGTTCCTGCAATTCAATCGGTAATCTTCCAACACTAATCTTTACATTTGAATCCATTCTACTATATATAATTTTTGTCTTTATATTTTGTTTATTTATTTTGTTTATTTATTTTGTTTATTTATTTTGTTTATTTATTTTGTTTATTTATTTTGTTTATTTATATTTACTTTTTTATTTTATTGTAGTTCAACTGCTGTTCTATCAGTAGTTGATAAAACCGACGAATAAATACTGAGCCAGTAAAGTTGCCCATTAAATGTATTCGTTGTGGGTGTTGCTGGTTTATCAGATCCAAGCACATCTGGATTTCCTGATGGTGTAAATGCTAGATTATTGATTGTAGTTGATACTGTATTGCCACTATTTGTATAAATACTGTAATTTTGAGATGTCCCAGTGCTTGGTGCAATAATTGAAGTTATCGAACCATAATATGCTCCAGAACCACTTGATGATCCATATGCATTTGTCCCATATGATGATATAAATGTTGTATTAAATATTCCTATTATACCAACACCCATCCATTGATTCGCACTCGCGGTTCCAGTGCCAAGTAGTCCTCTTTCTGTATTTGTGCCTGCCATAATTCCATTCTTAAAACATATTGATGAAGCTACTTGTGTTGAAGGAAGTGTTCCAGATGGAAGTGTCATATATATAGTTGTCCCTGTAAAATCAACGAGACCAAGAGTATTATTATAAATTGCGGCACTCCCAGAAACTCCTGTTGCATTCTTTCCATTTCCTGATTGATCATACCATATAGCTACATATGCTGTTCCTGCTCCTACCCAAGTTGTAAAGGATGTCCCTGTGCCGGTTGAATTGGTGTTTAGAGCCCCATTTATATAATAGAAATCTTGGGGAGTTGTGAAGGTATTTGCTGTCGATAATTTAATAACTGGACCAGTATATCCAGTTCTCACGCGCCGTGTAGAAAAGAGTAATGTTGGTGTGGCAGTTACTGAATCAAGTGCATATGTGCCTTGAGTTGTGAGATATCTCACAATTACTACACCTTGGTATCCATTTCCACCTGTTACATTTGTATTCGCGTCTCTAGCACCTCCTCCACCACAACCATAGTTGGTTGCATTATTTCCATTACCAGTAGAAGATCCATTTCCTGCACCGATTCCACCTTGACCTAATGTATTTCCACTAGCAACTCCTCCACCTCCTCCTGAACAATAAAAATATGGATTTCCTGATATTGCATTTAAAATACCTGCACCACCATTTCCACCAACTCCGTTTGTAGCTGCTGTACCACTTGCACTTGCACCACCACCACCTCCTGCACTACCCGCTTCAAAACCAATTCCACCTGAATTTCCTTGACCAGTTGATGGTGTACCGCCAGAACCAGCACCATTGAATTGCGAACCTCCGCCACCACTTCCACCATTTGCACCATTTCTAGATGCAGAATTTACACATCCACCCCCACCGCCTCCACCAACTGAAGCAGTAAATCCTTGTAAAGAAGAATTTTGACCAGAATTACCTTGAGTACCTGACCCTCCAACTGTTCCAGATGTTGTTCCTGTACCATTTGAACCAACAGTTATCGAATATGTTCCTGTAGAAATAGTTTGATTTGGAAAATATAAATATCCACCTGCGCCTCCACCACCACCTCTATCACTTCCACCAGCTCCTCCGCCTGCAACTATAAGTACATCACATACTATTGAACTGGTAGTAGTTAACGAGAAAGTACTGCCAACAGTTGTAAATGCAACTACTGTATATGGTCCCGCAGATGTTGTAGTCCCGCCAACATTCGTTACTGATATAGAAAGTGTGGTTACACTTGTACCACTTGGATACGCCACACTACTATTTGCTGCCGCACCTGTTAATGCGATTCCAGGTATATCTGATATACCTAAACCAGGGAGTGGTATATTTAATGAATAATAAGGTATAATTGTAAATGTATATGTTGTATTTAATGACAAACCTGTAACGCTATATGACCCACTTGAATTTGTTAAAATAGTAAGATTAGAAGTATTTCCACCACTTGCAGGAGGAGTCCATACTACATTTACATATGATGTATAATTACCAAAAGCGCCCCAATTTACCTGTAAACTTGACGTTCCAATATTTGTAACTGCAGTTGTTGCCGCGCTTACAGTAGCTACACGCGATCCAGGTATTAAACAAGTTTTATATAGAGTATTTGCATCATCGTCTATTATTTTTGTATTTAATAACATAAGTTCACTAATAAATCCTTTTAGACTATATGAATTGAGAGCACTATTCGTGGGACTCCCCAAAACTGAAAAAGGTTCAACATAATATGACATATTTATCTTTGATACATCGCGGTCTCTTACAGATACTATATAATTCCAATTTTTATCATAATATACACCACTACTATTTCCTGTCACAGCACTACCGCGACCATCAGATTGCAAAGTGCCGCCAATATATCCTTTTGAATTATTTATGTAAAAGTAGCTATTATATGGCGCTAAGAAATCACCAGTATAATTACTTGTGCTTGTAAATGCGAGACCATAAATGTTACTATTGGCAAATCTATATCCAATATTGCTATTATATGTAGAAGAAAGAATAGTCTGAAAACTATTTGGCACAGCGTTAGAATATGTATATGTATTTGTAGCTATAGTATAACAATTTTGAATAGGATTTGTAAAAGTTAAATTAGAACCGTTTCCAGGAAAATATATACCATTCAGAGACATATAAGGTTGGCTAGAAGTAGTATTCTGTATAAGATTATTCCCGTTGCCTGATTGATCATACCATACACTAACTTTCGCAGAAGTTGCATTTATCCACGGAATATAATTACTTTGAGTTCCGATTGGACTTGTATATGATAAATTACCTAGTAAATCTGAATAAAAATCTATATAAGTAGAATCAGATTGACGCACAGTTCTTACAACAGGACCCTGATAATATGGATTTCTAAGTGTTGTTGAATAAAGACCTATAATATTATTATTAGGGAAGAATATTCCTGACATCTATTATATTATTTTTTATTTTTATTATACATTATTTTAATTTTTATAGTTTATAATATACTATTATTCTTTATAGTAGATATTATAAGATTTATTATAATTTAGAGTAGATAGATATTATAGTTTAGAGTAGATAGATATTATAGTTTATATTTAATAGATTATTAATATTTAATAGATTATTAATATTTTATAGTTATTTTTATATTATTTATGGTGTTATATTTATAGATTATGTATAGTAAAGTGTTATATTTTACGTAAGAAGTGAAAAGGTGGAAAAACGGGTAATTCTCGACCCCGATCCTAATTTTCAAAAAAGATCTGGAAAGTCTAAATTTTTTTTCCGACACACACTCCCGATTTTGAGCCGGAGTACTCCGGAGTATTTCGGAGTATTTTATGGTACATAATATTTTCATTTAAGGATTATTTTCTTATTGTAATTTAATGGAAACACATACTTGCCCTGAGTGTCATTTCTCTTCTAATTGGGCTTACAATGTCAGTCGTCATTTTATGCGTAAACATGTAGATATAAATACTCCGATTCAACAAAATAGTATCCCGATTCAACAAATCTGCAACCCGATTCAACAAATCTGCAACCCAAATAAACAAATCTGCAACCTACATGTTTTACACGAGAATCAATGTGAAAAATGTGAAAAAATATTATCAAGTAAACAAAATTTTAATAATCATATAAAAAAATGCATAGGAAAAATAAATATATTAGAATGTAAAATATGTAAGGAAGTATTTACATTACATCAAGCCAAATATAGACATCAAAAGAAATGTAATATAAAAGCGGAAGAAGAGGCAAAAGAAAAAGAGAAAATTATGGCACAAACAATTTATAATATAAATAATAATAATATAAATAATAGTACAAATACCACAAATAGCCATAATATAAATATAAATCTATTAACATTTCCGAAAGAAGGTGAAAATAATGAAAACTTCAAATTTCTCAGCGATCATATTGATGCTAAAGAATTTAGAAGAATATGGGATCAACAGAAACCCGAAATTGGTTTTCGTAAATTTATGCATGCATTACTAAATAGGGCTGAAAATCGAATTGTTCATAAAACAAATCTTAACACAAAACACAGTGAGATTCATATAGGTGATAATAAATGGGAAACGGCACTTGATAGAAATGTATATCCAACACTTATGCATGAAGTGAGTTGTACAGCGCTTGAACATTCCCAAGAATATAAAAAGAAGAAATTAACTTTATCCAAAATAAGTATTGAAAAAATACTAAAGTATTTAGATATCATAAATAAAGAAAGCGATGATATGGGCAATCGATTTACAGATGCAATGGATAATATAGAAGTAATAGTATATAATATTACAAAAAACTGGAAAGCAGAAATTGATAAAATTGATAAAGAAAAAGAAGATGCTTAGAAATAAAAGTAAATACAAGAACTTGTATAGTTTGTTTATTGTGCAAATGCCGTTGTTGCAGGTGTATAAGCTGATGTATAATAATTTATTCCACTTGAAATCCGCAATTCATCAATGTATGCTCCTGATAATTTAGTATCACTACTATATCCTGTCCATCCAATATATAAAGGATTTGCACCAGGATTCATTGCAGATGCCGTTGTAGTAGACTGTTGTAAAACTCCATTTATAAATAGATAATATGTTGTACCTGTTCTACAAAATGCAACATTAAACCACGTAGATGAACCAGGTATTGTTCCTGTTAAAATAGTAGTACCATTACTATTAAAATATACCCCAATCTGTGTAGCACTTGAACCATATAATTGCCATCCATTCGCGCTTATTGCTTGTCCCATGATTCGCATTCCATTAAAATTACCTGCACTATAAATCCAAAATTCAATTGTAAAATCTGTTACAAGATTTACCTGTGCTAATGTATATGAAAAATATGTATTATTAAAATACATAGACCCTGTACCAAATTTAGGAGAAGGACTTGTAGTATTATATGTAACACCACTATTTGTAGCGACAAGTGCATTTGGACCACTATCAAGAACTACGTTACTTGAATTATCTGCGTGCAATAAAAGAAGAGTAAATATTGGCGAATATGTTATATATCTAATAATAACAATACCAGAACCACCCGCACCTCCATTTCCTTGATTAATATTTGCACCTCCGCCACCTCCACCACCTGTATTTGCAGTTCCAGGACTTCCATTTGCACTACGTGTTTGCCCAGAATTTCCACCACCTCCTAAACCACCCAATCCTGTACCTGAAGTACCTGAAAAAGAATCAAATGCAATAGAACCGCCGCCGCCTCCCGCATAATATGTAGCAGCACCATTAATAGAGTTTTGAAGACCTATTCCACCATTTCCACCAGTTGCAGCAACTCCAACACCTCCATTTCCACCAACAGAACCTGCACCCCCTCCACCACCTGCATTCGTAGTTCCTACAGCACTACCACCTGCATAACCTTGTCCAGTTGTTCCTGCACCTCCTGCATAACTTGAACTGTGTCCACCTCCACCTGAACCACCTACAGCGCCGACCGAATATGTACCGCCACCACCACCACCAATTGCATTTAATCCATTAAATGATGAATTTCCTCCATTTTGAATAGTCGAAAATGTATTCGTCGTTGCACCAATACCACCAGCGCCAACCAAAATTGTATATGTTCCAGGTATTATTGTTGTATTTGTAATATAAATGAATCCGCCAGCACCTCCACCTCCTGCACGGTCATAACCACCTGCACCACCTCCTCCTATAATTAAATAATCACCAGTAACACTGCCGCCAGAAATTGAAAATGAATTGCTTCCAGTTGTTGTAAATGTATGTACATAATAATATACACCATTTACATTTATTGCTGTTCTTATACCACCGGAACCAATCCCTGATAACGATGTATAAATTTGCATTGGTATACTTAATTTTTCTGCATTATATATCAATTGTATATCATTTTGATTTAATGCCCTTGAGTATATTCTTATTTTATCTAAATAACCATTAAAACCTGTTACTGTTCCGCCGTAACCACCAATAGTTACACCCGTATTTGCACTTCCACCTGTCCACACCATCGAAGAATTGGTAACCTGTGATACATTCTGTCCATTTCTATAAAGTGTCATTGTATATTGTGTATATCCCGATGATGCCGCCGCACCTCCTTCATAAGCAAGTGCATAGTGCACCCATATTCCTGATACCATCGGTTGAGGATCAGCTACATATTGTACTATTGTAGTTGACCCAGCACTGTGTCCTGCTGCCATATTGGCAGTTCCATTATTAAACATGATATAGTGTATTCCGTTCGCAGAACTGTTTGTAGAACTCATAATATGCGAGATTGTTCCTGTAAGCGAATTCATGTATATCCAAAACATCTTTGTATATGAATATGGTGATGTCGACGCAATATTATAGCTTCCGCTAATATTCAAATATTGTGTAGAACCATTTAAAGACATGACATATCCACGAAGGGGGTCTTTATACATTTTAGGCGTAACTGTAGATGTCATCGTTTTACCAATATTATCTGTAGCAGGAAGTGTAGGTAAATTCTGACTCATTTCGAATTCTAAACTCGTGCGACTTGTGTCAATATTCCAACGTTTTTCTATAACAGATATTATGCCATTTATAGCAGATTCTGTAAGAGACTGGCGATATACGAGTAATTCTCCTATATTCATATTTGCCAGATTATCCCCAAAATTAGAGCGTCCTATATAATTACCATTTGCATTTGCTGAACTTGTATAATGTGCGCCAGTGAGCACACGATTCGTAAGCGTTGCAAGTGAACTTGAAGTGACAGAATTAATTACTGTGCCGCCTCCACTTCCGCTATTATACCACATAAGCGATGTATTGGATGTATCGTAACGTATTACATATACCCTCCATGTAGCATCAAGAATAGTAGATGTTGAATATATTTGACCAGCGCCAGGATATCCTGTTGTTCCATTTGTAGCCCAAAATTCAAGCTGTTGTGTAGTGCTTCTGCGACTTACACAAATATTATTATTAGCTGATCCTGTTCCAAAATCAATAAGCCGTTCATATGCCGCATTCGCTGCAGTTGCTGTAAAGTTCACAACTGCTATTATTGTCATTCCAGCAATCGGCACTGAAGACGCATTCTGGAAATTAAATGTCATGGAAGGAAGCGTAAAAAAGTTTCCGGTTCCTGTTGATGATGTGCCTGTCCCTGTTATTTTTACATAGTATCTATTATTATTCGCGGTTCCGGTTTGTTGTAATATAGGAAGACAGGCACCTGCACCAGTGCCAATAAAAGCACCTTTAGCATTTACTGGAGTCCCTGCACCAATACCATCAGTTCCTAAATTATTCCAAAAAGCGACCGATGAACCGGCGTAGTATCCTTGTTGTTGATTAAGTGAATCCGCGTCGAAATAGAGATATGGCGGATAGTCTGCAACAGTTTGATAAAAACTCGATAATTTAATAGGCAATGGATTATAAAATGTGGATGAGTATGTTATCAAATTATTTGAAAATTTAAAGTAATTTGATAATTCTGAATATGTTAGAACTCTGTTATAAACTGAAAAATTATATACAAGTGCTGCAATATATAACGATGGCGAACCATTGACGTAATATGAACCAATTGAATTATTATAATATGTAGTAGACACTGAATAATTCGCAGGTAATATACTGGTTGTATATACTGCCAAATTTGCAGGGGGAATATTTTGAGATTGCGATTGCAATTGCGATGAAGCGGTTACATTATTTAAATATATTACAGCGTTATATGTTATTAAACCAACGGGTATTATATATATTTGACAATAATATTGCGTCGCATTTGATAATGTTGGATTTCCTGCACCCATTGTAAAAGAATTACTTGATACTGTAAAATCTTGAATACCTGATGTAGAAGTAGTTGAATCTGTTGAAAAAACATATGCTATAACCGAATATGCAGCATCCAAGTATATAATTATGTTTATTTTTTGAGGTGTTGGACCAGATAAACTCCAATTAAAAGTAAATTTACCAACAGCAGCATTAGAAACATTAAAACTATTTATTACTGTTGTCATCGTTTACCTTAAAATTATAAAACAAATTTAATGAGAAAAAATAAATTTAATAAAGATTTTAATTTGCAGTAATTGTTACATAACCATTTGATGCATATGGACTTGCTGTAGCAGGATTATAAGCATATGTTATTCCTGTAGCTGTACCAATTGTATAGCTACCACCACCACCACCACCTCTTGGGAAATCATATGAACCTCCTGTATCGCAAGTACCCGCACCACCACCAGAATATCCTCCTCCGCCCCCACCAATTGGACCACTTCCTACTGATGGACCACCTGCACCACCACCTCCACCAAATCCTCCAGAACCTCCTTGATTTGTACCACCTCCTGTGCCACCATTTGTAAATGATAATGCACTATATGCAGAATTTTGAACAGCTCCAGCACCATTTCCTGTATATCCTGCACCACCACCTGGAGTACGTGCACCACCATATGTTCCTCCAGTAGTTGCAGCACCACCATTACCACCTGATCCACCTACACCAGCTGTACCGTAATTTCCATCTGGACCACCTGTACCATTGCTACCTGATGTACCTGTTTGCCCATCACCACCATTACCCCATGATCCTGTACCTCCTCCTCCGCCAGCAACTAATAATAATGTTGATGTACTATTATTATATATAAAAGATCCCCCGCCACCTCCTGAAGAATTTACACCTGCTTGACCAACTAATATTACAATTACAGTGTTGACTGTTAAACTTAATGTTGCATTTACAATTAAACCACGACCGCCACTTGTATAAGGATTGTCTGCATAACCACTAGCGGCTGCAACAGCAAATGTATAAGTAGTTGTTCTTGGAACTGTCCATAAATACATACCTGCTTTTGTTCCAGTTCCTGCATTTAAATATGAAGTATTTTGTGTCCAGGTTCCGCCACCACTTGCACTGTTTCCGTAAGTTTGCATTTGTGATAATGATGGTCCACTTGCACCACCTGCACCAGCTGGTGTAAATGTAAATGAACTAAAAGTATATAAAGTTACTGGTCCCGTAGTATTAAATTGTGCAGATGCACTACTTGTTGTTGCAGGACCATATGATCCTGCAGGAACATAAAGAATTGCATAATATGGACTTGATTGTGTTAATCCTGTTGTAAATGTATATGGTTGACCTTGTCCTAATGTAATAGCTTGTGATGTTACTTGATTAGCAGTACTTGTAGTTGTTGAAATATATATTGTAGCAGATGTTCCCGAAGGATAACCGCCATATGACCAACTAACTGACACTCCGTTATTTGTAGGCGATGATGTTGTTGGCTGCCCAAGAGTTCCAAGTGCTAATGTGGCGAATGTTGATGCAGATACACCATTTGTCAGTGGTCCATATGTTCCTGCAGGTACTGAAACAATTATATAATATGATGTACTTGATGATAATCCTGATATACCAACTGGTTGTGTTTGTCCTAACGAAATACCAGTTGATGCAACTGAATTAACACTATTTGTAGTTGTTGATATATATATTGTAGCTGCTGTGCCAGAAGAATAGCCTCCCCCATATGACCAGTTAACACTCACGCTATTATAAGTAGTTGAAGCCGCAGTTGGTTGTCCAAGAGTTCCTTGTGTATATGTTGTTATAGATCCTGTTGTCTTTTTATCACCTGCAGATGGGTTAGTTCCGGAAGCATTTACAGCGGTTACTGTAAATGTGTATGATGTATTTGGTGATAAACTTACAAATAATGCAGGACTACTACTAAATAACTGTGTAGTTGTTGTTGGTGTCGAATTGATATATACATTTGCGCCAGATGTTGCCACATATGTAATAGTTGCTGATGCATATGATGTAACTGCGGCACTTGCACTTGTTACAATAGCATAAGTAGTTGTTGTTGTCGTTACTGCAGTATTTGTTGCAGCAGTATTATTAAGTGGTACCAAACTTACAGTATATCCAGTATTTGCAACTAAAGGAGGATTAATACTCATGCTCGTTGTTCCACTAACAGCTGTAATTCCATTTTGAGTATAAACTGTTGTAAATGGAGTGGATGTAAGTGCTACAGTTAAATTTACACTATAATAAGTTGCTGGGCTCCCCGCGGAATTCCATGTTACTGTAAATGATGTAGAAGTCAAATTTGTTATTGGTGTAGCTACAAATGAAACAGTCGCGAGTGTATAAATTAATGATGATAATACAGAAGTATTTACAGGATCAGCTATAACTAATTTAATTTGATATTGAGTATTTGCTGTTAAGCTTCCACTTGCTATTGTTGTAGAAGCTGCACCTAGGGTTGATGCAATAGAATTTGTAAATGTTGTAAATGGACTTACTGCAAGTGTATAAGTTGCAACAGTGGTTGATAAATATCCTGCAGAATACGTTGCGGCTCCAATAGTAAACTGTTGTGCCGCCGGAGTAATTGTACCAAATGTAGGAATTGCAGGAGTATTAAATAGTGTATTTGTAGATTGATTAGTATTATAACTTAGATAGGTTGCACCATCGCCAATAACACTCAAAGCAAGTTTATAAACACTTGTTTGATTAGGAGATATACTACTTATAAGAGTAACGCTACTCGATGCGAAACAAGTAGTATATGCAACGAGAGTCCATGTAGAACCATTATATAAATATATACTCAATGGCGTTGTTGTCAAGTAACCACTACTTGTATAATTTGCTATTAACGATGTAGCATAAGCGGTTATTGAAGTAATGAGAGAAGACCCCGTATAGTATGTTGTCAATGATTGATTTGCTGTTAAACTAGTTGCATTAATATTGAAATTTGTATTATTCAAATAAGATTGAATTGCAAGTTGGTATGTATTACCACTGACGAGATTACCGATATTTATGCCTTGATTACTTCCAATCGAATTTATAAAATTCAAATTAAATTGAGAAGTAACATTCGATCTGGCAATAGTAATAGCATTTGATGCACCGGTTCCTTGGAAGAATGAACAAAGTGTTTCGCCACTTGTAGGAGGAGTTGCGGCAGTTGGCGTAAATGTAGTAGTAATAGCAAAACCGTTAGCTAAATTTATATTTGTTGGTGCAATTTGCATATACTGCGATGTTCCATTAAATATCTTTGTGTTATTAACACTATCAAAAGTTGGTAAACTACTCATTACTATTTATTTTTGTTTTATTTTCTTTTATAAATGCGTGGTCCATTCTGCAATAGCTTGTTCATAAGTAAATTCCATTTTGTTATGTTTTTTATTAACAGCATTATGAAGATCTACTGACCATTTAAATAATACCATAGATTCTGTTTTATCTATATTATCAAGTTTTTCAAGATATTCTTTATATAATGCGATACATTTATGACAAGGTATCGCATTCGTGAGTGCTTTTAAATTTTCAATAGTCTTTGATACATATATTTCATTATTTTCATAATCAATTATAGTTATTGTATGTATAAATCCCCACAGATGAATACCCCAATGCGATTTTGGTCGTAAATTAGTATTGGCGTTGGCGTTCATTTATATTTAACGTACATAAATTTCAACACGTGCAGAGCGATTTATACCATTTTGTGTTGCACAGCATCCATTATAATCTCCTGCAGAATAATAGTTTCCAGCAGTAATAGTCCCAATACCGCCGCCGACATCATTTGAGCCCCAATCAGTTTCATTATTAAAAGCAACACCCCAACGAACTGATTGATTTCCAAAAGAATTGAAATTAAATCCATAGAAATTATTACCACCTTCAACTGACCAATAACTACCCCATCCAGAAAATTGACTATAAGACACCCCTGGAAAAGTAATATTATATGCAGAATTAAAAAGAGCAATCATTGTCGATGGATTATTAACAGAGTAAGAACCACCATAATATTGTGAATAAATTTGTTGCCATGACCAACAACCAAATGGATTCGATGTTGTGCTTGTTCCTAAACTTCCCCCAGTTGTAGTAATATCAGGCCATAATGCAAGCATTTCGGATCCTACATAATAATTCATTGTATTAAATTTTGCATCACCATCATTTCTAGTATTATCACCTGTATTTAGAGTTGTTACACTTGTCCAGTGAGAAGAGTTATAATTAAATGTAGTTCCTCTGGTTGCTTTCATTGCCATCATCCATCCACCGCCACTTACATTTGTATTCATTATACAATATATTTGTGTAGCGCCTACAGTTGGTAAATTTATCCAATATACACCATCTGCTGGTAATCCTCTACCAGCAGCTACATAAGATTGTATAATCGCGAGTGCACTTGGGGCAGCTAATGCAGATGTTGAACCATCTAGGTATGTTGCATTTGATCTCATATACATTTCTACACGCGCAGATCGATTATACCCTGATGTATCATTACAACAAGATATATTATCTCCAGCAGAATAACTATTACGATCCATACCTATTCCACCAAATACATCATCTGTACCAGGATTACCCCCTCCTGATAAAGTCGCAGGTCCATAATAAAGTCCTTCGCCATTTTCATTCCAACCAAATCCCCATCTAGTTCTTCCTGCATTATTGTAACCAACAAAATTAAATCCATAAAATCGAATATCTACTTGACTAGAAAATACACCACTAGCCCATCCACTAAATGTTTTTGCATCTTGAAAATATAATAAATTTACTGAATTAAAGAAATTTGTTAAAGAAGAATAATAAGTTCCTCTTGAAATGCCATTCTGTAACCATGTCCAACATCCATATGGATTACCAGGTGCACTGGTTCCTAAACCTCCGCCAGTTGATCCTGTAAAATCTGGCCAAATTGCCATTAAATCTGTTGGTGAAAGGTAATTGAATGTATTAAATTTGGCATCTGCGTTATTTCTTGTAGTATCTGATGTATTTAATAGAGTAGTTGAATCCGTCCAGTATGTTGAAAGATACTGGAAAGTAGTTGATTGAGTTGCTTTCATTACCATCATCCATCCGCCGCCTGCTACATTTGTATTCATAATACAATATGTTAGCACGCTTGTTGGTGTAGGCGCTTGTGAAAGATATATCCAATAAACACCATCACTTGCAGTTAGACTGGCTCGAGTATATGCCGTCATAATATTAGTTGCACTAATACCTGCGAGATTTGCTGTAGAACCATCATAATATACAGTAGTTGATGAAGATGTATATGCTGTATTTCCAGAATTATAAGGTGTAATCGTAAATGTAACTGAAGGGTTGCCACAAATACCAGATGATGCAGTATACGAGCCTTGTGTGGTAATATTATTAGAAGTCCAGTTACCAGTGCCATTATTTCCACTACCATTTGAAGACCATGTAATAATAGAATGATCTACGTTTGTAGATGCCCATGAGAAAGCAACTGATGTTGGGGTAGTAGATGAAATTATAAAATTTGTAATTGTTGGAATTGGATTTGCAGGATAACCTGTTGTAGTGTATGTTGATGTTGTATTATTACCGTTATAAACTGTAAATGTAAATGTATACTGCACGTATGAAAGATTTGAAGGTGTTGAATAAGATGAGCCTGATACATTTGTTGCTGGACTTCCAGCAGTAGCTGGCGACCATGATATATCCAATCTCGAATAGTTTGAACCTGATCCATTTGCTGTCCATGAAACAGTAATATAAGCATTTCCACTAAAAGTCACAGCATATCCTGTTAGATAAGCTGCAGTATAAACTGGACCAATATTAACAGTAGTCCCTGATGTGCCAATAGCATTATAAGGTGTAACTGAAAATGTATAAGATGTATTTGTAGCTAAAGAAGTCGATGGTGTTCCTGGTAAACTTATTGTTCCAGGAGGGACTGAACTACCTGAACTATTTGCACCACCATTCCACGTTATTACTACATATGCAAAATATGCAAATGTAGCTGTGCTTGAAGCAATTGTAATATAATTTGTTCCTCTATCACTTACACTTAATGTGCCTAATTGTGGCAATGTAGATACTACTTGATTTATTTGCACATCAGCGTAACCCGCGCTATTATTTGAAATTATAAGAGTCACAGAATATCTATTACCAGCTGTTAATCCTGTTATAGTTGCGGATGTTGATGTATATGTTAATGTTGGTATTGAACCTCCTGTAGGGAATATAACAATTGTTTGCGTTGCTGTAGAAGACGGTGTTGGCACAGGCAAATTCCAGTTCACTGTAAACTGAGTTAACTGTATACCAGTTGCTGCATTAAAAGATGGCATTGTAGTATATGTCGAAATTGATGATAATTGTGAAATTATAACATATCCATCGCCTGTATTATATCCATTCAAACCGTATGATGTTAGTAAAGTGCCTGCATAACTTCCTCCTGAATTCGCAGAATCATAAGAACCACCTCCGCCGCCTGAAAGTGGATTTACTCCATTTGTAGAAACTGTTCCTCCTCCTCCTCCAGAGTAGCCTCCTCCGCCGCCTGCAAAAATATTATTGCCTGACCCAGAAGCACCACCACCGCCAAAACCTCCTGTTGAATAGATAGTAGTGGATCCAACACCTCCATTTAAGAAAGAATACGTCGTTCTATCAGTTACACAATTACCACTACTACCTGTGTTAAAACCGCCACCACCTTGACCACCAGAATTACCTAAACCATTTGCTGAACCTGCACCTCCTGCATTTCCTGAAGTTCCACCTGCACCTCCGTTCGACCCTGAATTACTTGGCTGAACACCACTTGTTGTAACTACTGCTCTCATATTATTACTTCCAGCATTACCACCGCCTCCACCCCCGCCTGCAATTAAAACAGGTGTGCTCGAAGAATTATATACAACATATGTGCCTCCTCCACCAGCACCAGGTATACTTGCAACACCACCAGCAGAAGTGCTGCTTCCTTTTTGTCCAACAAGTATACTAATTATTTGTCCAGTTGTAAATGTAAAATTATTTGAAAGAATAACACCATATCCTCCTTCGAAGTATATACCACTTAGTGAAGAATTTCCACCAGCTGCACCTGCAACTATTATATTATATATTCCGGCAGCAGGCACTGTCCATTTTTGTATACCAGATGTTAAAGTCAATGAACTTGCTGGAGTTGATGTATATGTTATGCTTGATGGACCAGTGTAACCAGTTCCATTCATATTTGTAAAAGTATAAATAAACCCTGTAATTGTTGTTGTTATAACTGATGTACCTGCGACTCCTGCGTTATTATATGGGGTTACTGTAAATGTATAGGATGTATATTTAGATAAATTATTTACTACAGTTGATGATAATTGAGTACTAGCAGTTATTGTAATAGGTAATCCTGAATTAGATACTGTAGGAGACATTGTAATAATTAAATATGAATATGATGACCCATACCCATTTAATGCCCAAGATACTTGACAACTATTTAAATTAATTATTGTAGTATATAATCCAGATAAAGTTGCAAGTGTTATACAAGTAGTAGTTACAGTTCCATAACTACTACTGATACCTGCACTATTATAAGGTATAATAACAAATGTATATTGTGTATTAGGATTTAGAGAACTTACTGATGTTGAACTACCAGATGCGAGTGATGAAAATGTTTGTGTTTTTCCATCACTACCATAATAAAAAAGTGTAGATGTAGAAAATGTACCAGTATAAGTAATATTTATTCCTGTGCTTGTTACACTTGAAAATTGAATAGACGAGGGATTTATAACAATAATTTCATTCATAGGATATGATAAATCAATAATGGGACCCATCGGTAATTGTGGAATTGTAGGTAAAGATGCAATATCTGTTGCTGCAATGCTATAATATGATAGAACATCTGCAGTTATAAAATTCCTATTATATACTGCAAAATTATAACAAGAAAATGCAGCGAACCCGACGACGCTGCTGCCGCTCCCGCTGCTGCTGACACTGCATCCTATATAATTTGCGCTATATGAAGATACTTGCGGTAATGATAGTAAATTAATAGAAGTCGTAGTCAATAAAGAGTTATTAATGTAAATACTAATAGTTCCAATTGTATATGTATAAACAATACTATAAAATGTATTTAATGAAACTGTGGCGTTATTACTCGTAACAGAATTATTTGCACATATATTAAATGATAATGTATTTAATGCACTATATTTAATACTAATATAATTTGCCAAACTGGTTGTATCTCCAATAATAAAAAGTGTTGAACCTATATTAATCGATGACGATAAAGAAATTGTAGCTACAAATGTAAAACCAATAAATGGCGAAAATGTTATAGTGGGTAAACTAAAATAATTTGTGCTTCCATTAAATAATATTGAATTTGTAACCTGTTTATCAATAATTGGTAGTGTAGCGGTATTTGTATTTGTATATCCTATATTTATACCAGATGTGTTTACAAGTACTATTGCACCAGGAATTGGTCCTTGATTAATATTAACATTTGGACGATATCTACCAACATACGATTTTACAAGACTTGTTTGAGATAGTGGAATTTCTGAAGGTGGCACGCGATAAAGCGCTACAGTTGTACCATTTTGCGCAAGACCAAGAGGTTGCGTCGGAACTGCAAAAGCAGAAGTATAAAGTGCAGATCCCGACCCACCATTTACGAGTCTAATATTTGATATATATGCATTTGTAGTAACAGTTGTATTACATTGACCTATAGTTAAACCACATGGTGTTGCGGAACTACCCATCTGTGGTGTTCCCGAAATAGTATTCGTATTTGCAGGGATAATAAAACCATTAATAAATATATAAAAGTTACCACTTCCTGCATAGGAAAATGCTAAATGATACCAAGTATTTAATGAGAGTGTTTGTGTAGCGTTAATATATTGCGCAGAACCATTATAATAATAAAAAGTTACTGCACCTGTTGAAATAGCACCAAACGACCAGTAGTTTGTGCCTGTACCACTTATTGGATACATAATGCCAATTGTAGATGGTATACTACCAGTAGGGAAACTCTGATAATTTACCCAAAACTCGCATGTTATTCCAGTTGTCCACCAGTTAAAATAAACACTACTTGCTGTATTATAAATATAGTTACCTACAATTCCACCAATATTTGGTATATAAATAATACCATCACCACTAGGAGGTAATACGCCAACGCTGCCACTGCCAAGTTGTTGTGCATTTACACCTCCTATAATTATATTACTTGCGTTTGTAGCTATATTTACTGTATTTGAGTTTTTAGAAATATCAATAATAAAAGGAGCGGCACGTAACAATGCGATTAATGTGCCAGATGAAATATTCGGATTTAATATTGCTGATGTAACTGTAAAGGTGTTTGTATATAACGCCGCTCCTTTAACCACACGCACATTAGATATAAAACAATTCATAGAGTTTGTGTTGTTGTATTGACCGAATGTTAATACACCTGAACTAATTGTTGTAGGTGTTCCGCTCAGTGTTGCAGTGTTTACTGGAAATAATACTCCATTTACAAACATATAAAAAGTTGTATTTGAAATATTATATGTAAAAGCAATATGATACCATGTATTTGTAACGAGACTATTTGTGCTCGTAATAAATACATTAGAAGGTGATGCTGTATACCAAAAGACAAGATTGCCAGTTGCATTTGGTCCAAATGACCACCATGGTGTTGTTGTTGATGTCGCTGAAAAGTTTCCTATAAGTGTAGGTTGCGCTCCTGTTCCCGTTCCGGATACACCTGATGGAAATGAAATAAAATTGGCCCAGAATTCTATAGTCATACCACCGTTTTGCCACCAATTAAAAGCATATGCGGCATTTGTATTTGTAATATATGATCCTGTAACTGTACCATTTAAATAGATTGCACCATCTGGAAGAGGCGGTGCAGAAGATATAAATGACGACGCCGAAGACCCTGACGCCGCCCCTCCGACAATAGAACTACCGGTTATTACACTCCATGATGTAGATGAAAAAGATCCATAAATTGGTGATTGCGGAGTACTTATATATGATACAGCGCCATTGCCAGTTATAACAGATGAATTATACATATTTGTTATAATACCACTTGTGTCGACAAGGAATTTAGGATTTGTTCGTAAAATAACAGCAGCAGTAGAACCTGAACCAATTTGTGTAAGAGGATATACAGGTATAGTATATGAAGACGATGGTGTAGTTGTAGATGCATATAATGCATTCGATGAACCTGCGCCAGATAGAACACGTAAAGAAGATAGATAGCCTATTAAGGTTGTAGTACTATTATATTGTCCAAGTGTTAGAATATTTGTAGTAGACCCAGTGGTTGTCATTGTACCGACTAATGTAGATGTATAGACATTTCCATTAGCACATAAGAAAAATGTATTTGTGGGACTCGTAGGTGTAAAAGATAATGCCACATGGTTCCATGAATTTGTAGCTATTTTTAAAGTAGAAGTGACGGTTTGCGTTCCATTTGCTGCCGTATTATAAATAAGAGTTAAATACCCTGTCGATGATATATTTAATTGCCAATCGAGTCCTGTAACGGTTGGTGCACATTTTCCGAATATAATGGAACCATTAGTATTATATGATATAGGATAGACCCAACATTCTGCGGTATAAAAAGATGTAGTTGCCCATGATATATTATTTAATGAAGTGATAGCGGACGTAAATGAAATATAATTATTTGGATAAGTACTTGATGAAAATTGGATACCATATTCACCAGGTGGTGGTAGGTTTCCAGTATTAAGAGATGTACCGGCAATAGGAACAGTTTTAATAGTACCTGTTATATATAAATTAACATTTTGAACATTACCACTTGTATCAACTAATAGTGAAAATGTATTTTGGGAAGTATCGACCACTACCTGACCTTCCGATATTGTTCCAAGTGACTGCAGTACCATTATCTGCTATAAAGATATTTTTACTTGTAAATTATCTCGTTATTCTTTTTATTCTCTTTATATATTTTATTTGTATATACAATACCAAAAATAGATAATAAATATACATAATAATAAATATACACAAAAATATACATTTTATAATTTACACATACACATACACAATTATAGCTACTTTTTTATGTCGGTAGTGATGCCACTGCTGTTGCCCTGTCTTTGGGAGACCTCATAATATATCGCACTAGATTTTCGTCAAGATTATACCATGATTGTGTTTTAACTTCTTTGTTTTTCTTGAAGTTCATTTGTGCATAGATGATACCTTCGCGTTCATCGAGAATTTGAATAGTATAGGTCATTTCATAATTCTTTGTGAAAGTGCAATTTTTTCCGTCAATTGCATGAACACGCACTGTTGCGCACCCAGGTGTTTTATAAGATGTATAGAGTGTAATTGTTTTGATAGTCGCATCTTTCTGTTTCTTTTCAACTTCGAGATTCCCGAATGTATTGAGGTTCAATATAGAATTGAGAGGAAGCTGAACGGTAATTGAAGCATCGTATCTGGATGCAGCCATAGCAGCCATATTTGATTATTCGTGATTATATTTATAATAAAATAATAAAACAATAAAAGAGAATTTCAAATTTTAGAATTTTGTTATAATTTTGGGAAAAAATGATTTAAGTGATTTAAATTACTATACTAAGAATAAAGCAACGTGAAATTAAAGTGAAACTAGTCAAACTAAGGTGTGTTTCCCCGCGTTATGGTTTTGAATATTGAGTTGCGTAATAGAATTGAAATAATAACTGATGAATATGATAAATTGTATCCACCTATTGGTGAACTCAAGAAAATACCATCAGGAGATGAAACAGAAATGTACGTAACTGCGCTCTTTATATATGATAATATAAATATACAGAGGAGATACGTAATTCATCCATATCGACTCAAGTTATTTTGCAGCGAAAAATTGCGATATATAAAATATAAAAATATTAGTTTATTGATTGATAAACTTGTTGTTCGAGATTTTTAATTCTATTTTCTTGATTGCGAACAATTATGCGGAGTTCTTTAATACCTTCTATTAAAAGACCAACTAAATTACCATATGCGACAGACATAACATCAGCTTTCTCTTCATAATTTACAACTTCGGGCAATACTTCATTAACTTCTTGGGCGATAAGTCCGAGTCCTTTTCTACCATTTAAATCGATACGATTATATGTGACACCATGTAAAATATCTATAGTATTTAATGCATTTGTAATAGGCATAACATTTATTTTTAGTTTTCTATCTGAATATGCAAAAATATCACCAGATGCTCGAATAGTACCAATAACATCTAAAGAATATGCCGGATTTGTCATACCAATACCTACATTTGACGAACCGATGGTATATAAACTTCCATTGCAAGATCCCCAAGTAGTAAAAGTATTATTATTTTGATAAAGTGACCCAGTAAAATTAATATCACCTTGGACATTTAAAGTTCGAATAGAAGCTGTAGTACCTATAGCTACATTTCCGCTGCTAGAAATGTATAAAGCCTGGGTGGTTCCTGCCAAAAAGTTTGCCACAGGTTGTGCGCCCACTATATTTTGTTGCTGTGTAACTTGGAATGCTGGCCCAGTACCGGCATTATTAACAAATAAATTAGATGATTCAAAATCAAATGCATTTATTGTTGTAATACCACCCAGAATATATAAATTACTTGCAGTTAAATTACCTCCTATAAGTGTATTACCGGCTACGTGTAATTGTTGTTGTGGCGCTACAGTACCAACACCGATATTACCAGATACAATAATAGAGTTGGCCGGAGCAGTATTTGTACCAGCATAGGAACCAAATGCTCCTGAACCAGATATATCGAGAGTATTAGAAGAATTTATAGTTCCTACACCTACATTACCGTAGCTCCAACTTAGATTATTATTGCTAGATGTCCAATAATCATAAAAAGTTTGATATACATATCCTGTTTGATTCTTAAGATTTGTATTATTTAAATAAACAGGAAATACAATTACATCAATATAATCACCGAAATATGCACTATTTGTCAAAGTTACTTGGAAACCTGTGTTTGTTCCATTATAATATGGAATAATATCATAATCTTTAACATTTGAATTCTGATATCCAAGTTTAATACCATTCTGAAATATTTCAACATTGCTTCCATATGCAGTAAAACGTCCACTTAATAATGAATTTGTAGTAAATACAGATTGATTTGAATTAGTAACAGTGAATCCTTGTCTAACAGGAGCAACTTGAAGTTGTGTTCTAAACATAGACGTACCGATTAAACCTTGAATTAATGGCATTGTCTTTTGTCTTTATCTAACAGTAATATTATAATACTTTCGATTTACACAATTTATTTTTCAACTTTAACATTACTTAATTCTATACCCGTTTCCTGTTTAATTCCTTGAAATATTGACTTAGACCGTGGTAATGTCGCTGCCGCCGCCCCTGCTACCGCTCCTGTCATTGTTCTTTCTAGTCCTTTAGCGAATGATGCAGTGGGTCCGGAAGGTAAACCGCCCTCTTTCATAGTTTTATTTAATTCTTCAAAGAATTTTCTATTATCACTTGACATCATATTACCGTTGTTACGCAATGGACTTGGTGTCATGGGTTCAATTAATGTATTTCCATGTTCCACACGTACAGCTTTATTATACTTTTTAATTTCGCTACCAATTTTATTAATAATATCAGCATTCTTATCTTTATCAATACTTTCATCTTCAAGTGGTGGCGCCTGATATATTATAGCACCATAGCGACTGAATGCATCACGTAAGAATGTAATACCATTTGTTTCGCGGTCTTCAATAGGAATATACATTTCACAATAAATATCATCAGCGAGTTTTTTCAGACTTATTGAAACAGTTAATGCCTTTGACACAGTATCAGCAATTTTTAAATAAGATTCATATGTTTGAATCATAGCTATAGTAATATTAATTAATCCAACAGATATACTGACATATCTTTGATATTTTTGAGGGAAACTCGTATTTCCGAAAGATGCTACCCCAGAGAAAGAAGAAAGAATAATCGCAGGTAAACGCAGATTTGTTTGTTTTGCATGAGTTCTTTTATATAATTCCATATATCTCTCAGATAAATGTTGAGATAATTGTTGTAAATATTTGAGATATTCTTCTTCTTTATCAAACCATATAACGGGTGGTTTAGTCATCTATTTTATATAAACATTATTTTCAGTTTTATTTTTCAGTTTTTATTTTTCAGTTTTTATTTTTCAGTTTTTATTTTTCAGTTTTTATTTTTCAGTTTTGTTTATTTACACGTTTTATTTTCATTTATTTATTATTATTTTTAAATGATTTAACGCTTCTTTTGGAGTATAACGCACTTTGAAATCTGGATGTATTAAATTTCGAATAAAAGTATTTATATTATTGTCTGTTAAATTATAATTCACATATTTCAACATTCTGACGAGAGTCATTCCTAAACTAAATACATCAATCCTGTTGGCGTATTTTATCATATATTTCTCTATAATTCCATCTTTATCTTTTTCAATAAGATTATCAATTTTCCTTTTAAAAATATTTATGATTTCATTATTATCAAATAATTTCTCTAATATATTACTGCTTACTGTAGGGCTTCTATTAGAAATATAATTATTATAGATATAATTACAATATTGATATTTATAACATTTCTGGAAATGTATAAATTCAAATATTTTATATTCAGGAGGATATGGGAAATAGGAATATTTTAATCTATGACGATTTTCCAAACTATACACTTTGTTATAAGAAATCATTAAACCATAGTCTATTATAATCGATTCTTTTGAAGGTTTAACCAGAATATTATCAGGTTTAATATCTTGATGGCACATCTTCTTTTTTTCTAATAAAACGAGTGTCTCAAATGGATTTACAAGAGACTTTAATATATCATATATGCTATATGTATTCATTTTAAAATATTCTTTAAAAGTTATTCCTCCATAAGGCATATTTAATTGATATAAAAATGGCTGTTTTTTATAGCCGTGTTTAAATTCGCACATTTTTGTTCTATTTGTGTCTTTAAAATTTTTAATAGGAACAGTGCAGTAACTTGTAGCACTTAATAATTTATTACCAGTTTTATCGATTGCTATAATATTTTTATTTGCAATAATTTCTTTTTTAAAATTATTATTGTTTGCAAATATTTTTCCCACAAGTATTTCCTTTTTCTTTTCTTTTCTCAATTTTACTTTATTTTTGCATTTAACTGGTGGTTTTACAACACAACCATATGAGCCTTCACCTAAATATTTTGAGTGTGATTTTTCTGTATTCATTTCCATTATATTAAGTTTATAATATAATATATAGGTTAATATATAGGCTATATATTATATTATAATGAATAAGAAAATTTATGAAATATATTTCCCTTTTATTGCATATAGTATAGTTACAATTGCGTACATATCGCGCATACCATATGTACTAAAGCAATTTGATAAACATCCTACATTACTGCTCGGAAGTATAATATTAGTATCTGCATATGCTCTATTAGCTTTTAATAAAGTTAAATTGTATTATCAAGAGAAACATGAAAAACACGAAAAAGAAGAGAAAGAAGAGAAAGATGAGAAACAAAATCAAACCGCATTTAATAAATACTTATGTCTTGCATATGGATTATTATCGGCTTTTTTTATTAGTTCCTATGGAATACCATTTAATATAACTGTGAGATTTTACGATATATTCGCAGCAGTCGGGTATTCTTTATTATTTATAAATACACTGCGACCTACCGACTTTATATTAAATTCCGGATTAATAATTATAGCAATCTATTATTTCTTAGGCGCAATAATAAAAATATATGAAAGAAATTTCGATGATGTCTTATTATTATTAGGACGCATATTATTAGTAATATATACAATCTCCTATTTAGTATAATTAGTATAATTGGCAACAACAACAACGCCTTGAGACCTTTGAAATTTTTAAAATTATTAAATTATAATGGATACAATTGACAACGAAGTCATGAAAACAATAAGAACAATAAGAATAATAAGAACAAATTTAAAGGCCCTACAAAAACAAAGTACTGATAAGTTACGTAAGTTACATATTGAAATAAAGAAGGATATACCTCAAGAATATATAAAATATGTTCACGAAGAACTCGGAAATTCCAAATATACTCTTGATTCAGTTCCAAATTATTTAAAAAAGTGTGATTTATATATAAATATATCTCTCTATAATATTAAAATCCATGTATTATTAAATTCGCGTCAATTTGTGCCTATATTATTATTGAAGCGTGTGATTAAGAGACTCTATATTATAGCAAAAATACATTCTATTACAAAAGATATAGTATATTGGTTTTTGCCAATAGAAGATAAAAGATATTTTCCGACACAAGGCATACAAGTATCTCCCGATTCAATTAATGGTGCATATACATATCCAACAAAAAACGAAGTATTTATATATCGTTTCGAAGATTTCGCGAAAGTTATGATGCACGAATTATTACATCATTCCGTCATAGAAAGTGGAAGTGTCTGGAAAGATACACATATTCAAAACTTCAAACATTATTTTAATATATCATCAGGCACTGCAGTATTACCGAATGAAAGTCTCGTAGAAATATGGGCAACATATTATCAATTACTCTTTGTATCTATTGAATACTGTATTCCATTTAAATTTTTATATGCTAAAGAATGTGAATGGGCAGTATTACAATCGCGAAGGTTACTCAAACATCAGAAAACCCTCAATTCTAAAGAAGTATGGGCCGAAAAAACAAACTCATTTACATATATAATATTAAAAACAATATTCCTCGTAAATCTTAAAGAATTCCTCAATATACCATTACCATATAATACAGATACTCTCTATACTTTTATAATGAACCGCATTAATGGCAAGTCTTTATATAGTTTTGGCGACTTAAAGAAAAATAATGGAGTTGAGCGCGGGGCTGCTGCGGGCGCAGCAATGTCAATGAGAATAAGTCTATTTGGTGATTTATAGGTGATTTATAGTAAATTTAGTATTTTTATTATTTTTTTAGTATTTTTTTAGTATTTTTATTATTTTTTAAGTATTTTTTTAGTATTTTTATTATTATTTTAGTATTATTTTTATTTATTGATTCCACTTCTTAGGATCGGGGTCTATATATTTATTTTGAGCATATATTAATGTTGCATTTTGGGTACTTCCCCCTGATGGCATTAATGACAAATCTGGATATTGCGCGGATACAAGTTGTTTTTTAGCGTCATCCCAATTCCATTGTTGATTTCCACCATAGTGACAATCCCATTGTTGAAGATATTTTCCATTTCCATCTACATCTAAGCATTTACCACTGTGCCCAACTTTTAACGATTTATTTGTTGGGTCATATGTCCATTGTTGATTTCCTTGACCATGACAATCCCATAAAATAGCACGAGCACCATTTGCTTGACTTGCACCATATATATCTAAGCATTTACTCTGGTTTAATGTTGATTTAATTGTTGCACTTCTCGGATTAAATGGTGGAACGGCAGCAGCAGCGGCAAGTTGTGCATCATGAGCCTGTTTTTCACGCGCAAGTCTGTCTGCATCTGCTTGTGCCTGTATTGCTCTTTCTTGAGCAGCAGCAGCTGCCGCCGCCGCAGCTGCATCTTGGGCAGCTTTCGCAGCCGCAGCATCAGCAGCATCTTTAGCAGCTTTTGCAGCAGCAGCTTGTGCGGCGAGGGCAGCAGCTATTGCATTATTATAAGCATCCAAATCAGCCTGTGATGAAGTCGCGTCCCATTTATTATTACTATTGATTAATAATGCTTTATCATAATTCCTAATAATTGTAAATACAATTCCACCTGGTCCGCCTCTATTTACTGCCACAATCGAAATGTCATTAGAACCTTGGTCAAAAGATACAGGAATTTTTGTAGGCGCAGCACCACTATTTGGCCATCCTGCCATGACTTGGCCAACTTGTATATTATTAACAGAAACAACAGCTACATCATCTGCAGCAATATAAAGTGTCGCAGTCACTGGATTATCACTATAATAATAATTGGTAAATGTTACATTTTTATTGGGAATCTTTGGTGCATCGCTTTGAGATACATTCCATATCCATTTTGCAGTACTATCATAAGGACATAACCACCCTTTATTTCCATTATTAGACCAAGGAGGAGAATCAAGTGGACCAATTTCAATCGTATTTGCACCTATACCCATATTACTTGCAGGTTGCGGTAATGTAGATGATATACCAGTACCTACAAATTCATTTTTCACTTCTTCAGGACTGAGTTCTTTATTATACCATACCATATTCTTTATTGTTATACCTCCATTTACACACGTCCAACTATTATTATTTGCTCCTTTCCAATGCAAATAAAGATTCTTACCTACCGATTGATTCCATACAAAATTATTTCCACTTGTTAGCGTATATCTTTGATTTTCCTTTCCATTTATATATATAATCATATTTGAAACACTCACCACAATTGCAATATGTGCATAATTACCTAAAGGAAACGAGTAATTTGTTGTATCTATACCATCATTTGGGTTTGATATACTATGATGTCTAATATGTAATTTTGAACTGGCAGGATAAATCCATATACCAGGTGTTCTATCAGTTCCTATATTCGTTATTCCATCGTCTTCTACTCCGTGGAATAAAATATTACGCCAATCACTGCAAAGTGCCTCTATATTTAAACCAAATAAAAGAGTATAACTTACAGGCAATATTCCTCCATCTGGTGCATTTAAACTACCAACTGGTGAATTTAATTTAATATTATTACTATTTGATATATCCATTGGGTCCGGTTGAATTCTAATAGGTGTATCTCTATCTACACTCGATGATGTATCGCCTGCAATCATATTAATACTTCCACCCTGTTCAAAGTCACCGATGTAAACATATATATCATGATTATCAGATTTCGCATCATTTATATCAGGAAGACCTCCGAAACTTAATTTTGCATTTAAAATATTGTTAATACTTTCAGCTACCTTTGTATCATATGCACTTTGAATACCATTTATTGCTTTACTTAAAAGGTTTGCTTGATCATTTAAATGTGCTTGTCTGATCACCTCAGCATTGTCTTTCTCATAATCACCTATATTATAGAAAAACGCACTGTCTGGGATTTCTACATAGCAGGAATATATATCAGGAAGTGATGGTAAAGTTGAACCAAGAGGATTGACAGGTGCCCTGCCACATGTATTCCCTTGCTTACTAGGTGTTAACCAAAATAATTGTATGCCAACATCAGGATTTGTACCATGTAAAAGACGTGCACTATATCTAAGTATATCACCTTGATTAAAAGGTGTAAGAAATCCGCCATTTTTCCCTTGCATACTCATATAATGATGACCATAATATGATGCTGCTAATGTACTTGATGGATCTATCGGGATATCATAATATGTATTGCCGTATTTACGTATTATATTCGTAATCTGGAAATCACCGGCATCATCGGAATTTATCAAGAAATTATAATTACCAGATTCAGGAAGTTGAATATAACCTCTAAATACTATGCCAATATTATTACCAGATGCTATACCATTATCATATAAATTTAATGTAGTAAGTGTTCCACTACGTTTAAATCGAGCGGTGGTTTTAAATAATGTATCAATTATTTTTTTGCTCGAAGCAATGACCGCTGGATTTGTACTTGAATCGCCAAAATCACTATTTGCTGGAATGGTATATAATTTATATTGAATTCCAGCAAATAATTTGCTCGAATCAATATCTACTATTTTAGAGCCAGTGGGTAATCCGAGAGCCGAAGGAGTTGGCATTGCATCTACAACCGGCTGTGAGTTTCTAATATCATTGTTTAATTTATCTTGATTTGCAATAAGTTGTTCTAGATTACCTAAATAAGCACTGTCAATACTGCTATCAAAAGTATATAATACTTGTGCAGGTATCGCAGGACTGCCATCAGATTTTTCAATATTATCTCTCAAAGAGAATGTTATTCCAGTTTTATGTCCATATGTAGGGTCATAACTAATTTGTCCAATATCTTTTGCTACATCACATGCTTCATATGAGAATTTATAAATTTCAACATTAAAAGTATCAGGAATCAAATATAAATTATTTCCAAAAAATTGAGTCGTGAATAACTCTTTATTTACTTGTTTTGCTTCATCACTATTTGTATCAACTTTTGTTGTAATATCAGGTGCGTTGTCTGGATATGGTATTATCATGCCATTTTGATTATATCTCATAAGTCTGAAAGAAGTTATTGCTTTTGAAGCATTAACTCTGAAGCGTAAATAATACGATGGAATTCCTTGAGGAAGAGGTATCCCTAAATGACATGGCAATAACACAGATGCTGCACCTGGGTCTGTCGCTGGATTATTATATTGTATATCAGTTGCCGTTGAATTATAATTATCAAATCCTTCATTCACATTGCCACCACGACCACCACGGCCGCCACCACGGCCACCACGCGCCCCACCTGAATTCATCGGATTATTTGATAATTTTAGGGTCTTAAATGCTATTTCTGCATATGAATTGTTATCATTTAATGGACTCGGATTCTGTAATGAACGTGACATACCTTTTATAGCACAATTCGGTGTTTGATTAGTATCTAAACAATCAGCTACACCATTTACCATATTTAAAGCGAGTTGGTCATTATTTCCGTTTGGATTGCCGCCACTTATATTTTTATAACAAAAGGCAGCAGATTGGGGCGGCCCCATTGCAGATATTAATGGATTCGTTAAATTCTTTTTAGGATATATATTACCATATTCATCTTTGGATAATTCCACCCAATTATTCAGACCCAATGCATCTAATTTACAATACCCCTTTCCGGTAACATTTAATTGAGAAGTTTTATCTTGTTTAAGAGCGAGAACGCCATAACCGTATTTCTGTATATTTCTTTCATCTTCTGTTAATGATCCTGGGTTTTTTGCATTAATTTTATTCAAATCATTTGTGATTAAATCACTTGGTTTCTTAAATTTATTGAAATAAGCCATATCACACGGTATAGTCATATCAAGTGTTTGACCATTGATATGATACTCCTCTGGTACATAATATATATTACATGGGCGAGTTTGATTAGGAACACTACTTATAGCACGATCTGCATAAACAGTGCTCGTTAATGTATTATCATCGTCGAATTTCTCTGTTGTACTTGTACTAGTGCCTGTGCCTGTACTTGTAAATGCAGTAACATTACATCTATTTAATACAAAAACTGTTAATGAAATAACTAATATTAGAATTATTATTATTAGTGCGTTTTTAGATTCCATCTAATCTACCTTACTTAAATACTATATTTATTTACATTAAAGGAAAACAGAAATCAAAAATGCCAATAGAAGATATTGATTACTTAAAAAATAACAGTACAAAACAGAGATATCTGTTTCTAGTTAATAGTTCTGATAGAGACCGTTCTGTAAATCCGACTCCTTCCGAATATGTCGTCAATTTTACAATGCCTTTTCAAAATGTCGTTGGATTGACGGTTGTCGATAGTTCTATACCAAGAACTATGTATAATATTGATATATATAATAATACATTTGTATATTGTGTATACAATCCTTCTATAACACCACTCGATAGTCTTTCTAGTTCGAATTACTCTAATGTAAATGTAGAACCAGGTGACTATACTATAGAAACGCTGATTGTAGCTATAAATAATACTTTACAAGGTACAATACCGATAACCGCGGTATCTCTTTCGAATCCTCCGGAAATTAAAAATAAAATTAAGTTTCACTGTCCATATCCATTTATTATTGATATGTCATTATCTACCATAGCTGAAACTTTGGGTTTTGATCTCTATATAGACCCCGCTGAATCATTAAAACCTATTTATAATCAAAGATACACTGCTATAAACTATCCGAATAATTACAAAGGATACGGAAGTGTGAATATACCTCCAGGAAATTCCAATGTTAGTTATTACACAAACGATATATTTACAGGACCTGTAGGTGTTGTGCGAAAAGAAACTATTGCTATTCCTAATAAATTGGCACAGGCATTCCTTGTGACAACAAGCGGATATTTAACAAATATTCAAGTTGCACTGGCGAATACTACAGGTATTATATCAAACACAAACATTGTATCATGGCAATTATGGAATAATAATGCGACGAGTAACATACCCAATAATTTTATAGGAATAAGTAACATTATCGAGACAACGTATATTGATGGCGGATATTCTCAATCAACTTTATCTTTGAATACATCGAATACATTTTTAACTGAAGGCATTTATTGGATTTTATTTGAAAGCAGTGATCCGACTATGCAAATATATTATAATGATGTTATACAGAATCAAAATGCGAATAATTTAACGAATACATATCCTGGTGCAAATCCTATGTTAATTTCAGGAGACAATGGAACTACTTGGACATCATTGGATGATACTGTAAATGGTATATATTTCCAAGCATCGATTATTGTTACAACACAAGAAGACTATAATGTTCTCGTAGCTCCTGGAGTTTATAATTTACTTGGCGAGAAATATATAACATTGAGATGTCCTGAAATAGAACAAAATAGTTTTCGATATCTGGCATATTCTAAGTATTTTATGGGTCTAGCGAAATTTAAATTAGATACAGTAGGATATAATAGTGAAATTATTGATTATAATGATACATTAAATAGAGAATTTCATCCTATCGGTAAGTTAAGCAGATTATCTTTACGTTTCGAGACATCAGCGGGTAACATATATGATTTTAAAGGCGTTAATCATAATATAACATTTGCAATATATTATTATGAACCAGTACAAAAAGAACGATTCCAAAACTCTATATTAAATCCGAATTATCAAGGCAATTTCGTAAATTATATGTATCGTCAACAAGAACAAGAAGAAGAATCAGATGATCAAGAATTTGATTATGATAGAGATAACCTCGAAAATTACAAAGAAATGGAAAATAGATACAATCCAGAAAATATACAAAGAATAGATAATGAAATAAAATATCAATCTTTATCTTACGGCAGCCGTGGCGGCCAAGGTGGCCGTTGGGGTGAGAGTGAATATGGATATCAAGAAGAAGATGGCACCGATGGCGAAGGCACCGAAGGCACCGAAGGTGAAGGCACCGAAGGCACTGAAGGCAACAATGGTGAAGTTACCAGATGAGTTTGAGTGGTTATAAATTCTTTGAAATCTCTCATTTTTGGTAAATATTTATTTTTAAGTTCTATTAAACTAATATTTTCATGGACACTTATTTCGTGCAATAAATGTTCATTTTGTGCTTTAATAATTTTGAAAATTATTTTGAAATATAATTCGGGAATATCCATAGATGCGCAATTATAAATAAGCGAATCCGGTATAATTAGTAAATTTCTCTTTTAAGGGAACATCGTGGTCATCTTCTTTAATGAAGTCAGCCACTGTCATTTTTTCTTGACTCGTCGGCATTGAATCGACATATGCTAAGAATTTCTCAATAAGTTTTTCAGTAATTACACCGGAATCTATGAGGTTATTTATACTTTCATCTGTTAAATTTTTGGTACGAAGACCATGGAATATTTCAGCTTCATTATCAGTAAGTCCCATTTTACTTAATTTCTCGAAATCATTTGGAGAAGAATCAGCCTTATCTTTTGAATCACCGGCAATGACTTTTGTTGGTTTTCGCGCGGCAATATTAGTATTTGGTTGTGGATCATTCGGACCAGTGGATACTCCAGAATTATAAGAAGTATCCGGTGCGCCACTCGGTCCCACATTCGGTCCCACACTCGGTCCATTAATAGATGTAATTTCTGCAACTGCGAATTTCTCTGCTACTCCAGCAGTCCCGCTCCCGCCCACGCCCACGCCACCTGCTCCACCGACATTGCATTTGCATTCATATAAGATAAGAGCGATAATGCCTATAAACAATAGAAGCGAAACTATTAATAAAATATTATTATTTGGAATAGCAATCATAGAGCTATCGTTCTAAAAGAATACTTGCATATTTATTTAGCGTGTATCTTATTTAGCGTGTATCTTATTTAGCGTATCTTATTAATCTTTCTCTTTTTAAAGTAATGAGTCCTTTATGTATTCCATAGCATTCCATTATAAATTCCCTAAATAATTTATTTTTACTCCCTATATTTTTATATTGTAAAATTGCCAATAAATTAACCAGACATTCGATATTGTCCTGATCTTTTTTGAAATGTGTATATGAAGAAAATAACATTAACATATACATACGTATTATTGTATGTATAGATGCTATTCGCAAACCATCATGGTCTATGAATGAAACACATGCCGATGCTGTATATAATGTAGCTATCTTTTCAGTGCCATTATAGATAAAAATATGTCTAGAAATAAAATCATCAGCTTCGAAAACTTTACTTAAATTCAATTTCGGATGTCCCAATTTCTCCACAATATCTGTAGCTATCTCGAATACATCTTCTTTTACTAGAAGTTGTATTAATGGTTGTTTAATATTCGGTATATTGTTATTGTCTGAACCAAAGAATGTTTTAATTTCATTATACCCAAATACTATAAAATCTGTTTGTTTTATATATTCATATATTTCGTCAGATATAACTCTATTCGTAGTTCTTGTATTCGTATTTGTATTCGTAGTTCTTGTATTCAAGTTTTTGATGGTTGATGTCGGTTGTTTAAAAGTACATTTATGCGGAGGATTTATTTTATAGAATAATATTAATCTTTCAAAAACTTTATGCCATCTATGTGCATCATTCGGTTGTGATAACATCATATGAAGTGACATACGTATAAATTGCGGATTTACAATTTTAATGCCTGTACTTGTTCGCATAGATTTATGAGATAAACTCTTAAATGTAGCGGGTGATACACTTGTAATATCAATAACCTGGAGACCATCTACATATATTTTATATGTACCTTCATGGAGCGCATCACCATAACTGGATATAGGATGCCCATTTTTCTGTAAAAAACCGACGATACGTTTAGCTATCTTTTCGGGATGTATACAAAATACGTCTATATCTGGAAGTACATTCTCTTTATAAATTTTCAATTTCTTCGGTAACATCTCATTAATAGCCATTCCACCATATAGTAAAACCGGTTGGGTTTTCAGTATTTTATAAACAATATCAAAAATCGGTGAATATTTTCTATATTGTTCTTTATCTATTTCATTTTGCTTTTGTTCAGCAATTTTGTCTATTTTATGTAATTGTAATTTAATAATTTTATCAGCAGCCATATTTTGCTTCTTCTCTGCTTTATAAAATCAAAAAAATATAACGTGCTAATAGGAAACACTCTAATAATAATGTTTGAAGGTACAAGTCTAGATATGGCTTATGGGTCAATTTATGAACAATCTACACCGGTGCAACAAATGGCACCACCACCGCCTCCTCCCACACCAGCAATGGACCTACCATTACCTAAATCTACGTCTTCTCATCAAACTCCACCTGATGTAAGTTATTCTAATCCGAATGCAATGTACGCGCAACAAGGTGGAAAACCGGTTACTGCTATGTACAGAGAAGGTTTCATTGATAAATTGGGTCGTAAAAAATGGGAAGTTGTAAAACTCATTATATTATCGCTGGTAATCTTGTTAGGGATATCAATGGATAAAGTTGCCAATCATTATTTAACAGCATACATAAGCAAGTCATTCTTAACAGATACCCAAGAATTCTTAGTGCGTATTGGATATCCGGTCACTATAGTTTTACTCCTGTGGATAATTAAAGCATTTGTCTAATTTATTATTGATTTTTCTATTGTCATTCTAGAGTAAGAGGCAACATCAATGAATAATAAAGCGGCGGGTCCACAAGGTCCACAAGATGCATTATTTGGTAGCAGTGGTTCTGCTGCTCCGTTGCCGCCATCTTTGCCACCCACGAAACCTGTAGAAAATGCAGCAACAGTTCCAGTTACCAAAATAGAAGAAACGGAAATAGAAGAAACGGAAATAGAAAAAGCGATAGAAGTAGAACTTGTACATTTCTTGCATGCATTAACAGAATTACATAATGAATTTAAAGAAATTGATTTACCAACTCGTGTTTTTACAATTCTCGGAATATTAATAGCTATTACTACCGGTATTATTTCAATTGTATATTCAATAACGCTTAACAATGATTATCAAAAAAGTTTATTAATAAAAAATCAGATTAATAAAGAATCCCTTGATTATAATATATCACATAGTATCTCATTTGACCCTCGTTCGCTTTTTAAGAAAAGCATAAAATATAAATTTATATTATTTCTAATTCTACCTGTATTGGCCTTTATATGCGCAGTCATTGTTATTATTTTAATGGGATTTAAACCAAATGATAGACAACCTATTATATATATTCCTATAGCAGTAGTTTTAATACAATCGGTCTTATCAATAATTACTAACTTTGTAGGATTTTCAAGTGTTCGTAAAAATATAAGAGATATTCAAAATAAAACAGCGCAATTTAATAGCTATGTATTATTGAATATGTATACAGATCCAAATTTCTTAAGTATCTTGCAAAATGTCCCCACAAATTCATTTTCTATGATTAAAGCTATACAAGCTGCATTAAATAATGTAAATGACGCAGACAAGAATGATCCTACTAAAATAGCAAGTGTATTATTAACTTTGAATTTATTTATACATATCCAGAAAATAGGTTTTAAAAATCCGAATATATTCCAAGCATTTACTTTATTTAACCCTGCAAATTTAACTCCAGATTTATTCGTCATGTCAGACTATTTATATAGACAGCCTACATACATAACAAATTATTCCAGTAGAATAATAGATATCTATAAATCGGGAATTTCACAAGGAACATTAAATACAAACTCTGGATTCGCAACTCCTTCAAGTACACAATTAGATGCGAATGCGGCGGCACAAATAACAGAAGTAGCTGCGCAAGTACAAAGTCAATTTTCAAATTCTCTATTATTTTCTTTTGCAGAAGCATTTGATGCTAACAATAATAATAATACTCCGACAAATACTCAAAACCAGACCCCGTCAAACCAGACCCCGTCAAACCAAATTCAAATAACAAATGATATTTTTAAACAAGCAGAGCAACCTCTTGAGACTATAATAAATAATTTGAATAATATGGTATTTAAATTTGACCCAGAAGCGGGATTCAGTAAATTTTTACGAATTCTTATAATTATAATAGTTGTATCATTATTACCTACACTGTTTTTATTTAAAAATAAGAAATTCAGAAATGCTTCTATGAAATATATACCTAAATTATTCCAGTTAGTTTCAAAATTACATGGCGCACCTGTTTAATTGATTTTTCTATTGTCATTCTAGAGTAAGAGATATTAAATGGCAGCACAAATAGCCGCTAATATAGCAAGAACATTAGTTGGAAATAATGCAGGACAAGTATCATCCGCTCCCGCCACTGTTGCCACCGCTGCCACCGCTCCTATCCCCGAAGTCCAGAAATCCTCCTCTGCAGCCGCCGCGCCCGCATCTTCAAATTTGACAGAATTAGGAAAGATGCAGAATAGTCTCGATTTTAATATGATTTACGCAATTCTCGCATATGCCTGTATATTTGGCATTTTCTCTCTGTTTCTAATAAGTTTATATGATACAGGAAAGTCAATATATGATTCAATTAAAAATACAGCTATCTTTAGCAGAGATGATCCCAATGTATTTACAAAAGATGCAATAGACTATGAATCACTTAATTATATTGGGAAAGACCCCAATGATGAGCCTTATGATATCTATGTACAACAAAGTATTATTAAAACATTATTAGGTGTCGTATCACTCGGAGTATTACTATTAGCTGTTCAATTCAGTGTATTCTTTTCTTCGAAAGTATACAAAGCATTTAAAAAGAAAGATGATAAAGAACAGGATATTACTTTAAATATTGACAATATTTACATGGGTATTATTATAGCAAGTGGTGTCTGTTTAATTGTTCTAAGTTCAATGTATAAAAAATATTTCATGAAAAAGAGTCAAAATACCGTTAAAACCGTACGAAATGAATTAAGGTCTTGTAAAAAATTCATTTATGAAAATCTAACGACAAATGAAGATTTCCTCGATGCAATTGAAAATGACGATATTAAACAGATAATTCGCACAATTCGAAAGACATTAAATAAAGATAATGAGAATGATTGTACAAATGTGGATGCAGTATGTTTAAATGACAATGAAGCAAAGAAAATGATATTTACATATTCTCTTTATAGCTATTTTAAATATCTGATACCAGAAAATAGTGAAATATATAATGATGTTATGGCACTTTTTAATATAGATGTAATTACCAATACATTTGCTGTAGATCCGACACAATTCTTTTATTACAAAGAGTCTTTTTACGTAGCTAATATATATCCAATGATGAAAGATGATATTATAGGTACGGCAAGTCCTGTAGATACAACCAATACCAATGATCCTCAGGCATTTTTAAAGAAAACACCTCAAGGTCTCGTTTATGATGAAGGGAGAGAACAATTATTCGAAAGTAATTTAAATAATCTCATGCAATCATTAAATAAGAAATTATCAAATATAAATAATTTACCAAGAAGTAGAAAAGCAATATCTACGTATATATATACATACTTCGGATTTACATTATTCGCACTTTTAATAATACTTACAATCTCATGGGATAAAATATCAGATAGAGTGAAACCAGTTTTCATTGTAATAAAAGCATATTTTGATAAACTTATTGAAAAACTACAAGCAATGTTCCGTAGTGCTAAAGAAGGGCAGTAAATTTTATAGTATGTATTTTAATTAGTAGATGGGAATACCCGAAATACCAGGAATACCCGAAAATTTTAATTTTAAATTTGACAAAATAGTTATTGGAGGATTTATATTATTATCTACTATAAATATTTTTCTATTTATAAACTATGTGCAAAAACTAGATTACTATATAAAATATGCAACGTATATGCAACATGAATGTGATAACCAATTAACTTTAGAGAAATATACAATGAGATCTATAATGTTTAATAATAAAGATAGTTTATCAATAAAAAAAGGGGCATTTTATTATACATCAATTATACTTGTTGTCTATCTGGTTATTTTATTTGCAATTATTTTCTCTAAAATATTTCTCAAAATTACATCTGATTATCATCCCGATACTATTCCGATTCAGATACTTATTCCAATATTTATTGGTCTACTAAATATTTTTATATTTGTTATGACTTATAATTATATTAATATAATAAATAATTTAGATATTTACGGTACAACTATAAGTCAAATAGAAGGGGAATTAAAGAGTTATATTTTTACTGGACCAATACCAATAACGAGTGACATAGCTTCTCTTTTCAATGATTCCACTCCATTGTTGAAATATGAAAAAATTCTGCTAAATAGAATAACGCGAATTGAAAAATTAAGTAGTTTTAATGATGCTATTACCAATTTCAATAATGCTATTAATACAAATAATATGCAATATATAATAAATTATATAGATTTCTACAACGACCAGTCATATCTATTACAAATATATATAGCATATACACTCTCCACCAAAGGCAACGCGAGCGCAGCAGCGACAGCAGGCGCAGTAGGGTCGGGGGCCAACGGCGGATTAGGAATATATAGTATATTTGAACCTATTCCTGATACATATGTAGGAGCAGGAAATGGTATAAAATTATTACAAAATGCAAATGGTACTGGTACAGGAACTGGGAATGGGAATTTACCTGGTTCTCTTGCATATGTATGTATTATAATTCAAAGAGTCATTGTATCAAAGATGGGAAATCTGCAAGAAACCAATGATACAAATTTTAGTAATACCGTAGATGCAGTTATTACAGATTATAATACAAGTTTTGGTTATTTAATGATCAATGGTGTGAAGGCGGAGGGCGGTGCAGGTCCTGCTTATTATGCCAGTTTCATGGATTATACTAATGATTTGCCGTTAATATATAATATCGAAAGTATAGATCAAACTATACAAAACATTAAAACTCTATCAGATTATAATAATGTAAATATCTTATACGATACTCGTATTGATACTCATTATACAGGCAGAAATTATACACCATATAATTCTAATTTTGAAACGGGTGTATTAAATATGAAATTTATGGGACTCATTGTATTAGCTCTCTTATTATATATTGTATTTCGTTCAATATTATTTAATCAACTCATGTCTCTGCAAAATATAATTATTGTATTTTTAATGTGTTTTTTCACTGTGTTATTTATATTATCAATTATATGGAGATTTTAAGTTATTTTTGTCTACTTTTATTATAATGAGTGCAGCACCTTCAAACATAAATTATACATCTTTTAGCAATGATAGACCAGGATATGGTATTTCAATAACACTATTCTTTATATTTTTCATAGCATTATTGAGTCCTTTAATTCAAGGTCTTTTTGAAAAAAACAAGCAAATTCTTGAAGCGGCGACAGATGCAACAGCCATGACAGGCAGTACTATAGGATTTCTCCAAAGATATTATAAAACAACATTTCTAGTAACTATAATATCCATAGTATTATTTATAATAATTCCAATAGCATTATTATTATACATTGCTTTGAAAATTGATATACAATTCAATATAGGGAATCGTTTAGTAAAAGCATGCGGTGGGGTAAAATATTATCAAAGAGAAACCGGGAATGAATTAGTATCGAGTTTAATATATGTTCCTTCAAATTCACTTGTTGATTCTAGTGATAGTTCTATAAAATCTCTGGTTAAATACAATGCATTTTTAAATCTTATATATCTCGGATTGGCATTAATATTTATTGCATATATTTGTTATATTCTTGTTTACGTTCGATTATTTGTTTCAGAAGAACCCAGTTTTAAAATGATTCCAAATAAAATGGTATATATTGGCTTGTTTCTATTTATATTCGGATATGGTCTTTATTTCTTATCTGCTTCATCTACTGAAATTAATAAAATATTGAAAAAACAAAATGGTGTTCCAGGAATCGCTGCTAAAATAGTTGCAACAAACATAACTACCTATTTCTTGTTAAAATCACTCCCATTTGCAATACTTATGGGAGTGATTTTATATATAAATTATTGTAATCGAAATCCTAAACAAAATAACACGTTCCTATGGATATTGTTATTTGCAATGATAGTTATATGTGCGGTATCAACTTTAATAAAGTATTATTACAATGCATTATATGATATCATTAATAATCAATATATACCATTATGTAATCCATTAAATAATACAATTTCCGGGTATTTCTTTGATAGTAGTACTGGTAATTATCTATCTTCTGTGCAATCGCCGGAATTACAGACAATACTATACAATTCAATAGTAGATTTAGAACCAAGTGTAACCGATACACCGCAAAATGCAATTACTGCCAGAAAAAGTATTCTTTATCAATATATTATGCATAATAATGGGAATGAATTAGCGCAGTTAGCAAATATATCAGATTTTAAGGCGGCGGATTTAACATCTATTAGAAATGCAATGCAGACATTAAGAAGTTTTAATGGTATTCGAGATACTGTTACGAAATATAATAGGATGATTTATATTGTACTTGGTATATTTCTTGGAATATTATTCTATTTAATATTTAATGAAAATTATAAACACAATGAAACACAAACTATAATTATATCGGTCTTCTCAATTGTGTTTTTATTAATAATATCTTGTATTTTTGGAGCATATTCGAATTCTTTACTATTAATATAATATCTCAATATGACAGAATATGACAAGTATAGGAAATAAATTTAAGTATGCGAATCTTATGAATTTTGGTAAACCGAAAAATACGGGTATATCCATTGCATCAGACGATGATGCCTATAATTTACATCCTGGTGAATATGGATTTTATATGCAATTTATGAGCGCTCTGAATGATGCGAATCCATTATTAATTGAAACAATATTCAATATAATCGGAAATTCAAAATATACATTAGACAGATTAAATAATTCAATTAGTGAAATTATGAAAACATTTAAATTTGCGTTAAAACATGAAAACAATGATGCTGAGCGCGAAGAACGTATTAAAAGATTAAATATATTATTGCGGTCGAATCCATTAACTTCAAGTTTTTATATTGAAACAGACGGAGATAAAACAGATACAGCAAAAGATTCCAAGGGTCCTAGCAGCGGTCCTAGCAGCGGTCCTAGCGGCGGACCTAGCGGCGGACCTAGCAGCGGTCCTGGCAGCGGTCCTGGCAGCGGTCCTAGCGGCAGTCCTGCAGATCTATCCTCCACTCATATAGATGTAGTAGTACCAGGAGGACCATCAGGAGGACCATCAGGAGGACCATCAGGAGGACCAGTAGTACCAGTAGGAACAGGAGAAGTAGTAGTACCGGGAGAAGAACCAGGACCGCCAGGAGTAGCATCAGGACTTGTTCGCGAAACTGAAATAAAAGCAAGTCATACAACAAGTGCTACAACTAACTATTTATTAGTTCAATCAAATAATATTGAATATAAACACCTGTCATTTAGTCAATTAATTAAGAGAGCAGATATACGAAAAGATGATATATCTTATACTGTTTTGTTGGGAGAAATCGACTATACAAGTGATTTAACTTATTTTACAGATACGCCGCTACCACGACCAACTGAAATTCCAGAAAGAGAAGCTAAGGCAATATTTACTAGATATTTAGATAAGAATCCTAAATTAATTGCAATTCGATTTGTAAATAATATAGAATACAGTAAATACACCGAAGTAAATATTTTACTTAAAAAAGATCCTGTAGAAGGAAGTGTTGCAGGTGGGGGCGCCGGTGGTGGGCGTTATAATTTATTACAAGTTGCCGGAGCACAGGCGATAACATTTTATTCGAATCTTGAGAAGGAAATTAACAATGCCGAATTAAATAAAGGGAATCCAGATGCTAAAAGTATTGATAAAATATTTAAAGATTATGAAGATGACCCCATATTTGGTTTAGATATTCATAAAATTACTTCAACTGATAGAGCAGTTTTTATAGCGTTAACTTATATAATCCGAGGAGTCGTTTTATTTCTTTTAAACTGGGGAATTAATTCAAATATGATAACAAATTTTGAAAAAGCGTTCCTATTGTATTTTACATGTTATATTTCAATATTTATAATAATAGTAATACTTGTAAATACGGAAAATAATTTATTCTTCAGATTATCACTTTATTATCTGGACTCTAAAAATAATGGATGGAGTAGAATAATACTGCATATTTTTATGCAATTAGGATTAATTCCTATTATATGGATGTTAAAAGTCAATACAGATAGTCTGCAAATTACAGATTTTGCTACCGGACAAAGAATATATAATATTATATCTACATATACATTTTTTATATGGGTCTTTTCCTCATTAATTGCTTTGAAATATTAAGTATTCGTTAAATCAATTAACGATAAAATAGTTTCTATATGTTGATTAAGTGAGAGGGGTCATTAGAATGAACCTTAAAAAAAATAAAATAAAGCGAAGGCGGGTAGGTGGCGCCACCAAACAAGAACTTATTGATGGAATACCTACAAAATTATCTGAATTAGAAATTATTAAAAATATTTTGATTAATAAATTAAATGAAAATAAATCAATATTAGAAAGTATTCAACTCTTAGATGGTGACGAAAAGACTACCCTTGTAAATGATTTGTTTACTATAAATAAATATATTAATCAGAAAAAAAATATATATAATACTAAATATATTAATATATTGAGAGATGCCGTAGAAATAATACAATCAATACAATCAATACAACCAATACAGGCAATACAACCAATACATGAAGGTGCTGACCGAGTTGCAATTAATTACATAAATGATATATATAAATTAGCATACATTAATATTTTTATAGAGAAATTATTAAATAGTATTAGCAAAACAATATTAAAAGAATTAAATGGATTAAATGATGAAAGTCACGCAAATCAATTTGAAGAAATAAGTCGAAAATGCGCTCTAAAATATGAGGAAGACTCAAAAACTATACAGAAATATATAGCAATAATTAAAGCATTTTTAGATATAGATAATATTAAAAAAGAAATTAAAGACTGCGACTATGATGATGAATTAGCAAGTGCAGATATATCTTCATGGCAGCAAAATACTACTCAAGGCACTCAAGGCACTTTTCAAAGGCCGTTGCCAACGGTAGCTATTTCAATTAACAAAATAGATATCATTAAAGCTGCTTTATTTTTACTTGCAGCTAAGCAAATTCCTCCAAATATAGAATCAATACTTCCACTCATACCGAATGACTATGCTATTGCAGCTCTACGTTTATCAACACTATTATTTGGCACAATACCGGCACAACAACAACAAAGACAAATAGCTACTACAGATGTAGTAGCAAGACAGTCAGAACAGCGTGACCAGCATGATCAGCATGACCAGCATGACAAACCGGAAACAATAATAGAGCCGACTCCGACAGAACCAAGAGTCATACCAGTAGGCAAAGAAGCTATTAAATCTGTATTGCTTTTACTCGCAGCTAAACAATTAACCCGAGAAATAGCTTCGGTGAATCCGCTATTTACTGGTGTAACAAGAAGCAACATTAAATCAGCTTTGTTAATGCTTGCATCTAAACAGATTCGAAAAGATATAGAAGAGCAAATTACACTCGTACCAAATGATTATGCTATTGCAGCTCTACGTTTATCAACATTATTATTTGGTACAGTATCTAGTAATCAACAACAAAGACAAACAGCCACAACTCAGACAGATGTGACAGATGTGACAGATGTTACAACTCAGACAGATGTGACAGATGTGACAGATATACAAAGAATAATTGAAGAGACTCCTACAGAACCAAGAGTCATACCAGTAGGCAAAGAGACTATTAAATCTGTATTGCTTTTACTCGCAGCTAAACAATTAACCCGAGAAATAGCTTCGGTGAATCCGCTATTTACTGGTGTAACAAGAAGCAACATTAA
>Ga0164296_1000301_pt1 | contig 61563 bp, 47 predicted proteins | sample GEODES057metaG_FD_113533 | JGI IMG/M metagenome (GOLD analysis project Ga0164296, IMG submission 113533) | Dystrophic lake water microbial communities from Trout Bog Lake, Wisconsin, USA - GEODES057 metaG | ecosystem: Environmental > Aquatic > Freshwater > Lake | place: USA: Trout Bog Lake...
AGACGGCGGAAGAGGTATTCGATGATGAAGCCGACGATCTGCGCGCAGGTGGCGGCGAAGGCCGCACATGCTTCGGCCGTGGCCGCTGGCAGGGTAATGGGGGGTGTCGTCGGGGAGGGCATATATAGTTAGTTATTACATGTGCCCGATCGATGCAAGAGAACTCTTTCCCTTGGGGCGGTATAACGGCGGAGGAAGGACGAGTCCCGGGGGGAGACACGGCAACCCTAGATCGTTTTTGGTTTAGATCAAACCAATCACGATCTAGTAACCTATTGAAGCAGAGCGCGATGCACGCTTTCCGACCCATCGGCCTCAAGCGATCACGCTCTAGCGGCGGGCGAGATCGCGGATGAAGCCGAGGTTCCAGCTTGCATAGCCGGGCTGGAGGAAGGCGAGCTTGTCAGCGATCAGGCGATGGGCGGCTGGGAGGCGGTGGAAGGGGATCGACGGGTAGAGGTGGTGCTCGGCGTGGAAGGGCATGTCCCACATCAGCAGGCGGACGAGGCGGTTGGTCAGCGTGGTGCGGGTGTTGGTGAGGCCGTTGCGGTCGAGCGTGCAGCCGGTGTGTTCGGCCAGGAGGTAGCCGCGCAGGAAAGGCTGGCCGAGGAGCTGGGGGATGATCCAGAAGCGGAACGGGGTCTGCCAGCCCCAGAGCAGCGCCGAGGCGAGGGCGAGGACGGCGACGGTGAGGGACATGGCGCGGATGGAGAAGATCACCGCGGGGCGTTGGCGGGCGTTGACGTAGGGGTGGGCCGACATGTCGCCGCGCCAGGCATCGGCGATCATGGCGAAGCGGGCGCGCCAGTAGGTGAGGCCGACAATGCGCCAGAGATATTGCCCGATGGTGGCGGGCGCGGCGGTCATCAGCTCGGGGTCCTGGCCGGGGACGTTGGTGTGCCGGTGATGGATGTAGTGGAAGGCGGCGTAGAAGTGGCTCGACTGCAGGGCCGGCAGGAAGGTGATCCAGCCGATGACGAGGTTGGCGCGCTGCGAGGTGAAGGCCGTCTGGTGCATGGTCTCGTGGGAGGGGGCGAAGAGGGCGACCTGGACGAGGCCGAGGGCGAGCATGGCGGGCCAGAGGGTCCAGCCGGTGGCGACGGCGACCCACCAGCCGGTGAGGGCGAGGAGCGCGGCGTGCAGCGTGAGGCGGAGGATGGCGGGCCAGTCGGAGCGCTGGGAGAGAGCTTTAAGCTCGTCCTGGGAGAGGACGCGGTCGTCGAGAGGCTTCATGGACGGGGCTCCGGGGCGCGCGGCGGCGTGGGCGCTGACCTGACCATGAAGGTGCGCGGGCACGCAATCGGCAAATCGCGGGCGGTCGAGGCCGATCGCGCGGCGGCTGTTCGTCCGGGCGGGCGGCTGTGCTAAGGCGCTGCCGGCACGACGGAGACGAGTGAGCGCATGACCATGGCAACGGCGAACCAGGAGCGGGCGCGGGACCGCGCCGACCTCGAGGCGCTGGCGCGGTCGTTGATCGACCGGCTGGCGGCGGCGTTCGAGACGGCGGTGGCGCGGACGGCGGCGCTGTGCGCGCGCGACGGCAAGCTTGATGGCGCGCTGCTCGATACCCATCAGTGGCTTTGCTACGAGCTGGCGCTGGCGAATGCGGACCTGTTCGCGGCGCGCGGCCTGCTGGCCATCGGGGGGAACGTGTCGCCGCTCGATGCGGGGCTGGGGCTGGCGTTCGCGGCGCAGGCGGCGCCGGCGCTGCTGGAGCGGCTGGAGGGAATTCACGTCGCCGCGGGGCTCGATACCGCGGCGCTCGACGCGATCGCGGGGGGGGCGGAGCTGCGGCGGCTGCGGCGCGAGGCGGGGGGGCCCGATGTGCTGGCGGCGCTGGGGGCGGCGGTGGCGGAGAGCAGTGGCGAGATCGCCGATGTGCGCGTGGACGAGGCGACGGCGCTGGCGCGGGACGGGTTTCGCCGCTTCGCCGCCGATGTGGTGGCGCCGCTGGCGGAGGCGATCCATCGCGAGGACCTGACGGTGCCGGAAATCCTGTTGCAGCCGCTGCGGGAAATGGGGGTATTCGGGCTGTCGATCCCCGAGGCCTATGGCGGCAGCGCGCCAGCCGGGGGCGACAACACGCCGATGATGATCGCGGTGACGGAAGCGCTGTCGGAGGCGTCGCTGGCGGCGGCGGGGTCGCTGATCACGCGGCCGGAGATCCTGGCGCGGGCGCTGCTGGCGGGGGGGACGGCGGCGCAGAAGGCGGACTGGCTGCCGCGCCTGGCCGCCGGTGAGCCGCTCTGCGCCATTGCGATCACGGAACCGGATGCGGGATCGGATGTTGCCAGCCTGAAGCTGCGGGGGACGAAGACGGCGGGCGGTTGGCTGCTTGACGGGGCGAAGACGTGGTGCACGTTCGCGGGGAAGGCGGGCGTGCTGATGGTGGTGACGCGGACCGATCCGGATCGGTCGCTGGGGCATCGCGGGCTGAGCCTGCTGCTGGTGGAGAAGCCGTCCTACGAGGGGCATGCGTTCGACTATCGCCAGGAGGGCGGCGGGCGGCTGGCGGGGCGGGCGATCCCGACGCTGGGCTATCGCGGGATGCATTCGTTCGATCTGAATTTCGAGAATTTCTTCGTGCCGGACAGCCATGTTATCGGCGAGGCCGGGGGGCTGGGGAAGGGATTCTACCTGACGATGGCGGGGATGGTGGGGGGACGGATCCAGACCTCGGGGCGGGCGCTGGGGGTGATGAAGGCGGCGATGACGGCGGCGATCCGCTATGCACGGGATCGCCGCGTGTTCGACGCGCCGCTGATCGATTTTCCGCTGACGCGTATCAAGATCGCGACGATGGCGGCGCGGTTCGCGGCGTGCCGGCAGCTGGCCTATGCGGTAGCGCGGGAGATCGACCTGGGGGGCGGGCGGATGGAGGCGAGCCTGGTGAAGCTGCTGGCCTGCCGGTCGGCGGAGATGGTGACGCGGGAGGCGCTGCAGATCCATGGCGGGATGGGGTACGCGGAGGAGAGCGCGGTGAGCCGGTATTTCGTCGATGCGCGGGTGCTGTCGATCTTCGAGGGGGCGGAGGAGACGCTGGCGCTGAAGGTGGTGGCGAAGACGTTGCTGGAAGAGGCGCTGAAGGCATGAACCTCAATCTTCTCGATCTCCGGGTGATCGAAAGCTCGGCGTTCATCGCCGCACCGCTGGCGGGGCTGACGCTGGCGCAGTTCGGCGCCGATGTGATCCGCGTCGAAATGATCGGGGGCGGCATCGATTACGGGCGGCTGCCGCTGATGCCGTCGGGGCGGTCGCTGTACTGGACGAGCCTGAACAAGGCGAAGCGGTCGATCGCGATCGACCTGCGGCGGCCGGAGGGGCGGGAGCTGGTGCAGGCGCTGGTGACGGCGGGGGGCGAGAATGCGGGAATCCTGCTGACCAATATCGTTTCGAAATGGCTTGACCACGGGGAACTGGCGAAGGCGCGGGCGGACGTCATCACCTGCATGATCGAGGGGAACCAGGACGGGACGACGGCGGTCGACTACACGGTGAACGCGGCGACGGGGTATCCGGCGATGACGGGGCCTGGCTCGATCGATGCACCGGTGAACCATGTGCTGCCGGCGTGGGATATCGCCTGCGCGTTTCAGGCGGCGCTGGCGATTTCGGCGGCGGTGGATCGGCGGCGGCGCAGCGGGATGGGGGCGGAGCTGCGGCTGGCGCTGTCGGACGTTGCGTTCACCATGCTGTCGCATCTGGGGCTGGCGAGCGAGGCGCAGTTGCTGGGCGAGGCGCGGCCGTCGCTGGGCAATCATATCTATGGGGCGTTCGGGCGGGATTTCGCGACCGCGGACGGCAAGCGGATCATGGTGGCTGGCATTTCGGCGGCGCAATGGGCGGCGCTGGTGAAGTCCTGCGGGATGGAGGCGGAGATCGCGGCGCTGGAGGGCCGGCTGGGCAAGAGCTTTGCCGATGAGTCCGCTCGGTTCGATGCGCGCGAGGCGATCGCGGCGCTGGTCGAGGGGTGGTGCCGGGCGCGGACTCTTGCCGATATTGCCGTGATCTTTGATCGCAACCGGGTGTGCTGGGGGCCGTATCGGACAACGCCGGACCTGATGGCGAACGATCCGCGGGTGCGGCTCGGCAATCCCGTGTGGGAGACGCTCGATCCGGTCGGGATCGGGGCGCATCGTGTGGCGGGGTCGCCGCTGCGGACGCCGGCGGAGCCGCGGGGGGCGATGACCCCTGCCCCGCTGCTGGGTCAGCATACCGACGAGGTGTTGCTCGGCGTGCTGGGGCTGAGCAGCGGGGCGGTGGGGAAGCTGCATGACAGCGGGGTGGTGGCCGGGCCGGAGCGCGATCCGACGGCCTGATCGCGCCAATTCGGCGATGGGATCGTAGACCAGTCGACTCGGAGCATGCGGGCGGGCGGGGCTGTGCTAGGATGGCCTCGTGTTTTTCGCGGGGGAACCGATCGTGGCGATGACAGAACATGCCAGTGTTTGCACGCTTGACTGCCCGGATACGTGCAGCCTGACGGTAAGCGTTGAGGACGGGCGGATCGTCAAGGTGCGCGGGTCGGGGGCGCTGGCGTATACGGATGGCGTGGTGTGCAACAAGGTGGCGCATCACACGGGCGCGTTTGTGCATGGGGCGGGACGGATCCTGCATCCGATGCGGCGCGTGGGACCGAAGGGGTCGGGGCGGTTCGAGCGGATTTCCTGGGAGGCCGCGCTCGATGCGATTCATCACCGGGTGAGCGCGGTGATCGAGCGCTTTGGGGCCGAGGCGGTGGCGCCGCTGAACTATGCGGGGCCGCATGGGATGCTGGCGGGGGACAGCATGTCGGCGCGGTTTTTCCATCGGTTGGGCGCGAGCCTGCTGTTCCGGTGCTCGATGTGCGGGGGCGTACGCAGCGAGGCGTGGGCAGGGACCTATGGCGCGGTGCCCGGCATCGGGCCGGATGCGGCTGGGGACGCGGCGCTGAATATCGTCTGGGGCAACAACGCGACTGTTACGAATTTGCACCTGGTGCGGCAGATCGCCCGGGCGCGGCGGCAGGGCGGGCGGCTGGTGGTGGTTGATCCGATGCGCAGCAAGATCGCCGAGCAGGCGGATCTGCACATCGCGCCGCGGCCGGGGACGGATGTGGTGCTGGGGTTCGCGCTGGCGGCCGAGCTTGAGCGGATCGGCGCGCATGATCTTGGGTTCATCGCGCGGCATGTCGCAGGGTATGACGCGTATATGCGGGCGGCGCGGGACTGGCCGGTGGAGCGGGCGGCGGCGACCTGCGGGATTCCGGCGGAACAGATCGTCACCCTGGCGGCCTGGATGGCCGGGGCGTCGCCGCTGGTGATGGCGCCGGGGAATGGGTTGGAACGAGGTCGCAATGGCGGCAGCGGACTGCGGGCGGCGATCGCGCTGCCGGCGCTGTTGGGCAAGCTCGATGCGCGCAATGGCCTGGTGCTGGGGGCGGGGGCGACGTTTCCACGCACGCCGGCGCGGCTGACGCGGCCGGACCTGGTGCCGGCGGGGACGCGGACGCTCAATATTCTCGATATCGGGCGGCATCTCGACAGCGACGATATCGCGCCGCCGCTCAGGGCGCTGTTCATCTACAACCACAATCCGATCGTGGTGCATCCCGATCAGAACCGGCTGCGCCGGGGGCTGGCGCGGGAGGATGTGTTCGCGGTCGGCATCGAGGTGGTGATGACGGAGAGCATGCAGTATTGCGACATCGTGCTGCCGGCGGCATCGCAGTTCGAATACGATGATCTCTATGGCTCCTACGGGCATCACTGGCTGCAGCGGGCGGCGCCGGTGATTGCGCCGCTGGGCGAGGCGTTGCCGAATACGGAGATCTTCCGGCGGCTGGCGGCGCGGTTCGGGTTCACCGAGCCCTGCTTCGCCGATGACGACGCGGCGCTGATGGATGCCGCGGTGGATGGCGCGGATCCACGGCTGAAGGGCATGCGGCCGAGCGCCATTCCGGTGGACGCGGCGCTGCGCATGACGGCGGCGGACGGGCGGCCGCTGGCGCTGTTCGACAACGTGATGCCAGGGACGCCTTCGGGAAAGATCGAGCTGGTGTCGGAGACTCTGGCGGCGCGCTGGGGGGATCATGCGCGGCTGCCGGAATTCCGGCCGGGGTCGGCGGCGTTTCCGCTGGCGTTGATTTCGCCGGCGTCGGACAAGCGGATTTCCTCGACGCTGCTCGGCGCCGGGGGCGCGCCGGGCGATACGCCGCCGCTGCTGATGCATCCGCGCGATGCGGCGCAGCGCAACCTCGCGGGCGCGACGCGGGTGCGGATGTGGAATGAGCTTGGGGAGGTGATCCTGCCGCTGCGGATCACCGATGCGGTGGCGCCGGGGGTCGTTGCGTCCGAAAAAGGGGCATGGCTTTCGACCAGCACGAACGGGCAGACGATCAGCGCGCTGGTCTCGGCCTCCGCGCGGGCGGATTTGTCGGAAGGGGCTTGCTACAACGACGTTGTCGTCGAGGTGGCGGCGGCCTGAATGGGCGGCAACGCTTGCTGAGGGCACTCCGCAGATAGGAGAGGCCAGGATCCTGCTGGCGATGTTGGGTGGGGCGGCGGTTGTCGGCGTCGTCGTAGGACCGCATGATCGGGGGCCACCGGACGAGGGACCGCGCGCGTGAACGATATCGTGGATGTGCTGATCATCGGCGCCGGCGCGTCGGGGGCGGCGATGGCGTGGAGCCTGGCGGAGACGAAGATGCGCATCGTCTGCCTTGAGCAGGGCGGATGGACCGATCCGGCCGCCTATCCGACGACGGGGCGGGACTGGGAGGCGCGGATCCTCGGCGACTTCCACGCCAGCCCCAACGTGCGCGGGCGGAAGGAGGACTATCCGATCAGCGAGGAGAACTCGCCGATCAAGGTGGTGAATTTCAACGGCGTGGGCGGCAGCACGATTCTGTATGCCGCGCATTTTCCCCGCCTGCAGCCTTCGGATTTTCGGGTGCGCAGCCTCGATGGCGTCGCCGAGGACTGGCCGATCGGCTATGAGACGCTGGCGCCCTATTTCGCCGAAAATGACCGGATGATGGGGGTGTCCGGGCTCGTCGGCGATCCGCTCTCGCCGCCGACGGATCCGACGATGCCGCCGCTGCCGCTAGGCAAATCGGGCGCGCGGATCGGCACGGCGATGAACCATCTCGGCTGGCACTGGTGGCCGTCCGACACCACGGTGGCGACGACGGATTACGAGGGGCGGGCGCGCTGCATCAATCTCGGGCTCTGTGTGTCCGGCTGTGCGCAGGGCGCGAAGTCGAGCACCGATATCAGCTACTGGCCGGTGGCGCGGCGGGCGGGCGTGGAGGTGCGCACGCATTGCCGGGTGAGCCGGATCGAGACCAACGCGCAGGGCATGGCGACCGGCGTGGTGTATTTTGACGCCGAGGGGATCGAGCGGTTTCAGGCCGCCGAAGTCGTCGTGGTCGCCTGCAACGGGGTGGGCACGCCGCGTCTGTTGCTGAATTCCGCTTCCGGGCGTTTTCCAAACGGGCTCGCCAACACGTCGGACCAGGTCGGCCGGAACCTGATGTTTCATCCCTGCGCCAACGTCTATGGTTATGTCGATGAACGGCTGGACGCGAACCATGCGCCGCCGCTGTGCCTGTGGAGCAAGGAGTTCTACGAGACCGACCCGGCGCGCGGGTTCCTGCGCGGCTACATGATGCAGTTCATCCGCGGCACCGGGCCGGTCAGCGAAGCGACGCAGATGGCCGCCAAGGGGCTGCTGCCCTGGGGGTCCGCGCATCACGATGCGTTCCGTTCGCATAACGGGCATCGTATCGGGCTCAACGCGTTGTGCGAGGATCTGCCCGAGGCGCATAACCGTGTGACGCTCGACCCGGATCTCACCGACAGCAGCGGCATCCCGGCGCCGAAAATCGATTACACCATCAGCGAGAATTCGCAGCGCATGCTCGACCACGCGGTGGCGCGCGCGCGCGATATCCTGACCGCTGCGGGAGCGCGGGATATCTGTGTGAACAGCCCCTTCGTCTACGGCGGCTGGCACCTGCTCGGCACCGCGCGGATGGGCAACGATCCGGTGAGGTCGGTGGTGAATGCCTGGGGGCGGACACACGACGTGAAGAATCTGTTCATCGTCGATGGCAGCCTGTTCGTGACCTCCGGCGGGGTGAACCCGACGTCGACCATCCAGGCGCTGGCTCTGTATATCGCGGATCAGATGAAGCGGCGGTTGACGAACCTGTTCGACTGAGCGGCGTTGGTTTCGATAAAGAAGGCTCCACCGGCTTAGGACCCCTCGGCCCTAAGTCGGTGGAGCCATTCTTTTTTTGTTACGATCGGCTCAATGGCCGTAGACGAGGCTGGGGAGCCAGAGGGTGAGCCACGGGACGTAGGTGATGATGCCGAGGACGATGACGAGGAGGATGAGGAAGGGGAGGATGCCGCGGATGACTTCGCCGATGGGAGCGGTGGAGATGGTGGAGAGGACGTAGAGGTTGAGGCCGACCGGGGGGTGGACGAGGGCGATTTCCATGTTGTGGGTGAAGATGATGGAGAAGTGCACGGGGTCGACGCCGAGGGGGCCGAGGGCGGGGGCGAGGATGGGGAGGACGAGCAGGAGGGCGGCGACGACTTCGAGGAAGCAGCCGAGGAGGAGGAGGAGGATGTTGATGGCGAGGAGGAATTGCCAGGTGGCGAAGTGGTGGTCGAGCACCCATTGGACGAGCTTGGCGGGCACGCCGGACTGGGTCATCCAGTGGCCGAAGGCGAGCGCGGTGGCGACGATGAGCATGATGGTGCCGGCGCTTTTGAGGGCGTCGGCGATGACGGTGAGCGACTGTGACCAGTGGAAACCGCGGTAGAAGACGAGGCTGACCAGCATCGCGACGGCGGCGGCGATGGCGGCGGCTTCGGTCACGGTGACGATGCCGCCGTAGATGCCGAAGAGGACGATGACGGGGACCATGAGCGCGGGGATGGCGGCGCGGGTGACGCGCAGGCGTTCGGCCATCGGGAGCGCGGGTTCCTTGGGGAAGTTGCGGCGGCGGGCGTCGTACCAGACCCAGGCGAAGAAGGCGGCGGCCTGCAGGAGGCCGGGGAGGATGCCGGCGAGGAAGAGACGGGGCACGGATTGTTCGGCGACGATGCCGTAGAGGATGAGGGCGAGGCTGGGGGGGATGACGATGCCGATGGTGCCGGAGGCGCCGATGACGCCTAGGGCGAAAGAGCGGGGGTAGCCTTTCTCGATCATGGCCGGCAGCAGGATGGTGCCCATGGCCAGGGCGGTGGCGACCGAGGAGCCGCAGATGGCGGCGAAGAGGGTGCAGGAGACGACGGTGACCAGGCCGAGGGAGCCGCGGATGCCGCCGAGCCAGGCCGCCGAGACGTCGACGAGGGCTTTGGCGACGCCGCCCTGGCGCATGAAGGCGGCGGCCATGACGAAGAGGGGGAGCGACATCAGCGTCGAGGAGTTCAGCGCGTCGATGACGACCTGGGCGACGCCGATGAGGGGTTCGCCGGTGGTGACGAAGAGGACGGCCGCACAGGCGCCGAGGACGAGGAAGATCGGCATGCCGGCAGCGAGCAGGCCGAAGAACAGCAGGATGAAAAGGAAGACGCTCATGACGGTTCAGTGGTTCCCGGTGGGGCCGCCGAGCGGCATGTCGTGTTCGGGGACGTGGCCCACGGTCATGGTCGCGGGATCGAAGTGGAAGGCGTAGCGCCAGAGGCGGATGAGGTAGCGCCCGGTCATCAGCAGGCCACCGGCGGGAAGGGCGCTGTAGTAGATCCACATCGGGAATGACAGGTCGGTCGCGCTGTGTTCGTCGATCAGCAGCGAGCCTTCGGTGATGTTCCAGCCGTACCACACCATGCCGCCGCAGAAGATAAGGGCGACGAGGCAGTTGAAGATCTCGAGCCAGCGTTGGCCCTGCGGGCCGACGGCGCGGAGCACGAGGTCGGGACGGACATGGCCGTCGGTGCGGACGAGCTGGCTGGAGATGATCATCACGCCCCAGACGACGAGGTAGACGATCACCTCCTCGGCCCAGCTGATGGCGTTGGCAGGGAAGGCGTAGCGGCCGACCACCTGGACGATGCCGACGACCATGGCCAGCGCGCCGAGGAGGCCGACGAGGGTGCGTTCGGCCCGGTCCCAGGCGGTGTCGCGGCGGGTCACGAGGTCAGAGGGCCGACGCGGTGGCTTGTTTGACGAAGGCGACGACTTCGGGGGAGAGCTTGGCTTCGGCGACGACGATGTCGAGCTGGGCGAGCATGGCCTTGCGGGTGGCGGAGAGCTCGGCGGGGCTGGGGTCGGTGAAGGTGACGCCGTTGGCTTCGAGGACCTTGCGAGCGTTGGCCTGGGAGGCATGCGAGCCCTTGCGGTAGGTGGCGATGTTTTCGCCCCAGAGGTCGATCATCATTTTCTGCTGGGCGGGCGAGAGCTTGGCCCAGAAGATCTTGGAGATCATGGGGATGTATTGGCCCATGAACTGATGGTCGGCGTAGGAGTATTTCACGCCGGCTTCCCAGAGCTTGGCCGAGTTGCAGCTTTCGTCGGTGCTGACGAAGGCGTCGAAGGTGCCTTGCGAGAGGGCGAGGGGGACGTTCGGCCAGGCGGTGGTGTTGGCGATGCCGCCGGCGAACTTGATGCGCCAGGAGATCGCGGCGCCGCCGGGGGAGCGGATCTTGAGGCCCTTGAGGGCGGTGAAGCTGTCGAGCCTGGTCTTGGTCGAGTACCAGTTCTGGTAGCCGAGATCGAGCCAGGGTCCGAGCACCTGGGAGCCGAGCTTGGCCTGAAGCTGCTGGTTCACGTGGGCGCCGGCCTTGCCGTCGGTGGCGGCGTAGGTGACGTCGAGCGACTGGCCGTACATCTGCGGCAGCTGGACCATGTCGCAGTCGGGGACGATGCCGGTCTGCGTCCAGGCGCCGGGGGCGGCCATTTCGACCTGGCCTTGCAGGAGGGCCTTGGCGACGTTGAGGTCGGCGTAGAGGGCGCCGGCGTGGAAGACCTCGCCGACGATCTGGCCGCCCGAGGCCTTTTCGAGCTTGGCGAGATAGTCGAGGCAGGCGACGTTGCGCGGGTGGCTGGCGGCGGTGTCGAGGGAGCAGCGGATGCGCAGCGGCTCGGCGGCGCGCAGCACCGCGGGGGCGGCGAGGACGCTGGCGGCGATGCCGGCGAATGTACGGCGAGACAGGTTTTGACCCATGGAACGCTCCTTCCTCTGCGTGGCCATTCCATTCGGCCCGCGCGATCGTTTTGATATATCAACGACGCCGGCGAATTGGCCTTGAGGCGCTTATATCCGCCCCCCCCTGGGGCCGCAATCGGAGCGCGCGTTTGATCTGGCGCATTGCCGCGGCGCCTGGGCGGGCCTAGCGTCGCGCCATGTCGGGCCAGGTTCCGCATGAAGGCGTGGTGTTGAAGATCCGGCGGATGAAGCTGGATACCGGGCGGGAGAATGTCGTCGTCCTGTCCACGCATGCGCGGGCCATCCGTCCCGAACTGTTCAGGGGTTTCAGCCGCGTTGTGGTGCGCGCGGGGGAAGCGTCGCTGATCGCCTCGCTGATCATGTCGAGCCAGCCGGGGCAGCCGGGCACGGACGAACTGGGGCTGGCCGAGCCCGCCTTTCGCCGGTTGGGTCTGCCGGAGGGGACGGAGGTGCGGCTGGCGCCGGCGATCGCGCCGGAGAGCCTCGATGCGGTGCGGCGCAAGATCGCGGGGGAAACGCTGTCGGAGCGCGATCTGGCCGCCATCGTCGCCGACCTCGCGGGGTATCGCTATGCGGATATCGAGGTCACGGCGTTCCTGGTGGGGGCGGCGGGTTTTCTGTCGACCGAGGAGTTGCTGGCGCTGACGCGGGCGATGGCGGGGGTGGGCACGCAGTTGCGATGGGACAGCCCGATTGTGGTGGACAAGCACTGCATCGGCGGCATTCCGGGCAACCGCACGTCGATGATCATCGTGCCGATCGTGGCGGCGCATGGGCTGCTGATGCCCAAGACCTCATCGCGGGCGATCACCTCGCCGGCGGGGACGGCGGATACGATGGAGGTGCTGGCGCGGGTGGACCTCGGCACGGAGGAAATGCGCGGGGTGGTCGAGACTTGCCGGGGGTGCCTGGTGTGGGGCGGGCATGTGCGGCTGTCGCCGGCGGACGACGTGCTGATCGGGGTCGAGCGGCCGCTCGGGATCGACACGCGCGAGCTGATGGTGGCCTCGATCCTGTCGAAGAAGATGGCCGCCGGGTCGACGCATCTGCTGCTGGATATTCCCGTGGGGCCGCATGCGAAGGTGCGGGACGGCAACGACGCACTGCGGCTGCGCAAGCTGTTCGAGCTGCTGGGCGACCGGCTTGGGCTGGCGACGGAGGTGGTGCTGACGGATGGGCGGCAGCCGATCGGCAACGGGATCGGGCCGCTGCTGGAGGCGCGTGACGTGATGGCGGTGCTGTCGGGCGATCCGGCGGCGCCGGCGGATCTGCGCGAGAAATCGTTGCGGCTGGCCGGGCGGATCCTGGAGAACGATCCGCAGTTGCGCGGCGGGACCGGGTATCTGCGGGCCAAGACGCTGCTGGAGAGCGGGGCGGCGCTGAAGGCGATGCAGCGGATCATCGACGCGCAGGGGCCGCCGCCGAAGGCGGCGACGCTGGGCACGCTGACGGCGGATATTCCGGCGGATCATGACGGCGTCGTGGTGGCGATCGACAATCTGCGGATCAACCGGCTGGCGCGGCTGGCCGGGGCGCCGATCGCCAAGGGGGCGGGCATTGCCATCAACAAGAAGATCGGTGCCCGGGTGGCGCAGGGCGAGCCGCTGTATCGCCTTCATGCCAGCGAGCCGTTCGAGTTCGATTTCGCGCAGGCCGCGGCGCTGCAGGACAACGGCTATCGCATCGAGGTGAACCCGCCATGACCGTCAGAGTCGCCATCCATGGTGCGGGCCGGACCGTGACCGGGTCGTGCCTGCTGTTCGAGGCCGGGGGGCGGCGGGTGCTGGTGGATTGCGGGATGTTCCAGGGGTCGAAGACGCTGAAGGAACTGAACTACGGGCGGTTTCCGTTCGATCCGGCGGGCCTCGACGCGGTGGTGCTGACGCATGCGCATATCGACCACAGCGGGCTGCTGCCGAAGCTGGTGCGGGCGGGGTTCAAGGGGACGATCCACGCGACGCCGGCGACGCGGGACCTGTGCTCGGCGATGCTGCCGGATTCCGGGCATATCCAGGAATTCGAGGTCGAGGTGCTCAACCGGCGCAACGCACGGCGGGGGCGGGCGGAGGTGCGGCCGATCTATACCGCGGAGGATGCGGTGGCGACGATGCGCTCGTTCGGAGCCGAGCGGCTCGGACATTGGTTCACGCCGGCGCATGGGGTGCGGGCGCGGTTCTGGAACGCCGGGCATATCCTCGGCTCGGCCTCGGCGGAGTTTGAATTCGCTGGAGAGGGGAAGGATGGGGCGGCGCTGACGGTACTGGTATCCGGCGATATCGGGCCACGGTCGGCGGCGCTGGAGCCAGCGGCGCGGGGGCCGAACGGGCTCGACTACGTGTTCTGCGAGAGCACCTATGGCGACACGGATCGCCCGCCGATTTCGGTGCAGTCGCGGCGCGCGATGCTGGCCGGCGAGGTCTTGGCGGGGCTGGATGACCACGGCGTGCTGCTGATGCCGGCCTTCGCGGTGGAGCGGACGCAGGAGCTGGTGGTCGATCTCATCGCGTTGATGGAAAGCGGGGAGATCCCGACCTGCCCGGTGTTCATCGATTCACCGCTGGCGATCCGCGCCACAGAGATGTTCGTGCGCAATGCCGGGGAATTGCCGCGCGACGTCGATATCGCCCATGTCATGCGCTCGGCGAACCTGCATTTCACCCAGAGCGAGGCGGAGAGCCGGGGGATATCGGCCTATTCCGGATTCCGGATCATCCTGGCGGGAAGCGGCATGTGCGATGCCGGGCGCATTCGCCATCACCTGAAGCAATGGCTGTGGAAGCCGGCGGCGACGGTGTTGCTCACCGGCTACCAAGCGCATGGGACGCTGGGGCGGCTGTTGCAGGAGGGCGCCAAGGAGGTGCGCATTCAGGGCGACGAGATCACCGTGCGGGCGCGCATCCGGATGACCGACGCCTATTCGGGGCATGCGGATGCCAGCGAGCTGGCCGCATGGGTCAAGGCGCGGGAGCGGATCGGCAGCGGGCTGTTTCTTGTCCACGGCGAGGCCGGCGCGATGGCCGCCCTGGCGACCCGGCTGCGTGGGGCCCTGCCGGATGGTACGGCGCTGGTGCAGCCGCTGCTCGATGAGGTCTACGACCTCGCGCCGGCCGGGCCGGCGGTGCGGCCGCCATCGGGGCCGCGGCGGATTGCCCCCGAGGCGGTGGGGCATCTCGATTGGCATAACGATCGCGCGCGGCTGTTGCTGGATATTGGCAGCAGGCTCGATGCGGCGCCGGATGATGCAGCCCGCGGCGCCATCCTGCGGCGCCTGCGGGAGGCGCTGCAGACGGCGGCGGCAGTCAGAACGTGATCAGGTAGCTCAGCGCCGGGCCGACGGCCCAGCTCGGGCGGCTGGCGATGACGACGTGGTTCAGGCCGGCGCCGATGCGGAGGCCTTCGACCAGTTCGTAGGTGAGGGTGAGGTTCTGCTGCTGGTCGGTGCCAGAGGCGGCGCCGCGGCTGGTGCGCTGGCCGGCGGCGAGATCGAGCTCCCAGGGGCCGGACTTGAAGGCGAGGCCGGCGAGCCAATAGTGGCGCTCGAGGCCGGCGAGGGTGCGGAAATTGGTGAAGTGGGTGTATTCGGCGAAGGGCGTCAGGCCGAGATGCTCGGTGAGGGCGATACCCGTCTCGCCGGGGGCGTAGGAGGCACTGACGGACTGGCCGTCTTCCGGCTTGGTGCCGGGCTGTGCGGTGGTCTCATGGGTGGCGGAGAGCTGCCAGGCAAGGCCCTTGCCGGCTTCGCCGCTTTTCAGCGAGGCGGTCCAGCTGGAGACGTCGCCAGTGTTGGAGGGGCCGAACTGGCTGGGCGCGTAGCGCCAGGCGCGGTCGGCGGTCGGGTCGTTCAGGGAGGGGCCGCGCGGGAAGCTGTACGAGAGCACGGAGGTGTCGAGGTGGAAGACCTCGATGGCGGCGCGGAGGTCGCCAAGGTGGAGCGATTCCGGGAGGGTGAGCTCGACGCCGGCGCCGATGCGCTCGTCCTGCTCGTAGTCGGTGGCAAAGCTGTAGAAGAGGCCGGGCGTGTCGACATAGCCGGAGGCGAAGCGGGGATGGATCTTGCCGGCGTAGACGGCGACGCCGTCGGCGGGGCGCAGCGTGACGTAGAGCTGGCGCAGGGTGAGGCTTTCGCTGCGCAGCACGGTGTTGCGGTCGGGGTAGTAGCTGTTGAGATTGTCGTTGCGGGTGCGCTCGAGCTTGATGTCGCCATTGAGGCTCAGCCATTTCGCGTGGTCGGCATGGAAGGCGAGTTCGTCATCGGAATACAGACCGACGCGGGCCTTGGCGCCCTTGGGGGCGACATACTCGCCCTGGAGCTTGCCTTGCAGCGTGGCCCCGAAGGAGAAGGGCGCATCCTCGGCGTCGGCCGCGGCGGCCATGGTCGGAACGAGCAGGATGGGAAGCATCCGGAGGAGGGCGCGCATAACAAACCTCGGCTGTGTGGGGGCCCGCCCAGGCACGCTGCCGGCGACGGGCGCATTCGGAACATGAATGCGTCGGGGACAATGATGCACGCCAAATCTCAACGACATATGAATGTTATAGGACGGCCCTTTGTTACGGCAGCAGGCGGGCCAGGGTCACGACGCGCTCGGTACGGTCTTCCAGTTCCCGCGTCGTAGGTACGAGGTAGGTCTTGAACACGGCGAGGCCGGATTGCGGCACGTAGGAGCGGCCGGGGTCGGCGATCCAGACCTCGGCGTCGGCGGCTCGGACGCGCAGCCAGGGCAGGATATGGGCGGCCATCGGCGCCTCGTAGCAGACGTCGCCGCAGATGATGAGGTCCCAACGGCCGGGGGCACCGACGATGTCGCCGGCGATGATGGCGATCGTCACGCCATTGGCCGCGGCGTTGAGGCCGATCGCGGCGATGGCGAGGGGGTCGATCTCGGCGGCCTCGACGGTGGCGGCGCCGGCCATCGCGCAGGCGATGGCGGCGAGGCCGCAGCCGGCGGCGAAATCGAGCACGCGCTTGCCGGCGACGGTGTCGGGGTGGTCGAGGACATGGCGGGCGAGCGCGATGCTGCCGGGCCAGGCGAAGGCCCAGAAAGGCGGGGCGACGCCGCTTTCGCTGAGCCAGGTTTCGCTCGCCTGCCAGATCGGGGTGATTTCGCTGGCAAGCAGCAGCTCGATCTCGGGCACCAGGGGCGCGCGGCCCGGCAGGGTGTTGGCGCGGATGAAGTGTTCGCCGCTCACAGGCGGCCGAGCAGGATGGCGAACCCGATGGCGAGGCCCGCTTCGCGGTTGGCCTTGAAGAGCGCGAGGCAGAGGGCGGGATCGTCGATGTCGATGCGGGCGATCTGGCGGGCGAGCAGGATGGCGGGCATCAGCAGGGCGGCAAAATAAAGGCCGCCGAGATCGGCGAGGAAGCCGGCGAGGACCAGGAGCGCGAGGGTCGCGCCGTAGCAGGCGGCGAGGAAGGGCTTGGTGCGGTCGGCGAACAGGCGTGCGGTGCTGCGCACGCCGACGAGGGCGTCGTCCTCGCGGTCCTGATGGGCGTAGATGGTATCGTAGCCGAGGATCCAGGCGATGGCGGCGGCGTAGAGCGCGAGTGCCGAGGCGTCGACCCGGCCGGCGGCGGCGGCGTAGCCCATCGGCGCGCCCCAGCCGAAGGTGAAGCCGAGCATGAGCTGCGGCCACCAGGTGACGCGCTTGGCGAGCGGGTAGGTGATGACCAGCAGCAGCGAGCCGACGCCGAGGGCCTGGGCGAGAGCGTTGAGTTGCAGGAGGATGGCGAGGCTGATTGCGAGCAGAACAGCGAGGAAAGTGGCGGCGTGGCGCATGCGCAACGTCCCGGCCGCAAGGGGACGGCCGGCGGTGCGGGTGACCTGCCGGTCCATGTCGCGGTCCCACATGTCGTTCACCACGCAGCCGGCGCCGCGCATCAGGAAGGCGCCGATGAGGAACAGCAGGACGAGCCAGGCACCGCCGGCGAGCGTCGGAGCGGCGAGGGTGATGGACCACAGGCCGGGCAGGAACAGCAGCCAGCCACCGATTGGCCGATCGGCGCGGGCGAGGTGGACATAGGGCACCCAGGACGGCGGGAGGTGGGCAATCCAGCCGGTGGAGCGGATGTCGGTGTGGAGGGACATGGGCGGATGTTGCTCCTGACGGGGGCGCCGTCAACTTCGGTACGTCCACGCTGCCCTGCGATCGGCACGCGGCACTGAGCGAAAACGTGTGACCGACGGGGGCCAACGATCCGCCGGTCGGCCTGAGTCGCCGGTGTGATTTCCAGTTGCGGCATCGCGGAATGGATCATAAATTTTTCGCAAAACGCATCGAATTTGCGAAGGGGCGGGCGGACCGGAGACTGCTTGCAGGGTAGGCGACGCAGGAATGAGTCGAACGAAATGAGCGGCCGCAATGCGGACCTGCACAACCTCATCGCCGGCCTCTATGCCGCCGCGAGCGACACCGTGGTACCGCGGCACGGCATGGTCGATGGCGTCGTCGACCTGCTCGGGGCACTTGGCGGAAGGGGTCTGCTGCACGGCGGCAGCCGCTTGATGACCCCGCCGCGGCCCGCGTCCGCCCGAGCCCCGCCTGCGCCGGAACATCCGAATGAATGATGCGATCGGCCGTGCCCAACGGCGCCATCGCACTATCGCCCGCTTCGTCGCCCACACACGATAAAAGGCCCGCGGCCATGACCGCCATCAACAATCCCGGAACCAGCTTCGCCTTCTACGGCATCATCCAGCACCCCTATGCCGGCTACGGGGTGATCCATCAGGATTATGGCATCTTCTCCAGCCTCTCGGCCGGTGTTGTGCAGACGATCTTCAACGCCGGGACGATCCTCACCTCCGACAGCTACGGCTACGGCATCTTCATCAATTACAGCGGCATCGTGACCAACGGGGCGAACGGGGTCATCCATGGCCGCAGCGGGATCGTGATCGGCGGCGGCGACGCGTCCGCCACCGGGTCGGTCGCCAATTTTGGCGCGATCACCGGCGGCATTGGGGTCACCGCCGGCGTGAACGTCTACAATGCGCCCGGGGGAAATATTTCCGGTGTGATCGCGGGCATGAAGGGTCTGCCCAACGGAGTGTATTACATCCCGGGCAATCCTCAGCAGATCCTGAACCTCGGCGGGATCGGCGGCGGGGCGGTGCAGGTGATCGGCGGCGGTGGCGTCAACAATGGCGACGCGAGCCACACCGCGGCCCGCATCGACGGGAACCTCAGCACGGCCGGCGACGTCCATAACTTCGGTACTGTGGCCGGCGGCGCGAGCAACGGCGTCGTGCTCGCCACCGGCAAGGCCGGCCAGGTGCTGGTCAACGGCAGCCCGACGGATACCGTGGCGCTGATTTCTTCCTCGACCGGCTACTACGCCGTGACGACAACCCAAACCGGCCCACATCCCGCCAACTACAGCGGCGTGCCGACCATCACCAATTTCGGTACCATCAGCGGCGGCGCGGGTCTGGGCTTGGCAGGCCTGGGCGGCACCATCGTCAATGGACCCGCCGGCGTCGCTACCGCCCTGATCACGGGCGCTGGATACGGCGTGAAACTGGGCAACGGGTCGGGCAGCGCGACCCTCGACAATTTCGCCACCATCACCGCCACTGGACCGACCGGCGTCGGTGTCGGCGGTTCTTCCAAGTCGGTTGTCTTCAACGGGTCAACCGCGGCGACCACCGTCCTGATTTCCGGCTATGTCAACGGCGCCAGAAGCGCGGGATCAGTCTACAACTACGCCACCATACAGGCCACCGGCACGGCGGGCATAGGCGTGGTGGCCGCGGGCCTTGGCACCGGGACGGTGATCAATCACGGTCTGATCGTCAGCACCGCCGGCACGAGCGCCATCGGCGTGAAGGTCACGGTCCCGAACGTTGGCATCACCAGCGATGGCCGGATCGACGGCGGGGCCTATGGTGTCTATGGGCAGGCGAATGTCTGGAACACCGGGACCATTACCTCCGCAGCCGGCGGCACGGGTGTGCGCGGCGCCTACTATCTGAACAACGGGGTGGGCGGTGTCGTCGCCGGGGGTGCCTACGGCTTCCGGCAAACTGGGGCGCAGGTCAATAACGACGGCACGATCTCGGGCGCGGTCGGCGTCTATGCCGGCAACGTGACCACTGGCGGTACGATCATCGGCACCGGCACGGCCGGCACAGCCGTGAAGATCACTGGTGGCGCACGCCGCCTCACCCTCATGCCAGGCGCCGCGTTCACCGGGCTCGTCAACGGCAATGGTAACGGCACGCTCGCGCTGGCCGGGACAGGGGGAACCCTGAGCGGTGTCGGCACCCAATTTGTCAATTTCAGCCGGGTCACCCTCGCCTCCGGCGCCGATTGGACGATGACCGGCGGCAACACCCTGCCATCCGACGTGACCATCAGCGGCGCCCTCGCACTCGATGGCGCCAACGTCACCCTGTCGACGGCAAGCCCGGACCTACTCATTGCTCCGACCGGCACGCTCTCGGGCCATGGCAGCGTGCTGGCCTATGGACCCGACCAGGGCGTGGTCGAGGCGAGCGGCGGGCTCCTCGCGCTCACCGGGGCGTTCTGGACCGAGAACGCCGGCGGGTTCGTCATCGACGCCGGCGCGTCGCTCGAGTTCAACCAAGGTCCCCCCGGAGGCCTCGCGCGCGCCATCGCCTTCAACGGCGCCAGCGGGACACTCATCTATGATGCGCCGGCCAACTTTGCCGGCACATTGTCCGGGATCACGCAGTCCGACCGGCTGGACCTGCGGGGTGTCGCCGCTAGCTCGGCGGCCTTTGTCGGCAGCAATCTCGTGGTTCAGGTCAGCGGGGGAAGTCCGCTGACCTTTCCTGTCACCTCGGTCAACCTCGTCAACCCCGTTGTCCTCCCGGCACCGGACAGCCACGGCGGCACCATGCTGACATTCGCCGGAGACAACACCTATTATGTGAACGCGCCCACCGACGTGTTCGTCGAGCAGCCGGGCTGGGGCTACGACACCGTCATCGCGTCGATCAACTACACGCTCCCCGCCAACGTCGAGGCCCTGACGCTGACTGGCACGGCCCGCAAAGGCACCGGCAACTCGCTCGCGAACGTGATCACCGGCAACGCACTCGCCAACACGCTGACCGGCGGCAGCGGCAATGACACGCTGATCGGCGGGGGAGGCAACGACACCCTGAACGGCGGCATGGGGAACGATTCGCTTGTCGGCGGCACCGGCGATGACCTGTTGATCGGTGGCGCTGGCATCGACCGCTTCGCCATTGACAATGGTACAGACACGATCGCCGACCTCGGCGTGGGCGGCGCGGACATCGTGAGCGTGTCCGCCGGCGCCACGGTGGCTGCGACCCTCGGCGGTTCCTGGGTGGCCACCTCAGCAACGACGAACGATGGCAGCGCCTCGATCGCGACCGCCGGCTTCAGCGCGTCCGTCGCCACTGCTAGCGGGCTTTCTGGCTGGACCCTGACCAATGCCGGCAGCGCAACCGGCGTCACCCTCACCGGATCGATCAACTCCGATACGCTCTCCGGCGGTGACGGCGGTGATACGCTCTCGGGGGGCAAGGGAAACGACATGCTCACAGGCGGCCTTGGCGACGATTCGCTCTCTGGCGGCAGCGGCAACGACACGCTGGACGGGGGTGGCGGCATCGACACGCTCAGCGGCGGCCCGGGCGCCGACACGTTCGCCTTCGCCATCGGCCAGGCCGCCGGCGACAGCATCACCGACTTCCTTCCCGGCACCGATAAGCTGGTCTTCTCGGGCTTCGGAACCAAGGCGGCGGGGGCCAGGTTCCTGCAAGTCAACACGACCGATTGGAAAATCGTCCCCGCGGGTGGAGGCGCTGGCGAGATCCTCCATTTCACGAATAGCCCGGTGATCACGGCAGCCGACTATCACTTCACCTGAGCGGGGGTGCGGCCAGCCCTCGTTGGAGTACACTTGCACGTGCTTCGGAGGCGCCAGTGACTGAGACCGACCGCTCCATCCGCCTGTTTGTGCCCGATTCGCTGGCTGTGGGCGCGACTGTGTCGCTTGCGCCTGGGCAGGCGCATTATCTCGGTGCCGTGATGCGGCGCACGGCCGGTGATGTGCTGCGCGTGTTCAACGGCTTCGATGGCGAATGGAGCGCCCGGATCGCCGCGATCCGGAAGGATCGGGCGAGCCTGGTGGTCGAGGCGACGCTGAGGGCCCAGGCGGTGGAACCAGACCTCTGGCTGCTGTTTGCGCCGTTGAAGAGGGACGCGACCGACCTCGTGGCGCAGAAGGCGACCGAGTTGGGCGCGTCCCGGCTGATGCCGGTGTTCACGGCGCAGACCAATGCGGCGCGCGTGAACACCGATCGTCTTGCGGTCATCGCGACCGAGGCGGCAGAGCAGTGCGAGCGGTTGAGCGTGCCGAGGGTCGATGCGCCGCGGACACTGGCGGACATCCTGGGGGACTGGCCGGCGGGACGCCGGCTGGTGGTGGCCGCCGAGCGGCGGAATGTTGCGCCGATTCGGCCGGCGAGCGCGCCGGCGGGCCTGTTGATCGGCCCCGAGGGCGGTTTCACGGATGCGGAGCTTGACCTTCTGGCCCGGCATCCCCTTGTTGAGATGGCCACGCTCGGTCCGCGCATTCTGCGGGCCGACACGGCTGCCATCGTCGGGCTGGCTCTTCTGCAAGTGACTTCCGGCGGCTAAGAATCTCTCATAACCGCGCCGCAATGCCGAAGGAAACGCCGACCTATGTCCAATCCCGGAGATGCCGATACGACGCCGATCACGTCGATGGGGCAGCTCGCCGACTTCATCGCCGTCGGCGGGAAGCCGCGGGCGGAGTATACGATCGGCACCGAGCACGAAAAATTCGGCTTCTATCACAAGGACTTCCGCTCGCCACCCTATGAGCCCAACGGTATCCGCGCCATCCTCGAGGGCATTGGCGCGACAGGCTGGGAGCCTATCCTTGATCGCGGCAACCCGATCGGGCTGAAGCGGGGGTCGGCCTCGGTCTCGCTCGAGCCGGCGGGGCAGCTGGAGCTGTCGGGCGGGCTGATGCCGACGTTGCACGACACCTGGGCGGAGATCGAGGCGCATAACGCGGATGTCCGCCGCGTCGCCGCGCCGCTCGATCTCGGCTTCTCGCTGCTGGGGTTCCATCCGACGCAGACGCGCGAGCAGATGCCGTGGATGCCCAAGGGGCGCTACGCCATCATGAAGCGCTATATGCCCCTCGTTGGCAGCCTCGGGCTCGACATGATGACCCGCACCTGTACCGTGCAGGTCAATCTCGACTATTCCGACGAAGCCGACATGGTGAAGAAGCTGCGCGTGTCGCTGGCGCTGCAGCCGCTGGCGACGGCGCTGTTCGCCAATTCGCCGTTCAAGGATGGCAAGCCGAGCGGGTTCCTGTCGGCCCGCGCCCATGCCTGGACCGACACCGACAATGCGCGCTCCGGCATTCCCGCGGTGTTCTTCGAGGATGGGTTCGGCTTCGAGCGCTATGTGAACTGGCTGATCGACGCGGTGCCGATGTATTTCGTGTATCGGGACAACAAGTACATCGACGTGGCTGGCCGGTCGTTCCGACATTTCCTGAACGGAAATCTAGGGAACTCGGACGCCGGCGAGGCAACCGTCGGTGATTTCGCCGATCATATGACGACCGTGTTCACCGATGTCCGCCTCAAGCGGTTCCTTGAGATGCGGGGCGCGGATGTCGGCAGCGTGCCGATGATGGTGGCGCAATCGGCACTCTGGGTCGGGCTGCTGTATGATGATGCCGCGCTGGATGCCGCCGCCGCCCTCGTCCGCCGCCATCCCTGGACTGAGTTCGCCGCGCTCCGCCCTCTGGTGCCGGCGACCGCCCTCGACACCCCTTGGCAACGGGGAACGTTGCGCGACCTCGCGCGCGAGGTCGTCGCCATCGCCAAGGATGGATTGCGCGCGCGCGCCCGCCGCGACGCTCAAGGACGTGACGAAACCACCTATCTCGAGCCGCTGGAGGAGATGGCGGCGGGCGGTAAAACGCAATCAGAGAAATGGCTTGAACGTTTTCACGGGGAATGGCGCGGAGATGTCACGCGGATTTTCAGCGAATCGGCGATTTGATGGGTGATTGATCCGGGGACGTCCTCGGATTTTGCGGGCGTGTCGCAAGATCACGAACGCTTGAGGACCCAACCTCACGGATTTGTTGACGATGGCCTTGCGCGCACAGCAGTTCGTAGCGTTGAATCACGGGATGTCGCAAACCCAGCCGCCCCGCCTTCCGCCGCCCGGCGGCATGTCTCCTGGCAACGATCCGGTCCTGGTGCGTCTGCGCCTGATTGGCCAGATGGAAGCCTGGACGCTGACGTCCGAGAGCGTGCTGCCCACCGGCCGCAAGACCCGGGCGCTGCTGGCCGTACTTGCGCTGTCGGCGCCACGCTCGGTGCTGCGCGGGCGCCTGGCCGAAATGTTATGGAGCCGTCGGCCCGAAGAGCAGGCACGTGCCTCGCTGCGCCAGGAGATCCATCGCCTACAGGAAGCGCTTGAGCCGGTGGGCGGGCAGATCCTGGCGATCAGCCGAGACCACCTGAGCCTGCGTCCGGGCACTGTTTGGGTCGATGTCGAGGAAGTGCTGCGTGCGTCTTCGGGAAAGCCGGCGGCTTTGTCGCTGCTCGACGGGGAGTTGCTGGAGGATCTCGACGGCGTCGATCCGAGTTTCGACGCCTGGCTCGCCGGGGAACGGGAGCGCTTGCGCGACCGCGCGCGGGAACTCGCCGAGACCATGTTGCGTGAGAAGACCGACCCGATCGAGGTGATCCCGGCCGCGCAGCAACTTCTGGCCATCGACAAGGCCCACGAGGGGGCCTGGCGGGCGCTGATGAAGGCCTATGCCGCGCGCGGCGAGCGCGGCATGGCGATCCAGGCGTTCGAACGCTGCCGCGCCGTGCTGGCCGATATGCTTGATGCCCAGCCGTCCGAGGAAACCCAGCGCCTGCTGGCGGAGATCCGCGCGGCCGGGCCGCCCGTCCCGGCCCCGCGCGTTGAAGCCCGGCCCGATCCGCGCATCGAGCCCCGGGCCGAGCCGCGTGTTCAACGCGGCGAACCCCGGGAGACCCGGGGGGAGTCGCGGTCGGAAGCCCGCAGCGCCATGCCGCGTGGTGGTGCGCGGGTTGGTGTGCTTCCGCTGCAGATGGTGGGAACAACGGAAGAGGAGGCCCATCTGTCGACCGGCCTCGCCGATGAAATTACTTCGGCGCTGGCGCGATTCCGCTGGATGTTCCTGGTTTCGTCGAGCTCGCTGGCACGTTTCGCGGCCGGCTCGCGCGATGAGGGGGCGATCCGGCGCAATTTCGGCATCGACTTCCTGCTGGACGGCACGATCCAGCGCACCGGGCAGCGGCTGCGCATCGCCCTACGGCTGCTCGACCTGCGCGCAGGAAACCAGATGGTTTGGGCGCGGCGGTTCGACCGCGACAGCCATGACCTGCTGACCCTGCAGGACGACGTGGCCGCCGAAGTGGTGGCGCAGATCGATCCCGAGATCCTCCTCATCGAGGCCCAGCGGGCGGCGTCGCGCCCGCCGCAGGATCCGACCGCCTACGATCTGGTGTTGCGGGCGATTCCGCTGATCACCCGGCTGGAGAAGCCGCTGTTCATGCAGGCCGGCGAGTTTCTGCGCCACGCCGTCATGCAAGAGCCGGAATACGCCGCCTCGCATGCCTGGTTCGCCTTCTGGCAGATGTTCCTGGTCGGCCAGGGCTGGTCGGACAACCCGCCCGAAGTCATGGCCGAAGCTGGCCGCCTTGCCGAACGCGCCATCATGCTAGACCCGCAGGATGCCAAGGCGCTGACCATCGCCGGCCATGTACGCGCCTTCCTGCATCATCGCATGCGCGAGGCACTCACGCTGCACGATCGGGCCCTGACATTGAACCCTAACCTGGCGATGGCCTGGGCGCTTTCGGCCATGACGTTCACTTATCTCGGCGATCTCAACGAGGCCGAGCGGCGGGCGGCACGCTACAAGCGGTTGTCGCCGCTCGATCCGCACGCCTTCTTCTACGATACGATCTCGATCTACATCGCGTTGCTGAAGGGCGACTTCCAGCAGGCGGCATCGGTGGGCCGGGCGGTGACGGAGATGAACCTGTCGTTCTCCTCGTCGCTCAAGCCGTATCTGGCCGCGCTCGGGCATCTCGGGCTGGCCGAGGAATGCACGCCGGTGCGCGAGCGGCTGCTGACCATCCAGCCGGAGTTCTCGATCGCCGGCTTCATTGCCGGCAGCCCGTTCGAGCGGGCACAGGACCTTGAGCTCGTTGTTGCGGGCCTGCGGGCCGCGGGGGTTCCGGAGTAACCCTCTTGGCCTGCGCCACCGTCAGGCATAGGGAGTAGCGGCGGGCAGGCCTGATCGCCCGCCGCTGCGGAGGCTTGCCAATGAATGACGGGTTCCAGAATGACAACGGGCTGCTTGTGGCGGTTAACGCCTGGGTCGCGGCGTTCGATGCGGCACTCGCCGGTTCGGATGCGAAAGCTGCGGCTGGGCTGTTCGAACCGGACGGGCATCTGAGGGATATCCTGGCCTGCACCTGGCAGTTCACCACCGCGACGGGGACCGAGGCGATAGCGGGGGTGCTGCACCGTGGCGTGACGGAGACGGGCCTGGGCGGTGTTTGCCTGGCGCGTGGCCGAACGGCGCCGCGGCGGGTCAGGCGTGCCGGCCGAGAGGTGATCGAGGCGCTGATCGAATTCGGGACGACGCTGGGTACCGGTTCGGGTGTGGTACGGCTGGTTGCGGCAGGGGATCGGTATCTGGCCTGGACGCTGTCGCTGTCGCTTGAGGCTTTGCGCGGTCATGAGGACGTCGCGGTGGCGCGGCATGCGTCGGAGGAGGACTATTCGCGGGATTTCGGCGGCGCGAACTGGCTCGACAAGCGCATGCGTGACCGCGCCTATGCCGATCGCGATCCGGCGGTGATCGTGGTCGGCGGCGGACAGGCGGGGCTGGGGATCGCGGCGCGGCTGAAGCAGCTTGGCGTGGATGCGCTGATCATCGATCGCGAGGCGCGGATCGGCGACAACTGGCGCAAGCGCTATCACGCGCTGACGCTGCACAATGAAGTGCATGTCAATCACCTCCCCTACATGCCGTTTCCGCCGACCTGGCCGGTGTTCATTCCGAAGGACAAGCTGGCGAACTGGTTCGAGGCCTATGTCGACGCGCTCGACCTGAACTTCTGGACTGGCACAGAGCTGGTGGGGGGCGATTATGACGCGGTGGCCGGCGCCTGGACGGTGACGCTGCGGCATACCGATGGGCGCGAGCGGACGATGCGGCCGCGGCACCTGGTGTTCGCGACCGGGGTTTCCTCGATTCCAAAGATGCCGCGGATGTCCGGGCTGGGCGACTTCGACGGCATGGTGATCCACTCCGGGGCCTACACCAACGGGGCGGACTGGCAGGGACGCAAGACCGTGGTGCTCGGCACCGGCAATTCCGGGCATGACGTCGCGCAGGACCTGCATGCGAGCGGGGCCCAAGTGACGATGATCCAGCGCAGCCCGACCTACGTAGTGAGCATCCGCGAGGCACAGTCGGTCTACGCGATCTACACCGAGGGGCTGCCGATCGAGGATTGCGACCTGTTGGCGACCGCGATGCCGTATCCGGTGCTGCGGCAAGCCTACCAGATCTCCACGGCGGCTTCGCGGCTGGCGGACAAGCCGTTGCTGGACGGGCTCGAGGCGCGGGGATTCCGGCTGGAGTTCGGCGAGGACGCGACGGGGTTCCAGATGAAATACCTGCGCCATGGCGGCGGCTATTATTTCAACGTCGGCTGCTCCGACCTGATCATCGATGGGAGCGTCGGGCTGATCCAGTACGACGCTATTGATCGCGTGGTGCCGGAGGGAATCCGGATGCGGGATGGCCGGATCGTCGAGGCGGAGCTGATCGTGGCGGCGACGGGGTATCTCAACCAGCAGGACGTCGTGCGGGCTTATCTGGGCGGCGAGGTCGCGGATCGGATCGGGCCGGTGTGGGGGTTCGACGAGGGCGGCGAGCTGCGCAACATGTGGCGGCGGACCGCGCAGCCGGGGCTGTGGTTCACCGCGGGCAGTCTGGCGCAGTGCCGGATCTTTTCGAAGTTCCTGGCGGTGCAGATCAAGGCGTGCGAGCTGGGGCTTCTGCCGGTCGTTTAACCTGCCCGCAGGCCGTCGATGCCGGCCTTCAGGGCGGCAGTGAACATGATGATGTCGTTCGAATAGATGATGAAGCGATAGCCGCGGGCGAGCCAGCGGCGGGCTGCTTCGGGCGAGGTGATGAGGCAGGCGCCGTGTTTGCCGTTGGCTTTGCAGGCAGCGATGACGTGGTCCATGGCGGCTTCGAAATCGGGGGTGTCGTAGCGGCCGGGCGTGCCGAGGGAAACGGAGAGGTCCATATGGCCGACGAAGGCGATGTCGATGCCGGGGGTGGACATGATGGCGTCGATGTTTTCGACGCCTTTGACGGTTTCGATCTTGGCGATGATCAGGGTGCGGGCGTCGGCTTCGGCGATGGAGCGCGGCAGGTCGACGCCCTTGAAGTCGTCGTGCGCGATGCCGAAGGCGGCGCCGCGGACGCCGATCGGCGGGTAGTGGGTGATGCGGGCGATGGCCTTGGCCTGGCTCGCGTTTTCGACGACGGGCACCATGATGCCCATGGCGCCGCAGTCGAGCGGCTGCACGAGATGGTGGTAGTCGTGCCAAGGCACGTTCACCAGGGGGACGAGCGGCAAGCCGCGTGTGAGGGCGAGCTGATTGCGCACGGTCGCAAGATCCAGGCATCCGGCCTCCTGGTCGTAGACCACGAAGTCGGCGCCGGCGTTCACCATCATCTGCGGCAGCCCAGGGGTGGCAAATTCCATGATCATCGGGCCGAAGACAGGCTCGCCGCGGGCGAGCTTGGCGAGGAGCGGATTCGGGCGCATGGAATTTCCTCCTGTGCGGATCAGGCCTTTTTTGCTTTAACGACGGGTGGCAGCGTCTTGTCGGGAAATTTGCACCACTCGGCCGCGACGCAGCGCCAGCATTCCGGCTTGCGCGCCTTGCAGACGTAGCGCCCGTGCAGGATCAGGAGGTGGTGGGCGTCGCGCAGCAGGTCGGCCGGGATGCGCTTGACCAGGCCGTTCTCGACGGTGCGGACATTGGCGCCAGGAGCAATGCCAGTGCGGTTGCCGAGGCGGAAGACATGGGTGTCGACGGCCATGGTGGGCTCGCCGAAGGCAACGTTGAGGACGACGTTGGCGGTTTTGCGGCCGACGCCGGGGAGGGCCTCGAGAGCGGAACGATCGTGCGGCACCTCGCCGTTATGAAGGTCGAGCAGGGCCTGAGAGAGGGCGGCAACGTTTTTCGCCTTGCCCTGCCACAGGCCGATGGTGCGGATATGCCGGCCGATGCGCTCGGCGCCGAGGGCGGCCATGGCGGCCGGCGTGCTAGCTTCCTTGAAGAGGTGGACGGTGGCCTTGTTGACGGAGGCGTCGGTGGCTTGGGCGGAGAGCACCACGGCGACGAGAAGGGTGAAGGGGTCGTTGTAGTGAAGTTCGCTTTCGGGATTGGGGTTGGCATGGGCGAGGGTTTCAAGGAAGGCGCGGACCTCCGGCAGCGTCATGGCGCGGGGTTTGCGGGGCTTCCGGGTGGGCTGCGTGTCGGGCATGCTGGGACTCTCGCCGCCTACAGCGGCGCTGGCAAGCACCCGGGGGAATGAGTGACCGGCGGAATCCCGACATCCGATGACGACCGCACGCTGTTCGAGGCGGTGATTTTGCCGCACCGCAGCCTGTCCGCGCGCGGACGGGGGCTACTGCTGGGTGCTTTGGCGGTGGCGCTGGTGCTGGACAGCATGGTATTCGCGGCGATCGGAGCCTGGCCGGTGGGCGGATTTGCCGGCGCGGAACTGCTTCTGGCGATCTTGCTATTTCGTTGGCACGCCCGTGCGGCGCAGGCGCAAGAATTGATCCTGCTGAGTGCTGCAGGGCTACGCATTGTCCGGATCGATCACACGGGGCGGCGGCAGGAAACAACACTGCCGACCGGGTGGCTCACCGTGCAGGTGGAGGAAAGGCGCGGGCGGGCGGCGGAGGTGGTGCTAGTGGGGCATGGGCACCGGGTGGCGGTGGGAGTGAGCCTTGGCGAGGTGGAGCGACGGGATCTGGCGGTGGCGCTGGCAACGGCACTGCATGATCTCCGGCATCCGCGCTTCGACAACGCTGTCCTGCGAGACCCCCCTGTCCATTCCGGTTGACCGGGCGTGCCGCTCGGTGGGTGGCGATAAACGACTTGTTAGCTTCGTTGGGGCAATCTAGCCGGACGACCGCGCGCGAAATCCCCGCGGCAGCCCAACGCCAGGATGGCCCGAGCGGAAGTTACCGAAGATGCAGGACTGGAATCTGCTGTCCGATGAGTTGCAACTAGCCCTGTCGCGGGAGGCACTGCGGCTTGCGGCCGAGACGATCGCTGGCCAGGCGGAAGTACTGGCAGGTGAGATGGAAGCCGGTGGGCTGATCGATCGCGGCGGTCCGGATGCCTTGCGGCTCCTGGCAAGCGTGGTGCGGGTGACCGGCACGCGGGACCTGGCGGTGGCCGGCCACGCCTGACGGCGTAAGGGATCAGGCCGCGAGGTTGGCGGCGCGCCAGCGCTGCCGCCGGTGCGCACTGAGAGCGCCGACGATGCCAGTGAGGAAGAGCGTCAGAGTCGCCGGCTCCGGCACAGCGAAATCATTCTGAATAATCTGATCCGCGATCTGCGTGCCGACGAGGGCACCGGTGGTGCTTGAGAAATCGGTGTGGATGCCGCCGTAAATGCGGCTGTCAGTGGCGTCCAGCGCCGCGCTTGTGAAGTCGCTATAGCAAATGGTGATCGGAGCGATGGGATCGGCCGGCGAGCCATTGTTGTAGGGGTCGGAGGTCGAGCAGAAGCTGGTGTCCCCACCAGCGAAGAAATTGTCGAGCAGGGTTGCGGCGGCGTAGCTGAAGGTGGGGTGGCCGGCGATGTAATCGGGATGCGGCGGCGTTGCGATCAGAGATTTCCAGGTGGGGTCGCAGTTGGTTGCGCCCGCCCAATCGGCGACGTTGCAATCGGTGATGGCATTGAAGGGGCGCCAGAGGTCATAGGTGTATTTTGTGTCCCATGCGGCGATTCCGGCGTCGGCGAGGCCAACGCCGACCATGGCGGAGACGCGCGCGCTGGCAAGCAACCCGGCGGTCGTATCCAGGTTATTATTAATGATGGCGGAATCGGTGATCTGCAGCCAGTGGCCAGGCGGCTGCATGGTCGAGCCGGGATCATTCCAGAAGAACGCGAGGTCGGCATTACTCGGCGTCGCACCGCCAAGTGAACCGACGCGCCCGAGGGTGGCAGGCATCCCCCAAGAGGCGTTGGACGGGCAGAAGGCGGGTTGAGTGGTGCCACCGAGGCATTCGGTCTTGAGGACTGACTGCGCGTAGGCAGGGTCCTGCATCAGCGTGCCAATGGAGGCATCGCCCAGCGGCGCGCCTGGGCGAAACTGGGACCCCGATGTCATCGTCCAGGGGGAGACACTGCCCCAGGTCGGATACATTTCCGGCCGCCCACCGGCCGCCGAGGGCGGGACGTAGACGCCAGGCGTGGTGCCGGAGCCGGCGGGAGCCTGCGCGGTCATGCCATTGAGGATGGCCGCGGCCGACCCGTCGCTGAGCCGCGCGGTGAGGATACTGGTTGCAACACCGGTGCCGAGGGTCTGGCCGGTTAGCTCGGCGCTGCTGAGCGTCGCGGGATTGCCGAGCGCGGTGGAGAAGACCGAGTTGATTTCGTTGACCACCGCGGTCGAGGGGTTGGTCGCCAGCGGCGTGGAGTTGGCCGCGAGGAGATTTCCGAACGTCCCGTTCGGGCCGGCGGAAAGCGGATTTCCGGGAGTTCCGGTGGGGGCAAAGATGCCCATCATCGCGGTGTAGCCGGCGGCAAGGGCGGCCGCCTGCGCGTCAGCGTTCAGGACGGCCGAGCCGCTGTAGTTGAAGGGGTTGTAGGTCATGCCGGTGGCCGCGTTCACGGCGTTGAACATGGCCGTATCAACGATGGCGATCTGGTTGGCGACCTCGGGCGGTCCGTTGACGATCGGAGCCGAGGTCTGACGAATGATGTCCACCAGGGTCTCGTTCCAGAGCACGACACAATTGACGCTGCCGCAGTCGACCCCCGCCGACGCATGACCCGGCAGTGCCGTCGCAAGACCAAGCGCAACAAGACCGGCCGAGGCGCGTTGCGCCAGCCGAAGCACGATCCGTTTGTCAGCGGCCTTGGACATCGCCACGTCTCCACCAGCCAGCCGCGCCGATGACGATCAGCACAGCGCCCTCCACATATATAAGCCCACGCGTCTGCCCCGGAAGCGGACGCGTAACCGGAAGTTAACGTTCTTCAAGCGCCAATTCAATATTTTATCTCAGTTACAGAAAAATCGACACACCCGGTTCGATGCATCATCGCGCCTCGATGGCCAAGCGGATCGGAACATCGCGGCGGGTAAACATCAAGATCACGTTAGGGTGGTCCCGGATTCCGCCGGGCGGCGATCAAGAATTCGTGATTTCCCTCGGGGCCGGTGATCGGGCTTTCGGTTATTCCAAGCACCGTCCAGTCGGGCCGGGAAGACCACCAGGCACCGATGCGATCGCAGACTTCGGCGTGGACGGCGGGGTCACGGACGACACCGTTGCGACCCACCTGACCAGGCCCGGCTTCAAACTGCGGCTTTATCAATGCGATGGCCCAGGCGCCGGGGGCACAGAGCGACAAGGGCGCCGGCAGCAGCGTGGCCAGACCGATGAAACTGGCATCGCAGACCAGGGCGCCGGCAGGCTCGCCGATGGCGTCGTGGGTCAGGTGGCGGGCATTGGTACGCTCGTGAACAACGACGCGCGGGTCGGTGCGCAGTTTCCAGGCGAGTTGACCATGACCGACGTCGATCGAATGGACGCGTATCGCGCCATGAGACAGAAGTACATCGGTGAAGCCACCGGTAGAGGCACCGATATCGAGGCAGACCCGGCCCTCGGGTGAGAGGTCGAAATGGGCAAGGCCGTGGGCCAGCTTGAGGCCGCCGCGGGAAACCCATGGGTGATCCTGACCGCGGACCTCAAGCGGCGCATCGGCCGGCAGGAACTGACCGGCCTTGGCGACACGAGCCTCGGCGGAAAAGACCTTGCCAGCGAGGATGAGGGCCTGGGCGCGGGTGCGGCTTTCCACAAGGCCGCGATCGACCAGCATCTGATCTGCCCGAATTTTCGACGCCGCCTTGGCCATGAACCATCATCTCTCGAAGCGCGCCCGTTGTCGCCGGGGGCCGGCTTGGCATACACCCGGCGCGCGCACCATCGGAGGCCTTGTGGCCAGTATTACCATCGAACATCGCGCCCAGGTCATCGTGCTCGGCAACGAGAAGGGCGGCTCCGGCAAGTCGACCTGCGCGATGCATGTCATCGTCGGGCTGCTGCGCGATGGGTATCGGGTGGCGGCGATCGATCTGGATGCGCGCCAGTCCACACTGGGGCGCTACCTTCAGGCGCGGAGCCGGTTCGTGACCACACACGGTGTGACGCTGCCACAGCCGGAGGCGACGGCAATTCCGGCGAGCACTCTCGACAGCCGGACCGCGGCGGAGGCGGACGAGACGGCGCGGTTCACGACCGCACTGCAGGACCTGCAGCGGCGGGTCAATATCGTGGTGATCGACTGCCCCGGATCTGACAGTTTCCTCAGCCGCCTGGCTCATAGCCATGCCGACACCATCATCACGCCGATCAACGACAGTTTCGTAGACTTCGCCATGCTCGCCGAGGTGGACCCGGAGACGCACAAGGTGGTCGGACCATCCATCTACAGCGAAATGGTATGGACGGCGCGCAAGCAGCGGTTCGCACGGGACCGCGGGCGGATCGACTGGATCGTGATGCGCAACCGGCTCGGGGCGAGCGAGGCACGCAACAAGCGGGATGTGGGGACGACGCTCGAGGCACTGGCTAAGCGGATCGGGTTTCGTACCGCCAAGGGGTTCGGCGAGCGAGTGATCTTTCGCGAGCTGTTCCTGCATGGGCTGACACTGATGGACGTGCGGGAGGCGAACCTGAACATTGCGCTCGGGCTTAGTCACGTCGCCGCGCGGGCGGAGATTCGCAGCCTGATCGGAGCGATCGCCAAGCCGCCGCCGCCGGGAGCGCCGTCGGCCGATTGACTCGCCCGGCCGCGGCGTCCCAGCATCTAGGCAACAGCCACAGGGAGGATGTGTCATGGCGGCAACACGGGGCCCCGCGATGAGCTGGGCCGAATGGGCGAAGATGGACGCGACGGCGCTGGCGGGCCTGGTCAAGGCCGGCGAGGTGGCGCCGAGGGAGCTGGCGGCGCAGTGTGCGGCGGCGGTCGGCATGCTGGACGATCGGCTGAACGCCGTGCTCGGGCTGTTCGATGACGTCATCGCCGATCCCGACACGGATGGGCCGAGCATGGATGGATTGCTCTATGGCGTGCCGATGTTTCTCAAGGACCTCGGCGCCGGGCTCAAGGGGCGGGTGCAGGAATCGGGATCGCGGATGTTTGCCGGCTATGTCGCGCAGGCGACCGATCCGATCGTGGAAAATTTTCTGGCGGCCGGGCTCGTGCCGCTGGGCCGGTCGACAACGCCCGAATTCGGCATGACATTCGATACCGCGACCAGGTATCTCGGGCACGTCAAGGTGACGCGCAATCCGCATAATCTCGAGCGGACGGCGGGGGGATCGTCGGGCGGATCGGCGGCGGCGGTGGCGGCGGGGATCACGCCGATTTCGATGTCGTCGGATGGCGGTGGGTCGACGCGGATCCCGGCATCCTTCTGCGGGTTGGTCGGCCTGAAGCCGACGCGTGGCCGGCTGCCGCGGCCATACGCGCAGAACGAGTATATGATACGGACTGGCATCGACGGGGTCGTGACGCGCAGCGTGCGAGACACGGCAGCGGCCTATGAGACGATGACGCGGGTGCCGAACGGCGGCTCGTTCATTGCCATGGGGCCGCCGAGGGTGTCGTATGTGGCGGAGCTGGCACGCGATCCCGGGCCGCTACGGGTCGGACTGTCGACGGGGATGTGGGGGCGGGAATCGCCGGTCGACGGTGAGGTGGCCGCGCGGGTGCGGGAGGCGGCGAAGCTGCTGGAAAGCCTCGGCCATCAAGTCGAGGAAATCGACGACAGCAAGATCTGCGACTGGGAGATGATGTGGACGGGATATGTCACCCAGTGGATCGGCAGCCGCGCGCTGTTCAACTTCATGGCTAGGGATCGCGGCATCGCGGCAACGGATCTGCACAGTTATCTCGATCCGATGACGTATCAGCACTTCGTGGCCGCGGAGCGCTATGACAAGTATGACGTGTTTCGCATGATGGCCTACAACAATACCACTACGCGGGCCTTCGGTCGGCTGATGGAGCGCTATGATATCCTGCTCACGCCGACGCTGGCGATCCGGGTTCCGCAGGCCAATGGACCCTATTCGCTGCTGCGCGAGGACAACGATCTCGATGGGTGGGTAAACCTGCTGGCGGATGCCTGTCGCTATACGATGCCAGGCAATGAAACCGGGCTGCCCGGCATCTCCGTGCCGGCGGGACTGGATGCGGATGGGCTGCCGATCGGTGTGCAAGTGCACGGCAATTTCTCGGCCGAGCACGTGCTGATGCGGGTGGCGGCGCAGATCGAGCGGGCAAAGCCGGAGTGGTTCTCCCCAGTGCCGAAGGTTCATGTCACTCCGGGCTAGCGATGGACGCTGTCCTTCGGCGTTGACGCGCCTTGCGGCGCGGGCGGACAATGTGGAATCCGATTGGTTCCGGCCGCTGGGGGATGGTTTTGAGATTTTCGCTTCGCACGTTGTTGACACAAGCCTTCGCCGGGCATGGGGGCTGGCCCGAGCAGTGGCGCTCGCCGGCACCGAAGGCGGCCTACGATGTGATCATCGTCGGCGCGGGCGGGCATGGATTGGCGACCGCGTATTACCTGGCGGCCGAGCATGGTATTCGCAACGTCGCGGTGCTCGAGAAGGGGTGGCTTGGAGGCGGGAATACCGGGCGGAACACGACGATCATCCGATCGAACTATCTGTGGGACGAGTCGGCGGCGATCTACGAGCACGCGGTGAAGTTGTGGGAAGGGTTGTCGCAGGAGCTCAACTACAACGTGATGTATTCGCCACGAGGCGTAATGATGCTGGCGCATACCGTGCATGACGTGCAGGTGTTCAAGCGGCATGTGCATGCGAACCGGCTGAACGGCATCGACAATGAGTGGCTGACGGCCGAGGAGGCAAAGGATTTTTGCCCGCCGCTGAATATCTCGCCGAATGTTCGGTATCCGGTTATTGGGGCGGCGTTGCAACGGCGCGGCGGGACGGCGCGGCATGATGCGGTGGCTTGGGGGTATGCGCGCGGGGCGAGTGCGCGGGGTGTGGACATCATCCAGAATTGTGAGGTGACGGCGATCCGGCGGGATGCGGATGGGACGGTGTCGGGCGTGGAGACGACGTCGGGCCCGATACGAGCGAAGCGGATCGGCGTGGTGGCGGCGGGGCACACGAGTGTGATCATGGATATGGCGGGTGTGAGGATGCCGCTTGAGAGCTATCCGCTGCAGGCGCTAGTGAGCGAGCCAGTAAAGCCAGTGTTTCCCTGCGTGGTCATGTCGAACACGATCCATGCGTATATTTCGCAGTCCGACAAGGGGGAGTTGGTGATCGGCGCGGGGACGGATGCCTATGTCTCCTATAGCCAGGCCGGTGGGCTGCATATTGCGGCGCATACGCTAGATGCTATCTGCGAGATGTTTCCGATGTTCCGGCGGATGAGGATGTTGCGCAACTGGGGCGGGATTGTCGATGTAACGCCGGATCGGTCGCCGATCATCGGCAAGACCCCGGTGCCGGGGCTGTTCGTGAATTGTGGCTGGGGGACTGGGGGTTTCAAGGCGACGCCGGGGTCGGGGCATGTGTTCGCGGCGACGATCGCGCTGGGAGAGCCGCATCCGATTGCGGCGCCATTCTCGCTCGATCGGTTCCGGACGGGGCGTCTGATTGACGAAGCGGCGGCTGCCGCGGTGGCGCACTGATGCTGGTTATTCCGTGTCCGCATTGTGGGCCGCGACCCGAGAACGAGTTTCGCTACGCGGGCGAGGCGCATGTGGCGCGGCCGGCTGATCCCGAAACGTATGATGACGCGGCATGGGCGGCGTTTTTGTATATGCGCAGCAATACCAAGGGCCGTTACGCGGAGCGGTGGCGGCATATTCATGGCTGCGGGCGGTTCTTCAACTGCATTCGTGATACGGTGACTGACCGGATCGAGCGGACGTATCGCGCGGGCGAGGCGCCATGAGCGGGGTGCTTCGCACGGCGGCAGGGGGGCGGATCGATCGGGCGCGGCGGGTCGCATTCAGTTTCGATGGGCGCGATTATACGGGGTTTGCCGGGGATACGCTGGCATCGGCGCTGCTGGCCAATGGGGTTCATCTGGTCGGGCGGTCGTTCAAGTATCATCGGCCGCGCGGCATTCTGGCGGCGGGCGTCGAGGAGCCGAATGCGCTGGTGGAGGTTGATCGCGGGGATGGGCGGCGGACGCCCAATCTGCGGGCGACGCAGGTGGAGCTGTATGATGGCCTGGTGGCGATCAGTCAGAACCGCTATCCGTCATTGCGGTTTGACATCGGGTCCGCTGCGAATTTGGTGTCGCGCCTTCTGCCGGCGGGGTTTTACTACAAGACGTTCATGTGGCCGGCGTCGTTCTGGAAGCGGGTTTATGAGCCGGTGATCCGGGCGGCCGCGGGGCTGGGGCGCGCACCGGTTGATGCTGATCCAGATCGGTATCTGCATCGCTATGCACATTGCGATGTTCTGGTGATCGGCGCCGGGGCGGCGGGGCTGGCCGCTGCACGGGCGGCGGCGGCGACGGGCGCGCGCGTGATTCTTTGTGATGAGCAGAGTGAACTTGGCGGTGGCCTGCTGTCTGAGGGAGCGGCGACGATTGACGGAGCGCCGGCCGCGGCCTGGGCGGCGGCGGCTGTTGGGGAGCTCGATGCGGCCGCGAACGTCACGCTGCTGCGGCGGACGACGGCGTTTGGCTGGTATCCCGACAATCTCATCGGGCTGGCCGAGCGGGTGACCGACCACATGGCGCGGCCCGATCCGTGGCTGCCGCGTGAGCGGATGTGGCAGGTTCGTGCTGGGCGGGTTGTGATTGCCACAGGCGCGCATGAGCGACCGCTCGTGTTTCCGCACAACGATCGCCCCGGCATCATGCTCGCAGGGGCGGCGCGGACGTTTCTCAACCGTTTCGGGGTGTTGCCCGGGCAGCGCATCGTCATCGCGACGGCCTGTGATAGTGCCTATGCCGCGGCACTCGATTTGCATGCGGCCGGCGCTTTGATCGCGGCTATTGCCGATTTGCGGGCCGAGATCGATCCGGCGCTCGCCGAGCGCGTGTGTGCCGCCGGGATTTCGTTGCGGCTGGCGACGCCGATCACAGGCACGACCGGGCAGCGGCGGGTTACCGGCGCATTGCTCGGCGCCGATTGGGTTGCATGCGATGCCGTGTTGATGTCGGGCGGCTGGACACCGAGCGTGCATCTGTTTTCGCAGTCTCGCGGGCGGCTTCGCTTCGATACGACAACGGGCAATTTCCTGCCAGGTGTCTCGGCCGCCGCGGAGCGATCAATCGGTGCCTGTAACGGGACGTTCGATCTTGCCGGCGCCCTGGCCGAGGCCGATGGCACGCGGGGCTTCGCGGTCGCGGGCGCGATTGCGCCGCGCGGCGGGCATGCGGGCTTGGTCCCGGGCGCGCGCCCTGGCAAGGCGTTCGTCGACTTCCAGAACGATGTCACGGCCAAAGATCTCCGGCTCGCGACGCAGGAAGGGTTCCGCTCGATCGAGCACGTGAAGCGCTACACGACGACGGGCATGGCGACGGACCAGGGCAAGACGTCGAACGTGAACGCGCTCGCGATTGTTGCGGATGCGCTCGATGTCGCGGTGCCGAAGGTGGGGCTGACGACCTTTCGGCCGCCGTATAGCCCGGTGACGTTTGGCACAATTGCGGGGGCATCGCGCGGAGATCTGTTCGATCCCGAGCGGCGGGCGCCGATGCATGACTGGGCGGTGTCGCAGGGCGCGGTGTTCGAGGATGTCGGGCCGTGGAAGCGCGCGCGGTATTTTCCGCGCGGGGGCGAGGATATGCATGCCGCCGTTAATCGGGAATGCCTGGCGGTGCGCAGGGCGGTGGGTATTTTCGATGCCTCGACGCTTGGAAAGATTGAAGTTACGGGGGCGGACTCTGCGGAGTTCCTCAATCGGCTCTATACGAACGCATGGACCAAGCTTGGTGTTGGCCGTTGCCGTTATGGACTGATGCTGAGCGAGGCTGGGTTCGTGATGGATGACGGCGTGGTTGGGAGGATGGCCGATGATCGGTTCCATGTGACGACCACGACCGGGGGCGCGCCGCGAGTGTTGAACCACATGGAGGACTATCTGCAGACGGAATTTCCGGGATTGCGGACGTGGCTGACCTCGACCACCGAACAGTGGGCGACGATCGCCGTGCAGGGGCCGCGGGCGCGGAGGGTGATCGCGCCGCTGATTGCGGGCATCGATCTTTCGCCGGCGGCGATGCCGCATATGAGTGTGCGCGAGGGCACGATCTGCGGCGTGCCGACGCGGCTGTTTCGGGTGAGTTTCACTGGCGAGCTGGGATTCGAGATCAATGTGCCCGCCGACTACGGCCCAGCGATCTGGGATCAGGTTTTCGCCGCTGGCGCCGCGCATGGCATTACGCCCTATGGCACCGAGGCGATGCATGTTCTGCGCGCGGAGAAAGGCTATATCATCGTCGGCCAGGAAACCGATGGCACCGTGACGCCGGACGATCTCGGGCTTTCTGACATGATTGCGAAATCGAAGCGGGACTTCGTTGGCAAGCGATCGTTGCGTCGGCCGGATATGCTTGATGGCGAACGCAAGCAGCTTGTCGGCCTATTGACTGAGGATCCGACAGTGGTTCTCGAAGAGGGATCCCCGATCGTGGCTAATCCGCGACAGCGTGTGCCGATGTGGATGATTGGACACGTCACGTCGTCGTATTGGAGTGCGACACTTGGGCGTTCGATCGCACTCGCGTTGATCGAAGGGGGACGGCGGCGGGTCGGGACGACGCTGCATGTGCCGATGCCGCAGAGCACGATCGCGGTTCGCCTGGTCGAGCCGGTGTTTCACGACAAGCCGGGAGCCCGCATTGATGGTTGAGCGCGGCAGCGTCCTCGCGGCTCACGCGGACAAGGCCGCCGTGAGCGAGGCGGTCTCGCTTGCCGCGCTTCCGCCGGCCACACGACTGAGCATCCGTCCGCCTGCCGATTCAGCCGCGCTCGAGGCAGCGCTTGGCGTCACTTTTCCACGGGAGGCTTGCCGGGCCACCGTCAAGAATGGTCGCGCAGCTCTTTGGCTGGGTCCGGATGAGGTCCTTCTCATCGGGCCAGACGGCTTGGCCACGGCGCTGCTCAAGGCGGTGGCTGACTATGCCATCGTCGATATTTCGCATCGTAATGTCGGCATCAAAATTACAGGTCCCTTTGCGACAGTTGCGCTGAATGCCTTTTGTGCGCTTGATCTTTCCGAAATGGCGTTTCCGGTCGGCATGTGCACGCGCACGCTTCTCGGCAAGGCGGAGATTGTGCTCTGGCGCACCGGGTCTGAGGCGTTCCGTATCGAGGCGTGGCGCTCGTTTGCACCCTATGTGTGGCGCTGCCTCGAGGAGGCGCGGCGGGAGTTCCTCGACAGCTAGGCGCTCTTCCGCCGCGGGTGCATTTGCGATCTACTGGCGCAAAGTCCAGGGGAGATTGACCATGCGCGCTGCCGTGTTCCGCAAAGGGAACCTCGTTGTTGATACGATTGCCGATCCCGTGCTGGCTGAAGGCCAGGTGCTCGCGAAGACGATCTGCTGCGGCATCTGCGGGTCGGACCTGCATGCGGCGAAATTTCCCCAGCAGTTCGCCGACGTTGCGCGCCGCTCGGGTGGTCGGTTTGAGATGAACCCCGAGCGCGACATCGTCTTCGGTCATGAATTCTGCTGCGAAATCGTCGACTATGGGCCTGGCACAAGCAAGTCACTGAAGGCGGGCACGCGCGTCGTATCTATGCCGCTGACGGTTGTGAACAAGACGGTTCATGGGCTGGCCTATAACCCGGACTCGCCCGGCGCTTTCGCCGAATATGTCCCACTTTACGAGCGTATGCTGCTGCCAGTGCCGAATGGGCTTTCGTCGGAGAGGGCGGCGCTGACCGAGCCGATGGCTGTCGGCTGGCATGCGGTGGAACACGCGCGTCTGACCAAGGACGACATCCCGCTTGTCATCGGTTGTGGGCCGGTGGGGCTTGCCGTCATTGCCGGGCTGAAAATCAGGGGCGTCGGCCCGATCATCGCCGCGGATTTCTCACCTGCACGCCGCACGCTGGCACTCAAGATGGGCGCCGATATCGTCGTCGATCCGGCGGAATACTCGCCTTACAAGAAATGGAGCGAGGTTGCGACTCCGCCGAACTACGATGGCAGCCGCTTCGCCGCATTGTTCGGCGACGGGCCAAAGATGCGGCCTGCTGTGCTGTTCGAGTGTGTTGGCGTGCCCGGAGTGATCCAGCAGATGATGCATGGAGCGCCGCAGTGGGCTCGCATTGTCGTTGTCGGCGTCTGCATGGAGTCCGACTCGTTCGAGCCATTCTTCGGCATCGCCCGACAGCTCAACCTGCAATTCGTCCTGGGCTATAGCCCGAAGGAATTCGCCGACAGCCTTCACCATATCGCTGAGGGGTTGATTGATGTCTCGCCGCTGATCACCGGCAAGGTAGGGCTCGATGGTGTAGCCGGGGCGTTCAGCGAACTGGGCAATCCGGAAAAGCACGCGAAAATACTGGTCGAACCTTGGCGCTGATTGTAGCGTTGCAGGGATCGAAACGAGGGAACCATGAACGACGTCCGCACCATCGCACGGCCGCAAGTCACGGCAGCCTCCAAACTCGCGATCGCCGATTGCGACCTCCATCTCGGGCCAGCTAACATTAGCGAGCTGTTTCCCTGGCTCGCGAAGCGCTGGCAGGACCATATCACGCACTTCGGCATGAGCCATCGCACCGGGATGCAGAATGGCATGCCGAATTATCCGAAGGCGCAGCCGGCCGCGGCCCGACGCGATGCCTGGCCGCCGTCGGGCCGGCCGCCGGGCACCGACATCGACTTTACACGGGCGCAGCATCTCGATCCCAATAACGTCGTGCTCGGTCTGATCAACCCACCGACGCCATCGAATGGGCCGCTGCATCCAGGGCTCGGGAATGCGCTCGCACGCGCCTACAACGAATGGCAATTGGAATGCCAGGTGAGGCCAGAGCCGCGACTCAAGGCGTCGATCGTGGTCAACTACGAAGATGCCGCGGGAGCGATAGCCGAGATCAATCACTGGGCGGGCCATCCTGGGTTTGGGCATGTGTTGCTGCTTGGGCGAACGGCGCAGCCCATGGGTAGCCAGGCGTATTTCCCGATCTTTGCGGCGGCCGCGGAGGCGAACATCCCGGTTGCTGTCCACGCATTTGGTTTCAGCGGCGTCCCGAACACATCGGCGGGATGGGCCAGCTACTATCTCGAGGACATGGTCGGCCACGCACAGTCTTGCCAGGCTCAGCTCACCAGTATGGTGCTGAACGGCGTTTTCGCGCGCCTGCCGGCGCTGAAATATGTCTTGATCGAAGGTGGCTTCGGCTGGGTGCCGGCGCTTGCCTGGCGGCTTGACAAGCATTTCTCCAGGCTGCGTCAGGAGATTCCGGAGCTCACGCGGCTACCGTCGGAGTATATCCGCAGCCAGGTGTGGTTCACGACGCAACCGATGGAAGAGCCCGAGCCGCGCGAGCACGTGCTGGATACGATCGAATGGATCGGGTGGAATCGGCTGCTGTTTGCGACGGATTATCCGCATTGGGATTTCGATGATCCCGATCACGTGATGCCGTTCCGGATCACCCAGGAGCAACGGGTGAAGATTTTCCGGGATAATGCCTTGGAACTTTACAAGCCAAGATGAGGAAAGGCTCCGCCGGCTTGTGGCCGGCGGAGCATCTTGCTACTTCGGCTCGATGATCGTCACCGTCGACTTCACGCTCTCGACCCCAGCGCGGGTCAGATGCATGGTGTGGTATTCGCCCTTGAGCCACGGGTCGAACTGATCGCGGTAGGCCGGGCTGCCCGGCATGCCGGAGTTGCCGATGTTCTGCACGGCACGGAAAGATTCGGGCGCCGCGAAATCAACGATCATGCGGTATTCGGCGCCCGAGGCGGCGTTGTGCGGCGGGAGTTCGCCGCCGGTGTTGCGGATGGTGTGAGAACCGCCGTTGACGGGCGCGGGGCCGACGTCGAAGGCCGCGGAGTTCGCAGCATTGGACAGCGGGTGTTTCCAGAAGGCGATGTGGACCTTGCCCCATTTCCAGGAGGCGGCGCCGGCGCCGAGGCGCTCGGTGAGTGTCGCGACGCTCTGCTGCGCGGTTGCCACGACATTCGCTGCGAGACCGTCCTCGAAGAAGTTGCTGACGGTGCCTTCGAGAACGCTGGTGCACAGACCGGTCTGCTGCTGGGTGAGGTCGATGAGGTGGGGCGGCAGGTGCTTTGACAACACGCGGCGGTTCCAGATCGCCATGAAGGTTTCGAAGAGGGTGGGCGCAGATGTTTCGGTTTCGTAGAAGAAATCCCAGTTCCCCAGGATGGCGGCGACTTCGCGGGCGGCTGGGTCGGCGCTGCCGACGAGGGCTTTGAGGATGTGGGGGACGGTACGCTCGGCGCGGCTGTTCTTGACGTCGTTCTGAAGTTTGATGTTCGCGGCTACGTCCATCTTGGGTGAGCCGTTAAAGACCTCGTCGAGGCGAACGCCGCGATGGCCCTGCGAGTAGGCGCCGTAGATCGGGAAGGGATAGTCGGGGCCGACGATGCGCTGGTTCGCACTGGCAACGGTTCCGCCTTTGGGATCGCTGCGGTGGGGCATGGCTTCGAAGGGGATGTAGCCCTGCCATTGGTCCTGCGGGTTGTTGGCCTCGCGCACGCCGGGCCACATGCGGCCGCGGATGGGGATGCGGCCACACATCTGGTAGCCGATGTGGCCGTTCTTGTCGGCGTAGATGTAGTTGAAGATGGCGACTGACCAGTCGCGCAGGACGGTGCGAAACTGGTCCCATGACTTGACGCGCCCGAGGCCGAGGATGGCGCGGAGGTCGTCGATATGCTCCATGCCGACCCAGCGCAGCGACATCGGGGCGTCGCCGTTCTTGTCGATGGAGGGAACCAGGGCGTTGATGATCGGGCCGCGGACAGTGCTGCGGATGGTGACATCGCGATCGGCTTCGCCGCGAACCTTGAGTTTCAGACTGCGGGCTTCGAAGGTCTTCCAGTCGTTGCCGTCACGATATTTGCTGGGATCGGCCGCGTTGACCTCCTCGCGATAGAGGTCACGGGTGGAGGCCATGTTGTTGGTGAGGCTCCAGGCGGACGTGCCGTTGTTGCCGTACCAGAAGCCGGGGATGCCGGGATGGCCGCAGCCGGCGCAGTCGTCCTCGGGGCCGTGGAGGGCGAATTCGTACCAGCTTGAGGGGATCCAGAAGGGCTGGTGGGGGTCGCCGGCGATGACCGGGAAGCCGGAGGCGGAGCGCGCGCCGTCGATGGCCCAGTTGTTGCTGCCGGTAGCGTCGTCGGTGCCGGCGGCCTGTTTTCCGGGCATGGTGTAGCCAGGCGACATCATGCCGGGGAGGACGAGGTTTTCGGACGCTTCGGGAGTGAGGTAGGGCGTGCGCAGGGGTTCGGGCAACAGGCGCGAGGCGTCGGCGGCCATGATGCGGTCGATGCGGCCATTCAACGACCACCAGAAGCCGCGGGCGGTGGCGATGACGTCGCGGACGGTGAAGGGTTCGGGCGTGTAGTCAAGTATCCTGAATTCGACTGGAAGATTTGCGCCCATCAGCTCGATGCAGCGGTTGATGCCGGCGACGAAGGCTTCGACGATGGCGCGCGTGGCGGGGTCGATCAGGCGATCTTCGCGGGTGCAGATCAGGTCGAGCCCGACGGTGAGATGGGCGATGTCGGCGGCGGCGTAGGCCGGGCCGAGGATTTCGGCCTGGCGGCCAAGGGCGCGGCGGCGCAGGCGATCCATCTGCCAGAGGCGGTCTTCGGCCATGGCGAGGCCGAGGCCGAAATAGACGTCGTGGGTGGTGCTGCCGAAGATGTGCGGCACCCCCGCGGTGTCGCGGATGATTTCGATGCGGCCGTTGACGGCGGCGTGGATTTTCTGATCGCGCGGGGTTGCGTGTTTCGCCAGCCAGGCATCGCGGGCGGCGGCGAAGCCGGCCTCGTCGGTGCCGGCGGCGGCGCAGGTTTCGGCGATCGTGCGGTCGCCCCTGAGGGCGGCGAGAATTGCGGCGTCATCGAGCGGCATGGGGAGTTTCCTCAGCGGGTCAGCGGATTCTTGTTTTGCGGTTAGTCGCGTCGTGCCGGACGGCGGGTCATTTCGAGGGCGGCGACGGTGGCAACGGACAGGACGACGAGAATGGTTGAGATGGCGGCGATGGTGGGTTCGATCTGGTCGCGCAGGGCGTTGAACATGCGACGCGGTAGGGTGGAGTATTCGCCACCGGAGATGAAGAACGAGACGATGACTTCATCGAAGGAGGAGATGAAGGCGAGCAGGGCGCCGGATAGCACGGGCAGGCGGATCTGCGGCAGGGTGATGGACCAGCAGGCGCGGAGCCATGGGGCGCCGAGGCTGCGGGCGACGCGCTCTTGCGCCATGTCGTAGCTGCGCAGGCCGGCGCTGATGCTGACGACGACGAAGGGGAGGGCGAGCATGGTATGGGCCAGGACGAGCCCGATCAGCGTGTTGTTCAATCCGAGCAAGGCATAGACATAGAAGATTCCGACGGCGGTGAGGATGACCGGCACCAGCAGGGGGGCGAGGATCAGCATGCGGAGGATGCCGGTGGCGCGGAAGCCACCGAGATGAAGGCCATAGGCGGCGGCGGTGCCGACCGGGGTCGCGACGATGGTGGTGAGGACAGCGACCTTGAGGCTCATCCAGGCCGCGTCGCGCCATTCGATGGAGCCGAACAGGGCGGTGTACCAGCGCAGCGAATAGGCGCGGGGTGGGAATTCCAGCAGAGTGGAACTCGAGAAAGAGAGGGGGATCACGATCAGGACGGGCACGACGAGGAAGGCGATCACCAGGCCCGAGAGCGCGTAAAGCCAGAGGCGCGACCGCGCTGGGACGAAATCCTCGGTCATGACCCGCCAACCTCGGTCAGGCGCCGCAGGGGGAAGAGACGCGAAAAACCCCAGAAGATCAGGATGGTGACGACGAAGAGGACGACGCCGAGGGAGCTTGCGGCGCCCCAGTTGAAATAGGTCGCGACGTTCTGCTGGATCTTCATCGACAGGGTGGTGACGCGGCCGCCGCCGAGGAACTGTGGGGTGATGTAGAAGCCGAGGCAGATGATGAAGACCATGACGGTGCCGGCGGCGAGGCCGGGGATCGAGAGGGGGAGATAGACTTTCCAAAAGGCGGTCGGCGGGCTGGCCCCGAGGCTTGCGGCGGCACGGGTGTAGTCGCGGTCGATGGCGCGCATGTTGGCGTAGAGTGGCAGGACGAGGAAGGGGATCATGATGTGCAGCATGCCGATCACCGTGCCGGTGAAGTTGTGCACGAGTTGCAACGGTTCCTCAATGATGCCCCAGTCCATCAGCAAGGTGTTGACGACGCCGCGGCGCTGCAGCAGCACGAGCCAGGCGTAGGTGCGCACGAGCAGGGCGGTCCAGAAGGGGATCAGGACCAGGGTGAGGCAGATCGATGCGGCGCGGGGGGGCAGCATGGCGATCATGTAGGCGACGGGGTAGCCGAGCAGGACGCTCAGCACGGTGACGAGCACGGAGAGTTGGAAGGTCGTCATGAAGATCGAACGATAGGCGGGCTCGGTGACCATGCGTGCGTAGTTCTCGAGCGTGAACACGTCCTGCTCGATGAAGGACAGCCAGAACAGCCATCCCACGGGGATGAAAAGCAGCAGGCCAAGAATCACGAATGAGGGCGAGGTGAGGCCCGCGAGGATGCTCCGCTCGCGCAGTTCGTCGGCGCGGATGCCGGCGGCGTTGAGGCCCGCCGATATCACGGCGCCGGCACCAGGATCGTATCCGCGGGATCGAGGCCGAGGCGGATGCGGCTGCCTTCCGCGGGCAAGGCGGCGATGCGGCCGGCGCGGGCGAGTTCGCGCAAGGTCACGAGGTCGCCGCCTTCGAGGCGGACGTCGATGCGGACGCTGTCGCCCTGGTAGACGATTTCTGCCACCTCGGCGTCGATGCCATTGAGATCCGTGCCGCCACCGAGCAGCAGCTTTTCGGGACGCAGGACCAGCAGATAGGCGCCGTCGGCGGAAGGGCGGGGGAGGCGCAGAACCTCGTTGCGCCAGCGTGCGACGCCGCCCGAGACCGTCACGGGGATGAAGGCGGAATCGCCGATGAAGTCGGCGACGAAGTGGCTGTTCGGCGCTTCGTAGAGCACCCGCGGCGTATCGATCTGCTGGATGCGGCCCTTGTCGATGACCGCGATGCGGTCGGACATGGTGAGCGCCTCGCGCTGATCATGCGTCACGTAAATGATCGTCGTGCCGAGGCGCTGATGGAGATGGCGCAGCTCGATCTGCATCTGCTCGCGCAGCTTCTTGTCGAGCGCGGAGAGCGGCTCGTCCATCAGCAAGATGCCAGGCTCGAACACGATCGCCCGCGCGAGGGCCACGCGCTGGCGCTGGCCACCGGAAAGCTGGTCGACGCGCCGCGCGCCGAGATCGCCGAGCTGCACGAGGTCGAGCGCGGTCTTGACGCGACGCTCTCGTTCGGCGCCGGAGACGCCGCGCAGGGTCAGCGGAAAGGCGACATTCGCGGCGACGTCCATATGCGGGAACAGCGCATAGGACTGGAACACCACGCCGAGGTTGCGCTTGTGCGGCGGCGTGCGGACCATTTCGACGCCGCCGAATTTCACGCTCCCGGCGTCCGGCCGGGTGAAGCCGGCCATGATCATCAGCAACGTCGTCTTGCCGGAGCCCGAAGGCCCCAGCAAGGTGAGGAACTCGCCCTGGGCGACGTCGAGATCGACGCCATCGAGGGCGGCGACGCGGCCGTAGCGCCGCTCGAGTCCGCGGACGGTGATGGGCAAGGCCCCGGCGGTGGTCATGCCGGGGCCTGCGAGTGCAACGCGGCCTGCCGCATCACTGTTGCAGGAACGCATCCATGCGTTCGGTGAGTTTCGTCAGGTTCTCGCGCCAGAAATCGAAGTTCATGTAGGTCTGCTTGGCCGCATTGGCGGGCGAGGAGTTGATGTTGGCGACCGCGGCGGCGGGGATCTTGCCGGTGTCGAAGGCCTTGGCGTTCACCGGGCCGTAGTCGATCAGCGCGGGGATGTTGGCCTGCAGATCGGCGGAGACCATCAGCGCGATGGCCTTCTGCGCCAGTGCCAGGTTCTTGGTGCCCTTGGGGATGACCAGGCAGTCGGCGTTGAAGATGCCCTGGTTGTAGGTGATGGCGGCCTTGGCGCCGTCCTTGATCGCGGCCCCGGCGCGGCCGTTCCAGATCGCGACCATGTCGGCCTCGCCGTCCTTCAGCAGCTGGGCGGATTGCGCGCCCGAGGCCCACCAGACGACGACGTTCTTCTTGATCTTCTCAAGGCTTTTGAGCGCGCGGTCGGCATCGATCGGATAGAGCTTCTGCGGATCGACGCCATCGGCCATCAGCGCGATCTCGAAGGTTTCGCTCGCGCCGCGCGAGAGCGAGCGGGTGCCGGGGAACTTCTTGGTGTCCCAGAAATCGGCCCAGGTCTGCGGCCCGTTCTGGCCGTATGTCTGCGTGTTGTAGGCGATGACGGTGGAATAGTAGATCACGCCGATCCAGTCCTTGTGGACCATCGCCTTGTCGATGCCGTCGGTGTTGATCACCGAATAGTCGAGCGGTTCGAATAGCCCCTCCGCCGAGCCGCGCGCGCAGGAGGCGGCCCCAAGATCCGCCACGTCCCATTTGACCGCCTTGGCGCCGACCTGGGCGCGCACGTCGGCGATGCCGGTGAGTGTGTCTTCCTTAATGGTGATGTTGAGCATCTTCTCGATCGGATCGAGCAGCGCCTTGCGCTGGGCCGCCTGGTAGGCGCCGCCGAACGAGGCGAAGGTCAGCGTGGTCTGCGCCGCGGCCGGCAGGCTCGCGGCGACGCTGAGCAGCAGCGCGGCCCTGAGCGTGGAGAACAGTCGCATGGGTAGCCCCCTGTTTTTGGTTGTCACGCGTCTCTGGCGCGCATCATCGGCGCGGATCGGGCGGCTCGCCAAGGGGGAAATTGCGGTCGACACGATCTGCGGGCTACGATTTACCAAATAACGTCATCCCGACGGGAGGCTCGCGTGTCCGCCCACATCCCCGCCCCGCTGCCACCCAGCCTCTACGCCGACACCGCGCGCCCGCCGGTCGACGCCCCGCCGCTCTCGGGCGACCGCAAGACCTCGGTCTGCGTGGTCGGTGGCGGCTTCACCGGGCTTTCGACGGCGCTGCATCTTGCCCAGCAGGGCGCCGAGGTGGTGGTGCTCGAGCAGCACGAGCCTGGCTGGGGCGCCTCGGGGCGCAATGGCGGGCAGATCAACCCCGGCCTCAAGTGGGACCCCGACACCGTCGAGAAGGATTTCGGCCCCGGCCTCGGGCGGCGGATGGTCGACATGTCATGGGACGCGCCGAACGTCGTGTTCAACATCATCGCGCAGAACCAGATCACCTGCGAAGCCTCGCAGTCCGGCACGATGCGGGCAGCCTTCCAGCAGAACAACGTGGCCGAGATCGAGACCGCCTATGAGCAGGGGAAGCGGCGCGGCATGCCCGTGGAGCTGCTCGACCAGGCCACCATGCGGCAGAAGATCGGCGCCGACCGCTACCTCTGCGCCCTGCTCGACCATCGCGGCGGCCATGTGAACCCGCTCGGCTATGCCCGCGGCATCGCCCAGGCGGCGATCCAGGCCGGTGCCACCATCCATGGCGGCACGCCGGCGCGGAAGATCTCGCGCGACGGCACGGCCTGGAAGATCGAGACCCCGTCAGGCACCGTTACCGCCGACCGCATCGTCATCGGCACCAACGGCTATACCGATGACCTCTGGCCGAAGCTGCGCAAGTCCGTCGTGCCGGTCTACAGCGGCATCGCCGCCAGCGAGCCAATCCCGGACGACATCGCCGCGGACATCATGCCGCATCGTGCGTCCGTCTATGAGCTCGGCAAGATCACCACCTACTACCGGCTCGACAAATGGAACCGCATCCTGATGGGCGGCCGCAGCCGGCAGTCGCCGATTTCGCAGGCGAGCGACGTGCAGTGGATGGTCGACTACGCCCAACATCTGTGGCCGCAGATCAAGCCGTTCAAGTGGACGTATGGCTGGAACGGCCAGCTTGCCATCACGCCGGATCACTATCCGCATATCCATGAGCCGGCGCCGGGCGTGCTGGTCTGCGTCGCCTATAACGGCCGCGGGGTGGCGATGGCGACCGCGATGGGAAGGCAGCTGGCGAAGCGCACGCTCGGGGGGGCGGCCGCCGAGATCGACATGCCGATCACCGACCTCAGGGAAATTCCGTTCCACGCGCTGTGGAAAACCGCTGTGGCCGGGCGCGTGCTGTATGGCCGTATTCGCGACTATCTGCACATCTGAATTGGAGAGCCGGAATGGCCCAGTCACGTTTGAAGTTCTTCGGCTGGGGCCGTGAGGGCGAAGGCTATACGCCGGAGGAGGAGGCATTTCTCCTCGGCGTCTATCGCAGCAAGTTCGGCGTGGCGGATTTCGATGCCCGCCCGGTGCCGTGGCTGGATGCGATCAGCCTGCGCGCGCCGCGCCTCACCATCCCCGCGGCGCTCGCCGACTTCTGCACGACGGACCTCTACGATCGTGCAGCGCATACCTACGGAAAATCCTTCCCCGACACCGTCCGCGGTCTGCTCGGCGACTACGCCAATGCGCCCGACGTCGTCGCTTATCCCCGCAGCGAGGCCGAGGTCGCCGCCGTCATGGACTGGGCCGGCGGCGCGCAGGCCGCGCTCATTCCCTTCGGCGCCGGCAGCACCGTCGTCGGCGGCGTCGAGCCCAAGGTTGACGGGCTGAGATACAAGGCGGCGATCACGTTGGATCTTCGCGAGCTGAACCGCGTCGTCGAAATCGATCGTGCCTCGCGCGCCGCGTTGATCGAGGGCGGCGCCTATGGCCCCGCGCTGGAAGCCCAGCTCAAGCCGCACGGCCTCACGCTGCGCCACTTCCCGCAGAGCTTCGACTACTCGACCCTCGGTGGCTGGATCGCCACCCGCTCGGGCGGCCATTTCGCCAGCCTCTACACCCATATTGATGACTTCGTGGAAAGCATGCGCGTTGTCACCCCGCGCGGCACGCTCGAATCCCGCCGCCTGCCAGGCTCCGGTGCCGGACCGAGCCCGGACCGCATGTTCATCGGCTCCGAGGGCATTCTCGGCGTCATCACGGCGGCCTGGATGAAGCTGCAGGACCGCCCGACCTTCCGGGCCGGTGGCGCCTTGCGCTTCCCCGATTTCTTCTCCGCCGCCCGGGCCGTGCGCGCCATTTCGCAGGCCGGGCTCTACCCGTCGAATTGCCGCATCCTCGACCCGCAGGAGGCAGCCAACACTGGCTCCGGCGATGGCAGCGCGGCCATCATGGTGCTCGCGTTCGAGAGTGCCGATCATCCGCTGGAGGCCTGGCACACCCGGGCGCTGGAATGCGCCGCCGACCATGGCGGCGTCCCCGAGGCGCCCGGTGAGGCCGACGCGCACCTGAAGGGCGCGGCCGGCCTGTGGCGCAACGCCTTCATCCGCATGCCCTATGCCCGGGAGCGCATCGTGCCCCGCGCCATCATCAACGACACCTTCGAAACCGCCATCACCTGGGACAAGTTCGAACACCTGCACGACAGCGTGAAACACGCCGTCGAGGATGCCATCCTGCGTGTCACCGGCAAGCCCGGCCAGGTCACCTGCCGGTTCACCCATCTCTATCCTGACGGCCCCGCCCCCTATTTCTCCTTCCACGGCCTCGGCCGCCACGGTGCGCTGCTGGAGCAGTGGCAGGAGATCAAGAACGCCGCCGGCGACGCGCTGCTGTCCGCCGGCGGGACAATCACGCATCACCACGCGGTCGGCCGCGACCATCGTCCGTGGTACGATCGGCAGCGCCCTGGCCTGTTTGCCGACGCGCTGCGGGCTGCCAAACAGGCACTCGACCCGCAGGGCATGCTCAATCCCGGGGTATTGCTCGATCCATAGAGCGACCGGAGCATCCGCACCTGAGTTGACCGCGATTGCACAGGAGCGTTTGGCCATCGACGTCGAGCAGGCGAAGCTGATGCTTTTGTCTAACGACACGAACGAGAATACGCCGTAGCTCGCCAACAACACTGCCTGCGCCGCCGGGTCCGAAAGCACGATCGCTTGAGGCCGATGGGTCAGAAGGCGTGAATCGCGCTCTTCTTCAATAGCATGCTAGTCCGTGGTTGGTTTGACCTAAACCAATCATGAACTAGCCACTTTCAAAGGAAAAACGCCGCTGCCATAGCTAAACCGAGGGGCGCCGCATAGCGTATGCGAGCAGACCGATAAACAGTCCGCCCAACACGGAACGGGCCTGGAAGCCGATCTTGCGGCCGGTATCGGTGAAATATAGGTCGGAGAGCGGGACGCGGTTGGGAGTTTCGTTGGCGTAGCGCAGGATGCGGGCGACAAAATCCTTGAAGAGATCAGGGTCGTCGGCCAATGAGGCGGCCCAGAGCATCCATTCCGGCTTGGTGAGCGTCGAACGATTGTCGAGCGGGCATCCATAGAGCTCGACCTTGGCGCGGTAGACGGCGAGCTCGCGGCGATGTTCGGCTTCCGGCCACAGGTTGAGGTCGAGCAGACGGTCCCAGACCATGTTGTATTTCAGGCTCCAGCTGCCAGGCTGGTTGAATGCCAGGCGGGTCGCGTCGCCGTCACGCGCACGGCCGATCAGGCTCGCGGCAAATCGGGCGGCGATGGCACCGAAGTGCGACGCGGCTTCAGTCTCACCGATCGCGCGGGCGAGACGGGCATAGCAGCCCAGGCCCGCCGTCGCTTTCGCGGCCAGGTTCACGTTGTGACCGAGGATGCCGGAGAAATCGTCCGTGCAGAGCTGTTCGCCGGGATCTTCGCCATGCCCGACGAGGTAGTTGGCCCAGTCAGTCAACAGTGGCCAATGCGCACGGGCATCGGAGAGGTCGCCAGTGGCGTCGGCGAGGGCGGCGACGAGGATGAGCATATTGCCGCACTCCTCGACCGGCATCTGGGTCTCGATGATAGGCTGATGCGGATCCTTGTCGAAGTTGCGGTATGTCTGTCCGTTGGCGATCGGATAGGTGCCGAGGTCGTGGGCAGCGAAGGGGAAGGGCCAGGCCGGGCTCGCACAATAGGCGAAATAGGGCACGATCATCGCGCGCAGCAGGGCCGGATTGAACAGGAGGAAGAGCGGCGCGGAGGGATAGGTGACGTCGACGGTGGCGATGCAGCCGTTGGAGAAATTCTCCTTGGAGAAATAGAGCGGCTCGCCATCAGGTCCTGCCGCGAGCTTGTGGGCGGCCAGAGTGTGGCGCCAGGCGAGTGCCAGGAGATCGGCGTAGCCGTCGCCGGCGATGGCCCGCGCGCGCTCGGCGAGTTCGGCATCGAAGGCCGCGGCGCGCGCCAGCACGGTGTCCTGATCCCGGAACGCATCCGCGAGCAGGCTCAGCGGGCCGGCGTTGTCCGAGCGGCGCCACCAGGCGCGCAACCGCTGACCGAAATACTCGACAGCCCACTCATCGTCGTAGCCGACGAGGATGGTTTCCTCCGCGGGTTGCGCGGGCGCGACCGTGAGGTCGAAGGTCAGAGCCAGGACGGCGTCGGAATTATAGTCCGTCTTGCGTGGTGCGGGCTTGAGGCCATGGGCGCTCGCGGCTCCGGATACGCAGAAACTATCGCGGCAGATATCGATGTCACCGACGGTCGCTTTCACGCGCGCGGCGCGGCCGGCGAGCAGGGCGGTGCCCCACTCGATCCGCCGATGATCGCCGGCCTCAGTGAGGACGCGCTGGTCCTCTGACCGGAAGCTGAGCGCGGTTATCCCATCCACCTCGTGGCTGCCCCAGAACACCCGCTGATGCGGCAGGTTGACCGCGATCTCCCCGGTCATGTCGACATACGCATCGACCCTGTGCGCCCGCCCATCGAGCGACCGCGCGCTGAACCGCAGATACGTCACCGGGCGCGATAACAGGTCGAGATCGTCGGCCAGCAGCGGCGTGATGAAATCGAGCGCCACCTCAACCGCGCCGCAGCGGAACACATAGGCGCTCTTCGTCGCGCGCACCGCGACTGAGACCTGGCTTGCCGCGTTCGGGCACCACTCCGGTCCGCCCATCAGGCGAAAGGCCACGCCATCAACGCGGACCACGGCGTAGAGCGCCATCTTCGTGCCCGTCCAATGCCGCGGCCAATCATCGGTCAGCCGGTCCGCGCAGCTCCAGATCGACGTATGCGGATCGAAGGTGACGAGGGGGACGGCCGGCGCGCGGCGGAGACGTTCGGTCATGGCGTTTCCTTGGTTGGCCGATCGATACCAGCGCGCCGCCGCGCCGTGAAGGCGCGCTCTTCCTGTGCCGCCCAAGCTGGGCTAGCGTGGTCGTTAATCAAGGCGATCAAGATAGAGGGCGGCCCGAATCGAGGCCGCTCCACGGAGGAAACGCTTGGCGGAACTCAGCCTGCGGGGTGTGTCGAAGCAATTCGGCCAGGTGGAGGTCATTCGTGACCTCTCGCTGGACGTGCCATCGGGTGAATTCGCCGTGTTCCTCGGCCCGTCCGGCTGTGGGAAATCGACGCTCCTGCGCATGATCGCAGGCCTCGAATCCGTCGGCGCGGGCGAGATCCATCTCGGCGGCACGCGGATCGACACCATCGCTCCCGGCGATCGCGGTGTGGCCATGGTCTTCCAGCACTACGCCCTCTACCCCCACATGACCGTGCGCGAAAACATGGCCTTCGGCCTGCGCAACATCGGCACCCCGCCCGCCGAGATCGACCGCAAGATCGCCGATGCCGCCGACATGCTGGAAATCGGCGAACTCCTTGCCCGCAAGCCTACCCAGCTCTCCGGCGGCCAGCGCCAGCGCGTCGCCATCGGACGCGCCATCGTCAAGCAGCCCCGCGCCTTCCTGTTCGACGAACCGCTCTCCAACCTCGACGCCGCCCTCCGCAGCCGCACCCGCATCGAACTCGCCCGCCTGCATCAGCGCATGCGCTCCACCATGATCTTCGTCACCCACGACCAGGTCGAGGCGATGACGATGGCGACCCGCATCGTGGTGATGAACCACGGCCGCATCGAGCAGGTCGGCACGCCGATGGAAATCTACCAGCAGCCCCGCACCCGCTTCGTCGCCGCCTTCATCGGCGCCCCCGCGATGAACTTCCTCCCCGTCGCGAGCATTGACTCCGAAGACGGCCGCGTCGCCGCCCTCCTCCCCGGCGGCGGCCGCGTCGTCACCCGCGTGCCCATTGCCGCCGTCCCCGCCGGCGCCACCCTCACGCTTGGCGTCCGCGCCGAACACGTCCATCCCGGCAGCACCGGTATGGCCGCGCGCGTCGACGTGATCGAGCGCCTCGGCGAGCGCACGCTGATCTACGCCAAACTCGCAGACGACAGCATCGTCGTTTACGACGAGCCCGGCGACGTCCAGGTCGCCGTCGGCGAACACGTCGCGCTCACGATCGAGGGCCCCGCCGCCCATCTGTTCGACGCCCAGGGGCTGGCCCTGCATGGCTGAGCCGGCACAGGCGGGCATCGGCCAGCCCTCGCTGGCCAACGCGCTGTTCGTCGCGCCCTATATGGTGCTGGTGACGGGCCTCTTGTTCGCGCCGCTCGCGCTCGGCATCTGGCTGGCCTTCCAGGACTACGACATGCTCGGCGGCTGGGCCGGCGGCGTCGGCCTCGAGAACTTCCAGAACCTGTGGGACGACCGCATCTTCCGCGGCACGGTGCGCAATACGATCAAATTCGTGCTGATGACAACGCCGGCTTTCGTCATCCTCGGCCTCTTCCTGGCGCTGGCGCTGAACAACTCGCTGCGCCGCAGTGCCATCCTCAGAACGATCTTCTTTGGCTCGTCGGTCCTCTCCGTCACCATCGTCACGCTGATCTGGCGCCTGATCTACCTGCCCGACCGCGGCCTCCTCGCCGACATCCTCGCCCTCGTCAGCCTCCCCGGCGTCGACATGGTGAACAGCCAGATCTGGGCCCTGCCGGCGATCGCCATCGTCACCGTCTGGTGGATCATCGGCTTGCCGATGACGCTGTTCCTGGCTGGTCTCCAGCAAATCCCCGCCGAGCTCTACGAAGCCGCAGCCCTCGACAACGCCAGCCGCTGGCGCACGCTCATCTCCATCACGCTTCCCTCGATCCGCCGCACCATCGTCGTCGTCGCGGTCATCGAGGTCATCCTGCAATTCCAACTCTTCGGCCAGGCCCTGCTCATCACCGGCGGCGGCCCTGACAACACCACGCGCCCGATGGTGCAGTTCATCTACGAAGCCGGCTTCCGCGACCTCCAGCTCGGCTTCGCCGCCGCGGCCTCGCAGGTGCTGTTCGTGCTCATGCTGATCGCCGCCCTCGGACAATTCTGGGCCGGGCGGCGCCGCGCATGAGCACCTATCGCCAAGGGCGCAGCCTCGGCGACCGGCTGCTGCTGGTCGCGGTCGTCGCGCTCGCCGTCATCTGGATCGCCCCGATCGTCTGGGTCGTCGGCCTGTCCTTCAAGCCCAACGACGTGCTGATGCGCACCACCGGCGGCATCCTCTTCCCGCCGTTCACAACGAAGAACTACGCCGACATCCTCGCCGCCAGCCAGGTCTTCGCCTGGATGCTCAACAGCACCATCGTCGCCGTCGGCCAGACGGTGCTCACCCTGATCATCGCCTCCCTCGCCGGCTACGGCTTCGCCCGCACCAATTTCCCCGGCCGCTCCGCCCTCTTCGTCGTCGTCCTCGCCGCCCTCGCCGTGCCCGAGCAGGCCATCATCGTGCCGCTGCACACGATGTTCGCCGCCGTCGACCTGCACAACACCTTCGTCGCCCTCATCGCTCCTCGCCTCGCCTTCCCCTTCGGCGTCCTGCTGATGACGCAATATTTCCGCGCCATCCCGCCCGAGATCGAGGAGGCCGCCCTGCTCGACCGCGCGTCGCGGCTGAAGGTCTTCTGGCGCATCGTCCTGCCGCTCTCGATCCCCGCGCAGGCGACATTGGGCACCTACACCTTCCTGCATGCCTGGAACGAATACTTCTGGCCGCTGGTCTCGGCCACCAAGCCGGCGATGTACACGCTGACGGTGGGGCTGGCTTCGATGCAGACCAACTTCGCGCAGACCGAGGGCATCGGCTTCCTGATGGCCCAGGCCGTCTTCGCCGGCCTGCCGGTGCTGATACTCTACCTGTTCTTCCAGCGGCACATCGTCTCGGCGGTGGCCGGTGGGCCTGTTAAATAAACAAAACGGAGGAAACCATGCTAAGACGCGCGCTTATGCCGCTTGCCGGCGCCGCCCTGGGGGCGCTCTTCGCCACCCAGGCGATGGCCCAGGCCAAGACGGAAATCACCTTCGCCCGCTTCTTCGGCGCCTGCGAGGGCGACTACGGCACCTCACAGGAAGTCGAGAAGGCACGTGGCGAATGCGGCGTGATGACCACGCTGGTGAACCTGTTCAACGCGACGAACAAGGACAACATCGTCGTCAAGCCGCAGATCATCGAGTGGGGGCCGTACTACCAGCAGCTCAATGCCCGCATCGCGGCGAAGGATATTCCGGCCGTCGCCGTCATGCACACCTCGCAGATCGGCGACTACGTCCGCTACGTCGAGGATCTCGACGGCGCCTTCAAGGAAGCCGGTATCGACGCCGGCGATTTCACGCCGAACGCGCGCACCGGCGTCACCGTCGGCGGCAAGATCTACGCCATGCCGTGGGACACCCATTCCTGGCTGTGGCACTTCAACGTCGGCCTGTTCAAGCAGGCCGGTCTCGTCGACGCCAACGGCCAGCCGCTGGTGCCCAAGACGGTCGATGAGATGCTGGCCCACGCCAAGCAGATGAAGGAGAAGACCGGCAAGCCCTATATCATCCAGGCAACGAGCGGCGCCGGGGACTTCGCAAATGGCGGCCGCGGCTTCTATTCGTGGCTCTACGACCAGGGCGGATCGATCTTCCCCAACGGTTTCGACAAGGCCGACTTCAAAACCCCCGAGGCGCTCAACGCCTTCGGCGTCTTCGAGAAACTCGCCAAGGGCGACTACATCACCAAGGGCCTCGACGGCTCCGGCGGCATCGGCGGATTCCTCAACGGCATCGGCGCCGTCTACATCACTGGCACCTGGCGCATCGACGACTTCCTCGCCGCCTCCGCCAAGCCCGGCGGCGCGCTCTCGGAAGGCTACACCACGCGCGTCTTCCCCAACCTGTTCAAGCAGCAGGCCGTCTGGACCGACAACCACAGCTGGGTGCTCCCCAAGGGCGGCACCACGCCGGCGACCCGCAAGGCCGCGCTCACCTTCATGAAGTTCCTCTGGGACCACAACTTCGACTGGGCCCGCGGCGGCGGACATCTGCCGGCGCGCCAGTCGCTGATGGCCGACTACGCCAAGCTGCCGCAGCGCCAGTTCGTCGTCGACATCCCCAGCTTCGGCAAGGCCCTGCCGCATGACGTCCGCCGGCAGTTCGGCTTCCAGAACATGATCGGCGAGGAAGTCTCGAACATCATCAACGCCGGCAAAACAGCCGCCGCCGCCGCCGACGCCGCCCAGGAACGCAGCGTCGCGCTGCTCCGCGGCCGCTAGCCCAACCCCGCGCCCGGGCAACCGGTCGCGGCCTCATTTCGTCCGGAGACAAAACATGCGTACAGCGACCGTACTGCTCGATCGTGACTTCACCATCGGCAAGACCGACCCGCGCCTGTTCGGCGCCTTCATCGAGCATCTCGGCCGCTGCGTGTATGGCGGCATCTTCGAGCCCGGCCACCCCACCGCCGACGCCCAGGGCTTCCGCCAGGACGTCATGGCCCTGGTCCGCGAAATCGGCCCGACCATCATGCGCTACCCCGGCGGCAACTTCGTCTCAGGCTACAACTGGGAAGATGGCGTCGGCCCCGTCGGGGACCGCCCCGCCCGCCTCGACTACGCCTGGTTTTCCACCGAGCCCAACACCTTCGGCACCAACGAGTTCATCGACTGGTGCAAGATGTCCGGCATCGAGCCGATGCTCGCCGTCAACCTCGGCACCCGCGGCCCGCAGGACGCCGGCTACTTCGTCGAATACTGCAACCATCCCGGCGGCACCTATTATTCCGACCTCCGCAAGAAACACGGCTACGAACAGCCGCACAACATCAAGTTCTGGTGTCTCGGCAACGAAATGGACGGCCCCTGGCAGACCTGCGCCAAGACCGCCGACGAGTATGGCCGCATCGCCCACGAAGCCGCCAAGATCATGAAATGGGTCGATGGCAGCATCGAACTCGCCGCCTGCGGCTCCTCGGGCCGCAAGATGGCCACCTTCGGCGCCTGGGAAGACACCGTCCTCGACCACACCTTCGACCATGTCGAATGGATCAGCCTGCACACCTACCTCAACAACTACGCCGCCGACACGCCGGCCTTCCTCGCCTCGCCGGACGTGATGGACAGCTTCATCGAGGAAGTCGTCGCCATCGCCGACGCTGTCGCCGCCCGCCGCCGCTCCAAGAAGCGCATCATGCTGAGCTTCGACGAATGGAACGTGTGGTACCGCACCCGCCGTCCGCGCGAAGCCCGCATCAAGCCGGGCTGGCCGGTCGCGCCGCCCATCCTCGAGGAAATCTACAACATGCAGGACGCGCTGGCCTTCGGCGGCGCCGCGATCTCGTTGTTGAACCATGCCGACCGCGTGCGGTCGGCCTGCATCGCCCAGCTCGTCAACGTCATCGCCCCCATCATGACCGAAACCGGCGGCCCCGCCTGGCGCCAGACCATCTTCTGGCCCTTCGCCGATTTCACCAACCACGGCCACGGCGAAGTCCTTCGCGCCCACGTGAAGTCCGACACCTACGATACCGATTATTTCGATCCCGCCGGGATGGACGACGAAGTCCGCACCCGCGTCACCGGCGTGCCCTACCTCAAGCTCTCAGCCGTGCACGACGGCAACGGCGGGCTCACTTTGTTCGCCCTCAACCGCGATCTCACCGGCGAAATGAAACTCGACGTCGACGCCCGCAGCTTCCCCGGCCTCTCCGTCCTCGCCGCCACCACCTTGCACGACGCCGATCTCCACGCCGTCAACACCAAGGATGCGCCGGACCGCATCGCACCGAAGCCGCTGACCGCGGTTTCAGTCAAAGGCAGCCGCATCTCGGCAACGCTGCCGGCAGCATCGTGGAGCGTCATCCGGCTTAAGCCAGCGGCTTAGCCACAGCGTGCGGCACTTGTCAAAGGTCTTGTCCGACGGCTAGCGTTTGATTGTTCATGCTGGGACTGCGAATCCGGTACTGACATAACGGGCCGTCGGCATAGACATAGATGACTGGATCCCATCCCGGATTGATTGGGCGGGGTTCTCAATTAACGATCGTGCCTGCACGGGCATCGCGTCGCACGCATCCCGACGGGCACGGCAACCGCCGGGAGGATAACGATGACCGCCAACGGTCACACAACCGCCTTGGACAGCGACGCCGCGAATAACGCTGGTGCCTATCAGATTTCCGGGCGTATCGATCGCCTGCCGCTCACCCGGGTTCATTGGGAGCTCGCTGTTCTCGTCGAGATCACCTGGGGCTTCATCATCGTCGATACCGATGGCATCGGTGCCAGGCTATATCCCTTCGTCTGGCGACCGCTCGGGCTGATTAGCAACAACCAGTATGCTGTGATCCAAGCGCTGCAGGTGGGGCTCGGAGTGCTGCTGGGCACCTACCTTATGAGCTTTGTGGCGGACAAGTACGGCAGGCGGCCGGCAATTTTGATCTCTACCGCGCTGGCGGGGGTCTGCCTTTGCCCATTTGCCTTCGTCACTGATTTTGTGCCGTTGGTGTTATTTTCGGTCCTCAGCACCCTCGGCGTTGGTGGGATCGTTGCCACGCATGCTGTCTATCTCTCGGAAATGACGTCGCACTCGGTTCGCAACAAGACGATGCTGACGTCCCAGGCCAGCACCGCAATCGTCGGCGTATTCATCGCGCTGGCTGCAAGCAAGATGATGCCGAAGGAGGTCGGGATGTGGCGCGAGTTCGTCTGGATGGGCGTGTTGATCCAGGCGCTTGTGCTGTTGCCGTTGTTGTATTTCCGCCTGCCGGAATCCCCGCGCTGGCTAGAGGCGCATGGTCGGCACGATGAGGCCGACCGCGTGCTGCGGGACCTCGAACGTCGCATCGGCGACATCGCCGGTCCGTTGCCACCAGCCGACCCGACGCCGCGCATAGTGGGGCGGGCAGCGAAACGGCAATTGCTCGAAATCATCACTAATCCCGAATATCGGTGGCGCAGCGTTTTGATCCTGGTGTGCTGGCTGCTCGCCTATCCCGGTATCGTCTATGGGCCAGGCGCATTCTTACTGGTTTACATGGTCGACCACGGCTGGGAGGCGGAACATGTATTCCAGCTCTCGATGTTCGCAAGCATGGTCACCTTCTGCGCTTTCATGTTCAACGCCTGGCTAGGCGAGAGGGTCGAACGAAGGGATGTGTTGCTGACAGCGGCCGTGCTGTTCGCTGTCGGCTGGGGGGTCATGTATCTTTATCCGACGGTTGCGGGCTTCATCATTGGCATCTGCCTCAGCCGGATCGGCACATCGCTATTTCTGTTCAATATGTACAACTACACCGCGATTGCCTTCCCGACGCGCATACGCTCGGTGGCTTTTGCCTGGACCGATGGGCTCGGCCATCTCGGCGCTTGGGCCGGAGTGACCTCGCTTGGACCGCTCTACCAGATCGGGCCGAACCACCTCGGCTGGATCTTGTTCATCGCCGTACCGGGCGCGCTACTACCAGGGTTGCTGATCAAGTTCTTCGGCATCCGGCAAGCCGAACGCAGATTGGAGGACGTGGCAAAATAGGACCGGCCGCAACTGTGCGTGCCTTGTCGTTGGTCATCCGCAGGCTGCGGGAAACCGGCAGCGTGTGGCGCCTGGGCAGATCGGAGGCCATCGTCCGCGCACGATCCAGGGCGAGCATGAGACGTGGCTCGCCGCGAGGATCCAGGATGGCGACTTCACCTTGCGCGGGCTTGTGGTCGAACTCGCC
>Ga0164296_1000302_pt1 | contig 61492 bp, 63 predicted proteins | sample GEODES057metaG_FD_113533 | JGI IMG/M metagenome (GOLD analysis project Ga0164296, IMG submission 113533) | Dystrophic lake water microbial communities from Trout Bog Lake, Wisconsin, USA - GEODES057 metaG | ecosystem: Environmental > Aquatic > Freshwater > Lake | place: USA: Trout Bog Lake...
CCCCCCGAAGCCATCCGATCCCTCGGCCGCACCGTCCGCCCCCTCTGCCGCCTCTTCGGCATCACACCCCCCAAACCCCTCCAGCGCGACACCCCCAAGCGCGTCCGCCCGCCACGCCCGCGCAAGGAGCGCATGCCCCGGCTCCCGCGGTCCCGCCGCGCCCTCCTGCGCGCCCTCAAGTCCTGTCTCAAGCCCAAGGGCATGGCCATCTGGCCCGACCGCATCGCCGCCCGACGAAAAAGCGAGTGAACCTCGGATACCCGAGGCTTGCCCATATTGTTCCGATTACGAAATATAATTGCGAGCGCGGCGAAGCAATCCACCCTTCTCACTGCCGCACTGTCTCCTTGTGACCCTTCTTCCTTCGGATACAACCGCAGCGCTATCGCGGTTTGAACGGTGCGGTTGTGGAGCAGAGCGCTATCGCGGTTCCAAGCGGAACCGCTGTCGCTCTCGTCGCCACTCCGCTTCGCTTCGTGTCTGCGCTGCCGCTCACCTCGCCGCGCGCTTGCGCGCGCGTCTGCGCGTCTGGTCTAGCGCCGGTACAGAATCCCCCCCAGGATACCCCCAACCAATCAAACACGCATGGAGGGACCCATGGACGTCGGCATTCAGATGATCTTCGCCAGCTACGGCTACACCGACATCACCGACCACCAGGTCTGGGACGAAGAGCTCCGACTCGCCAAGCTCGCCGACGATCTCGGCTTCCGCTGTCTCTGGGCCGTCGAGCATCACTTCGCCGACTATTCCTTTTGCCCCGACAATCTGCAGCTCATGGCCCATCTCGCCGCCCTCTGCCCCAACGCCGATATCGGCACCGCCGCCGTCATCCTGCCGTGGAACAGCCCGCTGCGCGTCGCCGAAAAGGCCATCGTCGCCGACATGATCTCCGGCGGCCGCCTGCGCTTCGGCGTCGGACGCGGCCTCGCCCGCCGCGAATTCGCCGCCTTCAACCAGACCATGGACGAATCCCGCGAGCGCTTCGACGAATCGGCCGCCATGATCATCGACGCCGTCCGCACCGGCTGGATCGAGGGCAACGGCAAATACTACAAGCAGCCCCGCGTCGAACTCCGCCCCCGCCCGAAATACGACATGACCGACCGCATCTACGCGGTGGCCTCCAGCGACGATTCCCTCGCCTCCGCCGCCCGCCTCGCCGCCCGCATGGTCATGTTCGCCGACCGCCCCTGGAACCTCCGTCTGCCCGCCATCGAGAAATATCGCGAGCTCTTCGCCCAGGGCCACGGCCGCGCCGCCCCTCCGGTCCTGATCGCCGATTTCTGCGTCTGCACCGACGGCCCCGACGCGGAAGAAGTCTCCCGCCGCCATCTCGGCAGTTTCGTCCGCAGCAACATCGAGCACTACGAGCTGATGAGCGAGCATTTCTCCCAGGTGAAGGGCTACAACGCCTACGCCCAGAAATCCGAAATCGCCCGCCAGACCGGCGCCGAAGGCATGATCGACGGCTTCATGAAGGCCGCCATCTGGGGCCCACCCGACAAGATCCTCCGCGCCCTCGAAGACCGCCGCAAACTCCTCGGCCATTTCGAAATGGCGACGTCCTTCCGCTTCGGCGGCATCCCGTTCGCGCTGGCAGAATCCTCCATGCGCCTCTTCGCCAAGGAGGCCCTCCCCGTCATCTCCGCCTGGCAGGCGGAACCCGTCGCCGCCTAGCAAGCGTCGTTCTTTTTTGAAAAAAAGAACCAAAAAACTTCTGCTCTTTGATTTCATCGGACCTGGCGGCAAGAGCGCGGCGAAGCCAATCATTGACTGCGTCGCGCATCTCGCCTGCCAGGTTCGCACGAACCCAAATGGAAAAAGTCTTTTTGCTTCTTTTTCTTCAGAAAAAGAAGACTTCCTTACTTTTCCAACTCAACATCCACCCCAACCCCATCCGTGAACTGCAAGGCGGCCAGCCGAGCATACAACCCTCCCTCACGGATCAGCTCTTCATGCCGCCCGCTCGCCACGATCCGCCCGCCGTCCATTACCACGATCCGATCCGCCCGCCGCACCGTCGCCAGCCGATGCGCCACCACCAGCGTCGTCCGCCCCTGCGCCAGCCGGTCGAGCGCCGTCTGCACCGCCCGTTCGGACGCCGCATCGAGCGCGCTCGTCGCCTCGTCCAGCACCAGGATCGCGGGATCGCGCAGCACCGCCCGCGCGATCGCGATCCGCTGCCGCTGCCCGCCCGACAGCGCCACCCCCTTGGCCCCCAGATGCGTCGCGAACCCCTGCGGCAACGCATCGAGAAACTCCACCGCCGCCGCCGCTTCCGCCGCCGCCCGGATCGCCCCGCGTGACGCCCCCTCCCGCCCATAGCCGATATTGTCCCAGGCATCCGCGCTGAAGATCACCGGATCCTGCGGCACCAGCCCGATCCGCGCGCGGAGTTCCCCAGGCGCCACCTGCGATATATCCACCCCATCCACCAGGATCGTCCCCGCCACCGGATCGTAGAACCGCAGCAGCAGATCCAGCACCGTCGTCTTCCCCGCCCCCGACGGCCCCACCAGCGCCACGGTTTCCCCCGGCTCGATCACCAGCGAAAAATCCTCCAGCGCCGCCTGCTCCGGCCGCGTCGGATACACATGCCTCACATTGCGAAACTCGATCCGCCCAGCGGGCTTCCCCAGATGCAACGGCTTCTCCGGCGCCGCGATCGCCGGCCGGATCGCCAGCAGCTCCATCAGCCGTTCCGCCGCCCCCATCGCCCGCTTCAGATCCCCCCACAGCTCGCTGAGCGACGCCCCCGAGGTCGCCAGCAGGACCGCGTAGAACACGAAGGCCGTCAGCTCCCCCCCGCTCATCCGCCCCGCCACCACGTCGCGCCCGCCCACCCACAGGCTGAAGGTGATCGCCCCGAACCCCAGCAGGATCACGCCAAGGATCAGCCCCGCCCGCGTCGCCACCCGCTGCTGCGCCGCCCCCACCGCCCGCTCGATCCCCGCCGCATAGCGCGACCGCTCCAAAGGCTCGCGGGTGAACGCTTGCACCGTCCGCAGCCCGTTGATCGTCTCCTCCGCGATCGCCCCCAATTCCGCCAGCCGATCCTGCGACGTCCGCGACTGCCGCCGCTCCCGCCGCCCGAACAGCACCAGCGGCACCACCACGAACGGCACCACCACCGCCACGATCCCCGCCAGCTTCGGGCTCGTCGCCACCAGCATGCCGAAGGCGCCGAGCAGCATCAGCATCGTCCGCACCCCCTGCGACACCGCCGAGCCGATCAGCGTCTGCAACACTGCGATATCCGCCGTCAGCCGCGACAGAATTTCTCCGGTGCGCGCCGTCTCGAAAAACCCCGGCGACAGCGTAATCACATGCTCGAACACCGCCCGCCTGAGATCAGCCGCCACCCGCTCCCCAAGCCAGGTCACCAGGTAGAACCGCGTGCAACTCGCCAGCCCCAACCCCGCGACGATCGCGAACATCCCCAGCGCCGCCCGGTCAAGCGCCGCGCTCCCCCCCGACGCGAACCCCACATCGATCAGCCCCCGCAACCCCTGCCCGATCGCCAGCGACAACCCCGCCGCCGCCAGCAGCGCCACGCAGGCCCCAACCACCCGCCCGCGATACGGCCGCACAAACGGCAGCAGCATCCGCAACGTCACAAAAGAAGAACGCTCAGTCCCGGCCGTCGTCACCATACCGCCCATATGGGACCTCAGAGGCCGTTTGAAAACTCGCTCTGGTGAGTCAGAGGCCGCCCCTTGGCGGCCGGCCGTCGTGTGTTTTCGAGCACCGGAGCGGAGCGGGCTTGAAGCCCGTGAGCACCGGAGCACAGAAAACGCGCGTCGGATGACCACCAGAGTAGAGTTTTCAAGCGGCCTCTCAGGCGGTGAACAACACCCGCACACCCCCCGCCTCGGCGAGCCACCCGCCATCGACGGCCCGCGCCACCCCCATGCCCGCCACCGCCGCACACCCGTCGTCGGTCCGCACACTGATCCCCGCGATGCACGGCAGATGCCCGACCTCAAGCCCCGGAAACACCGAAGCGGCCTCCTCCGGCTGCAACACCCTGACCATCCCCGCCCCCACCTTCAGCGCATACCCCGTCACCCGATCCGGCCCCAGCGGCACACCCGCCGCCCGGGCCAGCCGCGCCGCGAACCGCGCCGCGGGATCGTCGACCACCACCACCTCTTCCAGAGCAACCGCGTGATTGGGATGGGTCAAGAATTCCGCCCGCCACACCAACTCCGGCGTCTCATGCCGGATCAGCTGCAGCCGCGGATCGGCCTCCCCCAACGGCAGCCGCGCGAACCTGGCGCCATCCCGCTCCGAGCGGGCAATCGCCGTCGCAAACCCCGCCCGCCCCAGCCGCGCCAGCGCCGCCTCTTCGTCATCGACGGCCAGGCTGAGGATATGGATCCCCGCGTACTGCGACAGAAACCGCGCCAGCGTCCCGCTCGGCTTCGCCGGATCGACCACCGCGAGAATCTCCACATAGCCCTGCCGCAGCATGGCGCAGACATTCCCCGTCCCCGTCGTCACCCCCGCCCCATCGCGATGCACCGCCCTGGGCGTCAGCGCGAACCCCAGCCGCGCCCACTCCGCCGCGCAGGCATCGAGATCGGCGGCGACGACCGCGACGTGATCAATCCCCGTCGCGACACTCACGGCGCGGTTTCGTACTTCTCGATGAACCAGTCCTTCGGCTCCTTCGCCGCATCCTCGTACCATGACGCCACCAGCGGATGCGCCCGCACCGCCGCGCAATAGGCCGCCGCATCGGCATCGAGCTTCGGCGCATACGTCAGCAGCCGCGCCACCACCGGCGCATACATCGCATCAGCGAGATTGAAGACTGCCCCGAACAGAAACGGCCCACCCGCGCCAAACCGCGCCCGCGTCTCCCGCCAGATCTGCGAAATGCGCGCGACATCCGCCAGCGCCCCCTCGGTGCCGCACTGCCCGGCGCAGCCCGGCCGGAACAGGCTCATCGGCATCGCCATCCGCAGCTCGCGGAACCCCGCATGCATCTCCGCCGATATCACCCGCGCGTGCGCCCGACCGGCGGGATTATCCGGCCACAGGCCAGGCGCCTGCTCGGCGCAGTATTCGGCGATCGCCAGGCTGTCCCACACCTTGTTCCCGGCATGTTCGAGATAGGGCACCGTCCCCCCGGGGCTCACCGCCTTCACCCCTGGCGTCGATCCGCCAGCCAGCGGGATCACAACCTCCTCGACCCCAAGCCGCGCGAGCCGCACCGCCAGCCAGCCCCGCAGCGACCACGACGAATAGCGCCGCGTGCCGATGAACAACCGATCGCCCATTTGATCTCTCTCCCGTACTCTCTAGCGCAACCATTCGCCGAAAAACGTGCCCGGCGCCAGCAGCAGCGCCGCCCACAGGAAGGCCGAAATCCAGTTCGCCACCTGGAACGGCAGCATCGGCATTTCGAAAATCCCGCACAGCAGGGGAATCGTCGCCCGCAACGGGCTGAAGAAGCGGCACAGCGCCACGCTCATCGCCCCCCAGCGGCGAAAAAACCGCTCGCCACGGGGCAGCCACTCCGGATGCCGATTGAGCGGCCAGATATCGCGCACCCGGTCCTTGAGCCGAAACCCGATCACATAGGACACCCAGTCGCCCAGCCCCGCACCCAGCGAGACCGCCAGCCAGACCGGCGTGAACTCGATGCCGCTCGCCCCGATCAGCGTACCCATCGCCAGCATGATGGTGATCCCCGGCACCACCATGGTCACGAAGGCGAGCGCCTTGAGAAATCCGAGCGTGAAGGCGATCGGCACCGCGTAGGCGGCATGCGCCTGCACGAAGGCGATCACCGCCTGGATCGCGTCGCTCATCGCCGCCAGCCGGTCATGCCACGTGTCCTCACACCCCTTCATCGCACGCGCCCCGCCCCCCAGGAAGCCCACCGCTAGTGATGCGTTAAGGAGTGTCTCGTAGATGCAACGGCCAGGCACCCGATCCGGTGCCCGATGTGATGCGGAGCGACCTGATGCGCAAATCCTTTGGGCTGGCAACCAAACTCGGCCTCTGTGCGGCCGCCTTCCTGCTGCCGATCGGCGTGTTGCTGGCCCTCCTGGTGATGAACCAGAACGCCGATATCGGCTTCGTCACCCAGGAAGTCGCCGGCGTGCGCTATCTGCGCGCGCTGATCCCGCTGCAGTCCGAAGCCGCCACGGCCGCCACATCCACCGCCCAGAAGCTCCCAGCGACAGTCGCCCAGGCGCTCCGTGACGCCGAAGCCGCCTTCGGCCTCACGCTCGACACCGCCGCCGCCGCCAGCGCCAGCATCGCCGCCAGTTCCGCCACCCACGATGCCGAGTCGCTGGCCACGGCCCGCGCCAAGCTGCGCGACCTCATCGTGCGCATCGGCGATCGCTCGAACCTCATCCTCGATAACGTACTGGACAGCTATTATCTGACCGACGCGGTGCTGAACCGCCTGCCTGACCTCGTCGATCGCGCCGCCGATCTCGCCGCCCGGACCCGCGAGACAACGCGGGATACGGCGTGGGAGTTCCGACTGTCCGCCGAAATCGGCAGCCTGGAAACCACGCTCGATGGCTTCGCCTCCTCGATCGCCTCCGCCGCCGGCGCCAACCAGGACGGCAGCCTGCAGCGCGCCCTTGGCGCCGAGACCGAGGCGCTGAAGAACGCCATCACCAGCGAGACCGCGGCGCTGAACGCGGATCACAAGGCCGTCATCGACGGCGCGGCCACGGTCGCGCAGATCGAACGCCTCCAGCGCCATGCCGCCGGCGAGCTCGAGCGCCTTCTTGTCACCCGCGCCGATTCGCTTCGGCGCATCCAGTTGATCGAAATCGGCACCACGCTGGGCCTGTTCCTGGCCGCCGTATGCCTGGTGCTGTGGATCGTCGTGAGGGGCATCACCCGCCCACTTGGTGCACTCACCGCCGCAACCGTGCGCATGGCCGACGGTGATCTCGATACCGTCGTGCCGGCCCGGCTGGGCGATGACGAGGTTGCCCACCTCGCTCGAGCGGTCACCGATTTCCAGGCCGCCTTGCAGCGCAGCCGCGAACAGGCCGCCCTGCATGCCGAGGCCAGCCGCCTCCAGCTTGAGCGCTACGAGGCGACGACCGCGTTGGCGCGCGACTTCAACGAGGCCGTCGGTGGCCAGCTCAGCGCCGTCGCCGAAGCGGCCGACGCCCTGCGCGGCACGGCCCTTGGCCTGTCCGAGCGCGCCGAGCGCACCTCGGAACGCACCGGCATCGTCCAGCAGCAGGCTGAACTTGCCACCCAGAATGCCAGCCTTGTCGCCGCGGCCACCGAGCAACTCGCCGCCTCCAGCCAGGAGATCGGCAGCCAGGTCGAACGCTCGGCAGCGGCCATGCGCAATGTCGCCAGCCAGGCGGGCGCGGCGCGGGCACTGGTCGACGATCTCACCCGGGTTGTGATCGGCACCACGGAAGTCGTCGATTTCATCACCGGAATCGCCGGGCAGACCAACCTGCTGGCGCTGAACGCCACCATCGAGGCCGCTCGCGCCGGCGAGGCTGGCAAGGGCTTCGCGGTGGTGGCCTCCGAAGTGAAGAACCTCGCCAACCAGACCGCCAAGGCTACCGGCGATATCGCCGCCCGCATCGAGGCGGTGCGCCAGTCCGCCAGCCGGGCCGCCGATGTGATCAGCTCGGTCGCCGACATGGTGGGCGACGTCGACAGCTCCGGCAGCGCCATCGCCGCCGCCGTCAGCGAACAGGGTGCGGCGACGGACGAGATCAGCCGCAACGTCCAGGAAGCCGCGCAATGCACCGGCGCCGTTTCCGACAGTCTCGGCACCGTCCGCGTCGATGCTCAGGAAACGCGGGTTGTCTCCAACACGCTGCTGAGCTCCGCCAGCGATCTGTCCACCAAGGCGGAGCGGCTGCGGACTGACATTCATGAATTCCTCCGCGCCATGGGCGAGGCGTCCGATCGGCGGCTGTTTCAGCGCTATACGGTGCGTCTGGCCGTGGAGGTCGGCGTCGCCGGCGCACCCCCGGTGGCCGCCGAAGTAACGGACCTGTCTCCAGTCGGCGCCGCCTTGCTGACCCGCGTGAACGCACGGCCAGGCGACGAGGTTGTCGTCACAGGAATCGTCGCGCCACCGGTCACGGGCCGGGTGGTCGTCTGTGAAAACGGGGTACTTCGGTTGCAGTTCCGCCCCGACCCTGTGACCCGCAGCGCGCTCGATGACTTCATCCAGGCGCAGGTGGTGAAGCGGGCGGCTTGACCGGCCTCACGAAGTCGGCAGGCGGCGAAAGCCCGGAGCCTCCGGCGCGGCGGCCTCGGTTTCGGCAATATCCTCGACACGGGCGAGGCGCGGCCCCTGGGCGCAGGCCGCCAGGAGTGCGGCAACCGCATCAGCCGGACCGTCGATCACCGCTTCGACCGTGCCGTCGCGCCGGTTGCGCACCCAGCCGTTGATGCCGAGCGCGGTCGCCGCAGTCACCATCCAGTCGCGATAGCCGACGCCCTGAACCTGGCCGGATATCACCAGACGGCGCGCGGTCATGGCCGGCGGACGAGTTGCAGGAACCGGGAGGCGATGTCGACATCGGCGGCAACACGGGCCCGACGCGCGGTCGCCTCGTCGTCGTGGCCCCAGAGCTCTTCCTGAAAACGCTCGTCAACCGTGGCGACGGCGAAGGCCGTGGCGGCGTCGAGCGCACCTTCGGAGAGGGCAAGGCCGAGGACGAGGCTGCCGAGCGCCGGGACGACGATGCCCAGCGCGCCGAGCGCCATCGCACCATGCCCCGCCACCGCCATGGCCAGCGCGGCAAGGGCCTCAGGCTCCTGCGCCACGTGCATGATGCCGGTGGTCACCTTCAGCCGGGCCCCGTAGCGCCGGTCCGCCCAGTCGAGCCATGGCTGCCACTCAGCGGCCTGGCGGGCGACCAGCGCATCCGGCATGTCGGCGCGGTAGCAGAGCAGGTCGCTCTCGGCGTAGCGCGCGATTTCGAGAATGACCGGCTCGGGGTCGGCGGCGATGCGTTCCTGCACCGTGCCGGCGATGCGGGTGAGTGGCACGTCGGCGTAGCTCATGTCGCCACCGATCGCCCCGCCGGCCTGCTGCCACTCGGCCGCGATGGCCTCGGCCAGGGCCGCCTGAGGTACGCTCAGGATCGCGCCACCAGGGATGCGGACGGGTTTGCCATCGAGCTGCACCCCCCAGCCAGCATCGGTCGCCACCATCGTGGCTTGATCCCAGAACCGTTTCATCGTCGTCAGTTCGTCTTGCGCACGGTGGGCAACGCCGGCGCCGCGGCCGCATTGGCTGTCCCGCACGCACCGGCGCCGCCGGCGGAGCCGCGCAGAAGCGTGCCGCTGTCAGGGACGATATGCAGGTCACTCCAGCCACCTTCGATGCGCATCGGCACGACGCTGGGCGCAGCGCCCACGCGCACCACCGGCCGCAGTTGCACGGTCGCCGTCTCCTTCCCGAGATCGACTTTGCCGGCCGCCAGGATCAGGATCCGCGCGGCATCGAGGCCGGCCGGATCGAGCGTGGCAATACCGCCGGCCACATCGAGCCGCGCGGTTGCGCAGCGCAACGCCATCCGCGGCAGCTCCAGCTTGTCGATGGCGACCCGCAGCGCCCGCACGAAATCAACCGCCAGCGCACCGCCATGACGGATTTCGAACTCACCATCGGTGACGGTGGCCGTGACCTTGCCGCGGCTGGTAGTTGCCAGTTCGTGCCAGCTTGAGCCGGCGGCGGTCAGGTCAGCATCGAACTCACCCTTCCCCGACACCAGCTCGGGCACGACCCAGGCGGCAAGGATAGGCCGCAGGTCCATCCCCTGGCCCTTCAGCTTCGCGGTAACCTGGGGGGTCGCGGCGCGGGCATCGATGGTGACGCGCAGATCCACCGCCCCCCCGGCCACGTCCGCGGTCAAGGGCGACAGAACGAGTTTCCCATCGCTCAGCACCATGGCGGCCCGCACGTCATGATAGGGCAGACCGCCGAGCTGCAACTGCTCGATGGCGAGCGACATATCGGCGTCGCCCAGCATCATCAGGCCAAACGGCAGCGGCTGATTGGGGATCAGCGTCCGGCCGCGTTGCGGCAGGGGGACAGGCGTGGTCGCATCCACGCGCCGCGCATTGGCCCCGGTGCCGCCGGTCGGCGCGGCGGCGATGGCGGCCTCGATCGCATCAACATCGAGGGTGGTCGATTTCAAGGCCGCCCGCAGCCGGGGGCGTTGGGAATAATCGAGCCCGGCCTCGCCGGTGATGTCACCCTGGGGCAGCGCCACGATCAGGTTCTTCAGCACCACTTCGCTGCGGAACCCGCCAAGCCCCTCGGTCAAGAGGCCGCTGAAGGTGATGCCGCGCAGGGCCGGCAAGGGAGAGCCGACGAGCGGCCCGAGGGCGGCGAGATCCGGCACCCGGGCGCCGAGCGATATTTCCATGCCCGTGCCCTTCGAGGGCTCGGCGATCGTCCCGCGGATCGCGAATGTCGCGCCGGCGACATCGGCGCGGGCATCGACGTTGTAGGCCTGGCCGGGCGGGGCGAGAGGCATTAGCAGGGCAGGCGGACCGAGCGTGCCGCTGACCCGCAGCGGCGAAGAGGCATAGGTGCCCTCGGCGTCAATGGCGATCGGGTCGCTCAGCCGCGGCATGTCGATCCGCGCGGTTTCGATGGTGAAGCCAGGCGCGAGCTTGTCGAGATTGCTGAAGCCGGCTTGCAGGGACACGGCGGAGATGTCCGGCAGGTCGCCGCCGGTGTCGAGGAGACGCATCGAGAAGGTGACATTATGCAGCGGCACCAGCCGCCAGTCGGTCAGCCACGACAGGGCCGCGAGTTGCTGGATGGCGGCATCGACGCGCAGCGAATAGCCGCGGATCTCGTTGGGCCGCGTGAGCGCCCCGGTCAGCGTGAGCTTCGCGCCGGAATTCTCGAAGTTGACGAAGAAGCCCCAGGGCGTGCGGGCCGAGGCGTCGGCGAGCTTGGAGAGCGCCGCGGTCTGACCCTGAACGGCGATGCGCTGCCGGCCGAAATTGACTTCGGAGCTGATTGCCACCGGGCCGTCGGACGTGGCGGCGGTTGCGGACAGGCGGCGGACGTCGAAGGCGACGGACTGCCCGGACTGGCCATCGCGCCAGGTGACGCGGCCATCGCGCAGATGGACGCCCTTGAGGGCAAGGCGCGGCCCGTCCTGGGCCTGACTGCCGGGACCGGCGCCCGTGTTCTGCCAGTTCCAGACGCCCTGGGCGTCGGACTCGATGAGGATGTCGACCTTCTGCAAGGCGATACGCGAAACCTCCAGCCGGCCGGTGAGCAGCGCCTGGGTGGCCAGTTCGACCGTCATGCGCTCGACCCGGACCATGTCGGCGCGCGATCCGGTCTGCATGTTGGCGAGCGTGACGTCCTCGGCGTCGAGCGTGGGGGAGAGCGAGGCGGAGACCGTCAGCGGGCCGCGGATGCGCAGGTCGCGGCCGAGGACCTGGCGCAGCGAGCCTTCGAGCTGCTTCTTGTACGCCTCGGTGTCGATCATCGCGATCAGTGTGAAGACGATGACGACCGGCAGCAGGATGGCCAGCGTCACGCCGCCACCGATCCAGAACAGGACCTTGCGGCTGATACCCTTGCGACGTCGGCGGCTGCGGTGGCGTGGTGGCATCGAGTTTCCGTATACGCGGCGGACGCTTCTACCGCGTTCGCCCCGCGTGCGTCACGGCGGGATCAGCCGATCCGGCCAGAAGATTTTACCGGCGGCACGGTGAAGCCGAGCAGTTTGAAACTGTTTGCAATATGCGGCGGCAGCGGGGCCTCGATTTCGAACTTGCCGCCGGCGGGATGGGGCAGAACGAGGGCGCGGGCGTGCAAATGGAGCTGGTCGGGGAAGCCGTCGACATGGGCGGAATTCTGGCCGTCCTTCTCGACGCCGTAGGGCAGGTCGCCGACGATCGGGGCGCCGGCGGCCGCACAGCTGACGCGGAGCTGGTGGGTGCGGCCGGTGAGCGGCGAGAGCTCGAGCCAGGCGAGGCGGCGGCCGGCGTGGTCGAGCGTGCGGTAGTCGGTGATGGCGTGGGCGATGTCCTTGTCGTAGGGGCCGGCGACGGCGACGCGCTCGCCGCGGAAGCCGTCGACGCGGACGAGATCGACCTCGATGCGGCCGACGGGGGGGACGGGGCGGCCGGCGACCAGGGCCCAGTAGGTCTTGTGGACGGCGCGGGTGCGGAAGGAGCCGGCGAGCTTGGCGGCGACGCCGGGAGTGCGGGCGAGCAGGAGCAGGCCTGAGGTGTCGCGGTCGAGGCGATGGACGAGGCGGGGGCGGTGCTCGGAGCCGAAGCGCAGGCCGTCGAGCATGCCGTCGAGGTGCTTGACGATGCCGGGGCCGCCCTGGGTGGGCAGGCCAGGGGGTTTGTTAAGGACGATGATGTGGTCGTCGCGGTGCAGGACCATGCGCTCGAGGTCTTTCTGCGCGCGGGGGTCGAGGGCGGTGACGGGCTTGGCGGCGGCGGCCATGGGGGCGGCGGGCATCGGGGGGATGCGGATGCCCTGGCCGGGGACGAGGCGGGTGGCGGCCTCGACGCGCTTGCCCTCGACGCGGATCTGGCCGGTGCGGCACATCTTCTCGATGGCGCCCTGGCCGAGGCCGGGGTAGTGGCGGCGGAACCAGCGGTCGAGGCGGATGTCGGCCTCGTCGTCGGTCACCACACGGGTGGTGACGGCACTCGTCAGTACGCTCATTGTTTTTCCCGCTCGCGCTCGCGAGGCTCGCTGCCGCTCATGTGCTCTTTTCCGCCCGTAGTTTGGCCCAGTAGGTCAGGCGCTTGATCACTTCGCGTTCGAAGCCGCGTTCGCGCGGGCGGTAGAACTGCGCGCGGTCCATGCCATCCGGGAAATAGTTCTGGCCGGAGAAACCGTCCTCGGCCTCGTGGTCGTAGGCGTAGCCGGTGCCGTAGCCGAGATCCTTCATCAGGCGCGTCGGCGCGTTGAGGATGTGCTTGGGCGGCATCAGGCTGCCGGTGCCGCGGGCGGCGCGGCTGGCTTCGCCGAGGGCGACGTAGAGCGCGTTCGATTTCGGCGCCGTGCCGAGATAGACGACGGCCTGGGCGATGGCGAGCTCGCCCTCGGGGCTGCCGAGGCGCTCGTAGACCTCCCACGCCGTGAGGGCCTGGGTGAGGGCCTGGGGGTCGGCCATGCCGATGTCTTCGGAGGCGAAGCGGACCAGGCGGCGGGCGATGTAGCGCGGGTCCTCGCCGCCGACGAGCATGCGGGCGAGCCAGTAGAGCGCGGCGTCGGCGTCGGAGCCGCGGAGGGATTTATGCAGGGCGGAGATGAGGTTGTAGTGCTCCTCGCGATCCTTGTCGTAGAGGGCGGCGCGCTTGGCGAGCAGCTCGGAAAGGCCGGCGGGGTCGAGGGGGGCGGAGTCATCGGGGAGTGCCAGGAGCTGCTCGGCCATGTTCAGCTCGTAGCGGCCGTCGCCGTCGGCCATGGCGCGCAAGGAGGCGCGGGCGTCGGCGTCGACCGGGAGCGGGCGGCCGGACTCGGCCTCGGCGCGGGAGAGCAGGAGTTCGAGGGCGGCGTCCTCGAGGCGGCGCAGGACGAGGACCTGGCAGCGGGAGAGCAGGGCGCCGTTGAGGGCGAAGGAGGGGTTTTCGGTGGTGGCGCCGACGAGGGTGATGGTGCCATCCTCGACGACGGGCAGGAAACCGTCCTGCTGGGCGCGGTTGAAGCGGTGGATTTCGTCGACGAAGAGCATGGTGCCGCTGCCCATCTCCGCGCGGCGGCGGGCTTCCTCGAAGGCCTTCTTGAGGTCGGCGACCCCGGAGAAGACGGCGGAGAGCTGGACGAAATGCAGGCCGGCGCGTTCGGCGAGCAGGCGGGCGATGGTGGTTTTGCCGACGCCGGGCGGGCCCCAGAGGATGAGGGAGGCGAGTGAGCCGCGGGCGAGCATGCGGGTGAGCGTGCCCTGGGGACCGACGAGGTGATCCTGGCCGACGACCTCCTCAAGCGCCTTCGGCCGCAGGCGATCGGCCAGCGGCTTGTGGGTGTCGGCGGCTAGGAGCGGGGCAGAGGACGGGGTGCGCATTGGTGGCCGGATTGCCGTGGCCCAAAAACATAGGACCGGTCCAAGGACCGGTCCATGTTCAGTTCTGGCGGGCGGATGAAACGCCGAAGCGTCACTCGCTCTCGCTGTCCTCGGTGGCGACTTCCGGCTTCGGGCCGCTGTCGAGGCCCTTGGCCGCGGGGTCGCGGTCGACGAGTTCGATCACCGCCATGTCGGCGGCGTCGCCGTAGCGGATGCCGGCCTTGAGGACGCGGGTGTAGCCACCCTTGCGATCCTTGTAGCGTTCGGCGATCGCACCGAACAGCTTCGAGACGATCACGTCGTCACGCAGCTGGGCATAGGCCTGGCGGCGCGCATGAAGGTCGCCCCGCTTGCCGAGAGTGATCAGCTTCTCCGCCACCGGCCGCAGCTCCTTGGCCTTGGGCAAAGTGGTGGTGATCTGCTCGTGCTTGATCAACGCATGCGCCAGGTTGCGAAACATGGCGAAGCGGTGGGTGTCTGTGACGCCAAGCTTCCGCCCAGCTACTCCGTGACGCATGGTAAACTCCTATCCGGTCAGAACGGCTCTTCGAGCCGCTTGGCCAGGTCCTCGACATTCTCCGGCGGCCAGCCGGAGACGGACATGCCCAGCGCCAAGCCCATGGACGCGAGCACTTCCTTGATTTCGTTCAGCGACTTGCGGCCGAAATTCGGCGTCCGCAGCATTTCCTGCTCGCTCTTCTGAACGAGGTCGCCGATGTAGACGATGTTGTCGTTCTTCAGGCAATTTGCCGAGCGGACCGAGAGCTCGAGCTCGTCGACCTTACGCAGCAGGTTGCGGTTGAACGGCAGGTCGTCCTGCGGCTCTTCCGTGCGCAGCTGCTGCGGCTCATCGAAGTTGATGAACAGCTGGAGCTGGTCCTGCAGGATGCGGGCGGCGAGCGCCACCGAATCCTCGGGGGTCACGGTGCCGTTGGTCTCGACCGTCAGCAGCAGCTTGTCATAGTCGGTCACCTGGCCAACGCGGGTCGGCTCGACCTTGTAGGACACGCGGCGCACCGGCGAGTAGATGCTGTCGATCGGGATGAGGCCGATCGGCGCGTCCTCGGGACGGTTCATCGCCGCGGCGACATAGCCCTTGCCGGTGTTGACGGTGAATTCCATGCCGAGCTTGACGCCGTCATCGAGCGTGCAGATGACCAGTTCGGGGTTCATCACGTCGATGTCGTGGCCGGCGGAGATCTGGCCAGCCTTGACTTCGCCGGGACCGACCGCCGAGAGCGTCATCCGCTTCGGGCCGTCGCCGTGCATGCGCAGCGCGAGCTGCTTGATGTTCAGCACGATGTCGGTGACGTCCTCGCGGACGCCAGGGATCGAGCTGAACTCGTGCAGCACACCGTCGATCTGCACCGCCGTCACCGCAGCACCCTGCAGCGAGGAGAGCAGCACGCGGCGGATGGCATTGCCCAGCGTCATGCCGAAACCGCGCTCAAGCGGTTCGGCGACCACGGTGGCGACGCGCGACGGATCGGAACCCGGCTCGACCTCAAGCTTTTCCGGCTTGATCAGGCTCTGCCAGTTCTTCTGCATTACCGCGGAAAGTCTCATGGGATCACACCCGCCGCCGCTTGCGCGGCCGGCAGCCATTGTGCGGGATCGGGGTCATGTCGCGGATGGCGGTGATGGAGAAGCCGACGGCCTGAAGGGCGCGCAGCGCGCTCTCGCGGCCCGAGCCGGGACCGGAGACTTCGATTTCGAGCGTCTCCATGCCGTGCTCGCGCGCCTTCTTGCCGGCGTCCTCGGCGGCCACCTGGGCGGCGTAGGGGGTCGACTTGCGGCTGCCCTTGAAGCCCTGCATGCCAGCCGACGACCAGGCAATGGTATTGCCCTGGGCGTCGGTGATGGTCACCATCGTGTTGTTGAAGGTCGCGGCCACGTGGGCCACGCCGGACGTGATGTTCTTGCGCTCTTTCTTACGAGTGCGCGCACCGGCGGCAGGCTTCGCCATGTATTTCAGTCCTGTCCAACAAAGTGCCACGGCCGGGAGGGCCATGGCAGAGGTCAACGGAAGACGAAGGGCCCCGAGGGGCTTACTTCGTCACCTTCTTCTTGCCGGCGATCGCCACGGCCTTGCCCTTGCGGGTGCGGGCATTGGTGTGGGTCCGCTGGCCGCGCACGGGCAGACCGCGGCGATGCCGCAGGCCGCGATAACAGCCGAGGTCCATCAGGCGCTTGATGTTCATCGCCACTTCGCGGCGGAGGTCACCCTCGACGCGATAGTCACGATCGATCAGCTCGCGAATGTGCAGCACTTCCTCGTCGGAGAGCTGGTTCACCCGGCGGTCATCGGGGATGCCGAGCTTGGTGCAGATTTCCTGCGCCTTCGCCGGGCCGATGCCAAAGATGTAGCGCAGGCTGATCGTCACCCGCTTGTTCGTCGGAATATTTACGCCGGCAATACGCGCCACGCCCATTCACTCCTGCACCGTCCCGCGACGAAATCGCGGGCACGTAAAACGTAAGGCGGCGGAACCCGAAGGGTGCCGCCGAGGGCGCGCACTATAGCCCGGGTCGCCCGGGAGTCAACGCGTCCATGACAGTTTTGCGTGGTAGCCGGCCAAGCGCCGGGCAGCCATGCAAACTTCTCAACGTGAAAGCTCCCTGAGCCGTCACGCCTTGGCCTGGATCCCGTCCAGCAGCGCGGTCAGCGCCACTGTCACGGCATCGATATCCGCCATCCCGTCCACCGCATGCAGCCGCCCCTGGGCGGCATAGTGCGGAAGAATCGGCGCCGTCTGGCGATGGTAGGCGTCGAGGCGCGCACCCACCGTCTCGCGATTGTCGTCGGCGCGGCGGGTGAACTTGGTGCCGCCGCAGGAATCGCAGACGCCGTCGACTTTCGGCTTCTGGAAATCATCGTGGTAGCCGGCGCCGCAGGCCGAGCAGGTGTAGCGGCCGGCGATGCGGTCAGTCAGCGCGGCATCGTCGACCTTGAGTTCGACCACGGCGTCGAGCGACATATGGCGGTTGGCCAGCATGGCGTCGAGTGCGCGCGCCTGCGGCACGGTGCGCGGGAAGCCATCGAGGATGAAGCCCTTGGCGCAATCCGGCCGATCGACGCGGGCGCCAAGCATGCGGATGAGGATGTCGTCCGACACCAGCGCGCCCGACTCCATCACGGCCTTGGCCTCGCGGCCGATATCGCTGCCGGCGGCGACTTCGGCGCGCAGCATGTCACCGGTCGAGATCTGCACGATGCCGTAGCGATCCTGCAGGCGCTTGGCCTGCGTTCCTTTGCCCGCGCCAGGCGGGCCGAGAAGAATGAGCCTCACCGCCCACGCCCCTTCACCCGTGCCTTCTTGATCAGCCCTTCATACTGGTGCGCCAGAAGATGGGACTGGACCTGGGTAATCGTGTCCATCGTCACGGAGACGATGATCATCAGCGAGGTGCCGCCGAAATAGAACGGCACGCCGTAGTTGGAGATCAGCACTTCCGGCAGCAGGCAGACGATGCTGAGGTAAATCGCGCCGACGGTGGTCAGGCGGGTCAGCACGTAGTCGAAATAGTCGGCCGTCTGGGTGCCGGGACGAATGCCGGGAATGAAGCCGCCATATTTCTTGAGGTTGTCGGCGGTCTCGACCGGGTTGAACACGACGGCCGTGTAGAAGTAGCTGAAGAACACGATCATCGCCATGTAGACGACCATGTAGAGCGGCTGGCCGTGGCCGAGCGCGGTGCCGATCCAGCCGAGCCAGCCGGCATCGGCACCGCCGGAGAAGCCCGAGATGGTGGCGGGGATCAACAGGATGGAGCTGGCGAAGATCGGCGGGATGACGCCGGAGGTGTTGATCTTCAGCGGCATGTGGGTCGAGTCGCCGCCGAACATGCGCTGGCCAACCTGGCGCTTGGGGTATTGCACGACGATGCGGCGCTGGGCGCGCTCGATGAAGACGATGAAGGCGATGACGGCGACCGCAATGACCATGAAGGCGACAATGAACACCGGGCTCAGCGCGCCGGTGCGGCCGAGTTCGAGCAGCGAGGCGAGCGCGTGCGGCACGTTGGCGACGATGCCGGCGAAGATGATCAGGCTGGTGCCGTTGCCGACGCCGCGGGCGGTGATCTGCTCGCCGAGCCAGAGCAGGAACATGGTGCCGCCGACGAGGGAGACGACGCAGGAGATGCGGAAGAACAGGCCGGGGTCGATGACGGCGGCGCCGAAGGAGCCGCGCATGCCCTCGAGGCCGATGGCGATGCCGTAGGACTGGAACATCGCGATGAAGACGGTGAGGTAGCGGGTGTACTGGTTGAGCTTCTTGCGCCCGCTCTCGCCCTCTTTCTTGAGGGTTTCGAGGGTGGGGATGGCGGCCGACATCAGCTGGATGATGATGGAGGCGGAGATGTAGGGCATGATCGCGAGGGCGAAGACGGTCATGCGGCCGAGGGCGCCGCCCGAGAACATGTCGAACATGCCGAGGATGCCGCCGCCGTGCTGCTGCAGCATTTCGCCCATGACCGCGGCATCGACGCCGGGGACCGGCACGTAGGTGCCGAGGCGATAGACCAGCAACGCGCCGAGGGTGAACCAGATGCGCCGCTTGAGCTCGGTCGCCTTGGACAACACCCCGAGGCTCATGTTGGACGCGAGCTGTTCGGCAGCCGAGGCCATCGGTCACTCCCATTCATGGCGACGGCGCCGGACGAAAACCCGAACCGGGTTCCGTGGGCGCCGCCCAAGGCAATCTAGTCGCTTCGTGCAGCGCTTCCTACGCCGGCCGGATGACCGGCGCAGGGCGTCGCAGTTCAGCCTTCGGCGGCTGCCGCACCCTTCTTGGCCACCGTCGTCGTCACGCTGCCGCCGGCCGCGGCCACGGCGGCGATCGCCGCGTCGGAAGCGCCGGAGACGGTGATGGTGATCGCACGGGCGATCGCACCGGTGGCGAGCAGACGGACGCCGGCGACCTTGCCGCCGCGGACCAGGCCGGCCTTGCGGAGCACGTCCTCGGTGATCGGCTGGGCGCCGTCGATGCGGCCGGATTCGATCGCCTTGTCGAGCGCGCCCAGGTTCACCGGGGCATATTCGACGCGGAAGATGTTCTTGAAGCCGCGCTTGGGCAGTCGACGATAGATCGGGAGCTGACCGCCCTCGAACCCGTTGAGCGCCACGCCTTCACGCGCCTTCTGACCCTTGACGCCCTTGCCGGACGTCTTGCCCTTGCCCGAGCCGATGCCACGCCCAAGCCGCTTGGACTTGAGACGCGAGCCGGGGTTGTCGCGCAGTTCGTTGAGATTCATCGCCATTCCCTTCCGTCCTGAGATTGCCTCAGGACAGTTCCTCCACCTTGATCAGGTGGGCCACCTTGCGGATCATGCCGCGCACCGAGGGGGTATCCTCGAGCTCGCGCACGCGACGGATCTTGTTCAGGCCGAGGCCGATCAGCGTCTCCTTCTGGCCCGGCTTGCGCCCGGCCACCGAAGCGAGCTGGGTCACCCGCACCATCTTCTTCTGATCAGGCATCAGCCGTCTCCTGCGGGGCATCGCGCTTGCCAAGCAGGTCGGAGACCTTCTTGCCGCGGCGCGTGGCCACCGAACGGGGCGAGGCGCAACGCTGAAGGGCGTCGAACGTCGCCTTGACCATGTTATGCGGGTTGCGGCTGCCGAGGCTCTTGGCCACGACGTCGCCGATCCCGAGGCTCTCGAAGACGGCGCGCATCGGGCCGCCGGCGATGATGCCGGTGCCGGCCGAGGCGCTGCGCAGCACGACCGAGCCGGCGCCGTAGTTGCCGGTGACGTCGTGATGCAGCGTGCGGCCTTCCTTCATGGGGACGCGGATCATGCCGCGCTTGGCCCGCTCGGTCGCCTTGCGGATCGCTTCGGGGACTTCGCGCGCCTTGCCGGCGCCGTAGCCGACGCGGCCCTTCTGATCGCCAACCACCACGAGGGCGGCAAAAGCGAACCGACGTCCGCCCTTCACCACCTTGGCCACGCGGTTGATGGTAACCAGCTTGTCGATCAGATCATCGCCGCCGTCGCGGTCCTGCCGGTCGCGCTCGCGCCCGCCGCGCCCGCCGCCACCGCCGTCCCTGGGTTCACGTGCCATGCTGTTCTTTCCTAGAAGGCCAGACCGCCCTCACGGGCGGCTTCGGCCAGCGCCTTGACGCGGCCGTGATAAAGATAGGCGCCGCGATCGAACACGACTTCCTTGACCCCGGCGGCGAGCGCGCGCTCGGCCACCAGCTTGCCGACCGCTTCGGCCGCGGCCTTGTCGGCCCCGGTCTTCAGCGCGGCCTTCAGGCCCGGATCGAGGCTCGAGGCGGCGGCCAGCGTGCGGCCCTGCGCGTCGTCGATGATCTGCGCATAGATATGCTGGCTGGACCGGAACACCGAGAGGCGCGGACGACCCGCCGCCTTCCGGCGCAACTGGTAGCGCAGCCGTGACCGGCGACGCTCCGAAAGTTCCTTGCTGTCGCTCACTTTTTCTTACCTTCCTTGCGGAGGATCTGTTCGCCGTCGAACTTCACGCCCTTGCCCTTGTACGGCTCAGGCGGACGCCAGGTGCGGATTTCCGCACACACCTGGCCGACGAGACGCTTGTCCACACCTTCGACCTTGATCGCCGTCGGACGCTCGCACGTGATCTTGATCCCCGCGGGAATCTTGTAGTTCACGTCGTGCGAGAAACCGAGGTTCAGCACCAGCGTGTCGCCCTGCACCGCAGCGCGATAGCCGGTTCCGGTGATCTCCATCGACTTCACGTAACCGGTGGAAACGCCCTTCACCATGCTCGCGACCAGCGCGCGCGTGGTGCCCCACATCATCCGGGCCGGCGCCGAGTTACCGCGCGGCGCCACCGAGATCTTGTTGCCTTCGATCGTGGTGTCGACCTTGTCGGTCAGCGGTAGCGAGAGTTCGCCGAGCTTGCCCTTGACCGTGATCAGATCGCCGACCAGGGCGACTTGCACGCCGGCCGGGATTTCCACGGGATATTTGCCTACGCGTGACATGCTGAATGGCTCCTCAGAACACGCGGCAGAGAACTTCGCCGCCAACATTGGCAGCGCGCGCCTCAGCATCGCTCAGCACCCCACGGGGGGTCGACAGGATCGAGACGCCGAGACCGGCATAGACGCGCGGCAATTCCTGGATCTTGGAATAGACGCGACGGCCGGGCTTGGAGATGCGAGTGATCTCTTTGATCACCGGCTCGCCTTCGTTGTATTTCAGCTCGATGCGGAGCTGCGACACGCCGGCGCGGAGCTCTTCGGCCGAATAGCCGCGGATGTAGCCCTCGCGCTTCAGCGCTTCGAGGACATTCGCCCGCAGCTTGGAGGCCGGCGCCACGCAGGAGCTCTTGCGGGTGCGCTGCGCATTGCGGATGCGGGTGAGCATGTCACCCAGGGGATCGCTCATGGACATTGTGCGATTCCCTTACCAGCTCGACTTGGTCATGCCGGGGATCTGCCCCGCGCTGGCCAGGTCGCGCAACGCAATGCGGCACAGCTTGAACTTGCGATAGTTGCCACGGGCGCGGCCGGTCAGCTCGCAGCGCAGGCGAACCCGCACGGCGGCGCCGTTGCGCGGCAGCTGCGCCAGCTTCATCGTCGCGTCGAAGCGATCCTCGACCGGCAGCGTGCGGTCCATCACGATCGCCTTCAGCGCCGCACGCTTGCCTTTGTCGCGAGCCGCCATGCGTTCCCGCATCGCGTTGCGGTTGACCTGCGAAGTCTTGGCCATCCTGTCTTACCCTCCGGAACCTGCCGGACACGCCGGCGGTTTTCCAAAATACCCTGTTGCGCCCGAGAGCGCGTTACGTAGCTTCAGCCCGGCCCGCTTATGCGGCGAACGGGATGTAGAACTGCTTGAGCAGCGCCTTCGCCTCGGCGTCCGTCTTGGCCGTGGTCACGAACACGATGTCCATGCCGCGGATCGACTCGACCTTGTCGTAGACGATCTCGGGGAACACGATCTGTTCCTTGAGACCCATGGCGAAGTTGCCGCGGCCGTCGAAGCCCTTGCCGGCCGGCACGCCGCGGAAGTCGCGGACGCGGGGCATGGCGATGGTCACCAGACGGTCGAGGAACTCATACATGCGCGCCTTGCGGAGCGTCACCTTGCAGCCGATCGGCAGACCCTTGCGGATCTTGAAGCCGGCGATGGCCTTCTTCGCCACCGTCTTGACCGGCTTCTGGCCGCTGATCAGCGCGAGTTCGTTCACCGCGGCGTCGAGCTTCTTCTGGTCGCCCGTCGCTTCGCCGACACCCATGTTGATGACGATCTTTTCCAGACGCGGCACCTGCATCGGGTTCGTGTAACCGAACTCGGCCTGCATCGCCGGACGGACGACATCGACATAATGCTGCGCCAGACGCGGCTTCTCCTCCGGAGAGGCCTGGGCCGCGCCGGGGGCGGCGGCGACGAGGTTCTCACCCCGGCCGGCACCCTTGGCAATCTTCGTCGGCGGGCCGCCGGCGCCGCGCGGACCGGCCGCGCCTTTGGCACCACCCTTCGGCGCGCCGCCCTTACCCTTGGACTTGCTGTCGCTCACGATGGTCTCCTCAGTTCTCGATCACGTTGCCGCTCGCCTTGGCAACGCGCACCTTGCGGCCATCCTCAAGCACCCGGTAGCCGACCTTGGTCGGCTGGCTGGTCTTGGGATCGACCAGCTTCAGGTTCGAGAGGTGGATGGTCGCCTCAACCTCGACGATGCCGCCCGGCTGACCCATGCCGGTCGGCTTGGTGTGGCGCTTGGCGATGTTCACGCCCTGCACAACCGCACGATTATCCTTCGGGTGCACGCGCAGCACTTCGCCGCGCTTACCCCGGTCGGCTCCCGTCACGACGACGACGGTATCGCCCTTGCGAATCCGCGCAGCCATCACAGCACCTCCGGCGCAAGCGAAATGATCTTCATGAACTTCTTGGCGCGAAGCTCGCGGACGACCGGGCCAAAGATGCGGGTGCCGATCGGCTCCTGCTGCTTGTTGATCAGCACGGCCGCATTGCGGTCGAAGCGGATCGCGCTGCCGTCGGGCCGGCGGACGGCGAACGAGGTACGCACGATCACCGCCTGGTGGACGTCGCCCTTCTTCACCTTGCCGCGGGGAATGGCGTCCTTGATCGAGACGACGATGACGTCGCCGACCGAGGCCGTCTTCCGCTTGGAGCCGCCGAGCACCTTGATGCACAGAACGCGACGCGCACCGGAGTTGTCGGCGACGTCCAGAGTGCTCTCAATCGAGATCATCTAATGCCCCCTCAACCGGCCGCAGGCGTGTCGGCGAGCGGGGCGCCATTGCGCTCCACGACCATCCACGTCTTGCGCTTGGAAATCGGACGGCATTCCTCGATGCGGACGGTGTCACCGACCTTGCACTGATTGGCCTCATCATGCGCGGCGTACTTCTTCGAGCGCCGGATGAACTTCTTGTACAGCGGATGCATCACGCGCCGATCGACAAGCACCGTAACGGTCTTGTCCATGGCCTCGCTGGTCACCCGCCCCGTCAGGACGCGCCTCGGCATCGCCCTACTCCTTTCAGGACTTCTGCGCGGAAGCGGATGCTTCCGTCGCTGACATGGCGGAAGTCTTCTTCTCCGCCATGATCGTCTTCACCCGCGCGATGTCGCGCCGCACCTGGCGCACGCGCCCCAGGCCTTCGTTCTGTCCACCGGCGCGCTGGAAGCGCAGGTTGAACTGCTCCTTGCGCAGATCCAGCAGCATCGCCGCCAGTTCGTCTGCCGTCTTCAGCCGCACATCCGTCGGCTTCGTTTCTTTCGCCATATCAGGCGTCTCCGATGCGGGTGACGAACTTCGTCTTGATCGGCAGCTTGGCGGCGCCCAGCGTGAGCGCTTCCTTCGCCAGCTCCGGCGCGACGCCGTCGATCTCGAACATGATCCGCCCCGGGGCCACGCGGGCGACCCAGAATTCGGGCGAGCCCTTGCCGGAACCCATGCGGACTTCGGCCGGCTTGGTGGAGACGGGGACGTCGGGGAAGATGCGGATCCACACGCGGCCCGCACGCTTCATGGCGCGCGTGATGGCCCGACGGGCGGATTCGATCTGCCGCGCGGTGATCCGCTCCGGCTCGAGTGCCTTGAGGCCGAAGGCGCCGAAATTCAGCGCCGTCCCACCCTTGGAGACACCCTTGATGCGGCCCTTGTGGGCCTTGCGAAACTTGGTGCGCTTTGGCGAAAGCATTGTCGTGTTCCCTGGCGCGAGTTCTTAGCGCTGCGGCGCTTGTTCGGCGGCGCGACGGTCCTGCGCCAGCGGGTCGTGCGCCAGGATCTCGCCCTTGAAGATCCAGACCTTCACGCCGCAGGTGCCATACGTCGTCTTCGCCGTGGCAACGCCGAAATCGACGTCCGCGCGCAGCGTGTGCAGCGGCACCCGACCTTCGCGATACCACTCGGTGCGCGCGATTTCCGCGCCACCCAGACGGCCGCCGCAATTGATACGAATGCCCTGCGCGCCGAGCCGCATGGCCGACTGCACGGCCCGCTTCATGGCGCGACGGAAGGCGACGCGACGCTCGAGCTGCTGGGCGATGTTCTCGGCCACCAGGGTCGCGTCGATTTCCGGCTTGCGGATTTCGACGATGTTCAGCGCCACTTCGGCGTTGGCCATCTTGCCGAGATCCTTGCGCAGGTTCTCGATGTCCTGGCCCTTCTTGCCGATCACCACGCCCGGACGGGCGGCATAGATGGTGACGCGCGGCTTCTTGGCCGGACGCTCGATGACGACGCGGGAGACGCCGGCGCCGGAGAGCTTCTTGCGCAGATGCGCGCGCAGCTTCAGGTCGTCGTGCAGCAGCTTGGCGTAGTCGGCACCGGCATACCAGCGGCTATCCCAGGTGCGGTTGATGCCGACGCGCATGCCGATCGGATTGACTTTGTGACCCATCTTATGCGGCCTCCTGCGCCGTCTTCTCAGCCGCCTGCTCTTGTGCACGCTCGGACACGACGATCTTGATGTGGCTGAACCACTTCTCGATGCGTGCCGACCGGCCACGGCCGCGGGCATGGAAGCGCCGCATGACGATGGACTTGCCCACCTCGGCGCGCGTGACCACGAGACGGTCGACGTCGAGCTGGTGGTTGTTCTCGGCATTGGCGATGGCGCTTTCGAGCACCTTCTTGACCTGCTGCGCGATGCGCCGCTTGGAGAAGGTCAGCGTCGCCACCGCCTCGGCCGCGCCACGGTTGCGGATCAGGCCCGCAACGAGGTTCAGCTTCCGCGGGGAGATGCGGATGTTGCTCATGATCGCCTGCGCCTCGGTGTCGGCCAGGTTCCGCGGATGTTTCGGCTTGCTCATCTCAGCCCCGCTTCGCCTTCTTGTCCGCCGAGTGACCGGTGAACGTGCGGGTCGGCGAGAATTCGCCGAACTTGTGACCCACCATATTCTCGTTCACCTGCACCGGCAGGAACTTGTGACCATTGTAGACGCCGAACGTCAGGCCGACGAACTGCGGCAGGATCGTCGAGCGGCGCGACCAGATCTTGATGATCTCGTTGCGGCCCGAGGAGCGTGCGGCCTCGGCCTTGTTCAGCAGATACCCGTCGACGAACGGGCCTTTCCATACGGAACGCGTCATCGCCTCAGCCCTTACCCTTGTTGCGGCCGCGGATAATCAACCGATCCGTGCGCTTGTTGACACGGGTCTTGTAACCCTTGGTCGGCTTGCCCCACGGCGTGACCGGATGACGGCCACCGGAGGTGCGGCCTTCGCCGCCGCCGTGCGGATGGTCAACCGGGTTCATCACAACGCCGCGGTTATGCGGCTTGCGGCCCATCCAGCGCTTGCGCCCGGCCTTGCCGAACTGCTGGTTGGAATTGTCGGGGTTCGACACCGCGCCGATCGTCGCCATGCAGTCGCCGCGCACCATACGGAGCTCGCCCGACATCAGCTTGATCTGCGCGTAGCCGCTGTCCTTGCCGACGAGCTGGACATACTGCCCGGCGGCGCGTGCCACCTTGCCGCCGGCGCCCGGCTTAAGCTCGACGTTGTGCACGATCGTGCCGACGGGGACGGCCGAGAGCGGCATCGCGTTGCCCGGCTTGATGTCGGCGCGGGCGGCGGCGATCACCGCGTCGCCCACCTTCAGGCGCTGCGGCGCCAGGATGTAGGCGAGCTCGCCGTCCTGGTACTTGATCAGCGCGATGAACGCGGTGCGGTTCGGGTCATATTCCAGGCGCTCGACCACGGCCGGGACTTCCAGCTTGCGGCGCTTGAAGTCGACCAGGCGATAGGACTGCTTGTGTCCGCCGCCCCGGAACCGGCTGGTGATGTGACCATGGTTGTTGCGACCGCCCGTGGAGTGCTTCCCCTCGGTGAGGCCCTTGACCGGCTTGCCCTTCCACAGCTCGGACCGATCGATAAGGATCGTGCCGCGAAGGCTCGCCGTGACGGGATTGAAACTCTTGAGTGCCATCGTTCGATCCCCGCCTTACGCAAGCCCGGTCGAGAGGTCGATCGACTGACCCTCGGCAAGCTTCACATACGCCTTCTTGACGTCGGAGCGACGGCCCGGACGGCCGCGGAAGCGCTTGGTCTTGCCCTTCGCCACAACCGTGTTCACCGCCGTCACCTTCACGCCGAACAATCCCTCGACCGCCGCCTTGATTTCCGGCTTGGTGGCGTCGATCGCCACGCGGAAAACGGTCTGGCCGAGTTCACCCACGCGCGTCGCCTTCTCGGTGATCACCGGGCTGCGGAGGATGTTGTACATCGCCTCGCGCGACAGGGTCGGACCCTTCTTCTTCACGGTCTCGCTCATGCCAGGCGCTCCTTCAGGCCCTCAAGTCCGGCCGTGGTGATGGCCAGAACGTCGTGGCGCAGGATGTCATAGACGTTGGCACCGACCGTCGGCAGCACGTCGATGCCGTGGATGTTGCGGCTGGCCTTGAGGAAACCCTCGTCCACCGCACGGTCCACGATCAACGCGCTCGACCAGCCGAGAACCTTCAGCTTCGCGGCGAGCTCCTTGGTCTTGGCGGCGCCGGCGGCGGCGTCGAGCACGACCAGCTTGCCGTCGGCGGCCTTCTGCGACAGCGCCGAGATCAGGCCGAGACGACGCACCTTCTTCGGCAGGTCGTAGCCATGGCTGCGAACGACCGGGCCATGAACACGGCCACCGGTGCGGTACTGCGGCGCGCGCAGGCTGCCCTGGCGGGCGTTGCCGGTGCCCTTCTGCTTGTAGGGCTTCTTCGTGGTGCCCTGCACTTCGCCCATGCCCTTGGTCTTGTGGGTGCCGGCACGGCGCTTGGCCTGCTGCCAATGCACCACGCGCGCCATGATATCGGCCCGGGGCTTGGTGGCGAAAATCTCGTCGGGCAGCTCGGCCGTGCCGGCGCTGCCGTTGTCGAGGGTCTTGATGTCGATCTGCATGTCTATGCCCTCAACCGGCCAAAGCCGCGGGGAACGGGGCATCCGCCGGACGCTCCGCCTTCACCGCGTCGCGCACGAGGACGAAGCCGTTCTTGGCGCCGGGCACGGAGCCCTTCACCATCAGCAGCCCCTTCTCGGCGTCCACGCCGGCGATTTCGAGGTTGAGCGTGGTGATGCGCTCCTGCCCGAGATGGCCAGCCATTTTCTTGTTCTTGAAGGTCTTGCCGGGATCCTGGCGGTTACCGGTCGAACCGTGCGAACGGTGCGAGACCGACACGCCGTGGCTCGCCTCGAGACCGGCGAAGTTCCAGCGCTTCATGGCGCCGGCGAAGCCCTTGCCCTTGCTGGTGCCGCAGACGTCGATCTTCTGGCCGACCACGAAATGGGCGGCCGAGAGGGTCGCGCCGGGCTCGAGCATGGCGTCGGCCGACACCCGGAACTCCACGAGCTTCATCTTGGGCTCCACCGACGCCTTGGCGTAGTGGCCCTTGTTCGGCTTGGAGACGTTCTTCACCTTCGCGGTGCCCCAGCCGAGCTGGACGGCGGTGTAGCCGTCCTTCTCCTGGGTCTTCGCGGCCACCACCTGGACATTGTCCAGATGCAGCACGGTGACGGGCACATGTGTCCCATCATCCTTGAACAGCCGGGTCATGCCCAGCTTCTTCGCCAGCAATCCTGTGCGCATCATTCTTTCCCCAGAGGGACGCCCCACGAAGGGGAGTCCTTAGGCCAATAAAAAAGTCGGTTAGATCTTGATTTCGACGTCCACGCCGGCAGCAAGATCAAGCTTCATCAGCGCATCGACCGTCTGCGGCGTCGGCTCGACGATGTCGAGAAGGCGACGATGCGTCCGGATTTCGAACTGCTCGCGGCTCTTCTTGTCGACATGCGGCGAACGGTTCACCGTGAAACGCTCGATGTGCGTGGGCAACGGGATCGGGCCCCGCACCCGCGCACCGGTGCGCTTCGCCGTGTTCACGATCTCCTTGGTGCTGTTGTCCAGCACGCGGTGATCGTACGCCTTCAGGCGGATGCGGATATTCTGGTTGTCCATCGTTCAGTCATCCCGTCGTCCACACCCGGGGGCGTGGACGACAGACCCCTTTCCCTGTTTAGGCGACGATCTTCGCAACCACGCCGGCGCCGACCGTGCGGCCGCCCTCGCGGATGGCGAAACGCAGGCCTTCATCCATGGCGATCGGCGCGATCAGCGTCACGTCCATCGACACGTTGTCGCCCGGCATGACCATTTCCACGCCTTCCGGCAACGTCACGATGCCCGTGACGTCCGTCGTGCGGAAATAGAACTGCGGACGATAGTTGGTGAAGAACGGGGTGTGGCGCCCGCCCTCTTCCTTCGTCAGGATATAGCTCTCAGCCTTGAACTTCGTGTGCGGGGTGATCGAGCCGGGCTTGGCCAGAACCTGGCCGCGCTCGACGTCTTCACGCTTCGTGCCACGGAGCAGGGCGCCGATGTTGTCGCCGGCCTGGCCCTGGTCGAGCAGCTTGCGGAACATCTCGACGCCGGTGACGACGGTCTTGACGGTGTCCTTGAGGCCGACGATCTCAACTTCCTCGCCGACGCGGACGATGCCGCGCTCGACGCGGCCGGTCACGACGGTGCCGCGGCCGGAGATCGAGAAGACGTCTTCCACCGGCATCAGGAACGGCATGTCGACGGCGCGTTCCGGCTGCGGGATGTAGGCGTCAACCGCTTCCATCAGCTTCAGGATCGCCTGCTCGCCGAGTTCCGGCTGGGTGTCGTTCAGGGCGCAGACGGCCGAGCCGTGGATGATGGGGATATCGTCGCCCGGGAACTGGTAGCTGCTCAGCAGCTCGCGCACTTCGAGCTCGACGAGCTCGAGCAAGTCGGGGTCGGCGATGTCGCACTTGTTGAGGAACACGACGAGGGCCGGGACGCCGACCTGACGGGCGAGCAGGATGTGCTCGCGAGTCTGCGGCATCGGGCCGTCGGCGGCGGAGACCACGAGGATTGCGCCATCCATCTGCGCGGCACCGGTGATCATGTTCTTCACATAGTCGGCGTGGCCGGGGCAGTCGACGTGGGCGTAGTGGCGGTTCTTGGTCTCGTATTCGACGTGCGCGGTCGAGATCGTGATGCCACGAGCGCGCTCTTCGGGGGCCTTGTCGATCTGGTCATAGGCCGTGAAGGTCGCGCCGCCGGCCTTGGCCAGCACCTTGGTGATCGCGGCCGTCAGCGACGTCTTGCCATGGTCAACGTGGCCGATCGTGCCGATGTTGCAGTGCGGCTTGTTACGCTCGAATTTAGCTTTACCCATCGTCTTCTCTCCGTGCCCGCTACGATCCGCGGTTGAGGTCAATGTTTACAGAAGTATTGGGATTACCAGCGGTAGTGGCTGAAGGCCTTGTTGGCTTCGGCCATCCGGTGAGTATCTTCACGCTTCTTCACCGCCGAGCCACGATTGTTCACCGCGTCCAGCAGCTCATTCGAAAGGCGATCTTCCATCGTGTGCTCGCCGCGCTTGCGCGCCGCGTCGATGATCCAGCGGATGGCCAGCGCCTGGCGACGCTCGGTCCGCACTTCGACCGGCACCTGGTAGGTGGCGCCACCGACGCGGCGCGAACGCACCTCGACGGCAGGCTTCACGTTCTCGAGTGCCTCGTGGAACATGCGAACCGGATCGGCCTGGCCGCCGCCCCGCTTCTTCATCACGTCCAGCGCGCCGTAGACGATGCCTTCGGCGGCCGACTTCTTGCCGTCATACATCAGCGCGTTCATGAAACGGCTGATGACAACGTCACCGAACTTGGCGTCCGGCAGGATTTCGCGCTTTACGGCGCGGCGACGACGGCTCATTGCCTGCTCCTCACTTCGGCCGCTTGGCGCCGTACAGCGAACGACGCTGACGACGCTTGGCGATGCCCTGGGTATCCAGCACGCCGCGCAGGATGTGGTAGCGCACGCCCGGAAGATCCTTCACGCGCCCGCCGCGGATCAGCACGACGCTGTGTTCCTGCAGGTTGTGGCCTTCGCCGGGGATGTAGCTCACGACCTCGTAGCCGTTGGTCAGACGAACCTTGGCCACCTTACGTAGCGCGGAGTTCGGCTTCTTCGGGGTCGTCGTATAGACGCGCGTGCAGACGCCGCGCTTCTGCGGGCAACCCTGCAGGGCGGGAACCTTGTTGCGCTTCGCGGCAGGCTCACGGCCCTTGGCGATCAGCTGGTTGATGGTCGGCATTGAGCCTCTTTCGATCCTGTCCGGCCGGTCTGGCCACCTAGTCCACGCCATCCGGGCAACGCCCACGGGGCGAAACCCTTCTTTACGCACGGCGCCCAAGGGAGCCGTCTGAAACCACAAGCAAGCCCCGCATAGGGCAGCTTGCGCCGCCTGCGGGGTTCGACCTTGCGAAACGGCCTAGGCTTTCCAACCGGAAAGCGGCGCCGCACGCCTTGGTTCCTCTTGCAACAACGGCACCCCGAGTAGAACCAGGGGTGGGCCGAGGGGGCGGAACCTACGGAGGTGGGGGGTGCAAGTCAAGCGCTCAGGCACCCTCAAACCCCGAAAAGAAGAAGGGCGGCGATGCACTCACCGCCGCCCTCCATGCCAAGTAAGGGGTTGACCTCTACTCGGCCGCGATGTCGGAGCCGGCGATCGACGGAGTCTCGCTCCGCAGGCCCTTCGCTTCGTCGCGTCCGGCGGCGATTCCGCGCAGCCGGTTCATCACGCTGCCCGTGCCCGCCGGGATCAGGCGGCCCACGATGACGTTCTCCTTGAGGCCGATGAGGTTGTCGACCTTGCCGGCCGTAGCCGCCTCGGTGAGCACTCGTGTGGTCTCCTGGAAGGACGCCGCGGAGATGAAGCTGTGCGTCTGCAGGCTGGCCTTGGTGATGCCCTGCAGCACCGGCATGCCGGTGGCCGCGCGCTCGCCCTCGGCCAGGCGCTTGCCGTTCTCGATGGCAAACTCCATACGATCGACCTGCTCTCCCGTAAGGAAGGTGGTGTCGCCGGGCTCGACGATCTCGATCTTCTGCAACATCTGGCGAACGATCACCTCGATGTGCTTGTCGTTGATCTTCACGCCCTGCAGCCGGTAGACGTCCTGGATTTCGTTGACGAGGTAGTCGGACAGCGCCGGCACCCCCAGCACCTTCAGGATGTCGTGCGGCACGCGCGGCCCGTCGACGAGCGGATCGCCACGGCGCACGAAGTCACCTTCCTGCACCGAGACGTGCTTGCCCTTCGGCACCAGATACTCGGTCTCCTCGCCGGTCTCGTCGTTCTTCACGACGATGCGGCGCTTGGCCTTGTAGTCCTTGCCGAATTCCACCCGCCCATCGGTTTCCGCGATGATCGCGTGATCCTTCGGACGGCGGGCCTCGAACAGCTCGGCCACGCGCGGCAGACCGCCGGTGATGTCGCGCGTCTTGCTGCCCTCGCGGGGAATACGCGCCAGCACGTCGCCGGCCGCGACCTCCACGCCGTTCTCGACCGAGAGGATCGAGTCGGGAGAGAGGAAGTAGCGCGCGTCGTTGCCGTTCGGCAGCTTGATGACCTCGCCCTTGGCATCCTTCAGCTGCAGGCGCGGCCGCAGGTCGACGCCGCGGGCATTCTGCTTGTAGTCAACGACCACCTTGGAGGTGAGGCCCGTCACTTCGTCCATCCGCTCCACCAAGGTCACGCCCTCGAGCAGGTCGAGGTATTCGAGCCGCCCGTTGCGTTCCGTGATGATCGGCAGGGTGTACGGATCCCATTCGGCCAGCTTCTGGGTGCGCGTCACCGTCGCACCCTCGTCGACCAGCAGGCGGGCACCGTAGGGCACCCGGAAGCGCGCCCGCTCGCGGCCCTTGTCGTCGGACAGGACCACTTCGCAGTTGCGGCTCATCACCACGGGCACGTTAGACGAGTTGATGACGACGTTGCGGTTCTTGATCACCACGGTGCCGTCATGGCTGGCTTCCACGCTCGACTGCTCCGCGCCACGCTGGGCGGCGCCGCCGATGTGGAAGGTGCGCATGGTCAGCTGCGTGCCCGGCTCGCCGATCGACTGCGCGGCGATGACACCCACCGCCTCGCCGACGTTGACGGTCGTGCCGCGGGCCAGGTCGCGCCCGTAGCAATGCCCGCAGACGCCCACCTTGGCCTCGCAGGTCAGCACCGAGCGGATCTTGATCTGCTCGACGCCGGCCTTCTCGATCGCCTCGGCGGCTTCTTCCTCGATCAGCGTGTTGTTCGGCAGCAGCAGCGCATTGGTCAGCGGATCGAACACGTCCTCGGCCGTGGTGCGGCCCAGGATACGCTCGGAGAGCGAGGAGACGACCTCGCCGCCATCCATCACCGGCTTCACGGTGAGGCCACGCTCGGTGCCGCAGTCGATCTCGACGATGATGCAATCCTGCGCCACGTCGACCAGCCGACGCGTGAGGTAGCCCGAGTTCGCCGTCTTCAGCGCCGTGTCCGCGAGGCCCTTGCGGGCGCCGTGGGTGGAGTTGAAGTATTCGAGGACCGAGAGGCCTTCCTTGAAGTTCGCGATGATCGGCTGCTCGATGATCTCGCCCGACGGCTTGGCCATCAGGCCGCGCATGCCGGCGAGCTGACGCATCTGCGCCGGCGACCCACGGGCGCCGGAGTGGCTCATCATCCACACCGAATTGGTCTGGATGCCTACCTCCTGGCGGGAGATCTCCTTCATCATCGCGGTGGCCACGGTGTCGGTGCAGCGCGACCAGGCGTCGACCACCTTGTTGTAGCGCTCGCCGGCAGTGATCAGGCCGTCCTGATACTGCTGCTCGAACTCCTTCACTTCGCCCTGGGTCGCCAGGATCATGTCCCGCTTTTCGGTCGGGATGATCATGTCGTCCTTGCCGAAGCTGATGCCCGCCTTCGCCGCATGGCTGAAGCCGAGGCCCATCAGACGGTCAGCGAAGATCACGCATTCCTTCTGGCCGCAGTGGCGATAGACCGCGTCGATGACATCCGACACGTTCTTCTTCGTCAGCTGGCGGTTGATCAGGCTGAAGGGGATCAGCGCGCTGCGCGGGAGCACCTGGGAGATCAGCATGCGTCCGGCGGTGGTCACCACCTTCTCGACGACGGTGTTCCCCTCGGCGTCCTTCGTGGTGTAGCGCGAGCGGATCTTGTCATGCAGGGTGATGCGCTTGGCGAAGACCGCGTGCTCGATTTCGCCGAGCGTGCCGAAGGCCGGCGCGTCCTTCTCATCGGTGGCGCGGAACTCCGGCGTCTCCAGCGAGAGGTAGTAGATGCCGAGCACGATGTCCTGGCTCGGCACGATGATCGGCTTGCCGTTCGCCGGGCTGAGGATGTTGTTGGTCGACATCATCAGCACGCGTGCCTCGAGCTGCGCTTCCAGGCTGAGCGGCACATGCACCGCCATCTGGTCGCCGTCGAAGTCCGCGTTGAAGGCCGTGCAGACCAGCGGATGCAGCTGGATGGCCTTGCCCTCGATCAACACCGGCTCGAAGGCCTGGATGCCGAGGCGATGCAGGGTTGGTGCGCGGTTGAGCATGACCGGATGCTCGCGGATCACCTCTTCGAGGATGTCCCACACTTCCGGACGCTCTTTCTCCACCATGCGCTTGGCGGCCTTGATGGTCGTCGCGTGGCCGTATTTCTCGAGCTTCGAGTAGATGAACGGCTTGAACAGCTCGAGCGCCATCTTCTTCGGCAGGCCGCACTGGTGCAGCTTCAGTTCCGGGCCGACGACGATGACCGAACGGCCGGAGTAGTCGACGCGCTTGCCGAGCAGGTTCTGGCGGAAGCGGCCCTGCTTGCCCTTCAGCATGTCGGACAGCGACTTCAGCGGGCGCTTGTTCGCGCCCGTGATGGCGCGGCCGCGGCGGCCGTTGTCGAACAGGGCGTCAACCGACTCCTGCAGCATGCGCTTCTCGTTGCGCACGATGATGTCCGGCGCGCGCAGCTCGATCAGCCGCTTGAGGCGGTTGTTGCGGTTGATGACGCGGCGATAGAGGTCGTTGAGGTCGGAGGTGGCGAAGCGGCCGCCATCGAGCGGCACCAGCGGGCGCAGCTCGGGCGGGATGACCGGCACCACGTCGAGGATCATCCAGTCTGGATGCGCGCCCGACTCGGCGAAGGCCTCGATCAGCTTGAGGCGCTTGACCAGCTTCTTGCGCTTGGCTTCGGAGGTGGTCTCCTTCAGCTCGCCGCGGAGCTTCACCTTCTCGGCGCCGGCGTCGATCGCCTGCAGGATGCCCTTGATCGCTTCGGCGCCGATGCCGGCACGGAAGGCGTCCTCGCCAAACTCGTCCTGCTTGTCCATCAGCTGCTCTTCGGTCAGCAGCTGGTGCAGCTTCATGTCGGTCAGGCCGGGCTCGAGAACCACGTAGCTCTCGAAATAGAGGATCTTCTCGAGTTCCTTCAGCGTGAGATCGACCATGAGGCCGATGCGGCTGGGGAGGGACTTCAGGAACCAGATATGGGCGACGGGCGAGGCCAGCTCGATGTGGCCCATCCGCTCGCGCCGCACCTTGGCCAGCGTGACCTCGACGCCGCACTTCTCGCAGATGATGCCGCGGAACTTCATGCGCTTGTACTTGCCGCACAGGCACTCGTAGTCCTTGATCGGCCCGAAGATGCGGGCGCAGAAAAGGCCGTCCCGCTCCGGCTTGAAGGTGCGGTAGTTGATCGTCTCAGGCTTCTTGATCTCACCATACGACCAGGAGCGGATCTGCTCCGGACTCGCGATCTGGATCTTGATCTGATCGAATGTCATCGACTGGCCGGTCTGGCCAAGGATCTTCATAAGCTCGTTCATGCTGCCACCTGTAAAAGGGTGTCTGCGCTCAGTCGGAGAAACGGACGCCGCACGGCCATCAGGCCGTGCGCATATCCAAGTCGACGTTCAGGCCAAGGGACTTCAGTTCCTTCACCAGCACGTTGAAGCTTTCGGGAATGCCGGCCTCGAAGGTGTCCTGCTCGCGCACGATCGCCTCGTAGACCTTGGTGCGGCCCGACACGTCGTCGGACTTCACCGTCAGCATTTCCTGCAGCGTATAGGCGGCGCCATAGGCCTCGAGAGCCCACACCTCCATTTCGCCGAAACGCTGTCCGCCGAACTGCGCCTTGCCGCCCAGCGGCTGCTGGGTGACCAGGCTGTACGGGCCGATGGATCGTGCATGGATCTTGTCGTCGACGAGATGGTGCAGCTTGAGCATGTAAATGATGCCCACCGTGACCTTGCGCTCGAACGGCTCGCCCGTGCGCCCGTCAGTCAGCGTGACTTGCCCGGACGTTGCCAGGCCGGCCCGCGTCAGCATTCCCTCGATGTCGGCCATCCGCGCCCCGTCGAACACGGGGGTGGCGATGGGCACGCCCTTCTTGAGGTTGTCGCACAGCTCGGTCAGCTGGGCGTCCGACATCTCGGCGATGTCCTCGTTGTAGATCTTATCGCCGTAGACACCGCGCAGCGTGTCCAGCAGTTCCTGGCGCGCCTGGCCGGTGCGGCGATACTCTTCGACGAGCACGCCGATCTGCTTTCCGATCGAGGCGCAGGCCCAGCCCAGATGCGTCTCCAGGATCTGCCCGACGTTCATACGGCTCGGCACGCCCAGCGGGTTGAGCACCAGGTCGACATGGGTGCCGTCCTCGAGGAACGGCATGTCCTCCACCGGCACCACGCGCGAAACCACGCCCTTGTTGCCGTGACGGCCGGCCATCTTGTCGCCCGGCTGCAGCTTGCGCTTCACCGCCACGAACACCTTGACCATTTTCATCACACCGGGGGGCAGTTCGTCCCCGCGCTGCAATTTCTCAACCTTCGAGTCAAACCGCGCCTGCAGCTTGGCCACCGCCACGTCGTATTCGCGCTTCAGCGTCTCGATCTCGGCCATCACGCCGTCATCCTGGACGCCGATGTGACGCCAGGTGCCGCGCACATGCTCGGCCAGCACCGCCTCGTCGATCACCGTACCGGCCTTGATGCCCTTGAACCCGCCGGAGGCCTTGCGGCCCAGCAGCTTTTCACGCAACCGGGCGAGGAACGAGCGCTCCTGGATCGCCTTCTCGTCGTCGCGGTCCTTGGCGAGACGTTCGATCTCGGCGCGCTCGATGGCCATGGCGCGCTCGTCCTTATCGACGCCGCGGCGGCTGAACACGCGGACATCGACGATCGTGCCGGTGACGCCCGGCGGCAGCTTCAGCGACGTGTCGCGCACGTCGGAGGCCTTCTCGCCGAAGATGGCCCGCAGCAGCTTCTCTTCCGGCGTCATCGGGCTTTCGCCCTTCGGCGTCACCTTGCCGACGAGGATGTCGCCCGGGTTCACTTCGGCGCCGATGTAGACGATGCCGGCTTCGTCCAGGTTCTTCAGCGCCTCTTCGCCCACGTTCGGAATGTCGCGGGTGATTTCCTCCTGGCCCAGCTTGGTGTCGCGGGCCATGACCTCGAATTCCTCGATGTGGATCGAGGTGAAGACGTCATCGCGCGCGATCCGCTCCGAAATCAGGATCGAATCCTCGAAGTTGTAGCCATTCCACGGCATGAACGCGACGAGCGCGTTGCGGCCGAGCGCCAGTTCGCCGAGCTCCGTCGACGGGCCGTCGGCGATGATGTCGCCCTCGGCCACCCGGTCGCCCACGCGCACCAGCGGACGCTGGTTGATGCAGGTCGACTGGTTGGAGCGCATGAACTTGCGCAGACGATAGATGTCGACACCCTTGGTCGTGCCGTCCTCGGCCGTCGCCCGCACCACGATGCGCGCACCGTCGATCTGGTCGATCACGCCCTCGCGCTTGGCGACAATGGTCGCACCCGAGTCACGCGCCACTGCGGACTCCATGCCGGTGCCGACCAGCGGGGCGTCAGCGCGGATCAGCGGCACCGCCTGGCGCTGCATGTTGGAGCCCATCAGCGCGCGGTTGGCGTCGTCGTTCTCGAGGAACGGGATCAACGCCGCGGCGACCGAAACCAGCTGCTTCGGTGAGACGTCGATGGCCGTCACTTCTTCCGGGCGGGCAAGGCGGAATTCGCCCTGCTTGCGCACCGAGACCAACTCCTCGGTGAACTTGCCGCTGGCGTCCATTTTCGCGTCGGCCTGGGCGACGACCAGCTTCTCCTCTTCCATCGCCGATAGATAGCGCGGGCCCTTCTGCACCACGCCGTCCTTCACCAGCATGTACGGCGTCTCGATGAAGCCGTACTTGTTGACCTTGGCGAAGGTCGCCAGCGAGTTGATCAGGCCGATGTTCGGCCCTTCCGGCGTCTCGATCGGGCAGATGCGGCCATAATGCGTGGCGTGCACGTCGCGCACCTCGAAGCCGGCGCGCTCACGCGTCAGACCGCCCGGCCCAAGCGCGGACAGGCGGCGCTTATGGGTGACTTCCGACAGCGGGTTGGTCTGGTCCATGAACTGGCTGAGCTGCGACGAGCCGAAGAACTCGCGCACCGCGGCGGCCGCGGGCTTGGCATTGATCAGGTCGTGCGGCATCACGGTGTCGATGTCGACCGAGCCCATGCGCTCGCGGATGGCACGCTCCATGCGGAGCAGGCCGACGCGATACTGGTTCTCCATCAGCTCGCCCACCGAGCGCACGCGCCGGTTGCCGAGGTTGTCGATGTCGTCGATCTGGCCGCGCCCGTCCTTGAGCTCGCACATCGTCTTCACCGTGCGCAGGACGTCTTCCTTGCGCAGCACGCGGAGCTGATCGTCGGTCTCCATGCCGAGGCGCATGTTCATCTTCACGCGGCCGACCGCCGAAAGGTCGTAGCGGTCGTTGTCGAAGAACAGGCCGCGGAACAGCGCTTCGGCCGTATCCGCCGTCGGCGGCTCGCCGGGGCGCATGACGCGGTAGATGTCGATCAGCGCGTCTTCGCGATTGGAGTTCTTGTCGATCGCCAGCGTGTTGCGGATCCAGGGGCCGTTGGACTGATCCACCGCCAGGGTCGGCAGCGTGTCGATCCCGGCATCCTCGAGCGCGGCGAGGCGGGCCTCGACCAGCTCCTCGCCGGCTTCGGCGAAGATCTCGCCGGTGTTCTCGTCGACCAGGTCCTCGGCCATGTAGCGGCCGAGCAGGTCGGTGCGGCCGACCAGCACCGTCTTGGTGGTCTCGGCGATCTTGCGCACCGTGCGCGCGGTCAGCTTAGTCTCGGAATCGGCGACGACCTCGCCGGTCTCGGCGTCGACCAGCGGCTCCAGCAGCTTGATGTTGCGGAAGGCCTCGGGGTCGAACGGCCGCGCCCAGCCCTTCGGCGTGCGCAGGAACACGACCTGGCCGTAGAACACGCTGAGGATTTCCTCGGCGTCCATGCCGCGGATCTCGCCGACTTCCACCGTCTCGCCCTTGGCCTCGCGGGCCGCGCGCAGCGCCTCGGTGTGCTTGCTCTCAAGCGCATAGAGCAGCGTGGTGACCGGCAGCTTCCGCTTGCGGTCGATGCGGACGTAGACGAGGTCCTTCGCGTCGAACTCGAAGTCGAGCCACGAGCCGCGATAGGGGATGACGCGGGCGGCGAACAGATACTTGCCCGACGAATGGGTCTTGCCCTTGTCGTGGTCGAAGAACACGCCCGGGCTGCGATGCATCTGGCTGACGATGACGCGCTCGGTGCCGTTGATGATGAAGGTGCCGTTATCCGTCATGAGCGGCATGTCGCCCATGTAGACCGGCTGCTCCTTGATGTCGCGGATCGAGCGGGCGCCGGTGTCCTCGTCGAGGTCCCACACGATCAGCCGCAGGATCACCTTCAGCGGCGCGGCGAAGGTCATGCCGCGCTGAATGCACTCCTCGACGTCGTATTTCGGCTCTTCCAGCTCGTAATAGACGAACTCAAGCCGGCCGCGGCCGGCGAAATCGTCGATCGGGAAGACCGACTTGAACACTTCCTGCAAGCCGGTGTTGGTCCGGCTGTCATGCGGCGTCGCCATCTGCAGGAACGCTTCATAGCTCGAGCGCTGCACGTCGATCAGGTTCGGCATCGGCGTGTCTTCGGGAATGCGCCCGAAGCTTTTGCGGATCCGCTTGCGTCCGGTGAATGACCTGGTGATCGCGTTCATGTCCAATACCCCGTTCCTGTCGCAACCCGCACGAATAACCTGACGGACGCCCATCCCCCTCCGCCCGGGGTCTCCATTCCGTCAGCCGGTTACCCGGCCTTCCGGAATGCGGAAGCGGACGGAAATCCCGAGGGATCTCCGCCCGTTCCAGCACGCTCGCGCGGCAGCATAAAGCCGCCGCTCGGACTTACTTAACTTCGACCTTGGCGCCGTTATCTTCCAACACCTTCTTGATCTTAGCAGCTTCGTCCTTGTTCACGCCTTCCTTCACCGTCTTCGGGGCGCCTTCGACCAGGTCCTTGGCTTCCTTCAGCCCGAGACCCGTGATCGTGCGGATTTCCTTAATGACGTTGATCTTCTTGTCGCCGGCATCGGCGAGAATGACGGTGAATTCCGTCTGTTCCTCGACCGGCGCGGCGGCGGCGGCGGCAACCGGCGCGGCGGCAGCAGCCACCGGCGCGGCGGCGGACACGCCCCACTTCTCTTCAAGCATCTTCGACAGTTCGGCGGCTTCCAGCACCGTCAGGGCGGAAAGGTCGTCCACCAGCTTCGCAAGATCGGCCATGTTTCTGTATCCTCTAATCTAGACTCTGGTCGGTTCCATGCAAGCCCGCATCCGCGGGCCCACGATTGAGTGTGTCGCGCGCCTTGGTCAGGCCGCCTCGTCCTTGGGGGCGCCATGCTTGTCAGCATAGGCCGCCAGCACCCGTGCGATCTGCCCGCCCGGCGCCTGGAGAATGCCCGCGATCCGCGTGGCGGGGGTCTGAATCATCCCCACCAGGCCGGCACGCAGCGTATCCAGCGACGGCAACTCGGACAGCGCCTTGATCCCGGATGCATCGAGCATCTGGGTCCCAAGCGCTCCACCGAGCACCACGAACTTATCGTTGGTCCTGGCGAACTCGACAGCCGCCTTCGCCACCGCCACCGGATCCCTGGCCCACGCAAGCGCGGTCGGTCCCTTCAGCATTGGCTTGATGCCGTCGAATCGGGTCCCTTCCAGCGCGAGGATGGCCAGCCGGTTCTTCGCGACTTTGTAGTTCGCGCCAGCCGCCCGCATCTTGCGTCGCAGATCCGTCACTTCGGCGACCGTCAGACCCGTGTTACGGGTGACGACCACCATCGACGTCTCGGCGAACACCTGGGCGAGGGAGGCGACGAAATCACGCTTCTCCGTACGGTCCAAGTCCTATCTCCGTCGGTGGCCAATTGCGTGTGGACCGCAATCGGCCGGGTTGCCCTCTAGGGCGGCACGAACACCTCACCAGGCGCCCGGACCAACCCCGGTTCGCCTGTCCTCCTTAGCCGGAACCGCCAGATACGGGGCCTCGCGACCCAATTCCTGGCTTCCCCGTCTCCCGCGCGCGGACCGAAGTCCATTAAAATCAACGATTACGTGCGGTCTCGGACAGGTTCGGGGGCTCCCGCCCCCTGCACGCCGCCCCTTGCGGAGCGGCGGATCTCGTTCAGCCCGCCAGCGTCGAAACGTCGACCCGAACGCCGGGCCCCATCGTCGAGCTCACCGCGACCTTCTGCACATAGGTGCCCTTGGCCCCGGTCGGACGCGCCTTGACGATCGCATCCGCGAACGCCTTGGCATTCTCGACCAGCTTCTCGGTCTCGAAGCTCGCCTTGCCGATGCCGGCATGCACGATGCCCGCCTTCTCGGCGCGGAACTCCACCTGGCCGGCCTTCGCCGCCGTGATCGCGCCCTTGACGTCCATCGTCACCGTGCCGAGGCGCGGGTTCGGCATCAGGCCGCGCGGACCGAGGATCTTACCGAGACGGCCCACGAGGCCCATCATGTCCGGCGTCGCGATGCAGCGGTCGAACTGGATGTCGCCGGACTGGATCTTCTCGGCCAGATCGTCCGCGCCCACCACGTCGGCCCCGGCGGCCAGCGCCTCCTCGGCCTTCGCGCCACGGGCGAACACGCCCACGCGCAGCACCTTGCCGGTGCCGTTCGGCAGGCCCACGAGCCCGCGCACCATCTGGTCCGCATGACGCGGATCGATGCCGAGGTTCATGGAAATCTCGATCGTCTCGTCGAACTTCGCCTTGGCATTGCTCTTCGCCAGCGCGATCGCGTCCGCGAGGGCATAGGCCTTCGCCGCGTCAACCGTCTTCTGCGCCGCCGCCAGCCGCTTGTTGTGTGCCATGATGATCAGCCCTCCACCACGGTGATACCCATCGACCGCGCCGAGCCCACGAGCATGCGGACCGCGCCATCGACGTCATTGGCATTCATATGGATCATCTTCGTCGCCGCGATCTCGCGCAGCTGCGCCATCGTCACCTTGCCGACCGCCGCACCCTTGCCCGGGGTCGTCGTGCCCTTGGTGATGCCGGCCGCCTTCTTCAGGAAGTAGGTGTTCGGCGGCGTCTTGGTGATGAAGGTGAACGTGCGGTCACCGAACGCCGTGATGACCACGGGCACCGGCATGCCGGGCTCCATCTGGGCCGTCACCGCGTTGAATTCCTTCACGAAGGACATGATGTTCAGGCCGCGCTGACCCAGCGCCGGGCCGACCGGCGGAGACGGGTTCGCCTTCCCCGCGGGAATCTGCAACTTGATGTAGCCGACGATCTTCTTCGCCATAATCCCTACTCCTCTAAGGCCGAACGGCCCAAGCGTTGGGACCGCGGTGCATGCGACGCCTGCCCCCCATGCCAAGCACGACAAAAGGGGCCCGAACGTCTCCCGCGTTCCGGATGAGCGGCGGGAACTACTCTACCCCTCCCCCCTTGTCCAGTGCATAAACGCCCACACCCCTCCACGCCACGGAACCCAGCCATGCCCTATAGGATCGTAACCCACGCCCCCGCCGGCGCGGCCGACCCCTTCACCCAGGAGCGCGAGGCGCTGGCCGCCTGCGGCGCCGAACTCGTCATCGTCACCCCCGAGGAGTTCCCCGCCGCCGCCCGCACCGCCGACGCGCTCTACCCCCGCGGCGTCTTCGTTCCCAAGGCCCTCATCGACAGCCTCGAGCGCTGCCGCCACATCGCCTGCGAAGGCGTCGGCGTCGATCGCGTCGACGTCGAAGCCGCCACCACCCGCGGCATCCCCGTCACCAACGTCCCCCATGTGTTCATCGAGGAGGTGGCCGAACACGCCATGGCCCTCCTGCTCGCCGCCCACCGCCGGGTCATCGAGCAGGACCGCATGGTGCGCGAGCACCGCTGGAGCGAAGGCCGGCCCGCCCTCCTGCAAATCCCCCGCATCATGGGCCAGACCCTCGGCTTTATCGGCTTCGGCCATATCCCCCGCGCCGTCGCCCGCCGCGCCCGCGCCTTCGGCCTGCACATGCTCGCCTTCGACCCCTTCATCGAAGAGCTCGTCCTGCCCCCCTACGGCGTCATCCCCGCCACCCTGGAAGACGTCCTCAGCCAGTCCGACTTCATCTCCATGCACCTGCCAGGCTCGGCCGCCGCCACCCACAAGCTCACCGATCGCCACTTCGCGCTCACCAAACCCACCGCCATCTTCATCAACACCGGCCGCGGCGGCACCGTCGACGAACCCGCCCTCATCCGCGCTCTGCAAAACAACTGCCTGGCCCACGCCGCCCTCGACGTCCTCGAAACCGAGCCGCCCGGCCACAACAACCCCCTGCTGTCGATGACCAACGTCACCCTCTCCGCACACACCGCCAGCGCATCGGCCCGCTCCGACGACGCTCGCCGCCGCCACGCCGCCCGCGAACTCGCCCTCGTCGCCCAATCCCGGTGGCCCACCAGCTGCGTCAACCCCACTGTCCTCGAATCCACCGCCCTCACCCGCTGGCAACCCATCTCCATGACCCGCGGCCCCAACAGCTGATCCCTGACGCGAGCTTACGCGCGGCGACGAGAGCGACAGCGGTTCGCCTTGGAGCCGCGTAAGCGCGCCCTCCCGCCGCACCGCCCAACCCTCCCCCACTTGACCTGGGTCAACGCTGCCGGGGGTCACGGGTCTTAGGGTGGGTTGCCGGCCTGGTGCCGGGGGAGGGGTTTGCCGATGGCGCCGGGACGGATGCAGGCGGACATGACGCCGGTGGTCAATCTGACGGCGCCGCATGGTGCGGGTGCGGTGCGCAGCCAGCGGCCGGTGTTTGTCGATTTGATGCCGCCTTGCAACGCAGCCTGTCCGGCGGGCGAGAACATCCAGGCCTGGTTGGCGCATGCGCAGGCCGGAGAGTATCGCAAGGCGTGGGACGTTCTGGTGCAGGACAATCCGCTGCCGGCGATCCATGGGCGGGTTTGCTATCATCCGTGTGAGACGGCCTGTAACCGCGGCGAGCTGGATGCGGCGGTGAGCGTGCATGCGGTCGAGCGCTATCTTGGGGATCTCGCGATCGCCGAGGGCTGGACGCCGGCGTGCGCGGCGCCGACGGGCAAGCGTGTGCTGGTGGTGGGCGCCGGGCCGTCGGGGCTTTCGGCGGCCTATCATTTGGCCCGCCGTGGACATTATGTGGAGATCCATGAGGCCGGCCCGATTGCGGGCGGCATGCTGCATTTCGGGATACCCGCCTATCGGCTGCCGCGCGACGTGGTTGTGGCCGAGGTGGCGCGGATCGAGCGGATGGGCGTGGTGATTCATCTCAACCGCAAGGTCGAGGATCTCGCCGCCGTTCGCCGCGCCGGAAATTTCGACGCCGTCTTTGTCGCCATCGGCGCCCATGTCTCGCGCCACGCCGACATCCCCGCCCGCGATGCGGCGCGCATCAGCGACGCCGTGTCCTATCTCCGCGATGCCAGCGCCGGTGCCGCCCCCCTGCTCGGCCGCCGCGTCGTGGTCTATGGCGGCGGCAACACGGCGATGGACGCGGCCCGGACGGCCCGCCGCCTCGGCGCCGAGGAGGCGATCATCGTCTATCGCCGCGATCGCGCCCACATGCCGGCCCATGGCTTCGAAGCCGACGAGGCGGACGCCGAGGGCGTGAAGTTCCGCTGGCTGTCCACCATCAAGGATTTCGCGGGACAGTCGCTGACCATCGAGCGCATGACCTTGGATGCCAACGGCCGCCCGGTTCCGACCGGCGAGTTCGAAACGCTTGAGGCCGATGCCGTCGTCCTCGCGCTCGGCCAGGAGACCGACAGCGGCTTCCTCCGCGCCGTCCCCGGCATCGAGTTCAAATCCGACGCCACCGTGATCGTCGGGCCGGACATGATGACTGGCGCGCCCGGTATCTTCGCCGGGGGCGACATGGTGCCGAGCGAGCGCACCGTCACGGTGGCCGTCGGCCACGGCAAGAAAGCCGCCCGCCACGTCGACGCCTGGCTCCGCCAGAAATCCACAGAGCCAGGCCCGCGCCACCCTGGCGTAACCTTCCCGATGCTCAACCTCCCCGTCTTCTCCGACGCCCAGCCCACCGCGCAGCACAGCCTCGAAGGCCCCACCAGGCTCGATGGTTTTGCGGAGATCGTCGCCGGGCTGAGCGAGGCCGAGGCCCGTCGCGAGGCGCAGCGCTGCCTGTCCTGCGGCAACTGCTTCGAATGCGACAACTGTTTCGCCGCCTGCCCCGAGCAGGCCATCGAGAAACTCGGCCGCGGCCGCCGCTATCGGTTCGACTACGCGATCTGCACCGGCTGCGCCGTCTGCTACGAGCAATGCCCCTGCCACGCCATCGACATGACCGCCGAGGCCACGCCATGAGAGCCACCCTCGACGGCAACACCGCCGTCGCCCACATCGCCTATCGCGTCAGCGAAGTCTGCGCGATCTACCCGATAACCCCCTCCTCGACGATGGCCGAACTCGCCGACCAGTGGTCCGCGGAGGGCACCGAGAATATCTGGGGCAACATCCCCGTCGTCCAGGAAATGCAGTCCGAGGCCGGCGCCGCCGGCACCGTCCACGGCGCGCTGCAGGCCGGCGCGCTCACCACCACCTTCACCGCATCGCAGGGCCTGCTGCTGATGCTGCCCAACATGTTCAAGATCGCCGGCGAGTTGACGCCCGCGGTGTTCCACGTCGCCGCCCGCGCGCTGGCCACCCAGGCGCTGTCGATCTTCGGCGACCACTCCGACGTCATGGCCGCCCGCTCCACCGGCTTCGCGCTGCTCTCCTCCGGCTCCGTCCAGGAGGCCCACGACCTCGCCCTCGTCGCCCATGCCGCCACGCTGCGCGCTCGCGTCCCCGTGCTGCATTTCTTCGACGGCTTCCGCACCTCACACGAGGTCAACACCGCCGAGTTGATCGACGACGACCAGATCCGCGCCATGATCGACGACGATCTCGTTCGCGCCCACCGCGCCCGCGCGCTCGACCCCGAGCATCCCGTCGTCCGCGGCACCGCCCACAACCCTGACACCTTCTTCCAGGCCCGCGAAACGGTGAACCCGTACTACGCCGCCATGCCCGCGATCGTGCAGGCGGAAATGGACAAGCTCGCGACTCTCACAGGCCGCGCCTACAAACTCTTCGACTACGCCGGCGCCCCCGACGCCGACCGCGTCGTCATCCTGATGGGTTCCGGCGCCGAGACCGCGCGCGCCACCGCCGCGGCGCTGAACGCCCGCGGCGAGCGCGTCGGCGTCCTCGCCGTCCGCCTCTTCCGCCCCTTCGCCACCGACGCCTTCCTCGCCGCCCTCCCCCGCAGCGCCACCCGCATCGCCGTCCTCGAGCAGACCAAGGAACCAGGTGCCGTCGCCGAGCCGCTGTGCCAGGAAATCACCACCGTCCTCGCCCGCGCCGCCGCGACCCGCCCGATGCCCCTAGTCGTCGGCGGCCGCTACGGCCTCTCATCGAAAGACTTCCCCCCAGCGCTGGCCAAGGCCGTCTTCGACGAACTCGCCCAGCCCGAACCCCGCACCGGCTTCACGCTCGGCATCATCGACGACGTCGGCCACACCCACCTCGCCCCCGACGTCGACTTCCGCCTCCCCCCCGACGGCACCGTCGAAGCGGTGTTCTACGGCCTCGGCGCCGACGGCACCGTTGGCGCCAACAAGAACAGCGTCAAGATCATCGCCGAGCAGGCCGGCCTGCATGCCCAGGGCTACTTCGTCTACGACAGCCACAAATCCGGCGCCCAGACCGTCTCCCATCTCCGTTTCGGCACCCATCCGATCCAGGCGCCCTACCTCATCCGCGAGGCCGGCTTCGTCGCCTGCCACCAGTTCGCCTTCGCCGAGCGCATGGACATCCTTCGCCTCGCCGCTCCCGGCGCCACCCTGCTGCTGAACTCCCCTTATTCCGCCGAGGACGTCTGGGACCACCTGCCCCGCTCATTGCAGTCCGGCGTCATCGCCCGTGGCCTCAAATTCTTCGTCATCGACGCTTCCCGCGTCGCCCAGGAAGTCGGCCTGCGCGGCCGCACCAACATCATCCTGCAAACCTGCTTCTTCGCCATTTCCGGCGTCCTCCCGCGCGACCGCGCCATCGCCGAAATCAAGCACGCCATCGAGAAAACCTATGGGAGCAAGGGCGCCGACATCGTCCGCCGCAACTTCCGCGCCGTCGACGGCACCCTCGAACGCCTGCAACAGGTCGCCGTCCCCACATCCGCCACCTCCGCCTGGGACCACCCGCCCCACGTCCCCGCCTCCGCGCCCGACTTCGTCCGCCGCGTCACCGCGAAGATGATGGAAGGGCTCGGCGACGACATCCCGGTCTCCATGATGCCGATCGACGGCACCTTCCCCTCCGGCACGGCACGGTTCGAGAAGCGCAACATCGCCGAGATCGTCCCTGTCTGGGAGCCGGAACTCTGCATCCAGTGCGGCCAGTGCAGCTTCGTCTGCCCCCACGCCGTCATCGCTGCCAAATACTACGACGCGTCTCGCCTCGAGGGCGCGCCGGCCAATTTCCCCTCCGCCCCCATCAACGTCCGCGGCTTCCCCGACCTCCGCTTCACCCTCCAGCTCTCGTTGCCCGACTGCACCGGCTGCGGCCTCTGCATCGAGGCCTGCCCCGCCCTCAGCCCGATCGAGCCTGGCATGAAGGCGCTCAACCTGCGCGACAAACTTCCCCTCGAGGACGCCGCCCCCGCCGCGCAAAACTTCTTTGATGCACTGCCGATGAACGACCGCGCCCGAGTCGATTTCGCCAATGTCCGCGGCGTGCAGTTCCTCGAGCCGCTCTTCGTCTATTCCGGCGCCTGCGCCGGTTGCGGCGAAACGCCATACCTCAAGCTCCTGTCACAGCTTTTCGGCGACCGCATGCTCGTCGCCAACGCCACCGGGTGCTCCTCCATCTATGGCGGCAACCTGCCCGTTACCCCCTGGTCCGCCAACGCCGACGGCCGCGGCCCCGCCTGGGCCAACTCCCTGTTCGAAGATAACGCCGAGTTCGGCCTCGGCTTCCGCCTCGCCGCCGACAAGCACCTATCCAACGCCACCCTGCTCGCCCGCGCCCTCGCCCCCTCCCTCGGCGCCGAGCTCGTCGAAGCCACCATCGCCGCGCCGCAGATCCGCGAAAGCGAAATCCGCGACCAGCGCGATCGCGTCAGCGAACTCGCCCGCCGCCTGCGCGCCATGACCGACCCGCGCGCCGCCCACCTGCTCTCCGTGCTCGACCATTTCGTCCGCCGCTCCGTCTGGATCGTCGGGGGCGACGGCTGGGCCTACGACATCGGCTACGGCGGCCTCGACCATGTGCTCTCCACCGGCCGCGACGTGAACGTTCTTGTCATGGACACCGAAGTCTACAGCAACACCGGCGGCCAGGCCTCCAAGGCCACCCCCCTCGGCGCCATCGCCAAATTCGCCGCCGCCGGCAAGCGCACCGCCCGCAAGGACCTCGCCCTGCAAGCGATCGCCTATGGCAACGTCTACGTCGCCCAGGTCGCCATGGGCGGCAATCCGCAGCAAACCCTGCTCGCCTTCCGCGAGGCCGAAGCCTGGCCCGGCCCCTCCCTCATCCTCGCCTACAGCCACTGCATCGCCCACGGCATCGACATGCGCCAGGGCCTCCGCCAGCAGGACCTCGCGGTCGCCAGCGGCTACTGGCCGCTGTTCCGCTACAACCCCGCCATGCGCGACGTCGGCAGCAACCCCTTCGTGCTCGACAGCCCGCGCCCGCAGGCGAAATTCCGTGACTACGCCTATAACGAAATCCGCTACCGCGCCCTCGCCCAGTCCCGGCCCGAGGAGGCCGCCGCCCTCCTCGCCGCCGCCGAACAGGCCATCGCCGAGAAATACCGCCTCTACGAAGACATGGCCGGCTGGGCCCCCACCCGTTTCGCCGCCGTGCCTGGCTGAGCGAAAGGAACACCAAGATGGACCTCACCACCACCTATCTCGGCCTCAAGCTCAAATCCCCCCTCGTCGCCTCCGCCTCGCCCCTCACGCTCGACGTCGGCAATATCCGCGCACTCGAAGACCACGGCGCCGGCGCCGTCGTCCTGCCCTCCATCTTCGAGGAACAGATCGAGCAGGAAGCCGAGGAACTCGAACACCACATGGAATGGGGCAGCGACAGCTTTGCCGAAGCCCTCTCCTACTTCCCCCCCGCCAACGCCTATCAAACCGGCTCGCAGCGCTACCTGGAGACCATCCACAAAGCCCGCGCCGCCGTCGACATCCCCGTCATCGCCAGCCTCAATGGCATCACCGACAGCGGCTGGACCGCCTACGCTCGCGACCTCGAACAGGCCGGTGCCAGCGCCATCGAACTTAACGTCTACACCGTCGCCGCCGACCCCGCCCACGACGCTGCCTTCGCCGAACAACGCTACCGCGACGTGCTCCGGATGGTCCGCTCCGTCACCTCCATCCCCATCAGCATGAAACTCGCGCCCTAGTTCAGCGCCCCCGCCGCCATCATCCGCACCCTCGCCAGCGACGGCGCCGCCGGCTTCGTCCTTTTCAACCGCTTCTACCAGCCCGACATCGACCTCGCGACGCTCCGCCTCCGCCGCGACCTCGCCCTCAGCACCCCCGCCGAAATCCGCCTCCCTTTGCTCTGGATCGCCCTCCTCTCCGGCCACCACCCTGCCTCGCTCGCCGCCAGCACTGGCGTCGAAACGGCCGAGGAAGTCATCAAATACCTTCTTGTCGGCGCCGACGTAGTGATGACCACGGCCTCGCTCCTGCGCCACGGCGTCGCCCACATGCGCACCCTCAACGATGGCCTGGTCAACTGGTGCGACGCCCGCGGCACCACGCTGCCGGCCATCCGCGGCAAGATGAGCCTCGGCCGCGTCAAGGACGCCTCCGCCTTCCAGCGCGCCAACTACATCCGGATCCTTCAGGGCTGGCAGCCGCGGTGACAGCAGCCGACCGGCCCGCCATCCTGACTCCCTGAACAGGGGAGCCCGCCATGCGCATCATCGACGCCCAGGTCCATATCTGGTCCAGCGGCACGCCCAGCGTGAACCACCTCCCGAACCCGAGCTACACCGTCACCGAACTCCTCTCCGGCATGGATGACGCCGGCGTCACAGCCGCCATCATCCATCCCCCGGGCTGGGACCCCGACGCCGCCACCGTTGCCGCCGCTGCCCAGAGCGCCCATCCCGCCCGCCTCGCGATCCTCGGACAGTTCCCCCCCGACAACCCCGCCAGCCCCAGCCTCATAGACACCTGGCTCGACCAGCCCGGCATGCTCGGCCTGCGCTGGGCCCCGCTCCACCCCGCCGCCCGCGCACTCCTGGACAGCGGCGCGATGGACTGGATCTGGCCCGCCGCCGAACGCGCCGGAATCCCCATCGCTCTCCTCGCTGGCCCCTTCCTGCCGCAGTTCCGCGCCATCGCCGAGCGCCACCCCGGCCTCAAACTGATCATCGACCACTGCGGCCTCATCCGCCTCAAGCAGGACGACGCCGCCCTCGCCGATCTAGACACCCTCCTTGCCCTGGCCCGCCTTCCCAACGTCGCCATCAAAGCCACCGGCGCACCGGGCTACTCAACCCAGCCCTATCCCTTCCGCAACCTCCACGACTCGCTGCACCGGATCTTCGACGCCTACGGCCCCGACCGCTTCTTTTGGGGCACCGACATCACCCGCATGCCCTGCACCTACCGCCAATGCGTCACCCTCTTCACCGAAGAGCTCCCCTGGCTCCACGGCCGCGACCTCAAACGTGTCATGGGCGAGGCGATCTGCGACTGGCTGAACTGGCAGCTCTGACACAACCCGAGGAGCGCTTCGCCGGCCACCGGCCTGGTTGCTCTTGACGCACATCACCTTACGCGGCGGGTGCGCAGGATTCAGCTATAAAGCAACTGCCCCCCATCGACCGTGATGCACTGGCCGGTCACCCAGCGCGACATCGGCGAGGCCAGGAACATGATGACGTCAGCGACTTCCTCGGGCTCGCCGAGGCGGCCGAATTTGCAGGCGTTGAGGACGGCGGCGTAGACCGGCGAGCCTTCCTGCTTGCGCTTTTCCCAGGTGCCGCCGGGGAATTCGATCGAGCCCGGGGCGACGGCGTTCACGCGGATGCCTTTGGGGGCGAGCATCATCGCCTGGCTAGAGGTGTATTGGATGACAGCGGCCTTGACGGCGGCGTAGGGCGCGCTGCGGCCGGAGGGACGGTAAGCCGAGATCGATGAGACCGAGACGATCGCGCCATTCTCGGCCTTTTCGAGGTGCGGCAGGGCAGCCTGGCTGGCGTGGACCACGGCCATGACGTCGACGGCGAAGCCTGCACCCCAGCCGACGGCGTCGTCGGTCATGCCGAAGCCGGAGGCGTTGTTGACGAGGATGTCTATGCCGCCGAGAGCGGCCGCGGCGCTGGCGATGTAGGCACGGATGGCGTCGGCGTCGGCGAGGTCGCAGGTGCCGGAATGCGTCTTGTGGCCATGCGCGGCGATTTCGGCGTGGGTGGCGGCGAGGCTTTCGGCGCCGCGGGCGCAGATCGAGACCGAGGCGCCGCCGGCTGCGAAGCCGAGGGCGGTGGAGCGGCCGATGCCGCGGCTGCCGCCGCAGATGACGATGCGGCGTCCGGTGAAGTCGAGGGCCATGGGATGCTCCGGCTTTGAGGTGGGTTATTCGGTGAGGGTGTAGAGCGCGTTCTGCACAGGCTCACTGGAGACGATGATAACCCCCTCGTAGGGGTCCGCATACTCCACCGCGAGGAAAACGGCACTGCTAAGGGATGCAGCACACACCATGAGCATGGTCGTGGCGATTCGCGAGCGGACGGAGGACAGGCCGAGACTGCTGAACGTCAGCATCAGCCAAAACACGATGACGCAGATGATCCACGGTGAGACGGTCTGGCCGGCGCGTTCATCGAGGGTCCAGCGCGCACGGCCGACTTCGTAGAGCAGGCGGCGGGCGGTGCTGACCTGGTCGCGCAAGGCGGCGGAGGTGGGTTGCAGGGCGATGACGGCGCTTTCGAGATCGTTGTAAAGCTGCGCCGCATGAACGTCGTCCGGCCCGAGGCGCGGATTGGAGGCCGGCCAGACGTCCTTCATCGTGCGGGCGGCGTAGCGGAACAGCAGCGCGCGGGCGGGTTCAGCATCCGGCCCGAGGCGGCGCAACGTGCGGTCGAGGTCGACGAGCTGGAAGGAAAACGCACGGACGTCGCGGCTGGCGGTGTCGAAATGGGTCTTGAGGTAGACAGTCAGCGCCGCGAGCATGATGCCGGCCATCATGGCGATGATCCACACGCCGCGGCGGATCGCATGCGCGTTCTGCGCGCTGATCCGACCGGGCGGGAAGAACGCCTGCATGCGTGTGCCGAGCAGGGTGGCGCCGGCCAGGCAGGCGAACACTACGATCCCCGTCGTCAGACCGTTCATGTCGGGGATATGTGGACGGCAGTCCGCATCGGATCAACCGCCGGTGGTGGCAGCGATGCGGGCGCGGATTTCGGCGATGCTGGCGATGGCCGCGACCGGGCGCAGGGCGGCGATGGCGGTGTCGTGGATGCTCCGCTCGAAGGCGGCGCAGCCATCCTCGAGCACGGTCACCTCGAACTCCCGCACATGGGCATCGCGCACCGTGCTGGCCACGCCCCCGTTGGTGACGATGCCGGAGACCAGCAAATGCTTCACGCCGGCGCGGGCCAGCACCCATTCCAGGCGGGACATATAAAAAGCCGAGAAATTGACCTTCTCCACCATCATGTCGGCCGGCCCAAGTTCGTCCACGGTCGCCTGGCCCCAGGAACCCGGCAGGAAATCGCCCTTCTTCAGGAACGGGCGGACCTTGCGCAGATGCGGCGAGATGAACGGGTCGCCGCCGCGCATAGGCACCAGGGTGAAATGGGTCGAGACCACCCAGCCGCCGGCGCGGCGGATTTCGCTGACCAGCGGCACCAGGCGCGGCACCACGGCGGCGATATCGGGATTGCCCATGCCTGCGCGGCCATAGGCGCCGTTGGGGTGAAGGAAGTCGTTCTGCAGATCGCACAGCATCAGCGCGGTGCGGCTCCAGTCGGGGGTGGATGCGTCGGTCACCTGGGCTCTCCTGCGGGCGGGTCAACCATGGCCAGCACGGGCCGCTCGGTCAAACCCGCGGCCCATACTGGAGAAGTTCAAACCACCATCGTCCGCTTCTGGTGCGCCCGGCCGACCCTGGCCGTCTCGGGATTGTTGCCGGCGATGACGCGCACGCCTTGGTCGATGCGCGCGGCGACGTTGGCCGGCGAGCAGCCCTCAAGGAAGGCGAGGCCATATTTCAGGCATGTTGCCAGAACCTTGTCGCGCGCCGCCTGCATGTAGTCGGGATAGGGGTCGTTCAGCACCTTCACCGAGCCGAGTGAGAGGCTGAGATCGCCCGGACCGATTTCGGCATAGGCGAGGCCGGGGGTGGCGAGGATGGCGTCGCAGTTGGCGATGCCCTCGGGGCTTTCGAGCTTCACGCCAAGGAGTAGCTCGCCGTCCGGGTTGAGCGGCCAGACGTCGGCGCGGGCGAAATACTCGTCTTCGGAAATGCCCCAGATCGGCGCGGCGCAGGGCTCGGAGCCGCGGCCGCGGGTGCCGATGCCGAGCTTGCCGTGCGCGGGGCGGCCGCGGGCCATCCCTTCGAGGCGCTGCCGCGGGGTGGGCAGGCCGGGGTCGACGCCGGTGGTGTTGTGCGGATAGCGGCAGGATTCGACGAAGGCGCGCACGGCGTCGGGGCTCTCGGCCTGGCAGAGGATGATGCCGTGCACGCCGCGGCCGAGAATCTGGCGGAACTGCCAGGCGTTGTGGCGCACATTGGCCTCGTCGGTGCCGTTCACCGGCGCCTCGACGACCACCGCCGGCGTGCGATGGCCGGAGCGCGCAGGCGCCGCCTCGGCCATCCCACGCATATAGGCCTCCAACCCAGAGGCATCGAAGCAGCCATGCTCCATGCCGATATTCATGTAGTCCGCCCAGGTGGCGGCATCCTCGCGGCCCTGCTCGCGGGTGAGCACGTGGCCGGAATGGTGGCCGTCATAATAGATCGCCTGCCCCTGCTTGAGCAGCTCGATCAGGCGGTTGACGCGTTTGGTCATGGCGGTGTTTCCCCCGGGAATGTCTTGCCGGGGAGGCTATCAGCTTTGCCGGGGGATCGACCAGGGCGGCAGGGCCGCCTCATGCGCGGCCATCGCCGCAGCATGCACCAAGGTCAGACCGATATCGTCGAGCCCCTCGACGAGGCAGCGCTTCTTGAAGGCGTCGATTTCGAATTCAATCGTGCTGCCGTCAGGCAACGTGATCGTCTGCGCCGGCAGGTCGATCGCCAGGCGCGCGGCATGGCCAAGCCGGGCCGGCGCGTCGGGCAGGACGATGGTCAGCAGCCCGTTCTTCCCCGCATTCCCCGCGAAAATATCGCCGAACGAGGGCGCGATGACGCAGCGAATGCCGGCGTCGACCAGGGCGTAGACGGCCCCCTCTCGCGATGAGCCACACCCGAAATTGGCCCCGGCGACCACGATCGGCGCCGCATGCGGCTGCACCGGAAAGCCGTTCTCGTGGGTGCGCAGATCGACGAACAGGAAGTTGTCGTAGCCGGCGCTGCGCGGCTTACGCAGGAAGCGGGCGGGGATGATCTGGTCGGTGTCGATATTGGCGCGGTCGAGCAGGGCAACCGGGCCGGCGAGCGTGGTGAACGGCGTCATGCGAGCTTCCTGACGTCGGTAAGGGTCCCAGTGACGGCGGCCGCCGCGGCCATGGCCGGCGACATCAGGTGGGTACGGGCGCCGGGGCCCTGGCGGCCAACGAAGTTGCGGTTGGAGGTGGAGGCGCAGCGCTGGCCAGGGGCCACGAGATCGCCGTTCATGCCGACGCACATCGAGCAACCCGGCTCGCCCCAGATCAGGCCGGCATCGGTGAATACGCGGTCGAGCCCCTCGGCCTCGGCCTCGCGGCGGATCTCAACGGAGCCGGGGACGACGAGGCCGGGGATGCGGGCCGTGCGCCCCTTCAGCACAGCGGCGGCGGCGCGCAGATCCGGCAGGCGGCCGTTGGTGCAGCTGCCGATGAACACGCGGTCGATCGGCGTGCCCTCGAGCGGCGCGTTGGCGGCGAGGCCCATGTAGTCGAGCTGAGTGGCGATGGCCCGCGCGCTCGTGGCGTCGCCGGCGAAATCGGGATCGGGTACGCGGGCGGTGATCGGCAGCGCCGCCTCGGGCGAGGTACCCCAGGTCACCGTGGGCGCGATATCGGCGGCGTCGATCGCGACATGGCGATCGAACACCGCATCCGCATCGCTTGGCAGGGCGCGCCAAGCGGCGACCGCCTCATCCCAGCCGGCGCCGGATGGCGCGAACGGGCGGCCGGAGATCCAGCCGAAGGTGGTGTCATCCGGCGCGATCATGCCGGCGCGGCCGCCGGCCTCGATGGACATGTTGCAGATCGTCATGCGCGCTTCCATGCCGAGCGCGCGGATGGTGGAGCCGGCATACTCGATGACGTGGCCAACGGCGCCGGCGACGCCGATCCTGCCGATGATGGCGAGGATCACGTCCTTCGCCGCCACGTGGCGCGAGAGCACGCCGTCGATATGGATGCGCATGGTCTTGGGCCGGCGCTGCCACAGCGCCTGGGTGGCCAGCACGTGCGACACCTCGGAGGCGCCGATGCCGAAGGCCAGCGCCCCGAAGGCGCCATGGGTCGAGGTGTGGCTGTCGCCACAAACGAGGGTGAGGCCAGGCAGCGTCAGCCCCTGCTCCGGGCCGGTGACGTGCACGATGCCCTGGCGGGGATCGTCGAGGCCAAAATGAGTGAGGCCATGCCGCCGCGCGTTGTCGGCCAGCGTCGCCACCAGGCCTGCCGCCTCGGCATCCGCGATCGGCTGGCGGCGCGAATGGCTCGGGACGTAGTGGTCGGCGAAGGCGAAGGTGAGGTCCGGGCGATGCACCTTGCGGCCGGCGTGATCGAGCATGCCGAAGCCATGGAAACTGCCCTCATGGACGAGATGGCGGTCGATCCACAGCAGGCAAGTGCCGTCCTCGCGCGCCGTGACGACGTGCGAGTCCCAGATCTTCGCGAACAGCGTGCGTGGTGCGCCCACCTTGACGTATCCCCCTTGCCGGCGGCCGCTCGCGGTCACATTGACAGCGGGCGCGGCCTCATGCGTGAACCATAGGACAAGTATCGAGTGGAATGCGAGACGCCATGAACGAGTTCAGGTCACGGTTGCAGACGTCCCCACCTCTGTTGGCGCCCGGCGTCTACGATGCGCTGTCGGCGGCGATGGCGGAGGAGGCGGGCTTCGAGGCAGCCTATCTGTCTGGCGCCTCGATCGCCTACACGCTGCTGGGGCGGCCGGATATCGGGCTGGTTTCGATGACCGAGGTCGCCGAGGTGATGGCGCGCATCCGTGAGCGGGTGGCGCTGCCGGTGATCATCGACGCCGATACCGGCTTCGGCAACGCGCTGAACACCCAGCGCACGGTGAAGGTGTTTGAACGCGCCGGCGCCAGCGTCATCCAGCTCGAAGACCAGTCTTTCCCCAAGCGCTGCGGCCATCTGCAGGACAAGAAGCTGATCCCGGCCGCCGAGATGGCCGGCAAGATCCGCGCCGCCGTCGACGCACGCGACACGGCGCTGATCATGGCGCGCACCGACGCCATCGCCGTCGAGGGATTCTCCGCCGCGCTCGACCGCGCCGAGATGTATCTCGAAGCCGGCGCCGACATCCTCTTCGTCGAGGCGCCGGAGGACCGCGCCCAGATGGACACCATCTGCGCCCGCTTCGGCGCCCGCGCGCCCCTGCTGGCCAACATGGTCGAAGGCGGCAAGACGCCACTGGCCTCCGTCGATGAGCTCGGCGCCATCGGCTACCGCATCGTCATCTTCCCCGGCGGCCTGGTCCGCGCCCTCGCCTGGGCCGCGCGCGAGTATTTCGCTTCGCTGAAAGCCCACGGCACCACCGATCCCTTCCGCAACCGCATGTTCGACTTCAAGGGCCTCAACGACATGCTCGGCACGGCGGCCATGCTGGAGCGCGGCCGCTCCTACGACACGGGGGCCTGACCATGGCGCTCGACCCCGTCACGCTGGCCGTCCTCAAGGGCCGCCTCGAACAGATCGCCGACGAAATGGACGCGACCCTGTTCCGCGCCGCTTTCAACCCCACCATCGCCGAGGCCCACGACGCCTGCCACGGCATCTACGACGCCACCACCGGCGCGACCCTCATCCAGGGCAAATCCGGCCTGCCGATCTTCGTCGGCGTCATGGCCTTCGGCGTGAAAGCGGTGATCGACAAGTTCACCGGCGACAACGCGCCTGTGGAAGGTGACGTCTTCATCTTCAACGATCCCTATCTCGGCGGCACCCATCTCTCCGACCTCCGCCTGATCCGTCCGGTATTCCACGGCGGCCAACTCTTCTGCTGGCTCGCCTCGGTCGGCCACTGGCACGACGTCGGCGGCGCGGTGCCCGGGAACTACAACCCCGCCGCGACCGAGTATTTCCAGGAAGGCGTGCTGATCCCGCCCGTGCGCCTGTTCGCCGCCGGCAAACTGAACCAGGACATCGTCGACATCATCCTCGCCGCCTCGCGCCTGCCGGTCAGCGCCTACGGCGACCTCAACGCCCATCTCTCCGCCCTCGATCTCGGCGCCGCCCGCATGACCGCGCTGCTCGGCGAATACGGCGGCGAGACCGTCGCCGCCTCGTTCGCCGAACTGACCGCCCGCGCGGCGGCAATGCTGCGCTCCGAAATCGCCTCCCTGCCTGATGGGCGCTGGGAAGAAGAGGATTTCCTCGACAATGACGGCCGCAACGACGCGGCGCTGCGGATCGCCTGCGCCGTCACCGTGAAGGGCGAGCGCCTCACCCTCGACTTCACTGGCTCCGCCGACGCCTGCGCCGGCCCGGTCAACATCAGCCGCGCCACCACGATCGCCAGCGTCTACGTTGCGATCAAGCACTTGTTTCGCGAAGTCTTCGCCAATTTCGGCGTGCTCGACCCCGTCGAGATCATCCTGCCGCCCAACTCCCTCCTCGATGCCCAGCGCCCGAAGCCCACCGGCGGCTACACCGAAACGATCCTGCGCATCATCGACGTCCTGTTCTGCGCATTCGCCCGCATCCGCCCCGACCGCGCCATCGGCAACGCCTACGGCACCATCAACGCCCTCTCGATCGCCGGCACCCGCGCCAACGGCAGCCGCTGGGTGATGTTCTCCTTCTTCGGCGGCGGCCACGGCGGAAATCCCGAAGGGGATGGCCTCAGCCACGGCAACCCGCCGATCGCCACCGCCATCATCCCGCCCGTCGAAATCATGGAAGCCGCCTACCCCATCCGCTTCACCCAGTGGGCCCTGCGCCCCGGCTCCGGCGGCGACGGCGAACATCGCGGCGGCATGGGCGCGATCTACGAAATCGAATTGCGCGACGACGCCGCCGAACTCTTCGTCTTCGCCGAACGCGCCTGCTTCGCTCCGCGCGGCGTGCTCGGCGGCGGCAACGGGGCGATGAACGTCGTCCGCTACGAACAGGCCGACGGCTGGCACACGCCAGCCCTCGGCTCTAAGGTCGTCGGCGTCCGCCTGGCCCGCGGCCAGCGCATCCGCCTCGAAAGCCCCGGCGGCGGCGGCTGGGGCGACCCCGCCAAACGCGATCCCGACGTGGCCAAACGCGACGCCCGCCTGGGGTATCTCGCATGAGCCGCCTTGTCATCGGTGTCGACGTGGGCGGCACTTTTTCCGATTTCTTCCTCTTCGACGAAGCCAGCGGCACCGCCCGCGTCGGCAAGGTCCCCTCCACCCGCGGCCGCGAGGCCGACGGTTTCGCCGCCGGCATCGCCGCCCTCTCCCCCCTGCCCGCGATCTCCGCCATCGTCCACGGCACCACCGTCGGCACCAACGCCCTGCTCGAACGCAAGGGCGCCCGCGCCGGCCTGATCACCACCGCCGGCTTCCGCGACACGCTGGAAATGCGCCGCCGCGACCGCCGCCAGACCTGGGGCCTCACCGGCAACTTCGTCCCTGTCATCGATCGCGACATGCGCGTCGAAGTCACCGAGCGCACCCTCGCCGACGGCACCCTGCTGACCGCGGTCGACCCCGAGGACGTTCGCCGTGCCGCGCTGCAACTGCGCGAAGCCGGCGCCGAAGCCCTCTGCATCATCTTCCTGCACAGCTACGCCAACCCCGCCAACGAGCGCGCCGCCCTCGCAGCCGCGCAAAGCGTATGGCCCAACGCCCACGTCGCGATCTCCTCCGACATCCTCCCGGAGATCCGCGAGTTCGAGCGCACCAGCACCACCGCGCTGAACGCCGTCCTGCAGCCCGTCGTCGGCGGCTACCTTGCCACCCTCGACGCCCGCATCCGCGCCGGCGGCTTCGGCGGCGAGTTCCTCATCGTGCAGTCCAACGGCGGCGTCATGAGCGTCGAGACCGCCGCCCGTCTGCCCGTGCGCACGGCCCTCTCCGGCCCCGCCGCCGGCGTCATCGCCGCCGCCCACATCGCCACCGAAGCCGGCTATCAGGACGTCATCACCGGCGACGTCGGCGGCACCAGCTTCGATGTCTCGCTGATCACATTAGGCATTCCCGCCCTCGCCGCACAATCCACGCTCGATTTCGGCCTCGTCGTCCGCACCCCGATGATCGAGATCACCACCATCGGCGCTGGCGGCGGCTCCATCGCCCGCGTCGACGGCGCCGGGATCCTCCAGGTCGGCCCCGAGAGCGCCGGCTCCATCCCCGGCCCCGTCTGCTATGGCGCCGGCGGCACCCGCCCGACCGTGACCGACGCCAACGTCGTTCTCGGCCGCATCAACGCCGAACGCCCGATCGGCGCCCTCCCCCGCCTCGACGTCGCCGCCGCCGAGGCCGCCATCGCCCGCGACGTCGCCGCCCCGCTCGGCCTCGATACCATCGCCGCGGCCGAAGCGATCCTGCGCGTCGCCAACGCCCGCATGGCCGGCGCGCTGCGCCTGGTTTCGATCGAGCGAGGCCACGACCCGAAGAAATTCGCCCTCATGCCCTTCGGCGGTGGTGGCGGCCTGCACGCAGGCGCCCTGATCCGCGAGGTCGGCCTCGCCCGCGCCCTCGTCCCCCGCTACCCCGGCGTCACCTCCGCGCTGGGCTGCGTCATCGCCGACATGCGCCACGACCGCGTGCGCACGCTGAACCGCATGCTCGCCGATCTCGACGGCGCCACCGTGCGCGCCGCCCTTGACGAAGCCGAAGCCGCGCTCACCCCGCTGCTCGATCGCGCCGGCGTCGCCTTCACCGGCCGCCGCGCCGAACACGCGCTCGACATGAACTACGCCGGCCAGACCCACACCGTCACCGTTCCAGTCCCCGACGGCGATCTTTCTCCGGCGAGACTTCAGGAAGCCTTCGAAGCCGTCTACGCCGGCGCCTATGGCCGCCTGATGCCCGACGTCGCGCTCCGCGTGCTCAACCTGCGCAGCGCCGTCATCGGCGAGCGCCCGAAGATCGACCTGCTCTCCCTCGCTCCCGCCGCCGATGCCCGCATCGAAACCGCCGCCCGCGGCAGCCGCCGCGCCTGGTTCGACGGCTGGCGTGAGACGCCGGTCTACGATCGCCTGGCCCTGCCCGCCGGGGCCGAAATCGCCGGCCCAGCCATCCTGGAACAGCCCGACGCCACCCTCGTCGTCGACCCCGGCCTGGTCGCGCGAACCGATCGCTTCGGCAACATCGTCCTGGAGCGCGCCATCTAGCCCCCGCCAGAGAACCATTTTCCTTGACCGGACGCGGCGCCGCATGGCGTCGTGAGTGCCTCGCAACAAGCGCCCGCCTAGGCGCCGGCTCAAGAACGGGGAGAACACCATGAAAATCGAACTGACGATGCTGGCCTGGAGCGCCGCACTCTGCGTCATCCTGGCAGTTCCCTACACGATCGGATTGATTCTCGAACGCGGCCTCCCCGCCGTCGCGGGGAACCGCGAGAACTTCGCCCCGGCGACTGGATGGCTCGGACGCGCACAGCGAGCCCACCGCAACATGGTCGAGAACCTGATCCCCTTCGCCGCCCTGGTCCTCGCTGTCGTGATCGCCAACAAGACCAGCGGCACAACCACCCTCGCGGCACAGCTGTTCTTCTGGGCGCGCATCCTGCACGCCGCCGTCTACATCGCCGGCATCGCCTGGGTGCGCACGCTGGCCTTCGCCGGCAGCACGGTGGCGATCTTCATGCTGCTCTACGCCGCCGTCGCCTGAACCCGCGACCGCGCCCCTAGAGCGCGATCGCTTGAGGCCCATCGGTCAGAAAGCGTGAATCGCACTCTTCTTCAATAGGTTGCTAGATCATGATTGGTTTGATCTAAACCAATCATGATCTAGAGGCGCGGTCACCGCAGTCCGCCTACCAGTTCGTAAAGCTGCCGTCGCGGCGGTGCAGATGCGGCGCCTCCCAGAAGCGGAACGATTCCGCCTTGACCCGCGCTTCATCAACCTCAACTCCGAGCCCGGGCGCATCCGGCACGATGTATTCCGCGCCATCGAGCACGACCTGCTTGGGGAAATAGGCGCTGTTGTCGAAGCCCAGATGCGCCTCCGTCGGCGTACTGCGCACCTCGAGCCAGGAGAAGTTGGCAACAGCCGCGGAGAGATGAACCGTGGCCGCCGTGCAGATCGGGCCGAGCGGATTATGCGGCATCAGATCAACATAATGTGCCTCGCTCCAGCCCGCGACTTTCATCGCCTCGGTGAAGCCGCCGACGTTGCAGATGTCGATGCGGTTGAACTCATGCAGCCCCTGCTCGATGTAGGGCAGAAACTGCCATTTCGACGCGAACTCCTCCCCGATCGCCAGCGGCACATCGACCATCCGGCGCAGCTGCG
>Ga0164296_1000303_pt1 | contig 61483 bp, 61 predicted proteins | sample GEODES057metaG_FD_113533 | JGI IMG/M metagenome (GOLD analysis project Ga0164296, IMG submission 113533) | Dystrophic lake water microbial communities from Trout Bog Lake, Wisconsin, USA - GEODES057 metaG | ecosystem: Environmental > Aquatic > Freshwater > Lake | place: USA: Trout Bog Lake...
ACCGCGACCAAGGCGCCACGTGCCATAACGATGTGGGATTTCTCGTGGTTGGAGCGACGTTGGCCTGGTGCCGGATTCGAGGACTGGGATGTCGCTCTCTCCGCCCTTGTGGAACGCGGGTACGATAGCGTCCGGATCGACCCGTATCCCCACCTGCTGGCGATCGACCCGCATGCCGAATACCGGTTGATTCCAGTCTGGACGCAGCACGACTGGGGCGCGCAATACGCGATCAATGTGCGCATTCATGATCCCCTGATGGATTTTCTGCGCGCCTGCCGTCGCCACGGGGTTGGCGTGGGATTGTCGACGTGGTTCCGCCAGGACTCGATGAACCATCGCCTGCGGATCAAGACCCCCGAAGACCATGCCGCCATCTGGGCACGTACCCTCGAACTGATCGATAAGGCAGGCCTCTCCGATACTTTGATTTATGTTGATTTTTGCAACGAGTGGCCAATCCCCACCTGGGCGCCCTTCTTCGCCAATACACCGGGCAGCAAGGTCGGCGACTGGCACAGCGCCGCCTCGATGCAGTGGATGGAGCGCTCGATCAAGGCGCTGCGACCATCGGCGCCCGACCTTGATCTGACGTATTCCTTCACGCGCGACCTACTCAATCCCGAGAAGTTGAAGGCCGATATCGGCTTTCTCGATTTTCTCGAACCCCACATCTGGATGAGCTACACGACCGATTTTGACGCCCAGATCGGCTACGCGCTGCAGAATTTCGATCCTGTCGGCTACGAACTGCTTGCCGCCCGCGGGCCTCGCCACTATCGCGCCAACCCGGCGAAATGGCAGCGCGGGCTGACGGACGCGATCGATATCATGGCGGACTGGTCGGCCCGAACTGGTAAGCCGATGGCGAGCACGGAGTGCTGGGCCACAGTCAACTACAAGGATGGCCCGGGGCTTGAATGGGACTGGGTGATCGAACTCTGCGAGATTGGGACACGTCATGCAACCGACAGCGGCCAATTTGTCGCAGTTGGCACTTCCAACTTCTGCGCTCCGCAGTTCAATGGCATGTGGCGTGACATTGAATGGCATCGCAAATTGACAGCGCACATTCATGCGGGCCGTGTGCCTGGCTCTCGCTGAGCGCGGTATCCGCTGTTCTGTGACGGTCAAGGTCTGCTCGATCTGCACTAGGCGCTCCGCGGCATATTGGGTGCCGTCGAGGCCCATGGCGAGGATCTGGTCGTTGAGCTGCTGGCGCTCCTGCGCCGCGGCGGTGTCGAAGGCCAGCAGGTCGGCCTGCTCGTTGCCGCCAGTGGCACGGAGATAGCGGACCTGGAGGCCGGCGGTGAGGCTGCTGGCCTGGAGATCGCGGCGGGCCGTGAGGTCGGCGAGGCGGCGGTCGCGCTCGGTGGTGAGCCCGTCCTCGGCCAGCGCGTATTGCTTGGCCTTGGCGATGGCAGCGTCGTAGGTGTCATTCACGCCCTTCAGCGCGGTCGCGAAGTCATTGACCGGCGCCTTCTCCAGGGCCGCCATGGTCTGGGTCACGAAGGTGGTAAAGTCGGCGAGTTGGTTGGCGTCGGTGAAGGTGCGGTCGCTGAGCAGACTGTTCAGCCGGTTGTCGTTGGCCGCGGTGAAGCGGAGGTTGGAGAAGCCGGCCGCGAAGCTGGCGTAGTCGTGTTCGAGATTGGGGTCGTTGTTGCCGCCGACGATGTAGGCACCGGTGGAACGCATGCCCTGCTGCGCCATCCAGGTGTTGAAAGCGGCGACCTGCTGCTGCTCCTGGGCGAACTGCTGCTGGGCGACGGGGTCGACGTTGGCCGTCTTGAAGCCGATCATCCCGGCCTCGTCGGAGGCGAGCGTCCAGGACCAGCCGTGATGCTTCGGACCCGGGCCGAACAGTCCGCCGAGCCCACCACCGGCAGCGCCGCCAATGAGGCCGCCGATCAGGGTGCCGACACCGGGGATGATGGACCCGATGGCGGCGCCGGCCATGGCGCCAACGCCGGAGCCGATGGTGCCGCCGAGCTGGTGACCACCGAGCAGGCTGTTCAGCAGCATTCCCGCGCCAAACCCGGCGCCAACACCACCGAGCATGGTGCCGAGCGTCGGAGCGCCACTGGCAGCGATCCCGCTGGCAGTGACTGGGCCCGCGACATCCGCACCCCACAGCGGCGTCGCCATCAGCCCGGAGATGCCACCGGAACCGCCGAACAGGCTGCCGAGCCCGGAGAACAGCCCGCTGCTGCCGAGGCTCGACACGCCGGACATGCCGGAACTGATCGATACCGCCGGCAGCGAACTGCTGAGCACCGAGTTCAGCAGCGGGTTGATCACCGCCAGCTTGAGCGCCTGCTGCACCACCGAGGAGATGATGGAGGAGGCGACGTTGCCCCAGTTGATGGCAGCCCGCTGGCCACCGACGAATGCGTTGGCAATCGCGTTGCCGACCTGGTCGAAGGCCTGGCTCGCGGCGTTGGCGATGCCCTCGTAGAGCGACTGCTGCTGCTTCAGCGCGTAGTTGGCACTGGCGATCTGCTTGGCCTGCTCGACCAGGGCCTGCTGGGTGTCGGACAGGCTGCCGGCATCGGGCGCCTTGCCGCTGCTGACCAGACCGCGGATCGTGCGCAGCGCCGCAAGTTCCCGCTCGAGCTGCTCGGCCGACAGCCCGATCAGCGAGGCCTCGGTGCGGAGATCGTCCAATTGCCCTTGGCCGGCGCGCAAGGCCCGCTCGGCGTCGAGGTCGGCGTTGAGCCGCTCCTGGGCCGCGGTCTTCTGGCCGATCAGCACCACCTCGGCGGTGAGCGCCGCCTTGATCGCCGGGTCAGTGGCGGCGTCACGATGGGCTCGCAGCGACACCGTGGCCTGGCGCACCTTCTCGTCGATGGCGGCGTAGTAGGCGGCGCGGTCGCCACCTCGTTCGGCGGCAATCAGCGCCTGAGTGGCGGCGATCTGCTCGTTGAGCTCGACCAGGGTCTGCGCCCCCTTGGCCGCTTCCTGGGCGGCGTTGCGGTTGAGGATCGCGGCAGCCAACGCACTCTCCGCCACGCCGGCATGGGTGGCAGCCTGCTCGTGTGCTTCGGCGGCGGCGTTGGCGGCCAGCATGGCGGCGCGGCCCTGTTCGGCGGCGCGCACCAGCACCATCTGGGCGCTGCCGGCGCGTTCGATCGCTGCCAGTTCCTGGCCGCGGGCGTCGATCTCGGCTGCCATGGCCAGCGCGACCGACTTGCGGCGGTATTCCTCGGCGACGAGGCCAGTGAGGGCGTGGTCGCGGATATAGGCCTCTGCCTCGATCTCGGCCTTGACGCGGACGCGGTCGGGCAGCCCGGCGGCGAGCAAGCGCTGTTGCTCGGCCAGCGCCTTGTTGATGTCCTCGAGTTGCTTCTGCTGCCGCTCCGCCTCGGCAGCGCCCGGGGCGGCGTTCGTCGCCGTCGCCGGCTTCGGCACGTCCGAGGCGTTGGCGGCGAGGCCCTGGACCTGTTCACCGGCGAGCATGCGCTCGGCCATCAGGTTGGCACGCTGGGCACGGAGGATGCGCTCGGCATCGCCGTTGACGGCGGGGGCACCGTAAGAATCACGCTCGGCCAGCTTGGTGTCGATCTGGGCGATGCGGCGATCGATCGCGGCTGTGGCGGGCTCGGCCTCGAGGAGCTTGTTGGCCGCGGCGGCGATGGCGGTTAGGCCAACGAGTGCGACCTGGATCGGACCGGACTGGGCGATGCGGTCCATCAGGCTGGACCACTCATTGCCCAGCGCCCGCATCGCCTTGGCCGCCGGCGACAGTGCTTCCTGGTCGAGGCCCTTCACCCGGCCGCGTAGGGCATCCATTGCCTTGGCGACCGCCTCGGTGCGCTCGCCATGCTCCAGCATGACCCGGATGGCGGCGCGCTGGTCGGCGGTCAGGATGTTGAGTTCGTCGTCCAGCGCCTTCAGCGCCACATAGGAGCCAGAGGCGATCTCGCCGAGCCGCTTGGCAACGGCTGCCTGGTCGCTGGTCCCGAGCGCGGCGGCGGTGTCGGCAGTGAGGCCGACAACCTGCTGGATGGCGGAGGTGTCGAGGGCTGGCACGCGCGCCAGGCCCTGGACGATGGAGGCCGCGGCGCTGCGGGCGACACCAGCGTGCTGCAGGGTCGTGATGTAGGTCTGGAGCGATGCGGTGGCGAGGTCACCCTCGCGGCCGACGGCGTGCAGCGCGACCGAGAGGCTGCGCGCCTCGCTCTCCAGCGACGCCGCATGCGCCATGGCCAGCGCGAAGGCACCACCGACGGCGACGGCCGCGCCGATGGGCGAGAGCAGAGCCCCGGCGACCATGCGGGCTGCCGTGCCGAGCACGCCGAAGCCGGTGCCTGTGGCGATGGCGACGTCGGCGACCTGATGGCCCTGCTGGATCAGGGTCATCATCACCGGCTGGCCCGCGGCGATGGACGACACCGCCTGCATCGACTGCACGCCCAACTGGCGCAGGGCGAAGGCGTTGGCCCCCGCCGAGACGCCGAGCGCCTCCTGTTGCTTCGCAGCCTCGACGGTCTTGCCGGCCAGCGCTGCGGTGGCGGATGCGGCCGCGCCCGTCGGCGCTGCGGCGTCGGCGAACGCCTTGGTGGCGGCCTCGCGGGCCCGGGCGGCAACGGTGGCCGAGATCGCCCCGACGCGCTCGGCCTGGGCGATCTCAGCGAGAGTGGTCTCGTAGGTTCGGGAGACCGCAAACAGGGGATCAAACTTCGCGCGGAGCCGATCGAGTTCGGCGCCGTAGGCGGCGATGTCGGCAGCGCGGTCTGCGAGCGCCTCGCCAGCCAACGGCGTGGCGACGCCGGCCGCGCGATTGGCGGCCTGTTGGACGTCGACCAACCGGGTGACGGCGAGGCCGAGTTGTCCGTAGCTCGCCGCCAGGTCCGCGTTGGCGGCAACCTGCTGCTCATAGCCGGCGAAGGCACGTTGCCGGGCTGCCAGAGCCTCTCCGGCGGCGATGGCGCCGACGCGCTCGGCCCGGGCAATCTCGGCAAGCGATGTCTCATAGCGCTGCTGCGCAGCGACCAGCGGATTGAACGACGCCTGGAGCCGATTGAGCTCGGCACCATAGGCAGCGATATCGGCCGTCCGAGCCGCGAGGGCATCGCCCGCCAGGGGCGCGGCGACACCGGCACCGCGGTTCGCCGCTTGCTGGACATCGACCATGCGGGTCACAGCAATGCCGAGCTGGCTGTAGCTCTCGGCCAGACCGGCGTTGGCGCTGATCTGCTGCTCGAAGCTGGCAAATGCGCGTTGGCGGGCGACGACCGCCTCACCCGTGGCGATCGCGCCGACCCTCTCGGCCTGTGCGATTTCGGCCAGACTGGCTTCATAGCGTTGCTGGGCTGCTATGAGCGGATTGAAGGACGCCTGGAGACGATCGAGCTCGTAACCATAGGCCCCCACGTCCGCCGCGCGCGCCGCGAGGCTTTCCCCGACCAGCGGTGTCGTGACCCCAGCGCCGCGGTTGGCGGCCTGCTGGACGTCGATAAGGCGCGTGACGGCAATGCCCAACTGGCTGTAGCTCTCGGCCAGGTTTGCATTGGCGGAGACCTGCTGCTCGTAGCCGGCAAAGGCGCGCCGCCGGGCGGCAACGGCCTCGCCCGTGGCGATGGCTCCAACCTTCTCCGCCTGCGCGATCTCGGCGAGCGTCGCCTCGTAGCGCCGCATCGCGCCGAACAGCGGGTTGAACGACGCTTGCACTCGGTCGAGGCTGGCGCCGTAGGCTGCGATGTCGGCGGCACGCCGGCTGAAAGCTCCTTCAGGACCGGCGATGCCCGACATCGACGACGAGGCGCGCTGGCCGGCCTGGGTGATGCGGTCGAGAACTTGGTCGCCGAGGCTGCCGAGCGCCTCGAACTTGCCGCGCGCGGCATCGAGGTCCTCGGTCGACAGCCGGATCGCGGCGGTGCGGGTCGATCCACTCATGATGGGTTCAACTCCGCGAGGACATTGGCCAGGAGCAGCGGGACCGCCTGGTCGCGCACGGAATTGACATCGAGGCGCTTGCGCAGGACGACCTGACGCACGAGCACGAACATCGGCACGAAGCCGCGGGCGAGCACCTCGGCGGCGACCTGCTGCTGGCCCTTGCGATGGCCGGTCAGCACCTCGGTGGCATCGCCGACGAACAGCCGGATGCGGTTGCGTCCGCGCCGCTTGAGGCCTCGGGCCTCATTGACGCGCAGGCACCAGAGGTAGACGCCGCGATGGGTCCTGGCCGGGATAACAAAGGCCTGCCCGCCGGCCGCCATCATGTCCTGGGTGGACACGCGCACACCGCCACGTCCGCCGGCACCGAGCCAGCCACGCCGTGCGTTGTACGCGGTCGGGAAGGCCAGATACTTGCGATTGCGCGCGATGATCGGCTCGCCACGGTCGAATGCCTGGATCGCCTCAGGCATCTTGGAGAACACCAGCGCCGCCGGATGGAAGGTGACGACGCCGGCGGAAGGAAAGGTCTTGAGCCGCCAGGCATTGGCCATGGCCCGGCCGCCATCGCTGAAACCGGCGGCGCGGACTTGGGTGCGCAGGGTGTCCTGCACCTGCCGGCCGGTCTGCTCGACGGCGCGGCGCAGGCCCGCGGCGATCCCACGCGCCTCCGCTTTCATGGCGTCCAAGACGGTGCCACGAGGGATGGAGGTCAGTGCCGGCATCGGGAAGTCCTTCGGCACCGGCAATGCCGGGCACAGAACCGGCAGTGGCGGCCTGGGCAAGGGATGAGGATTGATTTAGCGTATCCACGAAATTTCACTCGCGGAAATCTTGGGGATACGCTAATTCATGTTTCTGAGCTTCGACCCGGCGAAGCGAGCCAAGACCCTGGCGGAAAGAGGGTTGGATTTCGCGGATGCAGGGGAGGTGTTTGCCGGCGAGACCGCCACGGTCCAGGACCTCCGGCAGGACTACGGTGAAGATCGCTACATCACCATCGGTCGTCTCCGCGGGCGATGCGTGGTTCTGGTTTGGACGATGCGGGGCGACAGCCGACGCATTATTTCGATGAGGTATGCCCATGCCGCAGAAGAAAAGCGTTTCCTCGGCGAGCAGGCCGGACCCGGATGACGCGCCCGAATTGACGGACGCGTTCTTCACCGAGGCCGAGGTCTTCAAGGGCGACACGTTCGTGCGGCGTGGCCGCGGACGACCGAAGGCCGCCGCGACCAAGGAGCAGATCAATGTTAGGCTCGACTCCGATGTACTGGCCGCGCTGCGTGCAGGTGGACCGGGGTGGCAGTCACGGATCAATGCGATCCTGCGCGATGCCCTGGAACTGGACGCCGGCAAAGTCCGGCTGACCGCCTGAGTTGGACGAGGAGCAGCGAGGCCGACGGGACTGCGCCAGACGGGAACGCGGCGCTCTCGACGGTCGCTGACTACGCCCGTGCCCGCCTTGCCGCGTCGTCCAGAGCAGCGTCGATCGCCGCCAGCATGGCGAAGGCGTCAACGATCCAAGCGGCCTGGTCGCCGATGCCACCCGGATCAGGCCAGTGCGCCATCCCGCCCATGCCGCTGCGACACGCGCCCCAGAGCCGGATGAAGTCGTGCCAGGGTTGCGGAATGGTCAGCCGCGGGTTGCCGGGGACCGGCTCGCCAGCGACCAGCCATTCGCCGCCATCGTCGGGCGTCAGCCCTCCGTCGTAGGCGCCGGGGTCTCGGGCGACGGCGAGGGCGCCCCGGAGTTTCCCTCGGCACTCCCGGCAGGCTGCATGAGAGTGCTGGCCTTCCAGCCGATCGCTTCGATCTCGGCGTCGGGCAGGGTGTCGAGCAGGTCGGGTGGGACGGAGCCACGCTCACGGTGGAAGGGCGGCAGGTCGGGCCCGTCCCAGCCGCGCAGACCGTGGCGAGCGGCGACCCAGGGCAGCGTGCCGAGATAGCGCTCGCGTGCGGCGAGCAGCGCAGCATAGACCGGCACCTCCGCCGCAGTGGCCTCGATGGCGGCGAGCCGAGCCTGGGCGTTGGCGTCGTCAGGCGCGGCCTCGGCCGCGTCGATGTCGGCGAGCAGTTCGCCGGCATTGCCGGGGGCAATCTCCTGGATGGCGGAACGCAGCGCCGCGATGAGCTGGCCGCGCGGCGGGAACACGCCACCCTCACGCGCCAGATCGGCCCGGAAGGCTTGCCGCTCGCGGAAAGTGAGTGGCGCGATGACGTAGCTGCGGGGCGAGCCATCGGGAACGAAGGTCACGGCATCGCGCCGCGAGAACACGGGATCGGTCATGGGCGGGGATCCTTGGGATGGTGGAGTCGAGCGCTTTCGCGGCGCAAGGGCGCTGCTGCCGCTTCCGTCGCCGCGACGCAGTGCGTCGCGTCAGGTCAGAACGAGCAGATAAACAGGTCGCTATCGGCCCCATCGCACTGGAAGCTGACCTCGTTCTGGCCGAGGTTGTCGCGATCGGAGGGGCGGAACCCGACCGCTTTGGCGGCGGGAGCGATGACCAGGAAGCGGTTGCCGGCGGTGCTGCCGACGATGGCCATCAGCCGCATCGCCGCGCCGGCGAGGAAGGCGTTGTAGAGGGCGACCTGGCTGGTGGTGTCCATCAGCGGGTCGATGGTGCCCTTGGTATCGCGCAGGATCGGCACGGCCGGGTCGTAGCCCTGCGCCGCCTCGGGATTATCGGGCAGTACCGTCTGGATGCCGGCCTCGAGCATGAGACGCCGGCAGCGCGCCAGGTTGCCGTTGAGCTGCGCCCGGCCGGCGACCCAGCGCGGCGGGGTCTGGCGGATGGCAGTGTTCCAGCCAGACGGCATCGCCGCAGTGGTGTGGGTGCCCATCTGGCCCTGCATTTCGAAGTTGAGGAACCCCATGCCGCCCGAGGTCAGTTCCAGCGACCAGGTGCCCTGGCACCCCGTGAAGGTCCATTGCAGGCCGTCGGCGTAGAAGTAGATCGTGCAGGTCTTGTACTGGGTCTCGTCGGAGATCGGCGCGTAGAGCACGTTGACCGGGATCTGGCAGAGGGTGGAGACCGACGCGGCGGGGGAGAGCGTCTCGCCGACGGTGGCGACCTTGGCCGCGGTGTAGTCGGCAACGCCGGTGGTGACGGCACGATCGCCGGAGAGCAGCAGCGGCATGCCGCGATACTGCTGCGCGGTGGTGCCGAAGATGGCACCCATGGTGATGGTCGTGGTGGTGCCGGCGGTCGCTGCGGTGGGGGCGCCGACGGCGGCGGCGGTGGTGGTCTCGACCATGGTACAGCAGCGCAGCAGCTTGCCGAAGTCGGGCGCGGTGCCGGCGGTGCCGACGCCGCGCAACGGCACCCGCATTTTGATCTGCGGCCGCAGCCCGCCGACGATGGACGGGGCTTTGTCCAGTGTGCCGGTGAGCTCCGGGTTGTCGATCACCTGCGGGTTGAAGTCGACCTGGAAGTCGCCGGCGATCCAGTCGGTGCTGGCGGGGGTGCCAGCGATGGCATCGGTGCCGGGCGTGGTCTCGATCTTGGCCGCCGCGGCCGAAAACCGCATGCGCACGAGGGACAGGGTCATAGCGATCTCCGATCAGAGGTAGGGGTTGCCGGTCGGCGCGACTGCGAGCAGTTCGAAGCGGGCGGCAAATTCACCCGCGGGCGTGGCGGACTGGTCGACGTCGTGGAGCAGGAAGTCGGCCCCGAGTTCGGCGACATCGCCGAGACCGGTGGTGCTGGGGGTCCAGCCGGCAAGCGCGGCGACGACCGATGCGTGCAACGTCAGCACCGCCTGTTGGGCATCGAGATCGCCGGTGCCGATCGCGGTGCCGACGACGGTGAGGCCAATTCGATAGTGGGTTGCGCCGGGTTCGGCGCTGGCGTCCGCGTCGAGATTGTCGATGTGCAGCACCAGTCGCGGGAGTGTTTCACTCTCGATATCGACAGGGGCGCGGCGGGCGCGTTCGACGACGGCGGACGGCACCATCGCCACCAGCCGCGCGGTGAGGGCCGCGAGCGCCGCCTCGGTGACCGGGCTGGTCACGGCGCCAGCGTCAGGCGGAAGGTGAGGCCGAGCGGATCACGCTCGACGTCCTCGACCCGGTAGGTGGTGGCGCCGACGGTCAGCGTATCTGCCCGCTTCGGAATCAGCCCACCCAGCTGCGACGCCAGCACGTTGGCGGTGATCGAGCCGGCGCGGGCGCCCACCGCCCCGAAGCCTGGCAACTGGTCGGACGGATGCGACAGGCTCACCCGCACGGTGATGCCCGCGGCCGGCGCCCGCGCATAGACGGCATCGACGCCGATGTTGGGATCGGCGTGCAGCGCCTCCAGCATAGCGGCGAACGCACTCATCGCTTGGCCACGATCTGGGACAGTTGCGGCACGATCTTCTCGGCGCTACGGCCGATGACGTAGCCGCCGAGGCCAAGCTGGACGATATCCCACAGCTTGAGTACTTCGGCCTCGGAGATGCCCGGCGCGGAGTAGCCGAGCCAGCGAGCGACGATCAGGGCGGTGAATGTGAGCATGACCATCGGCCGCCAGGACGCCGCCAGCCAATGCTCGGACTTGGCCTCGTCGGCGATGATGCCGGCGGCGGCCTTCTCGATCTCGGCTGCGTTGGCGAGCAGGGCGTTGTTGAGTTCGGCCTGCGCCTTGGCGGCCTCGGCCGGGTCGGGAAACAGGCGGCGCAGCGCATCGCCCAGGATCGGGACGAGCGCCGGCAACAGGGCGGCGAGCATGGAGGCCTCCTGGGTTCTCAGTTGATGATCAGGACGGGAGACTGGCGCCAAGGGCGCGGTTCAACTGCCAGCCGAACTCGAACGCTTCCTGGGTCGGATTGCGTTCGGCGATCTCGAGGTAGCGAACAGATTGCTGGGCGGTGACCATGCCGAACAGCACGCGCCGCCCGTCATCGCCGCGCCGTCCGAGCAGGGCCTGGACGGCACCGAGCGTGGCGGAGCCAAGCGCACCATCCGTGGCGATGTCGGGATAGTCGACCCCCTGCCGGTTGAGCGCGTTCAACGCCCGCTGCAGAAGGCCGATAGCCACCGGTGGCCCCATGTTCACGGCGATGTCGAGTAGCCGGACGGCGAGCGGCGTGTCGACTCCCGCCAGCCGGTCGAGCCCGGGACCGGTCCAGTAACGCTGCCGGTAGATCGCCACCGCAGTCTCGCGGGGCATCGCTGCCATCGATTCAGCATATCCGGCGGAGCGGGCAACTGCGGCGGCGATGCCCCACATGGTCTCGCCACCACGATCCGCCGGGTCGTTGCTGTAGCGCCCCTCCCGACCGATGACGCCATCGATTGCAGTCTCGAACGCGTCCATCGCCGTCAGACCGTCGGCATCAGTTCGAACACAAGAACGCCAGCGCCGACCGCGGTCTGGCCGGTCTGGGCGATACGCACATAGAGCGTGCCGGCCGGCAGTGGGGTGAAGCCCGGCGTGCTGGCATCGACCAGGGTCAGCGTGCGGGAGGCGATGGCCTTGATGTCGGTCGCGGCCACGATGTCGACGCCGCCCAAACTGGTGCCGACCTGAACGGTGACAGTGGTGCCGGTGAAGGCGACCGTGGTGCGCTCGGAGATGCGCAGGAGATGCCCGGCGGGCACCACGACGGTCAGATCGGTGCTCGCCGCCGCGGTCGGGACCAGCGCCACCGCACGGGATGCGACCGAACCCGGCGTCAGCGCCGCCTGGCCGTCGATCCAGGTGCGGACAGTGCTGTCCGAGGAGGCCGCGGCGACAGTGGCGGCGCCGATCGGGAAGTTGCCGTTCGACGTCGTGGTGACACGCCGATTGGTGTTGTCCCAGAACACGCGGGCGCCCTGGGCGATGGCGAGCGCCGGCTCCTTCGTGAGGTCGAACACGCCCTCGACCTGAAGTTCGACCGCGGCACCATTGGCGGCATCGAAGGCCGCGACGCCGAACAGGCCACCGACCAGGGCACCCTGGCCGGAGGTCACGGCATAGGGCGCGAGGACGTTGAGGCTATCGCCGGGCTGGACGAAGTTCTTCATGGAGAAGTCTCCCTGGAATCAGCAAGGGCGCCCGGAGGCGCCCCTGCTGAAGAGATGGATAAGGATGTGGCGGAGGAACAGGACCGATCAGGTGCCGGGATTGAACCAGGCACCGCGCCAGTCGATGGCGCCGACGCCAAAGTCGAAGATGACGGAGACCTCGACGCCATCGACGCCGGAGACCGGGCCGGTGGTGACCTGCGGCCCCTCGGCGCCGTTGAGGTAACCGTAGACGTAGACCGGGGCGGCGAAGGGGTCGGAGAAGAGATACCAGCGGTTGGCCGGGATCTGCGGCTCGACCACCGGTTGGACGTAGCCGGCGAAGACGTTGGCGTTCGCGATCTGGGTCGCCTGGACCGAGACGGTGAGCTGGCGGGCGGCGAGCTCGAGATTGGGCCCGACCAGCAGCCGCATCGAGGAGCCGATCGAAATCGGCAGCCCGTCGAGGGTCTTCTGCTTCATGATCGCCGCACGCCCGGTGGCGAGGTTGGTGACGTCGAGCGCGGTGCCGGCGGAGGCCTGATTGGCGCGTGTGGCGCCGGTGGCGAACACCGTGGTGCTGCCGGTGGTCAGCGTCGGGCCGGCGCCGCTGGCGGTGTTGAGGAGGGCGTAGGCGGTGGCGTTCTCGAAGTCGGCGACGCGACGGCCGATCATCGCCGCGAAGTCGGTGAAGGCGCCGAGGTCGTCGTTGACCAGCATCTGCCGGGTGACGCGGATGCGCCGCGCGAAGGTGGAGAGGGTGACGAGTTCCTGGCTCTCGGACATGGTGCCAGCCTGGATCTCGCCGTTCTCCGACAGGGCCACCAGATTCGGGAAGTCGCCGACACGGAGGTGGCGATGCGGCTTGAAGTCGCGGAAGTCGCGGCGGAGGAAAAAGCTGCGATAGGTCGGGTTGGCCGGCTGGTAGGCGGCGAGCAGCATCTTGTTGGCGGCGGCCGAGAGCAGCAGCGGGAAGTCCGAGGTGGTGTGGAAGGCGCGCTCGGCGAGCTTGGCGGTGTCGCGGGGGACGTTGCGCTCGCCGCGGGCGCGCATGAGCTCGGCGACCATCTCGGAGGGGCGCCAGCCCAGGAACTCGGCGTGACGGGTGCTGCCCTGCGGGACCTGGTAGCCCGGCATGGCGCGCACCGCGAGTGCCTCCGCCATGGCCTCGCGGATGACGGCCGGGTCCTCGTTGGCCGCGCTCGGCGAGGCAGGCGCGGCCGGGATGGCGGGCGGCTTGGCACCCTGGACCATGGCGTCCCACAGGGCCCCGCGGAGGGCCTCGGGGGGCCAACCCTCGGCGATCGCGCGCTGATGGAGGGCGTCACCGATGGCCGGCGCGACCACAGCACGGCTGGCGGTCAGGATCGGATTGAGGGCGGCCACGCGCTCGCGTTCGGCCCGCACGGCATCCGCCGCGGCGTCGGCGCTGGGCGGCGGGGCTGCGCGATTGGCGTCCGTGGGCGGCGCGGCCGCCGGGGCAGAGGGCGGGACCGCGGGAACTGCCGGCGTGGCGGGGTCGGCGGCCGGATTGGCATCGGGCATGGAGGTCTCCTTGGGGGCGGACGAAGTGGGATCGGGGAGCGGCGGCTCGATGGCTGCCGCTGGAGCGGGATGGCCGGCGTCGCCGCGCACGGCAGCGGCGGGATCGACGGGAATGGGGACGACCGAGATCTCGTAGGGCTCCCAGTCCACCGCACGGTGGACGGTCCCGGCGGTGGGGTCCTGGAGCGGCGTGTAGCGATGGACGCGGTAGCCGACGCTCACCGACCGCAGGGTGCCGTCGGCGACGCGCTGCCAGAGCGGCTCGACGTCGGCGGCGGATGAAAACTGCAGCGTGGCGATGCCGCGGCCGGCCTCGAGGCGGGCATCGATCACTCGGCCAACAACATCGCGCGCGTCGTTGCTGCGATGGGTGTTGAGCACCGGCGCGCCACCGCCACGGAGTCCGTCCATGCGCACCGCGGCCGGCGACATGTCGAGTTCCTCGGTGATCATCCCGAGGGGTGGGACGAAGTTACGCGCGCGCGCGCCGGTCGACCACACCACCTCGACGGTGCGGGCGGCGCGATTGACGGTGGCCGGCGCTGCCAGCGCTCGGGCGGCAATGAAGATGTCCGGCACGGGATTGCTCCCGCCCGGGTCGGGCGTATCGGTCATGCGGGATCTCCGATCGAGGGTGGCGCTATGGCGCCTGGTAGCCCTGGGCATTGACCACGACGGCGGAACTGGCGGTGACCGCCTGGACGTTCAGTGCCGTGTTGGTGGTCGCTCGCAGCGGCGTCGGGAAGTCGAAGGCGACCGGATTGGCCATGCCGGCCGGCAGGCTCGCCCGCCAAATCACCGTCGCTCCGTCCTTCACTTGGAACTCGGTCGCTGCGGTGCCGAGGTTCTGCAGTTGCAAGCCGGTGAGGTATTGCCGGTTGCTCGCCACCGCCGCACGGACGGCGGTGTCCGCGCCTGTGGCGACACCGGTGAGCGCCGAGGCATAGACCCAATCCGCCTCGGGAATGCTGTATGGCTTGGTGACGAGCGCCCCGATCAGGGTCGCCATCAGATCGACGTTGCGCCCGGTGGCGATGGCGGTCGGATTCGCACTCAGGCCGGTCGCGACATAGAGCGGGTTGCCGTTCGATGCCGCGCTGCGCGCGGCCGCCCCCTGCACGAACACCGCCGATGCGCCCGCGAGCGACCCGGCAACCTGGACGGCAACACCCTGCCCTGCGACGGATTGGCCGCGTCCAGCGGTAATCTCGGCGGTGAGCTCGGCATAGTCCTGGACGGTAATGAAGGCGAGGACGGCGTTCGTGCTCGATGCAGGCGCCGTCGTCCCGTTTAGCCAGCGCAGACGAACTTTGTAGAGCGCATTGGGGTCGGGGATCTGCTGGTGGCGCCGATAGGAGTTCGCCCGCGCCGAGGTGGCATCCATGGTGGCGCCATGGAACCAGGCCTCGTCGATGAAGGCTTCCAACTCGTAGACGCCGCCGGCAGCGGAGGTCGGGAACGTCGAAGCGGCCGAGGTCAGCCGCACCATGCCGCCGGCCTGTACCTCGTACTTCGCCTGGGTCGCGGTGACGCCGTCGAACAGCAGGCCGAGCATATGCTGGCCGTCGGGTTGGCCGCTATCGCGGTCGACGCTCACCGCCTCGAGGTAGAAACTTTGGTTGGCGATGCGCTGCGACAGGGCGAGTCCAACCGAGACACGGAACGGCACCGTGAAGCTCTCGGTCGACAGCACCCAGGTCTCGTCATTGGCGTTGGCGCCGCTGGACAGCGTGAGCGCACCGCTATTGACCGTGATTGCGCCGCCTGCGGCGACCTGGCTGGTCCATTTGCGGCTGTCCAGCGCGCCGGTGGCGAAGGCGTCGCGCCACTTCTTCTGGACGCTGGTGACCTTGCGCAGGTCCTCGACCGGATCGTAGCCGTAGGTCATGGGGATTGGTCCTGGCTGAACATTGCTGGCCCGACTGAGGGGCGTGCTAAGGGAGAAGATCAGAACTGGGGAGGAATCGCATGCTGACCGTCCACCATCTCGGCAAGTCGCAGTCCGAACGGATCGTGTGGCTGTGCGAGGAACTCGGCATTCCCTACGAGCTCCAAATCCACACGCGCGACGCCGTCACCATGCTCTCGCCGCCCTCGCTGAAGGCGGTGAGTCCGACCGGCTCGGCGCCGGTGATCACCGAGGGTGACGTGGTCCTGGCGGAATCCGGCGCCATCGTTGACTACATCATCGCCAAGCACGGCTCGGGGCGGTTGACGCTCGGCCCGTCCCATCCCGACTTCGCGCACTACCTCTACTGGCTGCACTTCTCGAACGGGACGCTGCAGCCGGCCATGGGCCGCTGCATGATCCTCGGCCGCCTGAATCTGCCGGCGGACAACCCCATGCTGGTCGCGATGCAGGGACGGCTCGCCCGCGCGCTCGGCCTGGTCGAGGAGCGGCTCGGCAAGGCCACATACCTGGCCGGCAGCGAGTTCACCGCGGCCGACATCATGATGGTGTTCTCATTGACGACGATGCGGCTGTTCAATCCGCTCGATCTGTCGCCCTATCCAAATATCCTCGCCTATCTCCAGCGGATTGCCGCGCGCCCGGGCTATCAGCGGGCGATGGCGAAGGGTGATCCCGGATTGGTGCCGCTGCTTACCTGACGCCAGCGGAAGCCGCCCCGGTAGCGGCGATCTCAACCGCGGCGATCTGCGCCGCGTCTTGCGCGGCGCCGGACTTGGCGACGCGACGGGGATCAGTGTCGAGCGCGATGCCGGCGGCGTCGATCTCGGCATTGGCCTTGCGGATGTCCTCGACCACCTGGCGGAAGTCGTAGCCAAAGGAGCCCACCGCCTCGGCCTGCGGCACGAAGCCGGCGCGGACCTGGGCGATCAAGGCACTGGTGTCCTTCAGCGGGTCAATCATCTCATGCGCCGGCGGCACGTGGCTGACATCGTCCGGCAGTTCCGGCGCCCACAGGCCGAGCAGCGCCCCCTGGGCATGGAACCGTTCGGCGATCGGCCGCACGAGCATCGGGATCAGCATGCCGTATTGCACCTGCTCGCAGAGACGGCGGAACTCGATCTTGCCCGCCCGCAGGCTGGAGTAGTTGGCCTGGGTCAGGTCGCCCGAGACCTGGTCGTAGGTTAGGCCAGCGCCGACGGCGGCGGCTTCCAGCGCACGGCGGGCGAAGGCGGCGTGGCTGCCGCCGCTCGACGGGTTCACCACCTCGACGCTCCCAGCACCGCGGCGATAGAGGATCATGCCGGGCTCGAAGGCTTCCACGGCGCGACCCTGGGCGTCGCGCAACAGGCTGGCCGCCGTGCCGGTCAGTGCCTCGTCGCCCTCCTCAGTGACGACAGCGGCGAGGCAGGCCTCGATCTTGGCCTTCATTAACAGGGCGGCCTCGTAGTCGCCGAGATCGCGCAGCCGGGTCAGCACCGGGGCCAACCAGGAGACGTCCCTCAACTGGCCGGGTCGGCGCTTGCGATAGAGATGCAGCACGTCGCGGGCGTCGACGGGCACGCTGGCGTAGGCCGCCGGCATGCCAGGCCACCAGTTGCCGGGATGGCGCGGGAACAGCCAGTAGATTTGCGGCGCGCCGGCGTCATCGAGGCCGATGCCATTGAGCGTGGCGAGGCCGTCGAGCAACCCGGTGCGGGTGGTGTCGAGATGGTCGCTCTCCAGCACTTGGAGACGCAGGCCGATCGGGTTGGCCGGCGTGATCTCGACCGGTAACAGCCGGATGAAACACTCGCCGCTCTCGACGACAGCGCGCATGGCCAGGGCCTGGAGCCCGTAGAGATCGAGGCGGCGCTCGGCGTCGCAGGTGGTGCTGTCGCACCAGCGCTTCCAGGCATCGGCATGGGCGGCGTCGGGCCAGCGGGTGGTAATGCCGGCGCCGACGGCATTGCCGGTCCAGAGGTCGACGATGCGCGCGGCGTAGGGGTCGTTGCGCACGGCGTCGCGGGCACGGCGCGCAACTGTGGCCGCGGCACCGGCGACCTCCGCGGTGGCGCTGCCCGACGACGGTGCCCAGACGGAGGAGCGCAGGTCGCCTGCGGCGGCATAGCCGCGGAAAGCCCGCCAGGCAGCACGTAGGCGGGGGACCATCAGCGACCCATCGTGGTCTTGATTGCGTCGAACAGCGCGTTCACTCCATCACCAACCATCCCCGTGGCCGTGCCGCCGACGGCATCCTGCCAGGCGATGGCGAGCCGCGCGGCCTGGGTGACGTCGACGCGGGCGTCCCAACCCATCCCGTTGAGATGGACGAATGCGCGGAACGCCTCGTCCGGCACGCCGAGAGCGGCGGCGAGCAGCGGAACCGGCCAGGTGCTGTCCTGGGTCATTCGGGCCTCGTGAAGCTGGCGAAGGTGGTTGTGACGGGCTGCGTCGTACGCATCTCGGTCGCGTCGCCAGAGGCGAGCACGCGGCTGATCCGAACGGGCAGGCGCTATTCGATGGTTCCGCTCGCACAGGTGGTGCGAGGTCCATGCTTCGGTCTCGTAAGGTTCAGCGCTGGCCCTACCAAGACACGGATGTCATGCCTCTGCCAGCTGCTCGTTCACCGCCTGCTTAGCTGGAGGCCAACCCAGGACACCCTCAGGCCCCGGACGATTGCGCAACCACCAAGCCCAATCCTCCGGCAGCAGTGAGATCGGATCATGATGTGCAAGCTCACGTGCCGCCCAAATGGGCCAATGCGCATTGGACAACGCCGGTCGTCCCAGCATCACCAGGTCGATCAGTTCCTCTCGGATCACCTGATCGGCGACCGCCGGGACACCCAGGTTCCAGCTGACACCGACGGGAATACCGACAGCCCGTCGTACGCGGTTTGCCCGCTCCACCATGAAGCCTAGATCACGGAACGGCAGGTCGGTCACCTGGTCAGTGTTCATGCCGAGGCTGAGATCGGCCAAGTCCAGCCCGTGCCGCTTTAGTTCACCGACCGCCCAGATCGAGTCATCAAACTGCACGCCGTTCGCGTTGAAATCGTCGGATCCGAGACGCATTGTCAGCGGCAGGCGTTCCGGCCAGACCGCGCGGACCGCATCCATCGCCTCGCGGTGAAACCTCAGGCGATTCTCCAGGCTGCCGCCATAGGCGTCGGTCCGCTGGTTCGCCAGCGGCGAGAAGAAACTGGCGCCGAGATAACCATGGGCAAAGTGCATCTCCAGCCACTCAAAGCCAGCTTCCAAGGCACGGCGGGCCGCTTGGGCATAGGCGTGATGGATATCGTGGATCTCCGCCACCGTCAGCGCATGGACTGGGTACTTGTAACGACCACCGTAGGGGATCGCCGACGGCGCACGCACCTGCCATCCGTCCGGATGATCAGGCGGTAGTTGGATCTTGCCCTGCCACGGCTTCGTTTCACTGCCCTTGCGGCCGGTATGACCGAGCTGGATGGCAGGCACGGCGCCCATATCTTTGATGAGGGCTGTGACGCGCGACCAACTCTCGATCTGACTGTCGTCCCAGAGGCCTGCGCAGGACGTGCAGGTTCGCCCATCTGGCGTAATAGCGATCTGCTCGGGAAAGACGAGACCGAAGCCGCCGGCAGCACGGGAGCCAAGGAGCATGAGATGGAAGTCACTCGCCCGCCCATCGGTGGACCGGTACATGGTCATGGGCGACATCGCTATGCGATTGCGCAAGGTGATGTCTTTGAGCGTGAAGGGACTGAAAAGGTCGGGCATTGAGGCGTTCCAACGGCGAGACATATGACGCAATTCACGCCACGGCGGCATTTGGCGCCAACCCAGGATACAATTGGGCGGCCGGCCAATACTACCTGCGCACCATGCACATCTCCTTCACTCCAGCCTCGTGAAGCTGGCGAAAGTCGTAGTGGGGCGGCGGGTGGTGGCGTTCTCGCTGGCGTAGCCGACGGCAAGGGCGCGGCTGATGTCGTCGAGGACGCGGTATTCGACGGTGCGGCCCTCATAGGTCACCCGCAGCGTGCCGGCGGTGAAGGCGTCGGCCAGCGCCCGCCAGCGATTGCCGGCCGGCTGCGCCAGAGCCCAGGTCAGGACGTCAGGATTCATCGTTGATCCTCAGCGGAGCCAGCCGCCGCGCTGGCCGAGCCAGGAGCGGGGGCGGAGCATCAGTTCGTTCGAGCCTAGCGCCGGTGCCGGCTCCATCACGGACGGCGGTGCCTTGGTCTCGGGTTCCGCGGCACCGGCCGGCTCGGCTGTCGTCAGCACGGGCGCGTCGGCGATCTCACTCCGCATCCGCTGCCAGTAGCGCTCGCCGTAACGGTCGGCGCCCAGCAGCCACAGCGCCGCACGGGCGAGCACCGCGCAGTCCAGCGCCTCGTTCCTCTCCCTTAGCTTGGCCCATTCCTGGCGGGCAAAGCCGCGCTTGTCCTTGGTCGTCCGCAACTGCTCGGCGACCAGCTGCTTCACCCACTCGATCTCGATCGACCGCGGCAGATGGACCCAGCCAGGCGGGAACTCCTCCGCCTCGCCGCAGCCAAGCCACAGCCGGCGATACAGGTCCGCCTTCCAGGTCGAGACCGACACCGTCCACAGCTTCAACCCGCGCCGTAGCTTGCGGCCATTCACCAGCGCATCGACCAACGTCGGTCCCTGCACCGGCTGCGCCCGGTTCCAGCCATCGACGCCCTTGGTCGGCGCAATCCGCGGATCCCGCAAATGGCGCAGGTGGCCATAGACGGCTGCCGTATCGCGGCCGCCAGTGTCGACGCAGACCTTGGCAATCCGCATCGCTCCGCCTGTCGCGTGCGGCCAGTCGCGCGCCAGCAGCTTCGCCAATTCATCCCATGGCGCCTGTTCTCGCGGGCTGCCGGCGATCACCACGTGGTCGATCAGCCAGGAGCTGTAGCCCTCGGCCCAACCCCAGACGTCGCACTCGATGCGGTCGTCCTGGACGTCAACGCCGGCGGTCATCACCAACGCATCGGACGGCACGACACCGAGCGCGATGTCCTCCCGCCGTTCGGCCAGCCGCTCCCAATCCGGTGCCTCGCCCTGCTCCTGCCAGGTCTCGCCGAGCACCGTGTTCTTGAAGGTCTTCAAGTCCTCCGGGTTGCCCTGCGCTGCCTCCCAATCCCGGGCGATCTGCTCCCAGGACAGCCAGCCCACCGGTGAATAGAGCGCCGAGATGTGGAAGCCGACCGTGTGCGGGTCCTGCGATTGCGCCGTTGCCCGCCACTCGCCGCCGGCCAGCATCGCCGTCTTGTGATGCTCACCGATTGGCGTCTCGCAGGCATCGCAGTGATAGGCGGCACTCGCGGGGTTGCCCTTCTCCCATACGAGCCGCTCGAACCGCAGCCACTGCATCGCCTGGCAATGCGGGCACGGCACGAAGAACCGGCGCTGGTCGCTTGCTGCATACTCCCGCTCGATCCGGCTCCGCCCGGCGATGGTCGGCGTCGAGACCAGGAACGCCTTGCGCCGCCAGCCGAAGGTGCGTGCCCGTGCCTCGGCCAGCGCGATCGGGTCGCCTTCGCCCTCGACGTCGCCGGGATAGGCGTCGACCTCGTCGAGGAACAGGAACCGCGCCGTCATCGAGCGCAGCCCGACCGCCGAGTTGGCCCCGGTCAGCACCAGGATGCCGCCGGGGAACTCCTTCGAGAGCATGGTGTTGCCAGCGTCGCGTGCCCGTGCCGGCGCCACCCGCTCCCGCAGCGCCGGGGTCTCCTCCAGCAGCGGGTCGATCCTCTGCCGGCTGAAGCGCTTGGCCAGTTCCACCGTCGGCTGCACCGCCAGCACCGGCGCCGGCACGTGGTGCATGATGTAGCCGAGCCAGCAATTGCCACTCTCGGTCGCGCCGACCTGCGCCCCCTTCATGAACACGACGCGGCGTGCGGGATGCACCGCCGAGAGCGCATCCATCACGTCGCGCAGATAGGGCGTACGCGCCGTCCGCCACGGACCGGGCTCCGATGAGGCCCTGGTCCCGAGCACGCGATGCTGCTCTGCCCAGGCGCTCACGGTCAGTTGCGGCGGTGGCCGCAGCATGGCGCCGGCGCGGCGCCGGACATGCTCAGCCGTCCGCTCGCCCACCGATGCCTGGGGGATCGAAGCGATCGGCGGCCTCCGTCAGCAGGTCGGTGATGTGCTGCTGCAGCACGGTCTGCACCAGGTGAGGATCGGCCCCAAGGTCGGCGGCGATCAGGCCGGAGACCCGGGCGGGCCAGTTCAGCAGGGCGTCACGCATGGCGCCGGCGATCTCGTCGATCGCGGCGTTGGCGGACGCCGCGTCGAGCAGCCTGCCCTTTTCCTCGTCGAGCGCCATGCGCTGGGCTTCGACCTTGAGGGCAAGCTGGGCGACCTTGAGCCGGGCGAAGGGCGTGGCGTCGGCCGACACGCTGGGCATCGCGATACCGGCGCCAATGGCACCCGCCAGGGGGGAGCGCACCGGATCGGCCGTCTCGACCATGCGGCGGCGGGTCTTGTCGATGTCCCACAGGCCGTCCGGCTCTCGTGCGATGCGGCCTTTCGCCGCGGCCTTGCGGAGGGCGGTTTCGGTAACGCCGATGCGGCGGGCGACCTCGCGGGTGGACTGGGTCAGTTCAGGCATTGCGGCCACCTCCCGCCGCTCGGAGAAGCCGGAAGATTAATGTGATTCCAGTGCGTTATCAGCTTGGCTCTGCCGCGGCACAGCGCGAAGTGTGCATCACGCGCAGGGGAGAGCCCCCGCCAGAACGGAGACCGGACGATGAGCAGCACCCGCACCCAGACTCGCACCCAGAAGAGCCAGGAAGCGAGCTTCAACGAGTTCATGAAGCAGATGGAGGTCTTCCGGGGGCACGTCGCCGAGCTTCAGGCGATGGCGGACGAGCACATCGGCGCCGACCCCGACAGCATGCTCTGGGGCACCGCCGGCACCCTGCAGCATTGGAACGCCATCCTCGCCCGGGTCACCGACGCCTACCACCAGCGCGGAGAATTCGCCCCCGAGTAGGCAGGCCCTTCCTCCACCGCCCCGCCAGGGTTCTGCCCTGCGGGGCTCGGGGTGGTAGCAGCCTCTGATCGTCAGGGGTCTGCATAGGAGACACCCCGATGACCAAGCTCTCTGACACCGCCCTGGTCCTGCTCGGCAAGGCCGCCCAGAACGACGACCGCTTCGCCGAACCGCCCAAGCACCTCCCCGCCGCCGCGCGCAACGCGGTGGTCCGCAGCCTGCTCAAGCAGGGGCTGCTGATCGAGGATGCAGTTCCGCTCAATCACCCCATGACCTGGCGCACAGACGATAGCGACGCGGATGGCGGTGGTGCCGAACTCCGCTGCAGCATCGCCCTGCGTATCACCGACGCCGGCTTCCGCGCCATCGGCCAGGAGCCGCCGACCATGACCGAGGCCGCCATCGAGCACGAACTCGACCTCCTGCAGGAGCAGATCGACGCGGAGAACGCGGCGGACGACGCCGGCACGGTTCGGCACGCGGCGACGAACGACGCGGTGGCACGGGAAGCCGCCGCCGTGGCCGACGACCTCGACGCCGCCAAGGTGGCGCCGACGCCGCGCAACAACCTGCGCACCGCCGCCGCCGCGGTGCTCGCCGCCTGGGACGACCAGGACAACCGCGACACCGACAGCATCGCCGCCCTCGAGGCGCCGATGGAGGCGCTCCGCATCTTGCTAGCTGGCTCCGCGCCGCGCGAGGCGACCGCGCCGCGCAAGCCTCGCGAGGGGACCAAGCAGAAGATGGTCCTGACCCTGCTCCGCCGGACCGAGGGTGCCACGATCGCACAGATCATCGAAGCCACCGGCTGGCAGCAGCACACCGTCCGCGGCTTCCTCGCCGGACTGAAGAAGAAGGGCATCAATGTCGAGACCCTGGAGCGGGTGCGGATGGTCGGCCCCAACAAGGAAGGCGCCAAGGGGTCCTATAGCGTCTACTCCATCAAGGACTGACGCCTGCAACTGGAAAGCGGCGTCCAACGCGCGGGGTGGGGCAGAGCCTCACCCCGCACTCACGGTGCGGACGGCCTATCCAGGACGGTGAGTAACTCGGCCAATTGCCAGCCCTGCCGCTTGGCCTCCTTCAAACCGGCGACGAGGGCGACGCGGGCGTCCTCGACATACTCCCGCAGTACGCGATCTGTTGAGGGCGCACCGTCAGCGAGTGCAAGGGCGCGTGTGCTCGCCCTGACGACCTTCTCCGCATCCTTCGTTGCCACGGCCGGTGCCTCCCTCGTTCGGAAAGCCTTGTTGCATATTAGGTTGAAGCTGGCACGCCACGACTTGCTGCGACTGCTGAAAAGCTCTGGCCATCGCCGTCCAACGCAGCCTCTTCACCACTCGCCTCCTGCCAGCGCCGGACGATGACGTCGACATAGGCGGGATCGATCTCCACCAGCACAGCCTGCCGACCGGTGCGCTCCGCGGCGATCATCGTCGTGCCCGAGCCACCGAACAGGTCCAGGACGGTATCGCGCTGCTTGCTGCTGTTGCGGATGGCGCGCTCGACCAGCGCCACCGGCTTCATCGTCGGATGAAGGTCGTTGCGGGCCGGCTTGTCGAAGTGCCAGACGTTTCCCTGGTCCCGGGCGCCGCACCAGTAGTGCTGACTGCCAGCCTTCCAGCCATAGAGCATAGCCTCGAACTGCTGGTGGTAGTCGGCGCGGCCAAGCGCGAAGGTGTTCTTGGCCCAGATGATGGTGCTCGACCATTTGCCGCCGGCGTCCTGCCAAGCCCGGTGCAGCGTCGGCCATTCCGACGAGGACATGCAGACGTAGCTGGCACCCTTGGTCATCGCGAGCAGGTTCGTCAGCGCCGGCCGCAGGAAGTCGATGAAGCCGCCACCCAGTGCGTCATTGGCGATCGTCATCTTGGCTGCCGTGCCGCCCTCGTAGGCAACATTGTAGGGCGGGTCGATGAAGGCCATGTCCGCCAGCCGATCGGCGCCGAGGGCGCGCTGGACGTCCTCCAGCTTCGTCGCATCGCCGCACAGCACGCGGTGCGGGCCGCAGACCCAGAGATCCCCGGTGCGCGACGCTGGCGTCGCCGGCACAGGCGGCACCTCGTCGGCATCGCCGTCATCACCCGCGTCGGCTGCGGCCAGCAACTGGTCGAGTTCGAGCGGCGAGAAGCCGAGCACGTCGAGGTCGACGGCGCCCTCGTCGCGGATTCTCGCGAGCTCGGCGGCCAGCAGCGTCTCGTCCCAGCCGGAGTTGAGCGCGATCTGGTTGTCGGCCAGCCGCAGCGCCCGGGCCTGCGCCTCCGTGAGATGCGCGAGCCGAATGGCCGGCACCATGGCGAGGCCGAGCCGCTTAGCGGCCAGGACGCGGCCATGGCCGGCGACCAGCACGCCCGCGGCATCGACAAGCACCGGGTTCACGAAGCCGAACTCGGCGATCGAGGCAGCGATCTGCCCGACCTGTGCCTCGCTGTGCGTCCGCGCGTTGGCGGCATAGGGCACCAACGACGCGGTCGGCACGGATGCCACAGCGATGTCAGGCTGCATGGGCAACCTCCGTCACGCCGCGCGCCGCCGCGACGACGTCATAGTCGAGGCCGTCGCCATCGAGCGTGATCGGCAGGTCGGGATGCAGCGCGCGGAACCGGGCGATGGCGAGATCGACATAGGCCGGCGCCAACTCGATTGCCCGAACCAGACGGCCGGTGCGCTGGCCGGCGAGGATGGTGGTGCCGGAGCCAGCGAAAGGCTCGAACACCAGCGCGCCCTCGTCGGCGAACGTGCGCATCAGGAACTCAGGTAGCTTCACCGGGAACACCGCGGGATGCTCGGTCTCGATGCCGCGCGCCTTGTGGCGGGTGATACGCAGCACATTGTCGGGGATCCGGGTGTCCTGCACGCCCTGGCCGGCATGGGTCCATTCGCCGACGGTGCCGTCCTTCGCCCGCAGCCCGCCCTTCTCGGAGTTGACGTGGCCGGCCCAGCGGCAAGGAATGATCTTGTTGGCCTGGCGCGCCGTGCGGTTGAAGTGAAAGACGAACTCGAAGGACGGCGCGAGCCGCCCGTTCCAGTCGCCGGGTAAGCCAGGCCCCTGATCCCAGACATACCAGCCGAACCGGCGCCAGCCGGCGGTGCGCATCCAGTCGATCCAGCCGGACCAGTAGGGCTGCCACTCGGCCTCGCGATGGATCAGGCCGAGGTTGACCAGCACCTGGCCGTCCGGCGCAACCGCAGCATCGAGGTGGCCGCAGACGCCGCGCATCAGGGCATCCCAGTCACCGATGCCGCCGGTCGTGTAGTCGCGCTGGTTGCCATAGGGCGGCGAGGTGAACAGCAGGGCGGCGCGCTCGTCGCCCATCAGCCGCGCCACGGCGGCGGCGTCGGTGGAGTCCCCGCACAGCAGCCGATGGTCGCCGAGCAACCAGAGGTCGCCGGGACGCGTTACCGCCGCGCGGGGCGGCTCGGGCTCGGCGTCTGCGGGGTCTTCGACCTCATCGTCACCCGATGCGGCCGCGCCACCCGCAATCTCGCCGACCTGATCTTCGTCATCCTGCTCATCCGGCGCATCGCCATCGATGACGGCCTCTTCCGCCGCGGCCAGGATGGCGCTGATTTCGTCGCGCGAGAACCCGATGGCGAGCAGATCGACCTCGCCAGCCTCCTGCAATCCGGCCAGGGCATCGCGCAGCAGCGCCTGGTCCCAGGTCGCGTTCTCGGCGATGCGATTGTCGGCCAGTCGCAGCGCGTCCTTCTGGGCCGGCGACAAATGCCGCAGCACGATCACTGGCACCTTGGCGATGCCGAGCGCCGACGCAGCCTCGAGGCGTCCATGTCCGGCGATCAGTTCGCCCGCCTCATCCACCAGCAGCGGGTTGGTGAAGCCGAAGGTCAGCATACTGGCCTTGATCTGCTCCAACTGCTCCAACTGCTCCGCCGCGTGCTGCCGGGCGTTGCCGGCGTGCGGACGCAAGTCCGCGACCGGGCGCAGCACGATCTTCGCGGCCATCCATGGGAGGGTCATCGTGGGCATCCGTGCTGCGTGTGGGGTGCGAACCGCACCGACGGTTGGGCGACGCAGGAATGGCGGCAAACTGCGGGCGCAGAAGCGGCGCGTGCGCACCGCGAACCAATTTTGCGACCTGGCGCTAGCTCTTTATCGCGCTTCCGCTTCCCGCATCGATCCGGCTAGGGAAGGAACCATGGCCTTGCGATGCCGACTGCTGTGGGGGGGGGTGGCTTCGGCCTGCCACCCAAATCGTCTATCGTGGCCAGACCATAGCCGATGTGGTTCCAGCGCCTCAATCGGGTTTCGTGCGTCTCGCGTTCGCATGGTGGACGTTGTCTATACACTCAGATAAAATGCAGGCAGGAGAAGCACTCATGCTGAAGACAAAGCCGACCACCAAGCCCACTGTCAGTCGAAAGCCCGCGGCCAATCCTGTCGCCACATCCACCACGGCTGGCGCCATCAACATCCGCGTCCGCGACGACGATCGCACGCTGATCGATCAGGCTGCGCTGCTGGCGGGCAAGTCGCGCTCGGAGTTCATGCTCGACGCCGCACGCCGCGCGGCCAACGAGACGATCCTCGACCGAGCGCTGTTTCGCATGGCGCCAGCGGCCTTCACGAAGTTTGCCGCCATGCTCGACGCTCCGCCTCAGCCCAACGAACGCCTGCGCAAGCTGCTGGCGACCAAGGCGCCCTGGGAGTGAGCGGAGGCGCGTTGTCTGCGCCGGTTGCGCTCGATGAAGGCCACGACTGCACGCTGTTCGATTGCGGTGAGCTGTCGCTGAACGACTGGTTGCGCCGGCGCGCCCTGGCCAACCAGGTCTCGGGTGCCTCGCGGACCTTCGTGGTCTGCCGGGATGGGTTCGTCGTCGCCTACTACGCCCTTGCCGCTGGGGCGGTGGCCTCGGCCAGTGCGCCCGGGCGAGTGCGGCGGAACATGCCCGACCCGATCCCGATGGCCGTGCTCGGCAGGCTCGCCATCGACCGGACCTTGCAGGGCCAGGGCATCGGCCGGGCCCTGCTGCGCGACGCGGTGCTGCGTGTCGTCCAAGCCGCCGATGCGCTCGCCATTCGCGGCATCCTGGTGCAGGCGATCAGCGAGGATGCCCGGCGGTTCTACATCGCCTGCGGCTTCGTGCCGTCGCCCGGTGACCCGATGCTGCTGATGGTCACGCTAGGCGACGTCACGGCGTTGCTGGGCTGAGGCGTCAGGCCGCCTGCGATCGCGGGATCAGCCCGTAGTGGACGGCCAGCACGTTGAGGGCGCCGACCAGGATGCCCTGGGCCTGGACGTGGTTGATGGGACGACCACCCCAGCCCTGGCGGGTGGCCCATTCCCGCACCGAGCCCTCCATGCCGACGACGTGCCACAGGCAACTGCCGCAAGCGCTGTCGGCGCCCCCGAAAAGCGCCATGGCCTGGGCGACACGCCGACGGGCACCAGCCTGGCGCTCGGCCGGGGCATCGCCAGCAGCACTGCCACTGACGCGGACGAGGGCTGCGGCGCGCATGCCGTCGAGTGCCGCCACCCGAAAATGGCCGCGGAACATGGTCCCGGCGTCATGCATGGCCGGGGTGATGCTGCCGTTGGCTAGCATCTGGCCCAGCGTGTCGATTACCCGTCGATGGGTGACCGGTGCGCCGGTCTCCGGATCCTGGCCACGGATCGGCGCGGACACGCCGCCATGCTGGAGACGCCAGCGCGACGGCTTGCCCAGGTCCTCGGCCGGTTTGGTACGGACGGATTTGCGTTTAGCGGCCATGGTGTTGTCCTCCGAGACGCCGCCCCCAGCGGCGGTTGGCTTCGTTGGTGACCGCCTGCCGCAGCCACGGATCGGTGATGTCGTCGATGGCGAGCGAGGCCACGCCGTGGTCGCGCCAGACCCGCGCCCGCATGGCTTCGAGGTCCTGGGGCGTGGATGGGCTGCGTGCCAGGTCCAGAGACGACCGGGGCGGTTGCGGCGCATAGGGCAGCCTCATGCCGCGCCGCCTTGGGCATTGATCGCCCACAGCAGGATGGCCAGGGCGTCGGCTTCGTTGTCGTCGGCCGGCGCGAAGCCGCGGGCCTTGATCGCGGCGATGACCGCCTCCTTGCCGACGTTGCCCTTGCCGGTCGCGAAGCGCTTGATCGTGCCGACCGGGACGCCCTCGTAGGGCACCGCACGCTCTTCGCACCAGGCGGTGAGGTGGCCGAGGAAGCCGCCGTAGATGTGGGCGGCGTCGGTGCCGGCATGGGCACGGACTTCCTCGAACACGACGCGATCGAAGCCGCGGGACAGCTGGCTGACCTCGGCGAGCCATCCGCGGAAGCGGAGGTAGCGCATGCCACCGCCTTCGAAGCGGGTGGGTTTGAAGGCGATGGTGCCGGAGGTGATTGCGCCGTCACGGCTGCGCAGTGCCCAGCCGGTGTTGGTGCCGAGGTCGACGGCAAGGACGATTTGGCGGGCCGTGCTCGGCGCACGGCTGATAGGCGCATGGGGCGGCAGGCTTGCGTCAGGTGCCCGAGCCGCCAGAGTGGTGGAAGCCATGGTGATCTCCTGCGAGGGGGATTGGTGTGGTCAGGGCGATGTCGACGCGGTTCTTGGCGGAGCTCGTCGGCATCGCCCGCCTCGGCGGTGGCGGGTCAGTAGGAGGGGGATCACGGGCCCGCCCTACGGCACCACGGGTGCGGTGTGCGCGCGCCAAACTGGCGCGCACGCACACCCCCCGTAGGGGGGTGGTTTTGTGCGGAACTTCCCGACCTTCCGTAAGCTTCTGAATTCGTGAGATATTTTCAAGTTCCGCAGGCAAGTTCCGCAAAGCTTCCGTGCGGAACTTGCGGAACTTGGACAACCCATTGATCACGTTGGGGAATTCAAGTTCCGCAACCAAGTTCCGCAGGATTGCGGAACTTGCGGAACTTCCAAGTTCCGCAGCAAGTTCCGCACGCCAGAATGCCCCATCGGTCATGCCGCACCCCCGTCCAGATCGGGGTCGGTGAGCACCCACACCTCGGGGTTTTCGACCGGCAGCACCGCGTGGTTCGTCTCGGACTGAAAATGGGTCGGCAGGAGCCGAACCTGCTGCCTGGTGACCTCCCCGGTGTCCGGATCCACCTCCTCCTGGTCGGAGGCGAACAGCATGTCCTGGACGACGAGGTAGCCCTTGCTGGACCTGCTCGGGGCGATACCGAGATCGGGCGCGGCTCGGAGGAACTTGATGTAGCCCTTGTTGGCGAGGACGTTGATACGCCTGGAGATTGTGTCCTCGCCGCCGAGGCCATGGGTGTTCTCGAACTGGGCGGCGAAGGCCCCGCCAGTGAACACGCGACCAGCGAGGGCCTCATTGGCGATGATGTCGAGGATGAGGTCCTGCCGGCGCGTGCGCTCGGCATCGAGCCTGCTGCCGAGATGCTGGCGGACGAGCCGCTCGCCTCGGGCATCGAGCTCGATCCAGCGCCCGTTGCGCTTGTCGATGATCATGGCATCGAGCGCAGGGCCGTTGCGCAGCTCGATCTCGAGGCGGCGTTCCGGCTGATCCTCCTCGGGCCGGTACATGATGATCCCCGACGTGTAGAAGCTGCGTAGCGCGCTGGCGCCGGACAGCGCCATGAACGGGTCCTCGGTCAGCGCCTTCTTCGCCACCTTCTTGGTGTGGTGGCAGAGGATCAGCCCGGCGTCGGGTGCCACGGCCTCGCGCACGGCCTCGACCCGGCTTTGCAGAAAGAACAGCATGGCGGTGTTGTCGTTTTCGCCGTCCCCGTCGGGCCCGCCATCGAACAGGTTGCGGATCGGGTCGATGCAGATGATGTCCGGCGGTTCGGTCGGGAAGTGCGCCTGGATGGCGGCGATGGTGAGCGCCACGCCGTTGTCGAGATCGACCAGCGCAGTCTGCATCTGCTGGACATGCTCGGCGCGGGCCTCGCCGTGCGCGGCGACCGTGCCGGGGATGACATAGACCGCGCTGCCTTCCTTGGCCGCCCAGGCGGCGTAGGTGGCGAGCAGGTCGGGAGCGGTGGCGTCGGCGTTGATCCAGATATTGTGCGGGCGGGTCGTATGGCCCTGGCCGACATCGACGAAGCCGCGGACGGGAATCAGGCCGTCGCAGTAGCCGAACACCACGTCGAGGAAGGTGGCGAGCGCCCCGTGGTTGATGCCAACGGTGCCGTTCTCCTCCCAAGGCAGGCCAGGCGCATCATTGAAGTCGCGCCATGCGTTCATCCCGGCAGTCTCCAGCACCGTTTGGCCCAGGGGCACATGCGGCACTCGAAGTGGTCGGACTGCTGGGCAACGCGCGGCAGCAGCTCGCCGGCGTCCGTGGCGCGCAGGACGCGCACGGCGCGGTCGGACATGCGCTGCGCCAGCGCGGCGTTGAACGGCACCAGTTCGTGATGCAGCTCGGCGGTATCCTTGTTGATGGCGGTGAACAGCGCCGGATGGTCGGCGATGCCGGTCACGGTGCCATCCATATAGGCCTGGTAAACGGCGATCTGCGCCGCGTAGATCGGCTTGGAGACAGCCACGCCCTTGCTGGCGGTCTCGCGCCAGGACTTGGCGTTCATCGTCTTGCATTCCCACAGCGACGGGAAACCCATGCCGGGGACGGGCGGTCCGCCGGCGAGGATGCCGTCGACATGACCACGGATGCGACCGCCGGCGACGCGAAAGCCGAACTGCTCGCCATCCGGCCGCCCACCCTTGCGGGTGTAGAGATCGAAGCCGGCGGTGCGGAGCCAGGCGACGGCGAGGTCTTCGAGGGCGTGACCGATCGCGAAGATGCGCAGGATGCGGCCGTCGAAGTCGGCGCCCTCGTCCTTGAGGGCGTGGGCGAACTCGAACTGCAGGGCGCGCTCGCAGGCATGGCCCAGGCGCGAGCCGCCGAGATAATCCCGCGGCGGGGTCGCGGCGTTGGCCTTCTGCAGCGCGGTGTCGATCGCCGCGTTGACGGCATCGGCGGCGCGCGAGGTGCTGTTGTAGTCGAGCATCAGAACGGGATCTCCGATTCCTGGATGCGGGCGGTGGCGTGCATGGCGTCCTGGAAGCCGCCCACGGCGACTTCGATCAGGGTCAGCACCTGCGCCTCGGTGAGGTCGCAGAAGCGGGTCTGCCAGCCGATCTCGGAGATGATCTGGGCGACCGGCTTCATTGCCGCGGCGATGGCCGCACGTTCCTGCGGGGTGAGGTCAACCATGCCGGCCGACCTGCGCGCCAAGCGCGACCAGAAGCCCTGGCAGGGCATGGAGCAAAACCAGCGCGGCAATGACGATGGCTTCGAGCGCCGCGGGGGCGACCAGCCAAAGCCATGCGCCGGCCGCCGGCAGACCGCGCAGAGATGCCAGCGCGGATGCCAGAGGCGGTACCGATCGGCGGCGGATGACCACCACCTGCGCCTCGCCGGCGGCATAGGCAGCGAGTGCATTGCGGCGCTCGCCATCCGGCATGTCGCCGGTGACCACCACCGTGGGGACGCCGCCCCGGTTGAAGGCGGCGGCGACGTGCTCGGCATGGCCGACAGTCGAGCAGAACACCACGGTCTGCCGATCGCCGGCATGCTCGCGCCAGTGCTTCAGCACAGCGTCGGTCACCGGGACGGTGTCCATGACCCGCGCGACCGCGGCCATGTCGTAGTCCTCGCCGGCCCGCGGCACATTGCGGAGATCATCCTGGACGCCGACGTCGATGACGAAGGTGCGCGGCTTGACCAGGTGGCCGGAGGCGATCAACTCACCGAGCCTGATCTGGTCGGCAACGTTCGAGAAGACCTTGCGCAGCCCCTTGCGGTCGCCGCGGTTCGGCGTGGCGGTGACGCCGAACACCCGGCACATCGGGTTGCGATCGAGCGCGCGATCGATGACACGACGGTAGCTGTCGGCGATGACGTGGTGCGCCTCGTCGATCACCAGCAGGTCGAGCGCCGGCATGGCATCGAGATTGGCGGCGCGCGCCAGCGTCGGCACCATGGCGAAGGTGACCTGGCCGGCCCAGGACTTCTCTGCCGCGTCGACCACCGAAGTGGCGACGCCCGGCGCAACGCGGCGGAACTTGCTGCGGTTCTGGTCGGTCAGTTCGTCGCGGTGCGCGAGGACGGCGGCCTTCGCGCCGGAGCCGGCGATCCGGTCGCGCACCACGGCGGAGAGCATGATGGTCTTGCCCGCCCCTGTCGGAGCGACACCGAGGGTATTGGTGTGCTCGTCGAGCGCGCGCAGGCTGCGCTCGACGAACTGCTTCTGACGGGGACGGAGCAACATGTGGTGATGCTCCTCAGCGCGCCCAGGCCGGCCGCATGTCCGGCGCAGCCGACACTGCGGGCGCTGCCGCCTGGCCAACGGGGAACCCATGCGCCGGGGCGGCGGGCGCTGCCTGGGGCGGCGGCGCGGCCATGGGGGCGTAGGCTTGCTGCGGTGCATAGGCGGCCGCCGTGGTGACCTGGCCCATCAGCTGAGCATAGTCGCGATGGTCGCGGGTAACGGCGCCGCGCACCTCGTTCTTGTCGTCGCCGTTGGTGTCGGTGCCGATGTCGATGCGCGCGACGAACTCCAGCCCGTCGAGGTCGGCGAAACCGTTGATCCGCCGCGCCGCCTGCGCCTGCGGCGAGACATCCTTGTCGGACAGCCCACGCGCCGAGTTCAGCATGGCGCGGATCAGGCTGCGCCCCATGTTCGACCAATCGGGGCCCTTCGGGCTGTAGAGACCGATCAGTGTCCAGATCTTCCGCTTGGCGTAGGGGCCCTCCAACACGGTGAACTCACCATTGAGGTAGACCGCGCCGGTGCTACCGCGCGTGGCGTAGCCACCGGTCCAGCCCTGGCTCGGATCATCGAAGCCACCCGGGCGGATGGTCAGCCGCACCTTGGCGAGCGTGCCTTTGGGGATGACATTGGGGTTGGATTTGGCGTCGTTGTAGTCGTTCCATGCAGCCATGGGGGTGCTCCGAGGTTCAGGCCGTGGGGGAGGTGGAGTGGTCGGTGCCGCCCTCGGCGGCCGGCGGCGCCGGCAGCATCAGGAGGCGTTCGGTGATTGGCTTTGCGGGGCCAGCGATCTTCTCGAAGAGCCGCCCGAGATGCGGCGGTTCCAGGATCCCCAAGCGCCCACTGCGGTCCTTGGCCGGGTAGCCCCAGGGGTTGATGGTCTGGCAGACCAACCAACGGGCGGGCGGCTGGACCGATTGACCCGTCGGCGGCTCCAGCGCGATCTCGGCCATGGTGATGACCTGATCGACGATGCCCGGCAGCTCGAGCCCGGTCTTGCTGCCGTCGATCTGCGGGCTGAAGACCTTCTTGTTGAAGTCATCGAGCCGCTCGTCGAGGATGCCGACGAACACGACGTTGCGGCCGCGAGCGTGCTGCATGTGGGTCAACCAGGCGATCATCTCGCGCCCGTGCAGCCCATAGGCGCCGCGCACGTCCGGCTTGCCGGTACGGTCCGAGAAGGCCTCCGGCTGCCCGCGGCACCACTGGAAACAGAGCCGGCCCGCGACCGTGATGCTGTCGATGAACCAGGTCCGGTAGCCGTCCATCTGCGCCGGGTCGCCGTAGTGCTGGACAACCCGCTCATGCTGTTTGGCCGAATAGGGCTGCTCGTCGCGCAACGCCGGGTTCGGTCCCGCCAGGAACAGCGCGAGGTCCCGGCAGTCCTCCCAGGTGCGCGGCCGGATCGACGTGCCCGCCCATCCCTGGACGGCGAGATCGCCGGCCTCGAGGTCGATGAACAGTGTGCTGGCCGGGTCCAGCGACCACAGCAGCGATGTCTTGCCGATGCCGCTCTTGCCGAAGATGCAGGCCTTGATGCCGCGGTTCTCGGCCAGCCGCTCGTCCGCGGTGATGATGCGCAGGGCCATCACACGCCTCCCTGTGCCGGATCGAGCGACAGCTTGTAGGTGGCCTTGCCGGTTCGGACGGTTCGCGCCGCGGTGAAGGCGGAGCGGATGTGCTCGGGCCAGGTGGTATAGGCACGCTCGGCGACCTTGTAGGTCACCTCGACATACTCGGCCGGGTCGTCGCCGGCGGCGCGGATGCGCTCGGCGATCGCGGCGAGCTTGGCCTGGTCCCACTCGACCTTCTTGGGCAGGTCGGCGATGACGGTGACGTCGCCGTCGGCGAAGCGGACCGTGCCAGCATCCTTGCGCTGATCAGCGCGCAGAGCGATGGCCCGGTCGCTGTAGCGCACCGCGATGATCCCCTCGATCCAGTCCTGCTGCCGCTTGGCGGCCTCGAGGGTGCTGCGCGCTTCTTCCTGCAGCAGCGCCAAATGGGCGGCGGGAAGCGCGAGGAGATCCGACGCCGGCAGATGGCGGGCGGTATCTAGCGACGGACGGTTGGAGTTGCTCGGGCGATCCATCACGCCGCCTCCGCCAGAGCACGACCGAAGATCGGCGCCGCCATCTCGCGGCCGATCCGCCGCGGCTGGGGGCGGACGACCGCCAGGTAGGCGAAGCGCTCCGGCCCGAGGCGTCGCTGCAGCAGATGCACCCGACCGGCTTCGGCCAGCTGAAGGGCGCGGCTGGCGATGGCGCAGAGCTCCAGTCGGCGCGGCTCGGGAAGCACGAGGCTCATCGCTCCGCAATCATGGGCGAGCATCCCGACGTAGTAGGTGAGGGTCTCACCCGGCGCGGCGGCCGCCAGTCGGTCACAGAAAGCGTTCAAGGTGAGGATGTCGCCGTCCGCGGCGCCGCGGTCGGACATCGGAACAAGGGACGAGGGGGTCACGCGCGAGATGCGCATTGGGTGGGTCTCCGTTGATGCATGGCTTGGCATTTCGTTCTCTACCGATCGGGCCACGGATTTTTCTCAGCCCACCGCGGAACAGCGCCGGCGCGCGGTTCCGCGCGGAGGCCGTATCCCCGCTGCCTGCAGCCAGAACCGGAGGTCATTGAGCGCGCGGTAGAAGCCGGCCGGCGACAGCGGGCAACGTCGGCCGCAAGGTGCAAATCAGCCTCGCCGACATGGACGTGCCATCCTGGAAGCACGACCTCGCCGCCGATCGTGCCCTGATCCAGGAACTGATCGTCTCGATGGACAAGGTTGGCCCCGAGGACGACGCGAAGCTCCAGCATTTGCTATCGTTGATCAGGGAGAAGGTCTCGGCTCCCATCAACCCAGGCAACCGGAAGGTACTACTTTTCACCGCCTTTGCCGACACGGCCGACTACCTCTACGAGAACTTGGTCCCCTTCGCACGGCCATCCACCTCGATATCGAAATGGAGACCGGCACCGGCAAGACCTACTGCTACATCAAGACCATCTTCGAGATGAACAAGCGTTATGGTTGGTCGAAGTTCATTATCATGGTGCCCTCGATTGCCATCCGCGAGGGGGTCTACAAATCGCTGCAAATCACTGCAGAGCACTTCACAGAAGGCTACGGAAAGAGGGCAAGGTTCTTCATCTACAATTCCAAGCAGTTGCACGAGCTGGAGAGCTTCTCGTCCGACGCCGGCATCAGCGTCATGATCATGAACATCCAGGCGTTCAATGCCCGCGGTGCCGACAACCGCCGCATCTACGACGAGCTTGACAATTTCCAGTCCCGCAAGCCGATCGACGTGATCGCCGCCAACCGGCCCATCCTGATCCTGGATGAGCCGCAGAAGATGCAGGGTACGGCGACGATGGAGGCGCTGCCGAAGTTCAAGTCGCTGATGATACTGCGCTATTCCGCCACTCACAGCACCCAGCACAACCGTGTGCACCGTCTCGATGCGCTGGATGCCTTCAACCAGAAGCTAGTGAAGAAGATCGCGGTACGCGGCATCCAGACCCGTGGCCTGGCTGGCACCAATGCCTACCTCTATCTGGAAGGCATCGAGATTTCGAAGCAAGCCCCGGTGGCGCGGATCGACCTCGAGGTCCGGCTGAAGTCGGGCGAGATCAAGCGCCAGATGCGGCGGTTAGAGTTCCGTGACAGCCTTTTCGTGGCCTCCGGGGAGCTTGACCAGTACCGCGAGGGCTTCGTCATTTCGCAGATCGACGCGCGCAATGACACCGTCGAATTCGCAAATGGAGTCATCCTGCACGCCGGCGAGGCGACCGGGGACGTCTCGGAGGTTGACATTCGCCGCATCCAGATTCGCGAGACGATCAAGGCGCACTTCGACAAGGAAAAGCAGCTCTTTGCCGAGGGGATCAAGGTTCTCTCGCTCTTCTTCATCGACGAGGTGGTGAAGTACCGCGACTACGCGCGGCCAGATACCAATGGCGAATACGCTCGTGTCTTCGCGGAGGAGTACGATCTCATCAAGTCGGACTACCTATCGGAGCTGGCGGTCGACAACGCGGCCTATCGTGCCTATCTGAGCGGCATCGACGCCGCCCAGACCCACAAGGGCTACTTCTCGATCGACAAGAAGACCAACCGGTTGAAGGACCCGGATGCCGCCAAGACGGGCGACAACAAGGGCCAGTCCGATGACTCCGACGCATATGACCTGATCCTGAAGGACAAGGAACGGTTGTTGTCCTTCGCGGAACCCACGCGGTTCATCTTCTCTCACTCAGCGCTGCGCGAAGGTTGGGACAACCCAAACGTCTTCGTCATGTGCATGCTCAAGCACAGCGACAACACCATCTCACGGCGCCAGGAGGTGGGGCGCGGCCTGCGCCTTAGCGTCAATCAGCAGGGCGACCGCATGGACCAGCCGGCGGTGGTGCATGATATCAACGTGCTCACGGTCGTCGCCAGCGAGAGCTACAAGGCCTTTGTGGCCGGGCTGCAGAGTGAGATCGCTGAAACTCTGTCCTCCCGTCCACGGCAGGCGACGGAGGCCTATTTCACCGGTAAGACCATCGTTACCGAGCAAGGTGAATTCCAGGTCACCGGGGCGATGGCGAAGCAGATCTATCGCTACCTGCTGAAGAACGACTACACCGATGATGCCGACAACATCGCCGAGGCCTATCACGCCGCCAAGACGGCGGGCACTCTGGCGGCCCTGCCGGAAGAGCTCAAGCCATACACCGACCAGGTGTTCCAGCTGATCGACAGTGTCTTCAGCGCCGCACAGATGCCCAAGATCGATGACGGCCGGAAGCCGAAGACCAATCCGCTCAATGCGAATTTCGAGAAGAAGGAGTTCCAGGAGCTGTGGTCGCGGATCAATCGCAAGGCCGTCTATCGGGTTGAGTTCGACTCATCGGAACTGATCGGAAAGTGCATCAGCGCGCTGAATGGCGATCTGCGCGTGACCCCGCTCCAGTACACAGTTCAGAGCGGTGAACAAAACGCGGGCCTGACCGACAGCCAGCTTCGAGCCGGCGACGGCTTCACGGTCACGAGCACGACGACCGAGAGGGGCGACTCCATCCACTCGCGGGTGAAGTATGATTTGGTGGGGAAGGTCGCGGAAAAGGCTCAACTCACGCGGGAAACCACCGCCAGCATACTGAAGCAGATCGAGCCGGCTGTTTTCGCGCAGTTCAAGCAGAACCCTGAGCACTTCATCTCCGAGGCGTCGCGAATCCTCTCGGAGCAGAAGGCATCCATGGTGATCGAGCGCCTGGCCTACGGCGATGTGGGCGAGGGATTTACCGTGGACATCTTCACAGCCGCGCAGACTGGGCAGGACCTCTCGCGCGCCACGGCGCAGCTCAAGAAGCATGTCTACGATTATGCGATTACCGACTCAAATGTGGAGCGGGAGTTCGTCGACGAATTGGACACGAGCAGCGAGGTGGTCGTCTACGCTAAGCTCCCACGCGGCTTCCTCATCCCAACTCCAGTGGGCGACTACAACCCGGATTGGGCGATCTCCTTCCAAGCTGGCCACGTGAAGCACATCTACTTCGTCGCAGAGACCAAGGGCTCAATGTCGTCGCTGAAGCTGCGAGAGATCGAGAGAACCAAGATCGAGTGCGCGAGGAAGTTCTTCGACGAGATCAACCTGCGGGTCACCGAGGATCGCGTCAGGTATGACGTCGTCACCGACTACGCCAAACTGATGGATATCGTCGGCCGTGCGCCATGAGCACCTCTGACCCGCATCGCAAGGCACTGTGGCACGGCTGGAAATCCTCTGCCTTGGAAGGCGGAGCCATCCGCACAGAATGCTCAGCGACTATTTGCGCCGCGTGCCAACCGACCGAAAACGGCGGCCGAAGTCATCAGGTGATCATCAGGTTTATCTGATTGAAAATAATGGAATTTTTGCACCGTAGTGCATCACCCCAGTCCACAGATCCGGAGAGAAACCGCCCTCGGAGAGCGATTTTTGGCCTCACAGTCGTCAAGCCGGTCAACAGGTCCCCTCTGAAATCCGCAGGAAACCTGCGCCTCACGGCGCTTCCGGCCAAGCCGGAGAGTGGGATTCGAAAGTGAACTGGCGGAGGGGATGGGATTCGAACCCACGGTACACCTTTACAGTGTACAACGGTTTAGCAAACCGCCGCCTTCAGCCGCTCGGCCACCCCTCCGCCGGGGTTAGTACACGACGTTTGCCCGCCCGCTTCTAGGGAGTTGCCGCCGCCCCGTCAAATGCCTGTGCGGGCTAGCTCAGCGCAACCTCGAACCCCTTCGCCGTCGCCGGCCGCGCCATCATGGTCTCGTACCAGCGTTTGACGTTCGGATAGTCGGCGAGATCGACCTTGTGGCGCTCGTGCCGCCACGCCCAGCCGAGGATGGCGAAGTCGGCGATCGAGATGGGGCCTGCGAAAAACTCAACTTCCGCCAGCCGGCGATCGGCCACGCCATAGAGGCGGCGGGTTTCCTTGCTGTAGCGCTCCAGGCCGTAGCGGCGGTCCTGCTCGTTCTCCACCATCAGGAAATGATGGACTTGCCCAGGCATCGGCCCGAAGCCGCCCATCTGCCACATCAGCCATTCCAGCACCGGCACCTGCGCGCGCACGTCCGACGGCCAGAACTTGCCGGTCTTCTGGCCGAGATAGATCAGGATCGCGCCCGACTCGAACACGCTGATCGGCTTGCCGTCGGGCCCGTCGGGGTCGACGATGGCGGGAATGCGGTTGTTTGGGCTGATCTTGAGGAAATCCGGGGCGAACTGCTCGTTCTTGGAAATGTTGATGGGATGCACCTTGTAGGGCAGCCCCATCTCCTCCAGCGCCACGCTGATCTTGCGGCCATTGGGCGTGTTCCAGGTATAGAAATCGATGCTCATCGCGCGCTGCTCCGTGGGTACATTGGGGGCCTCCCGGTCCCCTCGACTATCGGGCAGCTATACCCCGTGCGCAATCGCGGGGTTCTGCCGCTTCCCATCCGCGCCGGCTCCCGGCACAGTACGACGATGAGCGATCCAACCCTGTTCCTCTCCCTGGCCGAACTCGCCGATGCCTATCGCGCCGGCCGACTCGACCCCGTCGGCCTCACGGAGCGGCATCTGGCACGAATTGATGCCCTGGAGCCCCGTCTGGCTGCCTTCCAGATCGTCGATCACGATGGCGCCCGCCGCCAAGCCGCCCATGCCGCGGCCCGCTGGCGCGCCGGCAAACCCCTCTCACCGCTTGATGGCATGCCCATGACCATCAAGGACAATGTGGACATGGCGGGTTTCCCAACCCGCAACGGCTCGCTGCTGTCATCGACCGCCCCGGCCGACGAGGATGCCCCCGTCGTTGCCCGCCTGCGCGAGGCCGGCGCAGTCTTCCTTGGCAAGACCACCACCCCAGAATTCGGCTGGAAGGGCCTCACCGACAGCCGCCTGCGCGGCGCCCACACCCGCAACCCCTGGGACCTCGCGCGCACACCCGGCGGTTCCTCCGGCGGGGCCGCCGCCGCGCTTGCGGCCGGCATCGGCGTGGTTGCCTTCGGCAATGACGGCGGCGGCTCGATTCGCATCCCCGCAGCGCTCTCCGGCGTATTCGGCATCAAGCCGAACTTTGGCCGGGTCCCCCACTCACCGCTCGAAGGCTTCTTCGCCACCGTCGTTGCCGGCGGCCCGCTGACCCGCACCGTCGCCGACGCGGCGACGACGCTCGCGATCATGGCCCGCCCTGACGATCGCGACTGGTATGCACTGCCGCCGCCCCCGGATGGCTGGCTCGACGGCCTGCGGCCCCGGCTTGCCGGCCTGCGCATCGCCTATGCGCCCCATCTCGGCGGGGCCCAACCCGACGACGACGTCCGCCACGCCGTCGAGGACGCGCTTGCCCGCATGCGCGCCGCCGGGGCCGAGATCGATGAGGTCGGCCCCGTCATCATGCGCCTGCGCCCGGCCTTCGAGGCCTTCTGGGAAGCGAGCTTCGCCAGCCGCCTGCGCACGATCCCGCGCGAGGACTGGGACAAGATCGATCCGGGCTACGTCGCCGTCGGCGAGCGCGGCCTCGACATCGGCGCCGATCTCGTGCTCGCCGGCGAAAAGGAACGCGCCAGGCTCCACCGTCAGCTCGCCGTCCTGTTCCGCGACTACGACCTGCTGGTTACGCCGACCACGCCACACACCGCCCCCGTGGTCGAGACGGAATACAACGCCCAGGGCTACGACCGCTGGCACGATGGTGTGCCCTACACGCTGCCCTTCAACCTCACCGGCCACCCGGCCGCCTCGCTCCCCTGCGGCCCCACGCCGGACGGACTGCCTGTGGGCCTGCAAGTTGTGGGAACGAAATACGCCGAACGTCTCATCCTCGAAGCCTGCCTCGCCATCGAAGCCCTCCTCGCCTTCAACCCACAACGCGACACCCGCATGTCCCTTCTCTGATCTCGCGACCGCTTCGGACACCGCGGCAAGGCCCCTGGCCTCCCTTGCCAGCGCCTCCCCCAGCCGGATGGTTCAGATGCCGCGTTCGCGTTTGATGCGGTCCCAGGCGGCGTTGATGCGGGCGACCTTCTCGCTCGCGCGGGCGATGAACTCCTCGGGGATGCCGCGGCTGGCCAGGCTGTCCGGGTGGTTTTCGCGCACGAGTTTGAGCCAGGCCGCCTTGATCGCGTCGTCCGGCATATCGCGGCTGACCCCGAGCAGCGCGTAGGGGTCTTCCTTGTCCTGCTCGGTCTGCGGCGCGCGCGGGCGGTGGTCGCGGACGCGTTCCCAGGCCGCCTCGGAGATCATGAAGCCGCGCCAGATCGATTGAAGGAACAGTTCCTCGCGCCGGTTGAGCGGCCCGTCCGCGCGGGCGATGACGAACAGCGCGCCGAGCACGTCCTCGAGCATTCCGCGGTTATCGGCGAAGGCCTCGCCGAGCTGCCGGGCGAAGGCGGCGGGGTCCTCGTCGCTTTCGCGGGCCCGGTCGAACAGCCGCCCGATGTCGCGCACGGCTTCGGGGGGAATGCGGAAGCAGCGCTTGAAGGCGTCGATTTCGGCGCGGACGATCGGCCCGTCGCATTTGGCCAGCTTGGCGGAGATCACCACGATCCCGACCGCGAACAGCTGGTCGCGGCGGCCGGGCATGGCGGCGCGGATATTGGCGGGGATGAAATTGAGGTTCACCGCCCCGCTGTCCGCGGCATGGCCAAGCGCAGCCCCGATCACGGCGCCGAAGGGCCCGCCGAGCGCGAAACCCGCCATGCCGCCGATGATCTTGCCCCACACGATCGTGCGTTCCAGTTGAAGAGAAGGGAAATTCGGCCGGTTGGCCGGATATGTCAGGGTCTAACAGGTGGGTAAACCAATCGCAAAAGCCGAATTCCCGGGCGGATGGCTTGCCCCGGAGGCGAGCGGGTGCGAATTCTCCCGCCGTTCGACGCTCTTGATGGTGAGGATTGGCGATGACGTCCTGGCAGTTCTGGATCGACCGTGGCGGCACGTTCACGGATATCGTGGCGCGCGATCCCCAGGGCCGCCTGTCGACCCACAAGCTGCTGAGTGAAAATCCCGGCCGCTACAAGGACGCCGCGATCGCCGGCATCAAGACCGTCCTCGGCATCCCGCTCGACCAGGCCATCCCCGCCGGCCTCGTCGACTGCGTGAAGATGGGCACCACGGTCGCCACCAACGCCCTGCTTGAGCGCAAGGGCGACCGCACGCTGCTGTTGGTCAACCGCGGCTTCCATGACGCGCTCCGCATCGGCAACCAGGCCCGCCCCCGCCTGTTCGACCTCAAGGTCGTGCTGCCGTCGCTGCTCTATGAGGAGGTCGCCGAAATCGGCGGCCGCGTCGGCGTCGACGGCCACCAGATCGAGGCGCTCGACGAAGCCGGCGCCCGCGCCGCCCTGCAGGCCGCTTTCGGCCGCGGCATCCGCGCGGTGGCCATCGTCTTCATGCACGCCTGGAAATACGGCGAGATGGAAACCCGCGTCGCCGCCATCGCCCGCGAGGTCGGCTTCACCCAGGTTTCCACCAGCCACGAGGTGAGCCCGCTGCTCAAGCTCGTCCCCCGCGGCGACACCACCGTGGTCGACGCCTATCTCTCGCCGATTTTGCGCCGCTACGTCGAGCAGGTCGCCAGCGAGTTGCAGGGCGTGCGGCTCTATTTCATGCAGTCCAACGGCGGCCTCGCCGAGGCGCAGTCGTTCCAGGGCAAGGACGCCATCCTCTCCGGCCCCGCCGGCGGCATCGTCGGCGCTGCCCGCACCGCGGGCATGGCCGGGCTCACCGACGTCATCGGCTTCGACATGGGCGGCACCTCGACAGACGTCGCGCTCTATGCCGGCAAGTTCGAGCGCGCCTTCGAGACCGAGGTCGCCGGCGTGCGCATGCGCGCCCCGATGATGGCGATCAACACGGTGGCCGCCGGCGGTGGTTCGATCCTGCATTTCGACGGCGCCCGCTTCCGCGTCGGCCCGGATTCCGCCGGCGCCAACCCCGGCCCGGCCTGCTACCGCCGCGGCGGCCCGCTCGCCGTCACCGACGCCAATGTCTGCGTCGGCAAGATCCAGCCCGCCCATTTCCCCGCCATCTTCGGCCCCGGCGGCAACGAACGCCTCGATGGCGAGACGGTGCTGGCGAAATTCGCGGCCCTCGCCGACGACATCGGCAAGGCCACCGGCACCCGCCCCGACCCGCGCGACGTCGCCGAGGGCTACCTGCGCATCGCCGTCGCCAACATGGCCAACGCCATCAAGCAGGTCTCGGTGCAGAAGGGTCACGACGCCACCCGCTTTGCGCTCCAGTGCTTCGGCGGCGCCGGCGGCCAGCACGCCTGCCTCGTCGCCGACGAGCTCGGCATGGAGACGGTCTTCATCCACCCCTGTGCCGGCGTGTTGAGCGCCTACGGCATGGGCCTCGCCGACCAGACCGTCATGCGCGAGCAGGCGGTCGAGCGCACCCTCTCGGCTGAGGTCATGCCCGAACTGGACGCCCTCGCCATCCGCCTCGCCGAAGGCGCCGCCGCCGAGCTGGCCCGCCAGGGCGCCGAGACCACCCGCGTCGTCGCCACCAGGCGCCTGCACGTGCGCTACCAGGGCACCGAGGCCGCGCTCATCGTCGCCCTCGCCGATGTCGAGGCGGTGACCGCCGAATTCACCACCGCCCACCGCGCCCGCTTCGGTTTTGCGACGCCGGGCCGCGCCCTCATCGTCGAAGCGGTGGCCGTTGAAGCGACGGCACCGGGCGAAGCCGTCGCCGAAGCCACCATCGCCGCCCGCCCCTCCGGGGCCCCCGAGAAGGTCGACACCGTCTCCATGTGGTCCGGCGGCCAGGCTCACGCGACGCCCGTCTTCGAGCGCACCGCACTCCGGGCCGGCGACCGCATCGCCGGCCCGGCGCTGATCCGCGAGGCCAACGCCACCACCGTCGTCGAGCCCGGCTGGACCGCCGAGGTCACCTCCCTCGACCATATGCTGCTGCGCCGCACCACCAAGCGCGAAACCCGCATCGCCGCCGGCACCGACCGCGCCGATCCCGTCCTGCTCGAGCTGTTCAACAACCTCTTCATGAACGTCGCCGAGCAGACCGGCGCCGTGCTGCAGAACACCTCGATGTCGGTCAACATCAAGGAGCGGCTCGACTTCTCCTGCGCCATCTTCGACGGCACCGGCGGCCTGGTCGCCAACGCCCCGCATGTTCCCGTCCATCTCGGCGCCATGGGCGAAAGCGTCCGCACCGTGCTCGACCGCCGCGGCACCACGCTGCGCCCCGGCGATGTCGTCGCCCTCAACAACCCCTACAACGGCGGCACCCACCTGCCCGACGTGACGGTCATCACGCCGGTGTTCGACACCGCCGGCAAGGAAATCCTCTTCTTCGTCGGCAGCCGCGGCCACCACGCCGACATCGGCGGCATTACGCCTGGCTCGACGCCCCCGATCTCCCGCACGCTGGAGGAGGAAGGCGTCGTCATCGACGATTTCCTCCTGGTGGCCCAAGGCGACTTCCGCGAGGCCGAGTTCCGCACCCTGCTCGCCAGCGCCAAGTATCCGGCCCGCAGCCCGGACGTGAATGTCGCCGACATCAAGGCCCAGGTTGCCGCCAACGAGAAGGGCGTCCAGGAATTGCAGCGCGTCGTCGGCCAGTATGGCTGGCAGACCGTCCGCGCCTACATGACGCACGTGATGGACAACGCCGAGGAGAGCGTCCGCAAAGTGCTCGAACGCATCGGCGACGGATCGTTTGACTACACGATGGACGACGGCTCGCCCCTGAAGGTGAAGGTCTCCGTCGACAAGGCCACCCGCTCGGCGGTCGTCGACTTCACCGGCACCGGCAAGCAGCGCAACGACAACTTCAACGCGCCCCCCGCCGTCACCCGCGCCGCCGTCCTCTACGTCTTCCGTTGCCTCGTCGGCACGGATATTCCGCTCAACGACGGCTGCCTCAAGCCGATCCAGATCATCATCCCCCGCGGCACCTTCCTCTCCCCCGAACCCGGCGCCGCCGTCGTCGCGGGGAATACCGAAGTCTCGCAAGCCACCTGCAACGCCCTATTCGGGGCCCTCGGCGCCGTCGCCTGCGCCCAGGCGACGATGAACAACTTCCTCTTCGGCGACGCCACCCGTCAGTATTACGAAACGATCTGCGGCGGCACCGGCGCCGGACCGGATTTCGACGGTACCGATGCGGTGCAGACCCACATGACCAACACCCGCATGACCGACCCCGAAATCCTCGAACTGCGCTACCCCGTCGTGCTCGAGGAATTCTCCATCCGCCGCGGCTCCGGCGGTGCGGGCAAGCACAAGGGCGGCGACGGCTCGTGCCGGCGCATCCGCTTCCTCGAGCCGATGACCGCCGTCATCGTGTCGTCGCGCCGCAACGTCGCCCCCTTCGGCCTGTTCGGCGGCGCCGACGCCCAGCCCGGCCGCCAATGGGTCGAGCGCGCCGGCGGCGGACGGGACGTGCTGACCGGCACCGACAAGGCCGAACTCGCGCCAGGCGACATCTTCGCCATCGAGACCCCCGGCGGCGGCGGCTTCGGCCGCGCGGGATGATGGCCGCCGCGCCGCGTCCGACCGGCAGGGGGTGAGATGCGGCGGGCGCCCTGGACCCTGCTGTCAAGCGCGCTGCTGCTTGGCCTGCTGGTGGCGGCGCTGTGGGTGCTGCCGCCGGCCTTCGACTGGAACCGCTACCGCGACGAGATCGCCGCCCGCGCCTCCGAGGTGCTCGGCCGCCGGGTGACCATCGGCGGCCGCGTCACCCTCGCCTTGTTCCCCGCCCCGGTGTTCACCGCCGCCCTGGTCTCGGTCGCCCCCAACGAGGGCGGCGCCGGCGAAATGACCGCGGCCGAACTCCGCGTCGGCGTCACCTTCGAGAGCCTGGTTTCCGGCCGCGTCGAGGCCCGCGAGGTCGTGCTGCGTGGTGCCGAGCTGAAGCTGCCCTGGCCGCCACCCGCCGATGCCCTCGTCTTCCGCCCCCCCCCCTGGCTCGCCGCCCTGTCGGCCCGGGTCGAACGCGCGACCGTCACCATTGGCGCCGTCGTCCTGCGCGACGTCGAGGCGACCCTGTCGACCGCCGATGGCACCGGGACCTATGTTGGTGCCGGCACGGCAAGCCTGTCCGGGCGCACCTGGAAATTCGCTGTCCAACTCTCCCGCCCCGGCCCCGACGGCGCCGCCGGTCTCAGCCTGGCGCTCGACGGTCAGGGCGCCGCCGCCGGGATCGGCGTGCGCCTCTCTGGCCAGGTCGATGCCCAGGGCGCCTTCGCCGGCCGCGTCTCCTGCTGGGGCGGCGATCTCTCGACCCTCCTCCCCGGCCCGCCGCTGCCCTTCCGCGCCGAAGGCCGGGCCACGATCGCCAGCGGCCTCGCGGTTGCCGACGAACTGGTCGGCGATGTTGGTGGCGCCCCGATGAAAGGCGCCATCGCGCTCCGTATCTCCCCGCAGACGCGGCTCGACCTCGCCCTCACCGCCAGCCGCCTCGACCTCGACGCCTGGTGGACCGCGCTGCTCCGCCACGGCGACGCCGACGCGCTGCCCGGCTTCCCCCTCGGCATCGACCTCTCCGGCGAGGTCGCCCAGTTCGCCGGTGGCACGCTGCGCGGCATCCGCGCCGCCTTCGACATCGCCGGCGGCACCGTCGACCTCCGCGAGCTCCGCGCCACCCTCCCCGGCGAGGCCGCGCTGCGCGCGGCCGGCCGCCTTACATTGCCCGCACCCAAACGCCCCACCCCGACGAAGGGCCGCTTCGACGGCCACGTCGCCCTCACCGCCCTCACCCCCCGGACCACCCTCGGCTGGGCCCTCGGGCGCGACCCCGCCGCATTCTTCCCCGAAGGGGTGCTCCGTCAGGTCGACCTTGCCGCCCACATCGTGGCCGGCGATGGCGAGCTTGCCCTCGATGGGCTCGCCGGCGCGGTCGACGGCACCACCCTGGCGGGCACGCTCGCCCTGCACCAGGGCGCCCGCCTGGCGCTCGCCGCCGGGTTGAAATTCGGCCGCATCGACGCCGATCCCTTCCTGCCGGCACACTGGCCCGGTCTGGCTGGCCTGTTGCCGGCGCTCGGCACCCTCGACGCTGACCTGCGCCTGGAGGCCGAGCATGTCGAGGCCGCCGGCTATGCCGGCGAAGCAGTGGTGCTCGACGCACTGCTGGCCGCCGGCAAACTCGAGCTCCGCCGCTTCGAGGGCGTGCTGGGTGGCGTCCGCCTCGGCGCCACCGGCACCCTCGGCGAGGGCGGCCGCCTCTCCGACGCCCGGTTCACGCTGGCAGCGGCGGCCTCCGCCCTGCGCGGACCCGCATTCACCGCCTTCTGGCCGGAATGGCTGTTGCGCGCCGTGCCGGCTGAAGCGTCGATCTGGCGTGCCCCGGTGGAGATCGAGGTGCAGACCTCCGGCGTGCCGACCGCGCTCGGCCTGAAGCTGCTCGGCAGCATCGGTGACCTCCGCGTGGAATTCACTCCAAGCGCCGATCTCGCCGCCGCGCGCTGGTCGGGTTCGCTGACCCTGCGCCATCCCGGCGCGCCGCGCCTGGCCGAATCGCTGGGTCTCGCCGGCACGCCCGCCTGGCTCGGCGATGGGTCATTCGGCCTGGTGACCCAACTCTCTGGCGATGCCGGCCGGATCGCGGCCTCATCTTTCGATCTCGCCGCCGGGTCGCTGCGTGCCGCCGGCAGCCTGGTTCTGGCATCGACCGCAACCGGTCACGGCGTCACCGGCCGCATCCGCATGGAAACCCTCCCTCTGCCGCTGCCCTACTGGCGCTCGGGCGAAACCCTGCCCGGTATCGACCTGGCCGGCTGGGAAGCGGCCGTGCGTCTCGAAGCCGACGAGGTGCAGCTTGGCGGCCTGACCGCCCTGCGCGACGGCGGCGCCGACCTCACCCTCTCCGCCGGCGTCCTGCGCCTCGGCGGCCTCACCGGCAAACTCGCCGGTGGAAACGTGGCCGCCGATATCCGCGTCGATACCCTGGCCGACCCGCCACCCGTGACTGTGTCGCTTGCCCTCAAGGGCATGGAGGTGGCAGGCGCGCTTTTCGACCTGCCGTTCGACCTCTCGCTCGGCGTCTACGACCTCACCGCATCGCTCACCGCCTCCGGCCATTCCCCCCGGGCCCTGCTGGCGACGCTGGCCGGCGAGGTGAAGGTGGCCGGGCGGAGCGGCATGCTCGAGGGCGTGGCGCTCGGCCAACTCGGTGGCGCCATGGCCGACGCCGACCTGCGCGCCGGACTGGCCGGCGGCAGCACCAGCTTCGAGCGCGCTGACCTGCTGCTCGGCGTCGAGCATGGCGTGCTCGGCCTGCGCCGCGCCGAGGTCGTCGCGCCGACCGGGACCATCGCCGCCAGCGGCCTGATCGATCTCAACAGCGGCAGCCAGGACCTGCGCCTCGATCTGCGGCCGGCCGTCGCCGCGCCCCCGCATATCGGCCTCGACCTCCGCGGCCCCCTAGCCAGCCCAACCCGCACCCCCGACCTCGCCGACATCATCCGCTGGCGCGCCGCCAACCCGCCATGAGGCGAGGGCGAGCGCTATCGAGATCCTGATTGATTTCGATAAACCAATCATTATATAGCAATCTATTGAAAAAGAACGTGATTTAGGCTAGCCGACCCATCGGCTTCAAGCGATCGCCTTCTAATGCCGCCTGCAGCGCATAGACGCGGAGCGCGGAGGCGAGGGGGCTATCCGGGCTGCGGGTGGCGTCGATATCGGCGATCAGGGCGGATAGGGGGTGCTGGTTCTTGGCCGCGATGTCAGCCAGCACCGCCCAGAATTCTGCTTCCAGCGCCACCGAGGTGCGATGGCCGGTCAAAGAAAAACTCCGCTTGACGAGCCCGGCCAAGGGATCAGCCGTCGAGCAGCCCATCGCCGGGCCGGATCATCTGCTTCGGCTGCACCCACAGGTCGAAGTCCGCCGCGGTGACGAGCGCGAGCTTTTCGGCAGCCTGCTTCAGCGTCGTGTTGTCCGCCATCGCAGTTTTCGCAATGCGCACCGCGTTGTCATAGCCGATATGCGGGCTCAACGCGGTCACCAGCATGGGCGAGCGGGCGAGCAGTTCGGCAATCCGCCCACGGTCGGGCTCCAGCCGATCGACCATATTGGCGGCAAAGCTCTCAGTGGCATCCGCCAGCAGCCGCGCGCCCTGCAGGATATTGTGAATGATCAGCGGCTTGAAGGTATTCAACTCAAGTTGGCTCTGAGCCGCCCCGAAGGTGATGGCCACGTGGTTCCCCATGATCTGGGCGCAGACCATGGTCAGCATCTCACACTGCGTCGGGTTGGATTTCCCCGGCATGATCGATGACGACAGCCCGTCCTCCGGCACGACCAGCTCGGCGATCCCGGCCCGCGGTCCCGAGCACAGCAGGCGGATATCGTTGCCCAGCTTGTTCAGTGAAACGGCGATCGTGTTGAAAACGCCGGACAGTTCAACGAACGTGTCGTGCGCGCCGATCCCCTCGTACTTGTTCGCCGCCGGCTTGAAGTCGAGCCCGGTGAGCGTCGCCAGCTGCTCGCAGAAATGGGTATCGAAATCGGGGTGCCGGTTGAGCCCGGTGCCGATCGCCGTGCCCCCCTGCGGCACCCGCAGCAGACGGGGCATCACGCCGTCGAGCCGGTCGATCCCGAGGTTGATCTGTCGGGCCCAGGTGGCGAATTCCTGTCCGAGCGTCATCGGCACGGCGTCCATCAGATGGGTGCGGCCGAGCTTGATGATGTCGTCCCACTGCTTCGCGCGTCGCGTCAGCGCCTCGGCCAGCGTGGTGAGTCCGGGGATCACCAGGAACTGCACCGCCTCGGCGGCGGCCACATGCATCACCGTCGGGAAACTGTCGTTGGACGACTGGCCGCGGTTGACGTGGTCGTTGGGATGCACCGGGTTGCGGCTGCCCAGCGGCTGGCCGAGCATCTCGTTGGCCCGGTTGGCGATCACCTCGTTGGCGTTCATGTTCGTCTGCGTGCCCGACCCGGTCTGCCACACCGGCAGCGGAAACTCGTTGTCGAGCTTCCCTTCAGCAAGCTCGCGCGATGCCGTGATGATCGGCGCCGCCAGCGCGCGCGGCAGCTCGCCCAGCGCCAGGTTGGCCTCGGCCGCCGCCTGCTTCTGCAGCCCGAGGGCACGGATCAGCCCGGTCGAGAACCGCTCCGTCCCCACCCGGAACAGCGCCCGCGCGCGCTCGGTCTGGGGACCCCAGTAGCGGGTCGCGTCGATCTCGACGCTGCCGAGGGAGTCGGTTTCCGTGCGCTTCATGTGTGCTCCAACGCGTTCAGGCGGCCGAGGGCCCAGCGGGCGGCCTCGGCGATTGTGGGATTCGGATCGGCGGTAAGATGCCGCGCCGTGGGGACGAGGGAAAGGTCGGCGGAATTCCCGATGGCGATCAATACGTTGCGTATGAACCGGTCGCGCCCGATGCGCTTGATCGGCGAGCCCGCGAACCGCGCGCGAAACCCGGCGTCATCCAGCGCCGCCAGTTCGCCGAGCCGCGGCGCGATATTCTCGGTCCGGGCCGCCAGCTTCTCATGCGCCGCCCGGGCAAACCGGTTCCACGGACAGGCCGCCAGGCAGTCGTCGCAGCCATAGATCCGGTTGCCGATGGCGGCGCGGAATTCCACCGGGATCGGCCCCTGGTGCTCGATCGTGAGATAGGAAATGCACCGCGTCGCATCCAGCCGATAGGGCGCCGGAAACGCCTCCGTCGGACAGGCCGCGAGACACGCCGCGCATGACCCGCATCGGTTCGCATGCGGCGCCTCGGCCGGCACATCGAGCGTCGCATAGACCTCGCCAAGAAACAGCCACGACCCCTGCGCGCGCGACACCAGGTTGGTATGCTTGCCCTGCCAGCCGATCCCGGCCCGCTCGGCCAGCGGCTTTTCCATCACCGGCGCGGTGTCGACGAACACCTTCACCTCCGCGTGGAAACGCGTGGCGACGAACTGGGCGAGATGCTTGAGCATGCCCTTCATGACATCGTGGTAGTCGCGGTTGCGGGCATAGACCGAGATATTGCCCCGATCGGGTTGACGAATGGTTGCCAGCGGATCGCCCTCCGGCGCGTAGCCCAGCCCCAGCGCGATCACCGTCCGCGCCGCCGGCCACAGCGCCCGCGGATGGCTCCGCTGCGCGCTCCGCTCCGCCAGCCACCCCATGTCCCCATGATGCCCGGCCGCCAGAAAATCGCCGAGCCGCCGGCGCACCTCCGGGCCGAGATCGGCCGGCGCGAAACCGACGGCATGAAAGCCGAGGGCGAGAGCCTTCGCGCGGATCGCCGCGCGCGGATCAGCCACGGCCGCGGTAGGACGGCACACCCTGGTCCGGCAGCCACACCCCCGCCGGCGGCGCCCCGGTCTGCCAGAACACGTCGATCGGCATCCCCCCGCGCGGATACCAGTAGGCCCCGATCCGCAGCCACACGGGCGCCAGCAGATCTGTCAGCCGCTTGGCGATATCGATCGTGCAGGCCTCATGAAACGCCCCATGATTGCGAAACGCCGCCAGATACAGCTTCAGCGACTTGCTCTCCACCAGGAACCCCGCCGGCACATAGTCCAGCACGATATGGGCGAAATCCGGCTGCCCCGTCAGCGGGCACAGCGAGGTGAATTCCGGGCAGGTGAACCGCACCAGATACTGCGTGTCCGGATGCGGATTGGGCACCCGCTCCAGCGTCGCCGCCTCGGGGGAGGCGGGGAGGGGCACGTGGCTCCCGAGAAGGGTGAGGTTGTCGTAGGTCGAGGTCATGGCCGCCCGGTCTGTCGCGAAGCCGGAGGGATCGGGCGGTTTTCGCACCGCGTCAAGCAAGATATGCGGCGAAGGCCCGCCATGGGGCGAGATCCCAATGCCCGCTCGCCGCGCCGGACGTGGACGGCAGAATGAACACCGCCGGAAACCCCGCCAGCGCCGGCGCCGGCCCATAGCCCAGCGCCGCGGTCGGCCGCCCAAACACCACGCTCGCCGCCTTCTTCCCGTTGAACGCCACCGCCCGTGGCGCGGCTGCAAGGATCTTCGCCCGAAATCCCGGCACGTCGAAATCCGCCGCCCGGATCGCCTGGTCCGGCCCCGATGCATACTTGGACACATCGGTCAGCCCGATCCCCAGCCCAAGCAGATCCCTGAACTCCGCCGGTGCGAACCGCCGCGGCGTCAGCCCGATCGCCTGCAGCGTCGGCCAGAACTTGTTGCCCGGCCCCGCGTAATACGTCCCCATCGCTGCCGACTTCGTCCCTGCCGCCGTGCCACAGACCACCGCGCGCAGCCCCGGCGCCAGCACGTCCGGCAGCACGCTCATTCCGGCGGATCGCCCAGCGCCCAGGTCGCCCGCACCCCGGCCGCATGCTCCGCCAGCCGCCCGGCCTCGATCGCCCCGCGCAATCCCGCCATAAGATCCTGGTAATACTGTATATTATGCCAGGTCAGCACCATCGGCCCAAGCATCTCCTCGCAGCGGAACAGATGGTGCAGATAGGCCCGCGTATGCCGCGAACACAGCGGACAGCCGCAGCCCGGATCAAGCGCCCGTCCGTCATCGGCGAACCGCGCATTGCGCAGGTTGAACACCCCCGCCCGCGTATAGGCCCGCGCCGTCCGCCCTGCCCGCGTCGGGATCACGCAGTCGAACATGTCGATCCCGCGCTGCACCGCGCCGATGATGTCGTCCGGCGTGCCGACCCCCATCAAATAGCGCGGCCGGTCCGCCGGCAGATGCGGCACCGTCACATCGAGCGTGTCATACATCATCGCCTGGCCCTCACCCACGGCGAGCCCGCCAACCGCATACCCTTCGAACCCGATCCCCCGCAGCGCCTCCGCCGAGCGCTGCCGCAGATCGGGATACACGCTGCCCTGCACGATGCCGAACAGCCCATACCCCTCGCGCGCCACAAACGCATCGCGCGACCGCCGGGCCCAGCGCATCGACAGGTCCATCGACTTCGCTGCTTCTTCACGCGTCGCCGGAAACGGCGTGCACTCGTCGAGCGCCATCGTAATCGTCGCATCCAGCAAATTCTGGATCTCGATCGACCGCTCCGGCGTTAGCCGATGCGCGCTGCCGTCGATGTGGGAGCGGAACGTCACCCCGTCCTTGTCGATCTTCCGCAGCTTCGACAGCGACATCACCTGAAACCCGCCGCTATCCGTCAGGATCGGCCCGGGCCAGTCGACCATTTTGTGCAACCCGCCCAGCCGTGCCACCCGTTCGGCGCCCGGCCGCAGCATCAGGTGATAGGTATTGCCGAGAATAAGCCGCGCCCCGGTGCTGCGTACCGCATCGGCGGTCATCGCCTTCACCGTTCCCGCGGTGCCCACCGGCATGAACACGGGCGTCGGCACATCGCCATGCGCGGTACGCAGCATGCCGGTGCGAGCGGCGCCATCGGTGGCGCCAGGGGTCCAGGAAAGGGTCACGCCCGGCAGGGGCCACGCGCCGCGCCTGAGGTCAAGGGGCTTTGGCGATAAGACCGAGGGCAGACTTTTCCCCCTGTCGATGCCGGCCTATCGTTCGTCGGCGAAACCTGACTGGGGGCACAGATGGTCATTCACGTGCGGGGTATCGAAGCGGCGTTGACCTCCGCCATCGCGCGATGGAACGCCGGCGACCTTGATGGCTATCTGGCGCTCTACGATGACCGTCTCAGGCTGCATGGCTACAGTCCCGAGCCGCTCGACAAGGCCGGCACGGCCAACCGCTACAGGATGGTGTGGCAGTCCATGGCGGCACAGGGTTCCCCGAATCCCCGGCTCGAGGTGCAGGACATGTTCTCCTCCGGCAACCGGCTGGTCTGCCGCTTCGTCATGTCCGGCAATCAGCAGGGCCCCTATCTCGAGGTTCCCCCAACCGGCCGTCCCTATGCCTTGCCTGGCATGACGATCATGGACTTCGACGGCGACAAGGTCGTCGAGCGGTGGTCACTGACCGATCGGCTCGCCGTCCTCAGCCAGATCGGCGCCTTTCCACCCACGCCTGCCAAGAAGTAGGGACGCGCGGCCGATGGATGACCGTCTCAAGGCCGAGGTACTCGCCACATATGCCGCCTATGCGCGGGCATTTCTGGCGAACGATATTCCGGCGCTCGATGCGCTGATTCAGTACCCTCTGGCCTATATCGGTGACGGGCGCACCGCCCTCGTCGATGCCTTTCCGATCAACCCCGCCGAATTGATCGCCGCCAAACAGTGGCACAGCACCAAGGACCTCAGCTTCGAGGTCGTTTTCTTATCCGACACGAAGGCACACCTGATCTTGCGGCACGCCACAAGGGTCAGGGCTGACGGATCCCCTATCGAAACCGTGTCCGGCTTCTATGCTCTGACCAGAACGGCTGTGGGTTGGAAATTCTTCGCCCTGTCCGACATCACGGTGCCGAGCGCCTGACAGAAGGCGAACAAAGGACCAATTTGAATCGATTGATTATCGCACAGGCCACACGACACGAATGGAAAAGTCTTTTGCTTCTTTTTCTTCAGAAACAGAAGGCCTTCTTCTTCACTCCGGCACCGCAGCATCAATCAACGGCGGCCGCGCGTTCAGCGCATCCTTGTCGAACCCGGCGATCCGCTTGTAGCCCGCCGCCGCCTCCTCCAGTTCCGCCGCCGACAGGACGTCCTCGATGCGCGCAAACCCCTCCGGCGCCCGTGTCTGCACCATCTGCATCACCTTCTCCGGCCCGTTCTGCCGGTTCGCCAGCACGATCCGCGCCGTCGCCGGATTGCGCTCCGCCTCGTAGCGCTCCAGCGCCGCCGGCGTCGCCCCCTGCGCCGCCAACTCGCGCGCCAACACCCGCGCGTCGATGATCGCCTGCGACGCACCATTGGACCCGATCGGATACATCGGATGCGCGGCATCGCCCAGCAGCGTCGTCCGCCCATGCGTCCACCGCCCCAGCGGATCGCGGTCCACCATCGGAAACTCGTAGACATACTTCGCCGCCGTGATGATCCCCGGCACATCCAGCCAGTCGAACCGCCAGTCCGCGAACCGCGGCAGGAAGTCCGCCAGCTTCCCCGGCCGGTTCCAGTCCTCCCGCTGCCACACATGGTCGGGCGCGAATTTCAGCTCGGCGATCCAGTTGATCACCGCCCGCCCCTGGTCGAACGCCGGCCGCGAAATCGGATAGGCGACGAACTTCTGGAACTCATGCCCCGCCATGATCATCGACCGCCCCGACAGGAACGGCGCCCCCTCCGTCACCCCCCGCCACAGGATCGCCCCGTTCCAGATCGGCGCCCCCTCCGCCGGATTGAACTTTTTCCGCAGCGCCGAGTGGATGCCATCGGCGCCGATCAGCACGCTCCCCGCCACCTCCGCGCCGCCCGGCGCGTTGCGGCGCGAAAACTGCGCGATGATCCCCGCACTGCTCTCGCTGAAGTCCACCAGATGGTGGTTGAACCGCACCACATCCGCTCCGGCCCGCCGCTGCAACGTCTCCAGCAGCAGCATCTGCAACTCGCCCCGATGGATCGAGAACTGCGGCCAGCGATACCCTGCCTCACGCCCCCGCGGCTCCCGCCAGATCTGCTTCCCGTGCTGCGAGAAATACGCCAGCTCATGCGTGGGAATGGCGATCGCCGCCAGCTTCTCCTCCAGCCCCAGCTCGCACAGCTCGCGGACCGCATGCGGCAACAGATTGATCCCCACCCCCAGCGGACGCGGCGTATCCACCGTCTCGAACACCTGCACAGGCAGCCCGAGCTGATGCAGGCTGAGCGCAAGGGTCAGGCCACCGATGCCGCCGCCGGCGATGAGAATGGTCATGCTGGAACGTCCTCCTGGTCGCCGGAGACCTAGCGCAATTCCGGGTCCGGCCCAACCGCGCGCAGCCCACGGATCGCCGCCTCCAGCCCCGGCGGATCCTCCAGCCACTCCGCCGCAATCGTCAGCGCCTCCGCGAGCCGCGCGCGATACTCCAGCCGCGGAATCTCGATCGCCCCGAACTGGGTCAGATGCCCGGTAATGAACTGCGTATCCAGCAACACGAACCCACCCAGCCGCAACCGCGCCACCAGATGCACCAGCGCCACCTTCGAGGCATCGCGCGCCCGGCTGAACATGCTCTCGCCGAAAAACGCCCCCCCGATCGCCACCCCATACAGCCCGCCGACCAGGTCGCCCCCCTGCCGGCATTCCACCGAATGGGCATAGCCGGCGCGATGCAACGCGGTGAACAGCCGCTCGATATCGGCGTTGATCCAGGTCTCCCTGCTCTCCGCCCGCGGCTGCGCGCAGGCCGCGATCGTCGCGGGAAAATCCGTATCCACCGTGACCTTGAACGCCCCCGACACCACCGTCCGCAACAACCGCCGCGACAGATGGAACCCGTCGAGCGGCATGATCCCGCGCTGCTCCGGATCGAGCCAGAACAGCCTGTCCGCATCCCGCGTCTCCGCCATCGGAAACACCCCGGCCTGATAGGCGCGGAGCACGAGTTCGGGCGTAATGGCCTGGCTGCGGCGGGACATGGCCCTGAGATAGTGAGCCCGCGCCCCGATGTCATCCAGCCCCGCTGGCGCCCCGATGTGACAACACCGCAATCGCGTCGTTATTGCAACGGTCTCCCCGCCAGCGTGTAATCCCGCCCGCGCGGCATCCCCCGCGCCGGGAGGTTCTCATGCTGCGCGCCATCGACATCGTCACCCGCATCGCCCCCCACGCCAACGACGCCTATGTCCGCGCCTTCGCCGACGGCGACGCCCTGCTCGCACAGCACGACCTCACCACGCCGCTCCGCCTCTCCCATTTCCTCGCCCAGGCCCTGCACGAAACCGGCCGCGGCACCGTCCTGTGGGAAAACCTCGCCTATAGCGCCCCCCGCATCCTCGCCGTCTTCGGCGTCGGCAACCACTCCGCCGCCATCCGCCCCGAGGAGACCGCCGCGCTCGCCTACAACCCGCCCGCCCTCGCCGAGCGCGTCTACGGCCTCGGCAACCCCCACAAATCCGCCGAACTCGGCAACACCAGCCCCGGCGACGGCTACAAATACCGCGGCGGCGGCGTCCTGCAGACCACCGGCCGCGCCAACTACCGCCGCATGGGCCAGAAATGCGGCCTCGACCTCGAAACCCAGCCCGACCTCGTCGTCGCCCCCGCCCACGCCCTCGAACCCGCCCTGCAGGAATGGACCGAGGGCAACCTCAACGCCGCCGCCGACCGCAACGACATCGCCACCATCACCCGCACCATCAACGGCGGCTACAACGGCGCCCAGGAACGCAAGGAGCTCTTCGACGAAATCTGGGCCATCGCCGCGCCCGACGCCCCGGCCTGGCAAACCGCCGACGCCCACGACGACACCGCCTGGCTGCAACAATCCCTCAACACCCTCGGCGCCAACCCGCCCCTCACCGTCGACGGCAAGGCCGGGCCGGCGACGACGTCGGCGGTGAAGTGGTTCCAGGCGCTCGCCGGGCTGACGGTGGATGGCGCGGCGGGCGAGATCACCCGCGCCGCGATCAGGCAGCGCTTAGCCGCCTGACGCCTTCGCGACAAACCGCTCCAGCCAATGGATCGTATAGTCGCCGGCCTGGAACTCCGGGTCGTCGACGATCCGCTGATGCAGCGGCAGCGTCGTCTTCACCCCCACCACCGCGAACTCCGCCAACGCCCGCCGCAGCCGCGAAATCGCCTGCGCCCGCGTCGGCGCATGCACGATCAGCTTGGCGATCATGCTGTCGTAATACGGCGGCACCATATACCCCGCATACAACGCCGAATCGACGCGAACCCCCAGCCCCCCCGGCGCATGAAACGCCGTCACCCGCCCCGGCGTCGGCATGAACGTCTCGGGATCCTCGGCATTGATCCGGCACTCGATGGCATGGCCGGAAAACTCGACATCCGCCTGTCCATACCCGAGCGGCTGCCCCGCCGCGATGCGGATCTGCTCGCGCACCAGGTCGATCCCGCACACCATCTCGGTGACGGGATGCTCGACCTGCAAGCGCGTATTCATTTCGATGAACGAGAACTGCCCGTCCTGGTAGAGAAACTCCAGCGTCCCCGCATTGCGATAGCCCAGCTTCTTCAACGCCGACGTCACCGTCTCGCCGATCGCATCGCGCTGCGCCGCGCTCAACGCCGGCGAGCCCGCCTCCTCCAGCAACTTCTGATGCCGCCGCTGCAGCGAACAGTCGCGCTCGCCGAAATGCACGACATTGCCATGGCTGTCAGCCAGCACCTGCAACTCGATGTGCCGCGGCCGATCGAGATACTTCTCGATATAGACAGCATCGTTGCCGAACGCCGTGCGCGCCTCGGTGCGCGCCACCCGCCACGCTTCCTCCAGCCCCTCCGGGCTCGACGCCACCTTCATGCCGCGCCCGCCACCGCCGGCCGCCGCCTTGATCAGCACGGGATAGCCGATCTGCTCAGCGACCCGCGCCGCCTCGTCCATGTCCGCCACCGCGCCATCCGAACCCGGCACCAGCGGCACGCCCAGCGACGCCATCGCCGTCTTCGCCGCGATCTTGTCGCCCATCATGCGGATATGATCCGCCGACGGCCCGATGAACGTCAGCCCATGCGCCTCGACCATATGGGCGAAACCGGCATTCTCCGACAGAAACCCATAACCCGGATGAATCGCATCCGCCCCGGTGATCGCCGCGGCCGACAAGATCGCGGGAATATTCAGATAGCTGTCCCGCGCCTGCGGCGGCCCGATGCACACGCTCTCATCGGCAAACCGCACATGCATCGCCTCCGCATCCGCCGTCGAATGCACCGCCACCGTCGGAATGCCCAACTCGCGGCAGGCGCGCTGAATCCGCAGCGCGATCTCGCCGCGATTGGCGATCAGGATTTTCTGGAACACGCCCGGGTCCCGCGCCGCTATTCGATCACGATCAAAGGCTGGCCGAATTCCACCGGCGCGCCGGAAGCCACCAGCACCCGCGTCACGGTGCCAGCGCTCGGCGCCTTGATCTGGTTGAACGTCTTCATCGCCTCGATCAGCATCACCGTCTGCCCGGCCATCACACTCTGCCCGACCGACACGAACGGCGCCGCCCCGGGCTCCGGCCCAAGATACGCAATGCCCACCATCGGGCTCGTGATCGCCGCCGGATGCTGCGAATCATCCGCCACCACCGGCGCCGCCGCGACCGGCGCCGCCACCGGCGCGGGTGCCGCGGCCACAGGCGCCGCCACCGTTGCCGCCACCGGCGCCAGGCCGCGCGCCACGCGAATGCGACCCTCCTTGCCCTCGATCTCGATCTCGGTCAGGCCGGTCTCGGTCAGAATGGCCGCCAGCGCGCGCACCATCTCGTCGTTGAAGGGAAGGGATGCCATCAGGCGTTCTCCAACAAATCGGCCATCGCCGATAGGGCGAATGCATAACCGCGAATGCCAAGCCCGGAAATGATCCCGGTCGCGGCCCGCGACACATAGGAATGGTGCCGGAATTCCTCCCGGCGATAGGGATTGGTGATGTGAACCTCCATCACCGGCAACTCGGTTGCCAACAACGCATCCAGCAACGCAATCGAGGTGTTCGTATACCCCGCCGGATTGATCACAATCCCATGCGCGCGGCCACGACACTCCTGAACCCAGGAAATCAACTCGCCCTCGCCATTGGTCTGACGAAAATCAATCCCGAGCCCCAAACCCTCCGCCGTCTCCGCACACAAACTCTCGACATCATCAAGCGTCGCCGTGCCATACAAATGCGGCTGCCGCAGCCCCAACATGTTCATGTTGGGGCCATTCAACACCACAATCAAAGGTTGCGAACGCACCATGCGACCCCGCCTAGCACGCTCCTCCGCGCCGCTTCAATGCGCGCGACGGCACCGGGCGGGGAGGAGGGAAGGCAATGGAAGAGCCTCCGGCGGCCAAGGGCCCCGAGGCCCTTGGATCCCCTGGACTCTCTCGGCTGTGGAACCGCCCTTCAGGCGAAATCCCACGATCTCTGACGCGCGTCTTCGCGCGGCGACGAAAGCGACAGCGGTCGCCTTCGACCGCGAAAGCGCTCCACTCCACCACGCAACGTCACCCAAGTCCGTGCAGTCCTCCGTTCGATGGCCTGCGGCGCTGAGTAAGGAAGGGGTTATCAACTGAAGGGCGATCCTTCAGCCGCGTAAGTGAACGGGTTCTCAGGGCCGGTGGCCCTGAGCCGGCGGAGCCTTGCTTCCCTTCGCCGTCCCCCCATTTGCCCTGCGTCCCGCGCATAGACTTCCCGCCCTTCGGTGTCCTCCCGCTTCCTTGTCGCCCATCCGCCTCGGCCCCATACTCAGGTCATGGACGATCGACTGACTTTGACCGTGAATGGTGAGAGCCGTGCCTTTGCCGCCCCTTTGACGGTGGCGGGGTTGTTGGCGGCCATTGGCCTGGATATGCGCAAGGTCGCGGTTGAGCGCAACGAGGAGATCGTCATGCGGTCGCTGTATGCCGAGACGGTTCTCGCCAGCGGCGATCAGCTTGAGATCGTGCATTTCATCGGAGGCGGCTGAGATGGACACACGCGCAGCGCAGGGCGCCGACGACACCTGGACGGTAGCCGGGCGCACCTTCCATTCCCGTCTCGTCGTTGGCACCGGCAAGTACAAGGACCTCGAGGAGACCGCGGCCGCCATCGAGGCCAGCGGCGCCGAGATGGTGACGGTCGCCGTCCGCCGGGTGAACCTGTCGGACCCCAAGGCCCCGATGCTGCAGGATTTCGTCGATCCGAAGAAATACACCTACTTGCCCAACACCGCCGGCTGCCACACCGCGAAGGACGCGGTGCGCACGCTGCGCCTGGCGCGTGAGGCAGGCGGCTGGAATCTGGTGAAGCTCGAGGTGCTCGGCCCGCCGCCGCATCTCTACCCCGACATGGCCGCCACCATGGAGGCCGCCGAGGCCCTGCTGAAGGACGGCTTCGAGGTCATGGTCTACTGCGCCGACGACCCCGTCGCCGCCAGTCGCCTGGAGGCCATGGGCTGCGTCGCCATCATGCCCCTCGGCGCCCCGATCGGCTCCGGCCTCGGCATCCAGAACCCCGCGATGATTTCCATGCTCATCGAGCAGACCAAGGTCCCCCTCCTCGTCGACGCGGGCGTCGGCACCGCCTCGGACGCCGCCATCGCCATGGAGCTCGGCTGCACCGCCGTCCTCCTCAACTCCGCCATCGCCCACGCCAAAGACCCCATCCGCATGGCCCGCGCCATGAAACACGCCGTCCAAGCCGGCCGCGACGCCTTCCTCGCCGGCCGCATGCCGCGCCGCATGGGCGCGGACCCTTCCAGCCCGCTGGCGGGGTTGATTCGCTGACCTCAGACGCGCGTCTTCGCGCGGCGACGGGAGCGACAGCCCAGACACGAAGCGCAGCGGAGTGGCGACGGGAGCGACAGCGGTTTGCCTTCAAACCGCGATAGCGTCCTGCTCCACCCCCACCCCCACCCCCACCCCCAAAAAAAATCCCCCCCAAAGAGAAAGAATTCCCTCGCCCCCATCCGCCACATGAATTAACTAACTATCCATGCCTTCCCCGACGACACCCCCCATTACCCTGCCAGCGGCCACGGCCGAAGCATGTGCGGCCTTCGCCGCCACCTGCGCGCAGATCGTCGG
>Ga0164296_1000304_pt1 | contig 61351 bp, 51 predicted proteins | sample GEODES057metaG_FD_113533 | JGI IMG/M metagenome (GOLD analysis project Ga0164296, IMG submission 113533) | Dystrophic lake water microbial communities from Trout Bog Lake, Wisconsin, USA - GEODES057 metaG | ecosystem: Environmental > Aquatic > Freshwater > Lake | place: USA: Trout Bog Lake...
AGGCGCTCCCGTTAGTCGAGCAACGCACCAGCGACGCGGAGGAGAAGGTCTTTGTCCAAATGGTTGACTACGGATGGTTCTTCGACCCAGCGATGGGGGCCGAAACGTTTTTTAACCTCGCCAATCTCGTTAATTCAAAAAACGGAAATGAGCTGGACCGTAAGATGAGCGAACATTTTCGCGAGCAGATGACCGCGATAGAAATCGACCTAGTCACAAAAAATCCGGATCGAGGAAGAATTTTGTCAGAAGCGTTTGAGGCACAGCGGACCCAAAAATACGTTTTCTCGATCCCGATCTTTCTCGCTCAGATCGATGGTATATCGAAAGAGTTTTTAGGTGAGGAATATTTCCGTTACGGAAAAAGTAAGGATATTCCAGCAAAGTTGATTCAACAATTAGCGGGGGATGATTTCCTGGAATCTGCATTGCGCGCGCTCATCCCCAAGGGACAAATGCGAGCTGACTCCAAAGAAAGAAAACTCTTGGATCGCCCGGCCATTTTGAATCGGCATGCAGTCTTGCACGGAGAGGATCTCAATTACGATTCTGAGCTAAACAGTCTAAAAACAATCTCATTGCTCAATTTCATGAGCGAGATGTATCACCAAAAAAAGATGGCAGAAGTTAAGATTGAGGACGGAAAAGTTACTTCCTCAAAGTAGGCGTGTCCCTCGTGAGCAGTAGCGAGACGTGACGTTCTCTCTTTTCAGTCAGTTCACGTAAAAAAGGCAGGGCACGGCCAACAGTTATGGCAGCGGATTCCCACCGCCAGCAATTGCCACCTCGTCTTCATCGACAGATTGCGACTACTGTTTTTAGGGGATGGCGGCTACCCCAAAGACGGTAAGTGCAGGCCGTTGAATCGAGAGCGTTTCAGGTCGCGAATTGCGGCATGGAAACAAACGAAACAGTCCAAGGCGGCAGCGGCTTTTCGACGATCGGACCTAGCTCCCCGAAAATATGTTACGGAGCGGACAGCCAACCGCAGAAAACTCAAATGGTTGGCCGTTGCCCAAATGCTGATCCTCATCTCCATTGTCGTCATACTCTTCCTCCCAGTTTTCGAAGTAGGCCCGGCAAAGAGTGGTCTGCAATAAGCCTTACTCAATCGCCGCTTCGACTTGTGCCGACGGAAGTAGGAGCTCGGGAGTTAAAAATGGGATTTCCGCACCAGTACGCGCGCTACGCGCGCGCGCGCGAGCCATAGGAGATCGTTTCTGAACGAGAGCGAATATTGGAGCCGGGTAGCCTCGGCTGCGGCACGTATCGCGCGCGCGCGAGGCATAGGGAACCCTGTCAGAACGAAGGCGAATGTTGCAATCGGGCAACTCTGGTATGCGGCAACAGTACGCGCGCGAAGCTCAAGGTTTCGATTGCCCGCATATTGCCAAATAGAACGCCTATACCGTTCTTATGCGTTCGCGACGGTTCGCATCTGTAGCTCTGAAGTTCTTTCCCCCAGAGGGTGAAACACGGCTTTCAAGACCGCCGCGATAGACCACTCTGCCACCTCTCCGGCACATTTTCCCAAATCCCAAGGCCTTCACTTCCCTGCCTGCGTAGAGTCCCCGGCGGACGTTGGCAAGCGAGCCCGCACCCCGCCCGATCCAATGAAAAGCCGGCACATCAGGTGCCGGCTGCAAAATTCAGGACAACGCCTTGCGGCTCAGTCACGCCGTGAGAGCAGGTAGATCAGGTTCAGCAGCGCGCTCACGAAGGCCGCGACATACGTCAGCGCCGCGGCGTCCAGCGTCTCATTTACCCCGGGCATTTCATCCCGGTCCAGGATGCCAAGCTCCACCAGCTGCACCTTGGCCCGGCGGCTGGCATCGAACTCGACCGGCAGCGTGATGAGCTGGAAGAGCGAGAGCACGGCATAGCAGATGATCGCGACATCGAGGATGACGCCCGTCAGCCCGCGCACCAGAAACCAGCTCGCGAGAATGATGAAGGGCAGCACCTGCGAGACGATCTGCGTGGCCGGCACCAGCGCCATGCGCCAGTTCAGCATCGCATAGCCTTCCTTGTGCTGGATGGCGTGACCCGCCTCATGGGCGGCGACGCCCAGCGCCGCGAGGCTCGTGCCGCGGTAATTCTCCGAGGAGAGCACGAGACGCTTGTGCATCGGGTCGTAATGGTCGGTGAGGTGGCCCTCAATCTCGGTGATTTCCACGTCGGTGATGCCGGCATGCGCCATCACGGCCTGGGCCGCCTCCCGGCCCGTGATTTGGCCGCGGGAGAGTACCTGCGAATTCTTGCTGTACGCGCTGCTCACCCGGATCTGCGCATAGATCGCGAAGATGAAGATCAGCACAAACAGGATCATAAAAAGACCCGGCGACATAAAGGAACTGCGGTCGACGATGGCGAAAAGAAGGGGTGCGTTCATGGCGGGATGGGATCAGACGTTGAAGGATTGGTTCCGTGGCGCGGATTGCCGGCCGATGCCGGGCTACGCGCCCCACACCTTAAGCAAAACGCGCGATTTGCCAGTGGAAATCGCGCGTTTGGAAAGGGGGCGTCAGGTTTCCACCGCCGCCGGGACCCGTGGGTCAGTCGAGTTTCGGCACGTCGAGCCAGCGGCGCTCAGCCCAGGACTGCAGCCCGAGTTCGGCCAGCTGCACGCCCTTAGCGCCCTGCAGCAGGTTCCACGGAAACGGGTCGCCTTTCACCACGTGCTTGAGGAAGAGCTCCCATTGGACCTTGAACGCATTGTCGTAGATGTCGTTGGTCGGCTGGGTCACCCAGCCATCGAAAAACTTGATCGGGCTGTCGATGTCGGGGTTCCACACCGCGCGGGGCGTCATCGAGCCGTGCTGGATGACGCAGTTGCGCAGGCCGGCGACGGCCGACCCGTGCGTGCCGTCCACCTGGAGCGTCAGCAGATCGTCCCGGCGGACGCGCACGGCCCAGGAGGAATTGAAGTGGCAGATGACGCCATTCTTGAGCTCAAAGGTCGCATACGCGGCATCGTCCGCAGTGCACTTGTAGGGTTTGCCCGCCTCATCCCAGCGCTGCGGGATGTGCGTCGCGCCAAGACAGGAGAGCGACTTCACCTCGCCGAACAGGTTCTGGATCACGTACTGCCAGTGGCAGAGCATGTCGACGATGATGCCGCCGTCGTCCTCCTTCCGGTAGTTCCACGACGGGCGCTGCAGCTTTTCCGTCTCGCCGGTGAAAACCCAGTAGCCGAACTCGCCGCGCACGGAGAGGATTTTGCCGAAGAAGCCCGTGTCGATGAGGTACTTTAGTTTCAGCAGGCCGGGCAGCCAGAGCTTGTCCTGCACCACACCGTTTTTCAGGCCGGCAGCAGTGACTTCGCGGGCCAGCGCCAGCGCCTCGGCGGAGGTCGTCGCGGTGGGCTTCTCACAGTAGATGTGTTTCTTGGCCGCAATGGCCTTGCGCACGCCGACCGGACGTTGACCCGTCAGCGTCGCGTCAAAGTAGACTTGGTTCGCAGGATCGGCGAGGGCCGTGTCGAGATTGGTGGTGTAGCGCTTCACGCCGGCGCGGGCGGCGAGCGCGGCGAGCTTCGACTCGCTCCGGCCGACGAGGATCGGGTCCGGCATGATCACCTCGGCGTCGCCCAGTTTGATGCCCCCCTGGTCAATGATCGCCTTGATCGAGCGCAGGAGATGCTGGTTGGTGCCCATGCGTCCCGTGACGCCGTTCATGATGATGCCGACTTTATGCGTAGTCATGTAAGGGTGGAAAGTAGCGGGGAGCGAATCGTGGGTAGCGAGTGGAAATCCGGCGAAAAGCCGTTATTTTTTTATGTGCTGCGGCTGGGCACCAGCCGGCAGCGGCGGGATGGCTCCGAAGCCCGCAGGCGGCAGCGTGCCGTCCAGTTCCTGCCGCCAGTGGGCGACGTCGCCGCCGGGACAATAGAAATACATCATGTGCAGCGGCGTGTCGCCGATGTTGGTCAGCTGATGAAACTGGGTCGGCGGCATGTACACGGCCTGCCCGGCGGTGATTTCCGACCGTTCGGTGCCGACGCAGATCTCGCCCCGGCCCTGCAGCACCATGTAAACTTCCTCCTGTTCCTGGTTGTGCCAGGGTACCTGCCCGCCATTCGGCTCAAGCACCACGTAGCCCATGGTGAATCCCTTGGCGGGAATTGGCTGGCCGGCCTGGCCCGCCAGCCCGCGGCCCATGCGGCGGGCGGGGAACGTGCGACCGGGAATCTTGGCGATATCGGCGATGATCATGAATTTTGGGAGGATTAGGTTTCTTTGCGACCGTCAGGCGGCCGTCAATCCTGCGCGTACCAACAGGGCGGCCGGATCCGGCTCGCGGCCCATGAATGCGCGGTAGAGTTCCATCGGGTCGGCGGAATTGCCGCGGCTGAGGATGGCCGCCACGAACTCGGCCCCGACCTTCGCGTTGAACAGTCCTTCGCGGCGGAAGCGCGTGAACGCGTCCGCGTCGAGCACCTCGGCCCACTTGTAGGAATAATAGCCGGCGGCATAGCCGACGGGGTCGGAGAAAATGTGCGTGAATCGTTTCACCACCGTCGGTGTGGGCGGCTCGGTCGGAACCAGGCAATCCGCCACCAGGGCCCGGGCCACGGGCTCGATGTCGGCCACCCCGGCATACTCCGTCGTCCGGATATGCAGGACGAGGTCCATCTTCGCCAGCGCCACCTGCCGCATTGTCATCGAGGCGGAGCGGAAGTTTTTCGCCGCGGTCATCTTTCGGAAAATCTCCTCCGGGATCGGCGCGCCGGTCTCATGATGCCGGGCGAAGAGATCGAGGCTCGCCCGCTCCCAGCACCAGTTTTCCATGATCTGCGAGGGCAGTTCGACGAAATCCCAGGCGACGTTCACGCCGTTGAGCGACTTGATCTCCACCTCGCCCAAGAGGTGGTGCAGCAGGTGCCCGAACTCGTGGAAGATCGTCTCCACCTCGCGGTGTTTCAGCAGTGCGGGGCGGTCCGCCGCCGGCGGCGTGAGGTTGCCGCAGATCAGCCCGAGATGGGGCGCGCGGGTGCCGTCAGCGCCGGGACCGCCCGTGACCAGGTAGTTCATCCAGGCCCCGCCGCGCTTTGATTCGCGCGGATACCAGTCGGCATAAAACGACCCGACCGGCCGGCCGCGGGCGTCCTGCATGTCGTAGAACTTGACCTCGGGGTGCCAGACCTCGACCCCCGTGCGCTCGGTGATGCGGAGCCCGAACACGCGCGAGGCCAGTTCAAACATCCCGGCGATGACGCGATCCATCGGGAAGTACGGTCGCAGAATCTCCTCATCGAAGGCATAGCGGGTCTGCCGCAGTTTCTCCGCCCAGTAGGCGGTTTCCCACGGAGTCAGGCGCGCCGCCGGCCGGCCGGTCTGCTGAGCCTTGTAGTCTTCCAGCTCACGACATTCCCGCTCGAAAGCCGAGGCGGCCCGCCGCTGCATGTCCTCCACAAAGGCCAGTGCCTTCGTCCCGCTCTTAGCCATGCGGCGCTCGATGACGAGATCGGCAAAATGCGGCTTGCCCAGCAGCTTGGCCTTCTCTGACCGCAGGGCGAGGATGCGCGCGATCAGCGCAGTGTTGTCGTGCGGCGCCTGCGCGCCCACCGCCACGGCCGCGGTCCACATCTGCTGACGGAGCGCGCCGTCGGCCAGATAAGTCATGAACGGCTCCTGCGAGGGCATGGGCAGCGTGAACCTCCAGCCGGTGAGCCCCTTCCCTTCCGCGCTGCGACGGGCGGCGGCCAGAGCGTGTGACGGCAAGCCGGCCAGACGCGCTTCGTCCTCCACGACCAGCTGCCAGGCGTTCGTGGCGTCGAGCACGTTCTCGGAATATTTCTGCGTGAGCTGGGCGAGTTCGCTCTGGATCGCCTCGACGCGGGACCGCTGCTCCGCCGGCAGATCGGCGCCCGCCTGCCGGAACTCCGCCACGGTCTCATCGCAAAACCGCCGGTGGATGCCGGTCAACGCCCGGCCCGCCGGGGATTCCGCCACGAGGCGGAGCCGCTTCCAAAGCTCGGCGTTGAGCGGGATCTTGGCGTAAAAGGCCGAGACCTCCGGCAGCATGGCGTTGTGCGCGGCACGCAGGGCGGGCGAATCGGCGACGGACTGGAGATGCGTGACCTTGCCCCACGCCACGGTGAGTTCCTCCGTCGCCCGCTCCAGGGCAAGAAAGGTGTTCTCGTAGGTCAGCCTGGCCGGTTCCTGCGCCGTGATCGCGGCAATCGCCGCTTCCGCGCGGCCCAGCGCCACCTTGATGTCGGGCCCGACATGCTCGGGGGAAAGTTGCGACCAGCGGATATGAAAGGAGGCGTCGAGAAAAGGATGTGAGTCCATGGGAGTCGCACACGAGAACGCGAACCGCCCTGCGGGGCAAGCATCACCACGCGTAGGCCACCCCCGCGGAAATCTGCCGGCCGGCCGCGGGCACGGCGGGCACTTCCTGGAAGGCCGAGTTCCACAGGTTGTCCGCCTGCACCGTAAATTCCGTTCCCCGCCAAGCCGCAGGTCGGTAGCTCAGCCCAAGCGAGCTGATCAGCGCTTGGTTGCCGCCGGCCGTCCGCAGAAGATTGGGCTCCTGGATTCGCGCCTCGTTGTCGAACCGCAGCTGGAATTCGCGGCCCAGCCGCAACACCATCGCCGCCGTCAGCCGCTGGCGGGCGTAATTGAGCGCGTAGAAACTGGCATCCACCATGGCACCATTATAGTTCGGCGCCTTGGTCAGCACCGTATAGCCGAGTACCAAGTCACATGCGGTCCATGAGCGCCGCACCACCAGCTCGGCCCCGGTGGTCGCGATGTCGACGGCATTGGCCCGTCGGCCGAAGACCCCGTTCACATACGTCCAGTCGACCAGATTATCATCGCGCCGGTAAAACACCGCGGCCTTCCCCGACCAGCCGTCGATCAGACCGCTGGCCCCCGCCTCAAGGTTGTGGCTCGTCTCCCGGCCGAGGTTCGGATTGCCCAGGAACAGTCCCGCCGTGGGGCTGGAATTGAGCGCGGTATAGCTTGGCAGCTCGGTGGTGGTTGCGTAGCTGAGATAAACCCGCTGCACGGGATCCGCGGCCTGTTCGCGCGCGAGTTCGACGATGGGCGAAGCCGCGCCGCCGTCGTGGTTCGAGCCGTCGTAGGTTCCGCCTGCCTTCACCACCAGGTGGGAGCCGTCGGCCAGTAACCAGCTTTTCTCCGGAACCAGGGCCAGCTTGGACATCGTGCGCGAGTCGTACCGGCCCGAAGTCAGCGAGGTGGATTCCACATCATCGGCGAGCACCTCGGCATGGAAATTCAGCGTCACCACCCCTGAGTCAACCCGGCCTCCGACTGCCGCACCGCTGATCCAGGCGGTGGTCTGGAAGGGGTGCACTGCCCCCACCGGCGCAAACCGGTTGAAGGCATAGTCGTCCTTGTTGCGGCGGGAATAGGCTCCCGCCTCCAGGAAGTTGCCCTCGCCCAGGTCGATCCGGTGGTTGAAATCCAGCAAAACATTCTGGAGCTTGTCGGTCTCGTCCGAATTGAACGGCGTGTAGAGGTTGGGCCAGCCGAGGAACTTGGTCTGGTAGCCGGCGAAAAAGTCCGTCTGCGCCGCGGCACTCGCCAGTTGTACCCGGGCGTTAACGCGACCGAAATGGCTGTCACCATAGGGGACCGCTCCGTCCGAGTCCGCACGGGCCCAGGCCACGTCCGCCGCCAGCCGCTGACCCAGGATCACCGTGTCACTGGCATATCCCTGGTAGAATTCCTGCCGGTCCAGTCCGTTCTCGCCCGCCGCCAAGTCCAGCAACCCGGACGTCCGCACGGGACGCCAGGAGTAGGCCACCGCGCCCACGGTGGAGTCCATCGTGACCAAGGCATGCTCCGAGCCGGTCAGGATTTCCGGCGCTCCCAGCATGGCGGGCGCCACGGCGATGTCGGCGTAGTAATGGCCCGTCTGTGGGTCCACCAGCGACACCGCGCCAAGCTGGAACCCGGTGTTTTCAAAGATGCCGCCGCGAATCGTGACGTCTGCCTGCGCCTCGGGCTGGTTGCGGGTCTGGAGGTCCACCTGCGGCTCAAACCGCAGCGCTGACACCGGCATTGCGAAGGACCCCGCAGGCGACTGGTTCGCCACGCGCGGCGAATAGACCGTGAGTTCCGGCAAATCCACCGGGGCCAACTGGCCGAGAAGAGGTGTGGCAGCGCAAAGGCCGACGAAGAGAATCCGTACGTTCATCGCCGTTAGCGCTAGCAGGCCAGCTTCGGAAAACAAGCCCGGCGTTAGCCATAAGTGACAATTGCCTTAACAAGGCCGGATTAACGCCGTCGCCGGCCGCAAAAACAAAAAACCCCGATCGCGTTGACCGGGGTTGAATTTCTATCCTGGCGAAGACCTCAGGTGTCGCCGTCGTTGCCGATGGCCTCGACCGGACAGCCCTCAAGGGCCTCCATGCACAGGGAAACCTCTTCCTCCGTGGTCGGCTGCTTGTGGACAAAGGAATAACCGCCCTCGTCGTGGCGGGTGAAGAATGCCGGGGCGGTTTCACGGCAAAGGTCACAGTCGATGCATTGCTGATCGACGTAAAATTTGCCTCCGGTGTTTTGCGCCCACTTGTCTGCTTTATTAGCCATGGCTCGCGCGAACAAAGAGTAAATGAAACCGCTGTCAAGCGGTCAGGGCGTCAGGGTATGCCGGTGCCCCGGACGAGGCCCTTCACTCACTCGGCCGCGCGGTCCGGAAACGCCGCCAGGTGCTCCCGCCCGACCCGGGATTCCGCCGGATTTATCGGGTGGCGGCTTGTGTTTGCGGCCCACCCTTCCATGCTGCTGTTCGATGCTCTCGGATCGCTCCTACATGCGCGACAACTATCCGCGCGAAAAGCCCTCGGTGCTCACATGGCTGATCTCGGCCATCGTGGCCGGGTTCATCCTCCAACTCGTGGTCGAGCGCTGGTTTAACCTGTCCGGCATGGTCGAATACTATTTCGGCTTGTCGGCCAGCGGCCTGCGGGCGGGGCACGTCTGGACGCTGCTGACCTACAGTTTCCTGCACGATGCCGGCAATCTGCTCCATATCGTTGGCAACCTGCTGGGCGTCTATTTCATCGGGCGAATCCTGCAGCCGATGCTCGGTGCGGCTCGTTTTCTCGGTCTCTACGCGGCCGCGGTGATCATCGGCGGACTCGTCTGGACTGCGGTCAACTGGCATGTCGGCGGGATCATGATCGGGGCGTCCGCCGGCGTTGCCGGTCTGTTCGTGGTGTTCGCCTGCTTCTACCCCGACCAACCGGTGACCTTCCTGCTCTTCTTTGTGCTGCCGGTCACCCTGAAGCCCAAGTATGTCGCGATCGCCGCGGCGTTGATCGACCTGGCCGGATGCTTCTTCTACGAGATCATGGGCGCCGTTTCCCCGTTCGGCTTTGCCCATTCCGCCCACTTGGGCGGCATGGCGGCCGGCTGGATCTATTACCGCTACGTTCACGAGGCAAACTGGCGGCTCCCGACCCGCCGCCCGGACATTGAGTTGCCCCGCTGGATGAACAAGGGCGCCAAGCCGGCCGCGCCGGCCGCCTACCAGGTCAACCTCGGTAGCCGCGAGGATTTGCGCGCCGAGGTGGACCGGATCCTCGACAAGATAAACAGCCAGGGATTCGGCGCCCTCACCGCGGATGAGAAACGGCTCCTCGACGAGGCCAAGGACTTGCTCAGCCGGCGCTGAGTCCGTCCTCGCCCTGCCTGGAATCGCCCGATAGCCGTGAAACATTTCCCTGCTTTGCCGATCTTAAACCACCCATGATTCGTCCCACCCTTTTCCGGCGGCTCGCCTTGGGCACCGCCCTGTTCTCCCTCTCCGTCACCGCGGCCCTCGCCGTCACCGACCAGAAGTTCACCAGCTCGACCGCCCTCACAATCGAGGCCCGGACCCTCGTCCAGCTGCTCGAGCAGGCCCACTACAACCGCGACGCGGTGCACAGCGGGGACTATGCCGAGGTCATTCCGAACTTCATGGCCGACCTCGACGGCCAGCGGCTGTTTTTTCTCGCGAGCGACAAGGCCACTTTCGGCACCCGTTACGGCAAGAACGTCTATTGGAACATCAGCGGCCTCGGCAATATCGACGCCGCTTATGATATCTTCTCCGTCTACGAGGCGCGCACCGAAACCCGCATCAACTGGATCTTCGCCGAGCTGGGCAAGCCGATCGACCTGACGGCCAACGACAGCTACCGCTTCGACCGCACCAAGGCCGAGTGGCCCGCCACCACCGCCGCCGCCGATGAACTCTGGCACCAGCGGCTGAAGTTCGAGCTCATCGCCGAGCTGATGAACAAAAAGTCGATGGACGAGGCCAAGCAGACCGTGCGCAAGCGGTATGAACGCATGCTGAAGAACCTGGGCGAAATCGAGTCGAACGAGGTCGCCGAGCTCTTCCTGTCCAACGTCGCCCGGCTCTACGACCCGCACTCCACGTATTTCTCCGCGGAAACCTTCGAGGATTTCGGCATCCAGATGAAGCTGGAACTCGTCGGCATCGGAGCCGTCCTGAGCGTCGAGGATGATTACTGCACGGTGAAGGAAATCGTCCCCGGCGGGCCCGCCGACCTGAGCAAGCAGCTGAAGCCGGGCGACAAGATCCTCTCCGTCGCCCAGACCGGCACCGAGCCCGTCGAGGTGATCGGCATGAAGCTCCGCCGGATCGTCGAGCGCATCCGCGGCAACAAGGGCACCCGGGTCACCCTGACGGTGCAGCCCGCTGACGCCACCGATCCGTCCGCCCGGAAGTTCGTCACGCTCACCCGCGATGTGGTGAAGCTCAACGATGCCCGCGCCCATGCCGCGGTCTTTCAGGTTCCCGGCGCCGACGGCCAGACCGTCCCGCTTGGCGTGATCAGCCTGCCTTCCTTCTATGGCCCCGCGGACAGCGAGGGTGCGGACAAGCCCAGCGCCACCAAGGATGTCGCCCAGCTCCTTGGCCAGCTCAAGGCGGCGGGTGTCCGCGGCGTGGTGCTCGATCTCCGGCACAACGGCGGCGGCTACCTCACCGAAGCGATCGATCTGGCGGGCCTTTTCATCAGCCAGGGACCCGTGGTCCAGGTCAGGAACTCCCTGGGTGAGATCCAGGTCGACAGCGACACCAATCCCACGGTGACCTACGACGGCCCGCTCGCCGTGCTGGTGGACCGGTTCAGCGCTTCCGCCTCCGAGATCGTCACCGGTGCGCTGCAAAACTACGGCCGGGCCATCGTTATCGGCGACAGTTCCACCCACGGCAAGGGCTCGGTGCAAAGCGTCTGGGAAATGAAGAACCTTGTACCCCAGCTTGCCCGCTCGCCGGTGAAGACCGGCGCGGTGAAGCTTACGATCCAGAAGTACTACCTGCCCAACGGCTCCTCCACCCAGCTCAAGGGCGTGGTGCCCGACATCATCCTGCCTTCCATCGACAAGTTCCTCCCGATTGGCGAGGGCGCCCTGCCGCACGTGCTGGCCTGGGATGAGATTCCTTCCAGCACGTTTGCCGGCCACCCGCTCGACAGCAAGGTGCTGCAACCCCTTCGCATGGCGAGTGCCGCCCGCCAGGCCAAGCTCGATGAATTTCTGTATCTCCGCAAAAACATCGACTGGTTCAAGATGCACCAGGACCAGAAACTCGTCTCCCTCAACCTTCAGGCCCGGCTCCAGCAAAAGGTCACCGACGAGGCCTTCCGGAAGTCCATGGAGGCCGAAAAGGTGCAGCTGGCGAAGAACGATTTCCCCTATCGCGCCATCTGGCTCGGCACCCCGCCGGCACCCAAGCTCAAGGCCCCGAAAAAAGCCGACGCCGCCGCCCCGGCCGATGGCGAGGACGACGAAACCGAGCTGAGCACGGACACCAATGACGCCTACGCCAAGGTGGACGTGTTCCTGCGCGAAAGCCTGCGCGTGATCAACGACGCCATCGCCCTCGCGAAGGACAAGCAGTTTGCCGCCGATACCCACGCCCCGCTGACCGCATTGCTGGAGCACAAGGGCTGAGGAGAAGCAGCGCAGGCCGGATGCCTGCGCTACGCTTCCACCCATGCCAGCATGAACCGGTCGCGGCCGGCCAGATCGGGCAGTGATTCCGTCCGCCTGAATCCGGCTTCCGCCGCGTGCCGCGTCAGCTCCGCGTGTTGCGCGATGCCCGTCTCCAGCGCCAGCAATCCGCCCGTCGCCAGAAACCGCGGCGCGGCGGTCAGGATCCGGCGCAAGTCCGCCAGACCCCCATCCGGCGCAGTCAACGCAGCCAGCGGCTCGTGGCCCTGAACCTCCGGAGCCGTCTGCGCCGTCTCCTCTGCCGACAAATACGGGGGATTCGCCACGATCAGGTCAAACCGGGCCGCCGCCGGCAGCTCGGCAAACCAGTCGGAGCGCACCAGCGTGACCCGCGCGGCCCAACCGGACGCCGCGGCGTTTTCCTGGGCCAGCGCGAGCGCCTCCCCGCTCCGGTCCACCGCCGTGACCAGCGCCTGCGGATAATGCCTCGCCAGGCCGAGCGCGATCGCCCCGCTCCCCGTGCCCAGGTCGAGGATGGTCGCCGGCGGCTGGGCCTGACGCTCCGTCACCAGCTCCAGCAACCGCTCGGTTTCCGGCCGCGGGACGAGGGCCCGGCGGTCCACCTTGAGCTTCAGGCCGAAAAACTCGGCCTCACCCAGGATGTATTGCAGCGGTTCGCGCTGACCACGGCGGCGGACCAGCCCCCGGATGGACTCAAGTTCCGCCGCGGTCAGCGGACGCTCGAAGAGCATGTAGAGTTGCATGCGCTTGAGCGCGAGGGCATGGCCCACCAGCAGCTCCGCGTTGAGCCGCGGCGACTCGATGCCCTTCGCGGCGAAGAAATCCGTGGTCTTCTTGATGACCTCGAGGACTGTGAGCATGTCAGTCGTCTTCGCCGCCCGGGCGCGGCGGCGTGTAAACCTGACCCGTCAGGGCCGCCAGTTTCTGCTCATAATCAGCCTTCTGCAGGGCGGTGATCACCGGCCCGATGCCTCCCTCCATCACCTGCGGCAGGCTGTACAACGTGAGTCCGATGCGGTGGTCGGTCAGGCGGTTCTGGGGAAAATTATAGGTGCGGATGCGCTCGCTGCGGTCGCCCGAGCCAATCTGGCTGCGGCGCTCCGCGGCGTATTTCGCATGTTCCTCGTCCTCGCGCCGCTGGAGCAGCCGCGAGCGCAGCACCGTCATGGCCTTGGTCTTGTTCTTCAGCTGGGAGCGCTCATCCGCGCAGGTCACCAGCAGGCCCGTCGGCCGGTGCAGGATCTGCACCGCGGAGTCCGTGGTATTGACCCCCTGCCCGCCCGGGCCGCTGGCGCGCGTCACCGTGATCTCCAAGTCCTGCGGATCGATCTGGACGTCGACCTCCTCCGCCTCGGGCAGCACCGCCACGGTGACCGTCGAGGTGTGAATGCGCCCGTTGGCCTCGGTCACCGGCACGCGCTGCACCCGGTGCACCCCGCTCTCGAATTTCAGCTGCCGGTAGACTTCCGAACCCGTGACGAGAAAGATGACCTCCTTGAAACCGCCGCGCTCGCTCTCGCTGCTGCTCATCGGCTGGACCTTCCAACCGCGTGCATCCGCATACTTGGAATACATCCGGAACAGCTCCGCGGCAAAGAGACTCGCCTCGTCGCCGCCCGTGCCGGCCCGGATCTCCATGACCGTGTTGCGGGAATCCGTGGGCTCGGGCGGGATCATCGCCAGCAGGACCGACTGGCGCAATTGCTCCCGGCGGCGCTGCAGCTCGGGCAGCTCGGCCGCCGCCAGCTCCCTGAGCTCGGGATCACCCGCCGGATCCTTCAGCAGCGCGGCCGCCTCGCCGACTTCGCGGTCAAGCCGGGCGTGCTCGCGGTGCTCCGTGATGAGTTGCTGGAGCTTCTGCTGCTCCCGCGAAACTTCCGCGGCGCGGCGCGGGTTGGCGTAGAACGCAGGCTCCGCCATCTGCGCGTCGAGTTCATCGCGGCGCCGCTCAAACGGGAAAATGTCGGGAAGTTGCTCCATGAAGCGGAAACGGGTCGGCGGACGGTCAGGGGTGATTTGCGAATTGCGTGGGCCGCGTTGAGCGGCTTCGCTGCAGCGAACCCTTCGCCCGGCGGATCTGCCTAGCGGGGTTGTTCAGCCATGGCCACGACGCTCTTCACTCAAAACATCATCGCGTGCATCTGGGATTTCGACAAGACTCTTATCCCGGGCTACATGCAGGCGCCCTTGTTCCGCCGCTACGGGATCGATGAGGCCGGCTTCTGGAACGAGACCAACAAGCTCGCCGAGCATTACAAGAAGCGCGGCTACCACCTTTCGCCGGAGATCAGCTACCTCAACCATCTGCTGACCTACACGCTCGCCGGGCCGCTCAAGGGGCTGAACAATAAAATCCTTCATGACTGCGGGAGGGAGATCCAGTTCTACCGGGGCCTGCCGGACTTCTTCGGCCGCGCCCAGGCGTTCGTCCGCGAGAAAGCCGAATACCAGAAGCACGAGATCTCGCTCGAGCACTACATTGTCAGCACCGGCATCGCGTCGATGGTCCGCGGCAGCGCCATCGCCAAGCACGTCGACGGCGTCTGGGCCTGCGAGTTCATCGAGAATCCCCTGCAGCCGGGCTTCCTGAAGCAGAAGGAACTGGCGCTGAGCGCCGACGCCGAGATCGCACAGATCGGACTGGTGATCGACAACACGACCAAGACCCGCGCCATTTTCGAGATCAACAAGGGCACGAACAAGAACCCGGCCATCGATGTAAACGCGAAAATGGCCGCCGAGGACCGCCGGATCCCGTTCCAGAACATGATTTACATCGCCGATGGCCCGAGCGATGTGCCGAGCTTTTCCGTGGTCAAGGGCGGCGGCGGCCGGGCCTTCGCCGTCTACAATCCGGATGATGCCGCCGAGTTTGCCCAGAACGACCGGCTGCGCCAGTCCGGCCGAATCGACCATTATGGTCCGGCCGACTACACGGACGGGAGCAGCACGACCCAGTGGCTGCGGATGCATATCCACCAGATGTGCGACCGCATCGTGGCCGATCGCGAGGCGGCGGTCACCCAGAAGGCCGCCAAGCCCCCCCGCCACCTGACCGAGACCCCCGAGGAAGCCGCGGCCAGAGGCGCTGCCAAGGCGCCGAAGCAGGCCTCGTTCCTGGAGTGAGAACCGGCCCGGACGAGGAGGCGTCTCGGTTTCGCCTGGAGCCAAGGCGGCACGGGCCCCGCCACGTGGATTGGCCTACGGACTCGTCGCTACCCGGGCCAGTTTCAACTGCTGCGCAAGGTTGTTCACCCGCTCGGCATAATCCCGGGTCGAGGCCGCGGCCGGCCCACGCACCGCGGCCCGCAGGCCGCCGTTCCAGGCGAGCGCCATGTTATACGGCGTGACCTCGACGCCGTTGCGCACCAGCTCCCTTTTCAGCCATTCGTAGTGGCGGATCGCCACCTCGTCCGAGGCCCGGCGATCCGTGGCCCGCGCAAAGGCCGCCGTCGTGTGCATGCGCCACGTCGTCTCGCGAAACTGATAGGCGCCCAGCTCGCCATAACGGCCCGGGCGATCGGTGTCGGTGGGATTCTCGACCCAGTGGATTGCTTGGAGGGTTTCCCAGCGCTCCGTGGCGCGGAGCGTGGCGGGAGTGAAGGTGGCCAGCGCCAGCGCCGCCCCCGCAAGGAGCAGCCTGCGCCACATCGGTTGAAACTGTCTGGTCGTGATTTTCACGGCGCTCGTGACCCGGGACCTTGCGGTCAGGTCCACCGGCCGGGAAATTATTCGCGTGATTTCGACGGAACCCGTCCAGCCATGCAAAACGCACTACTGGTCAAAATTCTCTATCAGCCTGGCCACCAAGGCCGTCCATCCCGTCTGGTGGTTGGCCCCCAGACCCTGCCCGGTGTCCCCGTGGAAATACTCGTGGAACCAGAGCAGCTCCCGCCAGTGCGGATCGTTCACGAACCTCGATTCCATCCCCAGGGCCGGCCGGCGCCCGCCTCCGTTGGGCAGGAAGAGCGTGACCAGGCGCCGGGAGAGTTCCTGCGAGATCTCGGCGAGGTTGAGGAGATGTCCGCTGCCCGAAGGAAATTCCATTTTCAGGCTGTCACCGTAGAACAGATGGTAGCGCTCCAGCGCCTCGATGAGCAGGTAGTTCACCGGGAACCACACCGGCCCGCGCCAGTTGGAATTGCCGCCAAACAGCCCGCTGTCCGACTCGCCTGGCGCATAGGCCACGCGCCAGGTTCCCGCGGGCGCGCTCAGGACAAACGGGTGGTCGCGGTAGGCCTGCGACAGCGACCGCACGCCATGCGGGGAAAGAAACTCCGCCTCGTCGAGCACGTAGCGCAGCACGCGCTCCAGCCGTTCCCGCGAGGGGATGGCCAGCAGGTAGCGCCCGCAGCCGCCCTGCTGCTCCAGGTAGGAAATCTGCCTGGCCAGATCAGGGCGGTTTTTCAGGAACCACCGGGTGCGCTTCGCGAAGCCCGGGAGCCGCTGCATGCGTTCCTCGTCGATGAGCTCGACGGCGAACAGCGGGATCACGCCCACGATGGACCGCAGGCGCAGCGGCGCGGTCCGCCCATCGAGCAGCAGCTGGTCGTAATAAAAGCCGTCCTCCTCGTTCCACAGGCCCGTGCCGCCGAGCGTGTTCATCGCCTCCGCGATGGCGACGAAGTGCTCGAAAAACTTCGACGCGATGTCCTCGTAGGCCGGATCGCCCTCCGCCAGTTCCAGCGCCATCGAAAGCATCGTGCCGCAGTAGAACGCCATCCAAGCCGTCCCATCCGCCTGCTCCAGCGTGCCGCCGGTCGGCAGCGGCTTCGAGCGGTCGAACACCCCGATGTTGTCCAGCCCGAGGAATCCGCCGCTGAACAGGTGGTTTCCCCCGGGATCCTTGCGATTCACCCACCAGGTGAAATTCAGGAGCAGCTTTTGAAACACCCGGGCGAGAAACACCCGGTCGCGCGCCCCAGGCCGGCCCGACATCTTGTACACGCGCCAGCAGGCCCAGGCGTGCACCGGCGGGTTCACGTCCGAAAAATTCCACTCGTAGGCCGGCAGCTGGCCGTTGGGATGCATGTACCACTCCCGCAGGAAAAGATTCAGCTGCTCCTTCGCGAAGGCCGGGTCGAGCCGCACGAACGGAATCATGTGGAAGGCGGAATCCCAGGCGGCGAACCACGGGTATTCCCATGTGTCCGGCATCGAGAGGACGTCGCGCGCATACAGGTGCGGCCAGTCCTGGTTGCGCCCCTGCCGCCGGCTGGCAGGCGGTGCCGGCTGCGCCGGGTCCCCCTCCAGCCACTCCTTCACGATGTAGTGATAAAACTGCTTGGACCACAGCAACCCGGCGTAGGCCTGCCGCGCGACCTGGTTCACCGCGCCCCGGTCGGTCCTGGCCGATGGGACCACGGCAAATGGCGCCTTGGTCTCCGTCCGGCTTTTCCCGGCCAGGAGATCGTCATAAAATTCATCCGCCTCGCGCCGCCGGGCGGCGACCGTGTCGGCAAAGCCTTTCCCGAACGCCTTCGCCGGCTTCTCGGCCTCGGCATAAAGCCGCAGGCGCAGCACCCGCTCCTCTCCCGGCGCCAGGATGAGCACATGGTGCGCCGCGCATTTTGTGCCGGTCCGTGCCGGGTTCACCGCCCCGGTCCGTCCTCCCACCACATGTTCGTGAAACGCGTCCTTCACGAAGGGCGATGCATTCGGCGCGTCGAACAGCCTCGTCGCATTGGTGTCGTTTTCCGTGAAGAGCAGCGGGGCGGCTCCCTCCGGGCCGGGCTCACACTCGAGGAAATACCTTCCCAGGGTCTCATGGTCGCACTGCACCCGGCTGTCCCCGACGGCGCGCAGCGACGGCCTGGCCCCGGCGTCTTCCAGCCGGCCGCCCCAGGACCAGGTATTCCGGAACCACAGCGTCGGCAGCACCTGCAGCTGCGCCGGTTCCGGGCCGCGGTTCGCCACCGTGATCTGGATCAGCAGGTCGTTCGGCCCGGCCTTGGCGTAGTCGGCAAATACGTCGAAGTACCGGCCGTCGTCGAACACCCCGGTGTCCAGCAGCTCAAACTCCGGCTCGCTCCGGCCGCGCCGTGCGTTTTCCGTTCGCAACCGCCCGTAGGGGAATTCCGCCTGCGGGTACTTGTAGAGGCCGCGCTGCCACGCATGCGTCGGCGTGCCATCGAGGTAGAAGTAGCATTCCTTCACATCCTCGCCGTGGTTGCCTTCGGGGCCGCTGAGCCCGAACAGCCGCTCCTTCAGGATCGGGTCGCGCCCGTTCCACAGCGCGAGGGCGAAGCACAGCCGGCCCTCGCGATCCGAAAAACCGAGCAGCCCATCCTCTCCCCAGCGGTACGCGCGGCTGGGCGCGTGCTCGTGCGTGAAATAGCCCCAGCACTCCCCGTCCGGCGAGTAATCCTCCCGCACCGTGCCCCATTGCCGCTCCGCCAGGTAGGGGCCCCAGCGTTTCCAGTTTTTCGCGCGGGTCGCATCCTCGGCGAGACGGCGCTGTTCGGCATTCAGTTTGGGAGTGCGGTCCGTGACCATGGGGTGAGTCACGGACCAGCGAAGTGACCGGCCGTTCCGGGCGCGAGCTTTTGCGCAGACCAGAAATCCGATCCTCGAACCTCAATCCATGTTACAGGAGGAACCGAAGGGCCCGGAGATGAGAGAATCCGCTCTCTCCGTTTTCTCGGTTTCCTCCTGTAAAAATGGAATTGGTTGAATCGCCTGGGTCTGCCTCAAAGCAGCCGCTTCACCGCGTCGAGCCCCGCCTCGCTGACTACCACGAAGTGATAGGTCGCATCGGACCACGCGGCGCTGGCCAGCTGGGCCTGCTGGACAAATTCCGTGCCCGGGCTCGCCATCGCGGGGAAATCCGCCCGGCTCGCAATGTAGCAGTGGAACCACTGGCCGTCGCGGTTGAAGCACACTTCCAGCACGTCGTGCCCGGCAAAACTCAGCGTGCGGCAACCGGTCGCCCGGAGCGCGGCAAAATCCACCGGCAGCCTGGCCCCCAAGTGCGTCGTCGGTTGGCTCAGCATCACCTGCAGCGCCCCCATCGCCTCGCCATGGCCCCCGTGCTTGCCGTGGGCCGTGTCATCGAGCGCGAACGCCGTGAAGCGCGCCGTCTGCGCCCCAGCGCGATTCGGCCACAACGCCATCGTGGCGGTCAGCAGGACGGCGATGCCCGCCGCCAACGCGAACCAGGCCGCCGGGAAGCCGCGCCGGGACACCGGTGCACGGCTGGCCCGCGCCCCGGCCAGGATCGCCTCCCGCAATCCCGCCGGCGGCGCAATTTCCTGCAGCCGGGCCGCGATCGCCGCATCATGCGCCTGGGCGCGTGTGAACCAACGGCTCAGCGCCGGGTCGGCCTTGGCCTGCCTCAGCGCCTCGCCAAACAGGGCGTTGTCCGCATCCCGACCGTTGGCGCGGTAGGCACCCAGCAGGAATTTTGCCTCGTGGTTGGTCATGCTTGCTTCCTCCCCTGCGCGCCGTCAAAGGGCACGACTTTGGATTTTCCCGCCCTCTCTTCCTGCTGCAGGGCGGCCCGCAGCTGCGCTTTGCCGCGCGAGAGCCGCGACATGACGGTGCCGATCGGCACCTCGAGCGTTTCGGCGATCTCCGTGTAGGACAGGTCCTCCAGGTAAAACAACGTCAGCGGCGCCCGGAACACCTCGTCCACCGCCTGCAGGGCCGCGACCACCGACGCTGCATCCATCCGCGCGGCCCGGTCCACATCCTCCGCGGCCACCTCGGACTCACCCGGCGGCAGGTCCTCGATCGAGGTCACCCGGATATCCCGGCGCCGGCCGTGGAGAAACTCCCGGTAAAGCGTTGTGAACAGCCATGATTTGGCCTTGGACGCCTCGCGGAGGCCGTGTCCCTTGGTCGCCCAGATAAAGAAGGTCTGCTGGACGAGATCTCCGGCATCCGACGGGCTTTTGGCCAGGCTGAGCGCAAACCGGTACAGCGCCGCGTAGTGCGCATCGACCAATTGCGTGAAGACTTCGGAGCTCATGCTGGTTTTCAGAGTTGCGTCGGGCCTTGTTTATTCCCGGAAACATTCTGCTCCGCAACATGCTTCGCCTCCTCCTTCCGCCCAACCTGGCCGCCGCCGCTCCCCGCGACGCGATCGCCGTGAAGGTGGAACTCGGCACCCGGCACCCGCCGGCGCCCGAGCTGCTGCCCGCCCTCGCCCTGCTCCAACGCTGGTGCGGCCCGGCCGCGCAGCCTCCCTTTTTCCTCCAACTGACCCGCGCCCAGCTGCGAGAGCTGATCGCCGCCTTGTCCCGGCAGCCCGTGTTTTTCCCCTCCAACTCCCCGGCCTCAGCCCTCCTCTGGGTCGGCCCCATGCTGATGGGGGTGTCCGAACATCTGCGCGAAGCTGCCGCCCCGGTTCCAGCCGCCTCGCAACCTGCGACGCGAAGCACGCCACCCTCCCCTGCCCGCCGGACGCCTTCCTCATCCGCCGCCACGCCGCTGCTCGTGGATGGCACCGAGCATTTCCTCGCCATCACCCTGCCCTCGCGCGAGCACCCCGCCTACGCGGGCGCCCTGGAGCTGCTCAAGGGCAGCGGGTTTGTCCTCGAACCCTCCAACCGCAAGTGGTGGCTCCGCGACCGGCACAAGACCCTTAATTTCCTCGCCGCGCATGGTACCCGGCTGCGCGAAGGGCTCGACGCCCAGTTCACCGACGCCTTCGAACGGCACACCGCCCATCTCCGTCCGGCGGAAATCGCCTGCACCGCGACCGAAGAGGGCGAGGGCTTTGCAGTCACACTCGGCCTCCGCGCCGGGACCGCCGACGACGCCACGCTCCGCACCGCCGTCGCGGGCAATCGGAACTACATCGAGGCCGGCGGACAGGTCTTCCTGCTCGATGCCGCCCAGCTGACCCGCCTCGCCGAGGCCCAGCGCGCCCTCGCCGGCGAGCCCAACGCGAGCCTGGCCACCCGCCGCACGCAGCGCGTCAGCGCCGCACGCACCGCCGAGGCCCAGGAAATCATCGAGTCCCTTTCGCCCGGCTTTCAACCGCCCGACGCCTGGCGCGAGCGCAGCTCGGCCCTGCGCAACCTCTCCTCGCTCGCCCCCGCGCCGATGCCCGCCGCGCTCGAAAACCAGCTCCGGCCCTATCAGCGCCTCGGCGCCGCGTGGCTCTGGCACCTGCACCGTCACCAGCTCGGCGGCGTCCTGGCCGACGAAATGGGCCTCGGCAAAACCCTGCAGGCCCTGGCACTGCTGAGCGCATTGAAAAGTAGCGCAGGCATCCTGCCTGCATCCGAAAATGACGGCGGGCTGGAAGCCTGCGCCAGGCCCTGCCTCGTCATCTGCCCCGCCTCGCTCGTGGAAAACTGGCGGCGCGAAGCCGCGCGATTTGCCCCGGAACTCCGCGTCTTTGTCCACCACGGCGCCCGCCGTCTGGGCAGCGCCGGGGATGCCGCCCCCTTCGACCTCGTGATCACCTCGTACGGCACCCTCGCCCGCGACCGGGACCTGTTTTCCGCCGTATCGTTTGCCGTCATCGTCGCCGATGAGGCGCAGCACATCAAAAACCGCCGCTCCCAGAACGCGACCGCGCTGCGCTCCATCCGCGCGACCAGCCGCTTTCTGCTGACCGGCACCCCGCTGGAAAACTCGCTCGAGGATCTGCGGTCGCTCTTCGAGTTTCTCCTCCCCGGCTATCTCGGCCAGGTCCCGGCCGGCGTCCGCGGCGAGCAGCGCGCCTGGTTCGATCAGCGCCTGCGCGCGCAGGTTGCTCCGTATATTTTGCGCCGGACCAAGCAGGCGGTGGCGCCCGAGCTGCCGCCGAAGCTGGAGCAGACCGTCTGGTGCGAACTCACGCCCGTCCAGGCTGCGCTCTACCGCCAGCTCGAGGAAACCGGCGAACGCGAACTCCTCGACCTCGCCGCGGGCGGCGCCAGCGAGTCCCGGCTGCAGTTCGCCGCGCTCACGCAGCTGCTGCGGCTCCGCCAGGTCTGCTGCGATCCGCGGCTGGTGGACAAATCACTGCGGGTTGGGCGCGCTGACCCGTCAACCGATGTCGCGCGGGGTGAGGGCACCCCGCCGACATTATTTTCCGACTCCGCCAAGCTCGAGGCCTTCCGTGAACTGCTTGCCGAGGCCGTGGACGACGGCCACCGCCTCCTCGTGTTCTCTCAGTTCACCTCGCTGCTCGCGCTGCTGCGCGCCGAGCTCGATGCGCAGGGCGCGGCGTATTGCTACCTCGACGGCTCCATGGCTCCGCGCGCGCGCCAAGCCGAGGTGGATCGTTTTCAGGAGACCGGTGACGTCGCCGTGTTTCTCATCTCGCTCAAGGCCGGCGGCACCGGCCTGAACCTCACCGGCGCCGACACGGTCGTGCACTTCGACCCGTGGTGGAATCCCGCCGCCGAGGCCCAGGCAACGGACCGCGCCCACCGCATCGGCCAGACCCGGCTGGTCACAAGCTACAAGCTCATCGCGGCCGGCACGGTCGAGGAACGCGTGCTCGCGCTGCAGGAAGCAAAGCGCGCGCTGCTCGCGGACGTCTTCGAGGCCAGCGACGCCGCGGCGGCCAAGCTCTCGCTCGCCGACTTAAGGGACCTGCTTTCGCCCGCCGGAATTTCCCGTTGACGCGCCTGCTGCGCCACCCTTTGTTCACCGCTCCACTCTTGGCAAGTTAGCTCAGTTGGTAGAGCAGAGGACTGAAAATCCTTGTGTCCCCGGTTCGATTCCGGGACTTGCCACCAGTTTTTAAGCTCCTGCGGCACAAGTTCTTCGTCGCGGTTAAAACACGATTGGCTGCCGAGAGATGACTCCGGCAGGATGGGACCAGCGAATGCCTTTTCCAGCGCCTTCGGGCTGACTTGACCGCATGCGCGGGACTGCTGGATTTCCCCTGCACGAGCGACGCCAGTCATTATTTCCGTGCCGCCGGCACGCCCGAACGTCTGCGCCTTTTCGCCCGAGCCGAAACTTTGGACGCACAGGCGCCACACGTCAGCCTCAATACGGTGATCGACCACGGCGCTCCGACCAAGGACCGCTTGCTGCCACTCCAGCCGCAGTCCAGGGTCGAGCCCCGATCCCATGACACCCCGCGAACGATTCGTGACCACGCTTAACTTCGGTCACTGCGCCGACCGCCTGCCCATGGTCGAATGGGCCGCGTGGTGGGACCTCACCCTCGACCGGTGGAAGACTGAGGGCATGCCCAAGGAACTGGGCTGGGACGAATCCCTCGCCTTTTTCAGGCTGGATCCGCTGGTCTTGGTCGGCACGGGCGGCGGTCCCGGGGGCGACGTGCCCGCCTCGGTTTCTCGCGAGGTGAACGACGACGCGGCCTACGATGCCCTCCGGCCTTATCTGTTCAGCGAGGCCTCCATCGAAGGCGTGCTGCAGCATGCCCGCCGCCTGCAGGCCGGCCATGAACGAGGCGACTTCTCGATCCGGCTGTGGCTCGACGGGTACTTCTGGTTCCCGCGGACGCTGATGGGAATCGAGCAACACATGCTGGCGTTCTACGACCAGCCGGCGCTGATGCATCGCATGAACCGCGACCTCGCCGCGTTCAACGAGCGCCTGGTCGCGGCGCTGTGCACGGTGCTCACTCCAGACATGGTCGGATTTGCCGAGGACATGTCGTACAACCACGGGCCCATGCTGTCCCGTGGCTTCTTCACCGAGTTTCTGCAGCCCTACTACCGCACCACCGTCCCCGGGCTCAAACAGCGCGGGATCAAGGTGCTCGTGGACACGGACGGCGACGTCACCACGATGATCCCCTGGCTGCTCGAGGCAGGCATCGAGGGCGTCTATCCCCTGGAGCGCCAGGCGGGCGTGGACCTGGCCGCACTCCGCGCGAGCCATCCACGGCTCATCCTGATGGGTGGATTCGACAAGATGGTGATGACGCAGGGCGAGGCGGCCATGCGGACCGAGTTCGAGCGCCTGCTGCCCGTGATGCGCACGGGCGGATTCATTCCCTCGGTGGATCATCAGACGCCGCCCGGGGTGTCGCTGGAGAATTACCGGATCTATGTGCGGCTGTTCCGGGAGTACTGCGAGCGCGCGGCCCAATAGGCCGCGAACTCCCGCCGCAATGTCGCGGCTCACCACTGGATATCGATGCTGGTCACCGGGGTCGGCGTGAGAGCGTAACTTTCCTCCACCGCGGCGCTGAACCGGTTCACGAGATCGATCCGCTCGTTGAAGATCCGTTGCTGCTCGTTGTAGCGGTCGATCAGCGCATTCAGGCGGGCGACCTGCTCGGGCGAGGAACCGTCGGTCTGGGCGCGCACTTGGTCGATCTCGCGGCCGTCCGCCTCGATCGCCGAGCGCTGACCGGTGAGCCACTGGGACCATGCGTCAATCCCCTGCCGCGCCTCCATGATTTTCTGGTAATACGAATAGGAATTCGGCCCTTCCGCCCCCACGTCGAGCGGCAGCCGGCCGTAGGGCTTGCCCCGCTCCAGATAGCCGAAGGTGGCAAACGCCGATGGGTTCGCCATCTGGTTTTCCGCGGTGCCGCCGGTGCAATCGACAAAGACGAGCCCGTGATCCCTGGTCCGGAAGGCCGTCAGCGCGTGGCCCGGGCCGCTGGCAAAGGTCACAAACACGATCGCCGCCCGCAGGCCCGCCCGCTCCGCGTTGTCATGCAGCCGGACCGCGAACTCCGTGCAGACAAAGCTGCCCTCGACATAGCGCAGCCGGTTCGTGCCATCCGCCTTGATGAACCGGATCAATTCCGCGAGCCACGGGTCGTGGGCCGCGGGATTCCGGTGAATGGTGGCCGGCCGGCCGTTGGTCATACACCACGTTTCCCCGTTCGGCCCGACCAACGGGCTGGACTGCTCCGCCCAACCCCGCGCACCGAGTGCGAGAAAGAGCAGCAGCGCAGCGGGAAACCGTCGTGTCATGGCGGGATAGAAGACGCCAATCGGGACACTCGGCAACCGCGTTCCCACCACTCAACAATGACGCGCCAAGTAATCCCGGCTAAGGGAACCAAAGACCGCTTGGGTCGCCGCCGGATTCCTCCGGCGACTTCTTGACGCCCAGTCCGGAGGCCAAGCCAAGGCCCGCCAGGGGGAATCGTTCGCTTCGCCCGCAGGCGACCGCGGGACCTGACGGTCATGCTCCCCTTCGTCGCCGTCTGGGCGCCCCGCGGAATCGCCTTCGGCTCCCTTTTCCGCGCCTGCGCGGCAAATCGCGCTGGCACAAAAAAAGCCGCCCGCTTTGAAGGCGGGCGGCTTGGGTGAGACCAAGTCAGAGTTGATTACGGGGCGTAGGTGATCGTGCGAACGCCGGCGACGCCGCTGATCGTGACCGTAGTGCCCTGCGAGAAACCGGTCGGGTAGGTCTCGTTGGCCACCAGGTTCAGCGACTTCACATAGTTCGAGGAACCGACCAGGTCGGTGATCGCGACGGTCGAAACGCCATTCTCGAGATAGTACTGGTCAGCCGCCGCGGAGAGCTGGCGGGCGTTGTTCAAGACGGCCTTGTCCTGCGAGGACTGGCGGACCTTCTGAAACGCGGGAATCGCCATCGCGGCCAGGAGGCCGATGATGACGACGACGATCATGATTTCGACGAGGGTGAAGCCCTTGTTGGACTGGTTCATATTTTTCATTAGGATATTAGGAGGATAAACGGTGGTGGCTGGATGGATCGGACCCGCCCAGGCCGGACGAGGGCCCCTTAGAAATTGTATTAGATTGGTAAGTTCAATGCCGACCTGCTCCAGCGGACGATCTTACACAATTATTACAAGGCCGGATGCATCCGCCCCAAGCCCCGCACCCGCGTCCTACGGCCGCAACGCCCGTGAAAATCCATCGCGGCCCCGGGACCTACTTGGAGTGGGTTAGGACACAGCCGCACCGGGCCGGTGCTTGACGCCGGGGCCCCGATCCCCGTTTTGTTGCCGCCCAATATGCTCCGTAAAGTTAATGTTGGCATCATCGGCTGCGGCAACATCAGCGACGCCTACTTCACCGGCTCAAAGAAATACGACATCCTCAATCTTGTCGCCTGCGCCGACCTCGATCCCGCCCGGGCCAAGGCCAAGGCCGCGCAGTATGGCATCCGGGCCTGCGCCAGCGTGGACGACCTGCTCCACGATCCCGAAGTGGAGATCGTCATCAACCTCACCGTCCCCAAGGCGCATGCCGCGGTGAACACCGCCGCGCTCCTCGCCGGCAAGCACGCCTACTGCGAAAAACCCTTCGCCCTGAATTCGGCGGAGGGTGCCGCCGTGCTGGAGCTCGCGAAAAGCAGGAATCTCCTGGTCGGCAGCGCGCCCGACACCTTTCTCGGCGCCGGCATCCAGACCGCCCGCAAGGCCGTCGACGACGGGGCGATCGGCCGGCCGGTCTCCGCCCTGGCCTTCATGATGTGCCGCGGCCATGAGTCGTGGCACCCGAGCCCGCAGTTTTATTATCAGAAGGGCGGCGGTCCGATGTTCGACATGGGGCCGTATTACGTCACCGCCCTCGTCAACCTGTTCGGTCCCGTCTCGCGCGTGGCCGGCTCGACTTCCGCCGCATTTTCCGAGCGCCTGATCACAAGCCAGCCCCTGAACGGCACCCTCATGCCCGTCGAGACTCCCACCCACCTCACCGGGACCATGGATTTCGCCGGCGGTGGCACCGGCACCCTGGTCATGAGCTTCGATACCTGGCCCTACCCGCTGCCCTTCATCGTGCTGTTCGGCACCGACGGCACGTTGGAGGTGCCGGACCCGAACCATTTCACCGGCGCCGTCCGGCTGCGGAGCAAGGATGGCACGACCTATGATGAAATCCCCCATGGCCACCTCGCCGAGCGCAGCCGGGGCGTGGGTGTCGCGGACATGGCCTATTCGATTCTCCGACGGAGCCGCCCCCACCGGGCCAGCGGCGAACTCGCCGGGCACGTTGTCGAGATCATGGAATCCTTTGAAAAATCCTCGACCACCGGCCGGCATGTGACGCTCAGCACCTCCTGCGCCCGGCCCGCCGCACTGCCGGGCAATCTCGGGCCCAACGAACTGGACGCCTGATCGCCCGGCGGCTTCCCAACTACTTTCCTTCTCCTCTTCACTATGAAAAATGCCCTTATCGTCTGGGGTGGCTGGGATGGCCACGAACCGAAGCAATGCGCGGAGTTCTTCGCGCCGAAACTCGCGGAGCGCGGCTTCACGGTCGAAATCTCCGACACCCTCGAGGTGTTCACCGACGCGGCCAAGCTGGCCGGCCTATCGCTGATCGTGCCCATCTGGACCTGCGGCACGATGACGCCCGAGCAGTCCAAGGGGGTGCATGACGCCGTGCTGGGCGGCGTCGGCCTTGCCGGGTTTCACGGCGGCATGTGCGACGCCTTCCGCGGCAACACCGAATGGATGTGGATGACCGGCGGGCAGTTCGTCTCCCATCCGGACAATATCAAGGACTACACGGTCAACATCGTGAACCGCACCGACCCGATCACCGCGGGCATTTCCGACTTCAAGGTCCGCAGCGAGCAGTACTACATGCTCGTGGACCCGCGCAACGAGGTCCTCGCCTCCGCCACGCACCAACCCGTCAGCGCCCCGTGGGATGCGGGCGTCGTCATGCCCTTTGTGTGGAAGAAAATGCACGGCCAGGGCCGGGTCTTCTACTCCGCCATGGGCCACGTGCTCGCCGAATTCAAGACCTACCCTCAGCAGCTGGAGATCACGCTGCGTGGCATGGTGTGGGCGGCGAAGTAGAACTGAGGTTTTAGGCTGAAAGCTTTAGGCTGGAGGCGACAGCGGACTTCGCTCCCTCCGAAAGCTTCTCACCTTTCGCCTATCGCCTACAGAACTTCCTTCGGCAGGTGCGGCATCAGCTGCTTGATGTCGCCCACGGCATCACGGTGGCAGACCAGGATCGCATCGGCGGTTTCCACCACGACGAGGTCTTTGACCCCCACCAGGGCGATCACGCGCCCGGTGCTGACCGCAATGTTGTTCTCGGCGCCAGCCACGCTGATCACGGGGCCGCGCACCGCGTTGCCGGCCGGATCGGCCGCCAAGTGGGCCGGGAGCGCGGTCCACAAGCCCACGTCGTCCCAGTCAAACTCCGCCAGCATCGTCTCGACGGAGGCCGCCTTTTCCATGATCGCATAATCCACCGACACCCTGGGCTCGAGCGCGGCGAACCGTTCCGCGAGATAAGCCGCCGGGTCCCCGGCCGGAAACTCCCGGATGAATTTCGCCAGCACCGGAGTCTGCCGCTCCGCCTCCGCCAGGAACGCGCCCGCGCTCCAGACAAACATCCCGGCATTCCACGCAAAATTGCCGGCGGCCACGCAGCGGGCCGCCGTCGCGGCATCGGGCTTTTCCACAAAACGCACCACGCGGCGAAAACCGTCGCCACCCGCGACCAGCTCGCCGATCTCCAGGTAGCCGAACCCCGTCGCCGGGTGCGTCGGCTTGACGGCAAACGTCAGCAGCGCCGGCGTCTGCGCCGCCCGGGCCAGGCCGGCGCCCAGCTGCTGGACGAAGGCCGCCGTGTCCTTGATGAAGGAATCGGCCGGCAGCAGCGCCATCACGGCCTGCGGATCCCGCGCCCGCACCAGCCCCGTGGCCAGGGCCGCGGCGGCGGCCGTGTCCCGCTTCGCCGGCTCGGCGATGATTTGCCGCGGGGGCAGCAGCCCGTCCAGCGCCGTCCGCGTGGCTTCCAGCTGGGCTTGGTTGGTCAGCACAAATACATGCTCGCGCTCCACCAGCCCTTCGAGCCGCCGCACCGTTTCCTCCACGAGCGTGCGCTCGGAGAACAGCTTGAGCAGGTGCTTCGGCGTGCGCTGCCGGCTCATTGGCCAGAAGCGCTCGCCGCTGCCGCCGGCCATGATGCAGACATAGGCGTGGGGAAATTGCTTCATCGCGGCGCCATGCTAGGGCTGGCTTTGGGCGGTCAGCAACCCGCTTTCGGCCGGACTGCCGGGTGCCGGAGGCCCGCCGCCTGCTGATTGTTCGTCCATCCCGCCCTTGCTTCGCGACCGGCAAACCGCTTTTTCTCGTGCCCCTCACTCCATGCCCACCCCGACCCTCGCCGTTCAGCTGCGTTGCAACCATCTCGACCATCCGCTCGGCGTGCATGACGCCACTCCACGGTTAAGCTGGCGGCTCGCGACCGATGGCCGCCGCGGCGCCCGGCAGACTTCGTACCGGATCGTGGTCTCGACGCAGCGCCAGGGGCGGGCCGATCTTTGGGACAGCGGCCGCGTCCGTTCCGATGCCACGACCGAGATCGCCTATCGCGGGCATACGCTCGCCTCCCGGCAGCGCGCCTGGTGGCGGGTCGAGGTGTGGGATGAAGAGGGCCGCCGTAGCGAAAGCGCTCCCGCCTTTTGGGAGGCCGGCCTGCTCTCCCGTCAGGAGTGGCGCGGTGCCTGGATCGGGGCCGCCCTCTCCGGTGGACCGGAAACCGGCGCCCACAGCCCCTACCTCCGCACGATTTTCAACGTCGGCAAGAAGGTTGCTTCCGCCCGCCTCTACGCCACGGCGCTGGGCCTGTATGAATTCCACCTCAACGGCCAGCGGGTCGGCCACGACGTCTTCACCCCCGGCTGGACCGAGTACAAGAAGCGCGTGCAGTACCAGACCTACGATGTCACCGCCCTGCTCCGCCCCGGCGCCAATGCGGCGGGCGCCATCCTGGGCGACGGCTGGTACTGCGGCCATATCGGCTGGCGGGAACGCAACTATTACGGCGAGCGGCCCGCGCTCTTCGCCCAGCTGGTGCTGACGTTCACCGACGGCTCGACCCAGACCATCGTCACCGACGGCGCGTGGAAAACCGCTTTCGGCGCCATTGTCGAGTCCGACCTCATTCACGGCGAAACCCACGACGCCCGCCGCGAGCTGACCGGCTGGGACGAACCGGGCTACGATGACGGCGCCTGGCTGCCGGCCACCCGTTTGGCCGACCCGGCGATCGAGATCTCGCCGATGCTCGGGCCGACCGTACGCGCGACCCAGGAACTCAAGCCCGTTGCGCCGCCGACCAAGATCGCCATCTGGCCGTCATCCATCTGGGTGTTCGACCTCGGGCAGAACATGGTCGGCCGCGTCCGCCTCCACGTCCGCGGCAAGGCCGGCCAGGTCGTCCGGCTGCGGTTCGCCGAGATGCTCAACGCCGCCGACGGCACGATCTACACCGAGAACCTGCGCGCGGCCCGCCAAACCGACCATTACATCCTGCGCGGCGACCCGCGCGGCGAAACCTGGGAGTCGCGCTTCACGTTCCATGGGTTCCGCTACGTCGAGATCTCCGGGCACCCCGATACCCTCCTGCCCGATGCCATCACGGGCATCGTGCTGCACAGCGACACGCCGCGCACCGGCATCTTCTCGTGCAGCGACCGGCTCATCAACCAGCTCCAGAGCAACATCGACTGGGGCCAGCGCGGCAACTTCCTCGAGGTTCCCACCGACTGCCCGCAGCGCAATGAACGCCTCGGCTGGATGGGGGACGCCCAGGTCTTCAGCCGCACCGCCGCCTGGAACCGCGATGTCGCCTCCTTCTTCACCAAGTGGCAGCGGGACATCTCCGACGCCCAGGGCGCCGAGGGCCAGATGCCCTCCGTCGCCCCGCACATCGAGGGCGTGGGCGCCGATGGCGGACCGGCCTGGGCCGACGCCGCGGCCATCTGCCCGTGGACGATGTACCTGTGCTATGGCGACAAGGAACTGCTCGCGGAGCACTTTGATTCGCTGACGAAATTCATCGGCTACATGGAGACCAAGGCCCGCAAACTGATCCGTTCGCATCCCGACACGGACGTGTGGCACGGGTACGGCGACTGGCTGGCGCTCGACGGCAGCGGCAACGTCTTTGGCAATACGCCGAAGGATCTCATCGGCACGGCCATGTTCGCCTACAGCACGACGCTCGTCGCCAAGATGGCCCGCGTGCTCGGGCGCACTTCCGACGCCGTCCGCTATGAGCGGCTCGCCCAGCGCATCCGCCGCGCCTACCAGCAGCGTTATCTCACTGGTGACGGCGTCGCCACCGGCCTCACCCAGACCAGCTACGTGCTGACGCTGCAGTTCGACCTCGCGCCCGCCGCCCTCCGCCCGAAGCTGCTTGCCGAGCTGGTGCGCGACATCGAGCAGCGCGGCAACAAGCTCACCACCGGCTTCGTCGGCGCCTCCTACCTGCCCCATGTGCTCTCACGCTTCGGCCGGCCCGACCTCGCCTACAAGCTCCTGCACCAGAAGGCCTGGCCGTCCTGGCTCTACGCCGTCACACAGGGCGCCACGACCATCTGGGAGCGCTGGGACGGCTGGACCCAGGAGAAGGGTTTCCAGGACAAGGGCATGAACTCCTTCAACCACTATGCCTACGGCGCGATCGGTTCGTGGCTCTATGCGGTGGTGGCCGGGGTCGATCTCGATCCCGCCCAACCCGGCTTCAAGCACATCCTCCTGCAACCGCAACCCGGCGGAGAACTCACCTCCGCCCGCGGCGTCCTCCAGAGCTTGCATGGCGAAATCCTCAGCGCATGGAAACTCCGCGCCGGCCGTTTCGAATGGGAGGTCATCGTGCCACCCAATACGACCGCCACCGCCCGTTTCCCCGTGCCGAAATCGGCCAGGATCACCGAGGGCACGAAGCCGCTCGCGCGCGCAGCCGGAGTTTCGTCCGTGAAAACCACGGGCGGAGCAGTCACCTGCACGCTCGCAGCCGGCCATTACAAGTTCACCGCCACTTGGAAGCCCGCGCCCGCCAAACCAGCCGCCAAGTAGCAGCCGACGTCGTAATGAGCCTCGCCCGGGATGCAGGCGGGCAGCCACCCCCGCCTAAGGCCCCACCCGCACGACGATCTTGCCGAACTGCCCGCCGCGTTCCATCAGGTCGAACGCCTCGCCCGCACGCTCGAACGGGATCACGTCGCTGACCACCGGCTTGAGCCGGTGCATCGTCACGTACTGTGTCATCGCGTTGAATTCCACGGGCATGCCCATGGTCGAGCCCAGCAATGATAGCTGCCTCCAGAAGATTTTCCGTAGGGCGAGGCCGGACGGATTCCCTCGGGTCGCGCCGTAAGACACGATCCGTCCGCCCGGTTTGGCCAGGTCAATGAGGTCCGCAAAGCCATCGCCGCCCGCACTGTCCACGATCACGTCAAAGCCGCCGGATTTTTTGAGCAAGGCCGCCGCCCAATCCGGCTGGGTATAGTTCGCGCCGCCCTTGGCGCCGAGGGCAACCGCCCGGGCGAGCTTGCCGTCGTCACTGGACGTCACCCAGACCTCGGCCCCGTGCCCGACCGCGAATTGCAGTGCCATGAGCGCCACCCCGCCGCCGATTCCCGTCACCAGCACCCGTTCGCCCGGCAGGACCGCCGCCCGGGTCACGACCGCCCGCCATGCCGTCAGTCCACCCAACGGCAGCGCCGCGGCTTCCTCCCAGGATAGATGCGCGGGCTTGGCCGTGAGCTGGCGCACCGGCACTGTCACGCGCTCCGCCAGCGTGCCGTCCCGCGGCAGGCCGAGGATTGAAAACTTGGGTCCCTGCGCATCCAGGCTTTCGCCCCAGTCGAGGGCCGGATTGAGGACCACCTCGCGGCCGATCCACGCCGCGTCGACGCCCGCCCCCACCGCGGTGACCACGCCCGCGCCGTCCGAACCCGGGATGCACGGCCACTTCAGCCCGGCATACTGCCCGAGCTTGATCCACAGGTCCCGATGATTCAGTGCGGCCGCCCGGATCGTGACCACTGCCTCGCCGGCCGCCGGCACCGCATCGGGCACCGTGGCGATTTTCAGTTCGTTGACCGCGGTAAGTTGAATCGCGCGCATACCAAGCCTTCCAAGGCAGCATCGCGGAAACACGGAAGAACGGAAGCGCGGAAATTTCTCATGTTCCGCGCTTCCGCGCTTCCGCGACTGCGCGATTGCTGTATGCCTTTATCCCGTGCTGATCGCCCTTCACAAACCCTACGGCGTGCTCTCGCAATTCACGCCCGAGCCCGGCTCGAAGTGGCGCACCCTCGCGGACTTCAACCTCCCGGCGGGCGTTTACCCGCTGGGCCGGCTGGATGCCGATTCGGAGGGGCTCCTGCTGCTCAGCGACGAACCCGGCCTGAACACGCGGTTGCTCGACCCGCGGCACGCCCACCGCCGGGAATACTGGACCCAAGTCGAAGGTGTGCCCCTGCCCGCTTCGCTCAACCGGCTGGAACAGGGAGGCATCGAAATCGATGACCATCGTACCCTGCCCTGCCGCGCCCGCCTGCTGGAACCGGCTCCCAACCTGCCGCCGCGCGATCCGCCGATTCGCGTGAGAAAACGTGTGCCCGACTGCTGGCTCGCCCTGGAACTCACTGAGGGCAAGAACCGCCAGGTCCGCCGCATGACCGCCGCCATCGGTCATCCGACCCTGCGGCTTGTTCGCATCCGGATCGGTGCGTATCAGCTGGGGCAGTTGACCCCGGGAACCTGGCATGAACTGACCCCAGCTGAGCGCGCCCAAATCTTTGGTTGAACCGGAAATTTAACCCCATCTTACCCGGGCAGCGGAGGGGAGTTTAGCCGCGAATTCCTACGAACCTTTTGACATGAAGGTCGCCAAGGCCGCGAAGTTGGGTGGCCACAAAAAGGCACAGGGACCACGAAGCTCCGACTCGAATCTCCCTTGCGCCGATCGGCGCGATGGCGATTGCTTCACAACCTCAGAGCCCTTGTGCCCTTTTCGGCCAAGTGGTTTGTTCCGAATCCTTCGCGCTCTTTGCGGTCTTGGTGTAAAATCGGATCTCTCCGTTCCCCCTGTTTCCTTCTAAAAAAAAACTTCAAATTCCTCACCCCAGTTTTGCGTCGAGCGTGATCTCGGCCTTGAGCAGGCGGGAGATCGGGCAGCCGGCCTTGGCGCCGGCCGCCACCTCGGCGAATTTGTCGGCCGGAATTCCCGGCACCTTGGCCGTCGTCTCGAGATGGATGGCCGTCACCGTCCAACTGGTGGTCGGCAGGTTTTCCATGGTCAGCGTGGCGGTGGTATTCAGGGTGTCGGCGGTGAATCCGGCCTGCTGCAACGCGAGCGAGAGCGCCATCGTGAAGCAGCCCGCGTGGGCCGCCGCGATGAGTTCCTCGGGATTGGTGCCCCGGCCGTTTTCAAACCGGGTCGTGAACGAGTACTGCGCGGCCTCAAGGACCCCGCTCTCGGTCGAAATCGTGCCTTCGCCCTTGGCCAGGTTGCCGTGCCAGACGGCGGATGCTTTGCGTTTCATGGGTGGATTGGCTTGATGGAACAGTCGTAATACCGTGGCGCGGGCCTCAAATCCGCACGATCACGTCATCGGGCTTGAACCGGACCTTCTTCGTCGTCGCATACTTGTCATCCGCGGCGCGGTAGCCCGCGGCACAGCACACGACCGAGTCGTAGCCGGTGCCCCCGAGCCCAAGGATCTCGTCAAACTTCGCCGGCTCAAACCCTTCCATCGGGCAGGTGTCCACGCCGAGCAGCGCCGCGCTCGCGATGAACTGGCCGAGCGCAATGTACACCTGGTGCGACTGCCAGATATCGAGCCGGGCCTCGGCCCGGGCCTTGTCGAGATTGCCCGTGATCATCTGGCGGAACTTCGCCAACGACTCCGGCGCGAGGCCCCGCACCTCCGCCATCCGGCCAATGTGCCGGTCCACATGGTCGGCCCCGAGATCCTTGCGCACGGCGAGTACGACAAAATGCGAACAGTCGACCACCTGCGCCTGGTCCCATGCCGCAGGGCGCAGCCGGGCCTTCATCGCCGGATCCGTCACGATGACGAATTTCCACGGCTGCAGCCCAACCGACGAGGGCGAGAGCACCAACGCCTGCTCCAGCGCGTGCCAGTCGGAAGCGGGGATCCTTCTGGCCGGGTCGAATTTCTTCGTGGCGTACCGCCAGTGCAGCGCGTGCAGGAGCGTGTCGGTGGAGACGGGATGCATGGGTCGATCGTGGGCCGCGGCTTACCAGGCGCGAGCGTATTGCCGGGGCGCGGGCGCCTCGGCGGCTTCGCCCAGCACGCGGGCCGCATGCGCCGGCCAATAGGGATCGCGTAACGACTCGCGCGCCAGCAGCACCAGGTCCGCCTTGCCCGCGCGGATGATATCGTCCGCCTGCCGGGCCGCGGTGATAAGCCCGACCGCCGCCGTGATGATGCCCGCCTCGCGGCGGATCTGCTCCGCAAACGGCACCTGATAGCCCGGCCCCAGCGGGATCTTCACATGCGGCACCCCGCCGCCCGAACTGCAGTCAATCAGGTCGGCCCCCTCGGCTTTCAGGCGCCGGGAAAGCTCCACCGACTGCTGAATATCCCAGCCGCCTTCGACCCAATCCGTGCAGGAAAGCCGGACCGTCAAGGGCAACGACTCCGGCCACACCGCCCGGACCGCCCGCGTGGTCTCGATCACGAAACGGATGCGATTGTCGAAACTGCCGCCGTACTCGTCGGTGCGCTGGTTCGAAATGGGCGAGAGAAACGAATGGGCCAGGTAGCCATGCGCCGCATGCAGCTCCAGCCATTCATAGCCGGCCGCCAGCGAACGCTTCGCCGCCGCGACAAAATCCGCCTGTACCTGCCTGATCCCCGCGGGAGTCAGGGCCTGCGGCACCTTGTGCAATTCGCCGCCGAACGCGATCGGGCTCGGGCCCACCGGGGTCCAGCCGCCCGCGCTGTCCGGCAGATGCCCCCCGCCGTCCCAGGGCAGCGCGGCACTCGCCTTGCGGCCGGCGTGGGCCAGCTGGATACCCGCCACTGCGCCGTGCTGCTTGAGGAAATGGGTGATGCGCGCCAATGGCTCCACGTGCTTGTCCGCCCAGATGCCGGCATCGCCCGGCGTGATGCGCCCCTCGGGCGAGACCGCGGTCGCCTCGGCGATGACCAGTCCGGCGCCGCCCACGGCCCGCGCGCCGAGGTGGACCAGGTGCCAGTCGGACGCGACGCCATCCTCCGACGAATACTGGCACATCGGCGAGATGCCGATGCGATTGCGGAGCGTGACGGACTTGACGGTCAGCGGGGCGAACAGATGGGACATATGGCTGCGCACAAAATGCACCCCGGCTGATTTGGCAAACCCCCGCCTGACCTATTTGCCCGTCACGCGGAGGCGAGGGGCGGAATCAGCCCAGCAGATCCTGAAATTCCCGGTGCCGCTCGATAAAGGCTGCGACATAGGAGCACTGCGGCACCACCTTTCGCCGGTCCGCCCGGGCCTGCTCCAAGCCGGCGCGCACGAGCTTCTCCGCCAGACCGCGCCCACGCAGTTCGGGCGGCACAAAGGTATGCGTAAAGACCATGCGCCCGTCCCGGATCACATACTCCGCCACCGCCCGATGGGTGCCGTCACCCGCCTCAAACCGGCCGGCTGCGGGATGGTGGCGCACCGTCCCAGCGCCCGGCCCCGGTGAATGCATGGATTCCTATCCTTTCCGGCGGAAAATCCGGCCCGAGATTTCGGCGAACTCTTCGCGGCCCTCGACCTTGAGCAGCCAAAGCAGGGTGCCATAAACCGCCACGCCCGCCGGAATCAACCCCGCGAGGGCGAGCAGATCGCGCAACCGGCCTCCCAACCCGGCGCCCTGCAACCCGTGCCAGCCCGCGCCCACCAGCAGGCCCATGACCAGCGCGGCCAACATCACTTTCCCGACGGACGGCCACAGCGGGGCAAAGCGCATCTCCGGCAGTTTCCGGGTCAGGGCGCGCGTGAGCAGCAGGGTTTGCACGATGATCGCTGTGGTGCTCGCCAGCACCAGCCCGGCGGCCCCGAGCCAGTGCATCAGCAAGAGGCTGAGCGCGAGATTCACGATGAAGTCCACCACCGCGACCCGCACCGGTGTCGCGGTGTCCTTGACCGCATAGAAGGCGCGCACGGTGAGGTTAACCACCGAAAAGAACGGCATGCCCACCGAGAAGAGCGCCAGCAGCGGCACCATCGCATGGGTGTCGGCGGAGGTGAATTCCCCGTGCTGGAAAATCAGCCGGATGATCGGCTCGCTGAGCAGGGCCAGACCCACGGCGGCGGGGACATTGATCATCAGGATGAGCCGGATGCCCTTGCGGTAGTCCTCCGCCATCGCGGTGAACTTCTTCTCCACGGCATGCCGCGCGAGCAGCGGATAGACGACCGTCGAGACCGCGATGGCAAAAACCCCGATCGGCAGTTCCATGAGCCGGTTGCCATAGAACAGGAGCGTGCCCGCCGAGTCGCTAATGGCGTAGGCCAGCACACCGGCCACATAGACATTCACCTGGTAGATCGCCGAACCGAAAAAACCGGGAGTCATGAGCGCCGTGATTTCGCTCACCCGGGCGGACGACCCGAGGTCGAGGCGCGGCCGCCAGCCCTCCCGGACCAGCACCACGGCCGGCACGGTCATCTGCAGGAAGCCCCCCAGCAGCACACCCGCGCACAGCCAGTGCATCTCGCCCATCGGGGTATCCGCGAAATGCAGCCCTGCGCCACCCAGCGTGAAAATCATCGAGAGATTCAGCCAGATGGGCGACAGTGCCGGCTCGGTGAAGCGCTGGAACACGTTCAAGGCCGCATTGAAGGCCGCGGCGATGCAGACAAAGGCAAGGTAGGGGAACAGAATCACCGTGAGATCGGCCACCAGGTACCATTTCGGATCCTGTCCCGGCAGCCGCCGCGCCTGGCTGAAGAGCAGCATGGCCGCCACCACCACCGCGCCGGTGACGACCGCCAGCCGGCTAACCACCTTGTTCAGCAGGGCAAAGGCCCCGTCCGTCCCCTTTTCATGCAGTTCCTCCTGCAGGGTTGGCAGAAACGCGGCCGTCAGCGAGCCCTCGCCCAGCAGCCGGCGGAACAGATTGGGCAGACGGAACGCGGTGAGGAAGGCCGAGTTCAGCACGCTGGCGCCGAAGATGCCCGCACTGAGCGAGTCGCGCACCAGCCCCAACACCCGTGACACCACCGTCAGCAACGAGATGACGCCGATGTTCTTGAGCTTCTTCGACACGCGGGAAGGTTTCGGATGGCGCAACGGAGCCGCAAGCCCTTAACCCGTCCGCCGGCCGCGCCTCACGGCTTCGGCATCGTCAGCTTCAGCGCCGTCGGCTCAAGCGCGACGTCGGCCAGCCGACCCCAGGCCGCGGCCAGTTCCGGCGGCACATGCTGCGCAGACAGAATCTTGTTCATCACCCAGCCGGTCGCCAGGGGTAGCCGCTGCAGGGGACAGGAGCCGACGTAGACCGTTTCGGGCACGTAGACAAAGGTGTCGCCCTGCCGGGCAATCGTCCCCTTCGCCTGGACGAGGAACGACTGGTTGAGGCCCACAAGGGCGTATTTCACGCGCACCGGCACGCTGATCTGCAGCTGGCCGTCGTGGATCCGGAAGTTGGGTGCCCCCGGCGTCAGAAATTCCCCCGAGTCCGGCTCCGCCGCCGGGACCTTGCCAGCGGCCGCGGGGCCCTTGGCGGGCGGCGGGGTCGGGCCGGCCGGAGTCGCCGGGGTGGCCGCGGTGTTGATCTCATCCTCGTTCAGCACGATCGAACCGCCCTGGGCGAAAATCTTCAGCTTGGAAACCACGCGGCGCGCCTTGGCGGAGTCATGCGAACCTTCGATGTAATACACCATCCCGACCGCGGGCTCCTTCGGCAGCTCCTTGACCTGGGTCACGGGTTTGAAAATCAGGAAGGCCGCCGCCAGCACGATGCCGATGATCACACTTATAACGGCACCCACGATGACTTCAATCCAGCTGGGCCCGTACATGGCACGATCGATTTTTTTGCTCATAGGGAAAATTATTTGGCCGCCGGCGCAGGCTTGGCCTCCGGTTTCGCGGGCGCAGCCGCGGGTTTGGCAGCGTCACCGGTTTTCTCCGGGGACTTCTTGTTCTTGTAATCGGTGATATAGAAGCCCGAGCCCTTGAAAATCAGTCCGGCGCCCCCCCCAATGAGCCGTTTCACGCCCTTTTTCTTGCACTTCGGGCAATGCGTCAGCGGCTCATCCCTCATCGACTGGAAAAGCTCGAAGGCGTAACCGCATTTGGGACAGGCGTAGTCGTAAGTGGGCATCGGAAAACGCCGCGGTTATGGGTCCACCCGGGGCGGATGGCGAGTGCGTTCTCGGCCGGTACCCCGAGCCCCAGGCGGCAATCCATTTTATCGGAGGTAACGGGTGTTTCCTTCCTGCTACCCCAGGGAGCATGGCGGCAAAAATCCTGCCTCCGTTCTCTCCGTTGCCTCCTGTAAAATGTCCGCCGATTGGGCCTGCCCGCTCTGGCCGTCTGCGGCCAGGGTTGCGCAAGGACGGATTTTCGCCCACGCAAGGGTGCGATGGATTTCCCCGACGAAATGAAACGCCGTGTCACCCGCATCGAGCAGGGGATTGACCGGCTGCTGCCGCCGGCCCTGACCCCGCCCGCGCGGTTGCATGAGGCCATGCGCTACAGCCTGCAGGCCGGCGGCAAACGCCTGCGTCCCGTGCTCGTGCTGGCGGCCTTCGATCGTTTCTCCGGGCTGGAACCCGGGGGCGGAAATCCGCTGCCCGCCACGGCGGACCCGCTGCCAGCGGCGGTCGCCATCGAGTGCCTCCATACCTATTCCCTGATCCACGACGACCTGCCGTGCATGGACAACGACGACCTCCGGCGCGGGCGGCCCACCGCCCACCGGCAGTTCGACGAGGCCACGGCGCTGCTCGCCGGCGACGCCCTGCTGACCCACGCCTTTGCCCTCCTCGCCGAGGGTTATGCTGCCCGGCCGGCCCTCGCCCACGCGCTGATCCGCGAGCTGGCCGACGCCGCCGGCAGCCGCCGGCTCATCGGCGGCCAGATGCAGGACCTGCTCGCCGAGAAAAAGGCCGACGCCACCGCCGCCGAGCTCGAGTTCATCCACCTCAACAAGACCGCCGCCATGATCGAAGCCGCCCTGGTCATGGGCGGGCTCACCGGCGGCGCGACGGCCCCAACGCTCGCCAGCTTGCGCGACGCCGGCCGGCACCTCGGCCTCGCGTTCCAAATCATCGACGACGTGCTCGATGCCACCGCCGACAGCTCCACACTCGGCAAAACCGCCGGCAAGGATGCCCGGGCCGGGAAAACGACCTTCGTGAAACTCCACGGGATCGAGACTTCCCGCCGGTTCGCCCGGGAACACTCCGAGGCCGCCCGCGCCGCCCTGCACCGCCTGCCCGGCGACCGGGCCTTTCTCGAGGCCCTGATTGCCGGGATGGCAGCCCGATCAAGCTGAGAGACTTTCGGATGCCGGGAAGGGCTTAACTGAGTAATTACCACACTGCGTCCGGGATTGAATTCCGGCCCGGTGTATCTGATTCTTCGGGATAAATCCCGTGGCCTCCGAACGTCCCAAAGAACATCCCATCCGCGAATTGCTCCTGCATGGGGGACATCCTTTTCCCAAGGACATGGAGGAGATGATCCGCCGGCTGCACCTGAAGCCCAACGCCATCACCGCGGAAATCGCCATGGACGCCTATGACTGGGAACGCGGCGAGCAGCTGGACCGGGGCCGGAAGAAGCTCCTGGCCCTGTGTGCGTTGCACGGTGTCTGAACCGCCGCGCCGGCTTCCTGCCCGCACCGGGTCGGTGGACAGGCGGAGTGCCTGCGCTACCTCTGCTGCTCCCGGCGCATCGCCCAAGCCAGCCGCACCGCGGCGGGATCGCCGGTCCGCTCAAGCGCGGCGGCCGCGCTGGCCGAGTCTTCCTTCGTCCGGTTCTGGCTGAGCTTGAATTTCGCCTCGAGCCGCGTGAGCGGGATCTCGAAGGCGACGATGGCCTGGGCCAGCCGGCTGACAAAATCAGCCCGCTGGTTGCGTGCCGAGTAGGGCGAATCCGGTTGCTCATAGGCCCGGATGGTCGCTTCGAGCAGGTCCACGGTCCCTCGCTCATCCTCGACGATCCGGGGAACCCCGTACGCATGGATCGCCTCGTAATTCCACGTCGGCACGTGCGGCGTCCCGGGGTAACTCGCATAAAACGTGGGCGAAATGTAGCCGTGCTCCCCCTGGAAAACCACCAGGACCTCCGCGGCGGGACGGGCCGCGAACTCCCGCCACTGCGGGTTGGCCCGCGCCATGTGGGCCCGCAGCGTGCCATGCGGCCCCGCCGACTCGTCGTAGAGAAACGGCAGGTGCGTGGCCGTCAGACCCTGCGCTCCGGCTGAGGTCAGCGTGGCAAAGCTGTGCGCCCGGATGACCGCCGTGATCCTGGCCCGATCATGCGCCTGAAAATGCGCCGGCGTGTACATGGAAACCGCCGCGCGGTCGCGGCTACTTCGCGGCCACCGCGGCCTTCACCAGCTCGGCAAAACTGCGCGCCTCGAGGGCGGCGCCGCCGATCAGGCCGCCATCAATGTCCTTTTGCGCCAGCAGCTCGGGGGCGTTGGCGGGTTTCATCGAGCCGCCGTACAGGATCCGGACGCGCTGCGCCACGGTGTCGGTGAAAAGGTTGGTCAGCAGCCCGCGGATGAAGGCATGCACTTCCTGCGCCTGGTCCGTCGTCGCCACCTTGCCCGTGCCGATGGCCCAGACCGGCTCGTAGGCCACGATCAGTCCGGCCGCCTGCTCCTTGCTGACGCCCTCAAGGCCGGCCTCCAGTTGCGTCTGCACCACCTTGAGCGTGGCGCCCGCCTCGCGCTCGGCGAGGCTTTCGCCGACACAGAAGATGGGGCGGAGCTGGTTTTTCATCGCGGCCAGCACCTTGAGATTGATAAAGGCGTCGGTCTCGCCAAACAGGCTGCGCCGCTCGCTGTGCCCGAGGATGACATGGGTCGTGAACAGCGCACGGAGCATCGGCGCGGAGATCTCGCCCGTAAACGCACCGCTCGCCTCGGGGTGCAGGTTCTGCGCGCCGAGCTTGACCGTCGAGCCCTCGAGCGTCCGCCCCACCGACTCCAGCGCGACGAACGGCGGGCACACGACGATGTCGACTTCCGTGAGTTTGCCGGCGACCGCGACCAGCTCGGCCGCCAACGCGGCGCCGTCGGCCGGCGTCTTGTTCATCTTCCAATTGCCGGCGATGAGCTTTTTGCGGAGATTCATGGGAGTGGAGGAAGTAGCGGGTAGCGAGCAGTGGGTGGCGAGTAGAAATTTCGGCCGAATCCCGCAAGGCAGGAAACGTACGGGGCCGTTTCCAACCCGCCTTCACGGCAGAGATGCCATGGCTGCCATCGCTGCACACTGCTCCCTGCGCGCAAGCCGCTACTGCTCGAGGAAGGCCACGCCGGGGAGCACCTTGCCCTCGAGGTATTCGAGGCTCGCGCCCCCGCCGGTGGAGCAGTGCGTGACCTTGTCGGCCACCTTGAACTTCTTTGCCGCCGTGGCGGTGTCGCCGCCGCCCACGACCGTCGTGGCGCCCAGCGCGGTCGCCTCGGCCACGGCCTCAGCCATCGCCTTCGTCGCGCCGGCAAATTTCTCGAACTCGAACACCCCGGCCGGCCCGTTCCAGATGATGGTCTTCGCGCCAAGGATCGCCGCGCGGTACAGCGCGATCGACTGCGGCCCGGCATCCAGGCCCTGCCAGCCAGGCGGAATGCCGGAAGCGTCGGTTGCCGGCTGGAGGTTGGCGTCGGGTGCGAACTTGTCGGCGCAGACATAATCCACCGGGAAGATGAGCTTCACGCCGCGGCCCCGCGCGTCGTCGGCGAGCTGCTGCACGATCTTCGCACCCTCGGGGTCGAAGAGGCTGTCGCCAATGGCCATGCCGTTGATGACCTTCTTGAAGGTGTAGGCCATGCCGCCGCCGATGATGATCTCGTCCGCCTTGGCGAGCAGGTTCCGGATGAGCGGGATTTTGTCCGCGATCTTGGCGCCGCCGAGAATCGCGAGCAACGGGCGCCGCGGGTGCTCCAGCACGGCGGCAAACGCCTTGAGCTCGGCCTCCATCAGGAAACCAGCGGCCTTCGCCGGCAGGTTGATGCCGACCATCGACGAGTGCGCCCGATGCGCGGTGCCGAAGGCGTCATTGACGAAGACGTCCCCCAGCTTCGAGAGGCCCGCGCGGAAGGCCTCGACGGCCTTCGGGTCGGCTTTCACCGAGGTGCCGTCCTCCAGCTTGATCTTGCCCTCCTCCTCAATGTGAAACCGCAGGTTCTCCAGGAGCAGGACATCGCCCAGCCGCAGCGCCGCCACCGCCTGTTCCGCGACCGGCCCGACACAGTCCGCGGCAAACGCCACGGGCCGGCCGAGCAGCTTCGCCAACTCGGTGGCAACGGGTTGCAGGGAGTACTTCGCGATGACCTTGCCGTCGGGCCGGCCCAAGTGGCTCATCAGCACGACCGCGGCACCCTGTTCGAGGGCATAGCGGATCGTGGGCAGCGCCGCGACGATCCGCTGGTTGTTGGTGATCGCGCCGGTGGCCTTGTCCTGCGGGACGTTGAAGTCGACGCGCATGAGGACGCGCTGGCCGGCTAGCGGGAGATCGCGGATGGATTTGAACTTGGGCATGAACGAATGTGGGTTGGAAGGCAGGCGGGACCGCTGGGACCGCCCTGATCGTTATCCGCGAACAGGTTTTTGAGGGCGGGCCCAGCGGGCCCACCCTACCCACGGATCAAAGGCCGGCGGCGATCTTCTTGGTGAGCTCGGCAACGCGGTTGGAATAGCCCCACTCGTTGTCGTACCAGCTCACGAGCTTGAAGAAGCGGCTGTTGAGCTCGATGGACGAGCCGGCGTCGTAGATCGACGAGCGTTTGTCATGCAGGAAGTCGGTCGAAACCACCTCGTCCGTCGTGTAGCCCAGGATGTCCTTGAGGTACGTCTCGGAGGCGGCCTTCAGCTTCTCGTTGATCTCCTTGAGGGAGGTCTCCTTCACCGTGCGGACGGTAAGGTCGACAACGGAGACGGTCGGGGTCGGCACGCGGAACGACATGCCGGTGAGCTTGCCCTTCACCTCGGGGCAGACCAGGCCGACGGCCTTGGCCGCGCCGGTGCTGGCCGGGATGATGTTGATCGCCGCCGAACGGCCACCCTTCCAATCCTTTTTCGACGGGCCGTCCACGGTCTTCTGCGTGGCGGTGTAGGCGTGGACGGTCGTCATGAGGCCTTCCTCGATGCCGAAGCCTTCCTTCAGCAGCACGTGGACGAGCGGCGCGAGGCAGTTCGTGGTGCAGGAGGCGTTGGAAATGATGTGGTGCTTCGCGGCGTCGTACTTCGCGTCGTTCACGCCGAGGACCAGCGTGATGTCCTCGCCCTTGCCCGGGGCGGAGATGATGACCTTCTTCGCGCCGGCGGCGAGATGCCCCCGGGCCTTCTCGGCGTCGGTGAAGAGCCCGGTGGACTCGATGACGACCTGCACGCCCAGGGCGGCCCACGGCAGCTCGGCCGGGGTCTTGGCGCTGACGACCTTGATCTCGTGGCCGTTGACGATGAGCACGTCATCCTCGGCCTTGTCCGGCGACGATTTCTTCGACGAAACCGTGCCGGCGAAACGACCCTGCGAGGAGTCGTATTTCAAGAGATAGGCCAGGTTGTCGGCCGGGACGATGTCGCCGACCGCCACGACGTCGAGCGTCGTGCCGAGGAGGCCCTGCTCAACGAGGGCGCGGAAGACGAGGCGGCCGATGCGGCCGAAACCATTGATAGCGACTTTGACAGCCATGGGAGGAATCTTGGTTAGCGGTTGGGAGGAAAAGGAAAATCCAACTAAGGGTGGTGCCGGTTTTCTTGCAAGGGGCTTTTGTCTTTATGCTACACCTCGCTCACCCAGAGCCCGCAGCCCAGCGCCGGCACGAACAGCCGGGGCTCCACCGGCAGCGTCGCGCCGGGCGTCACCGAGGGGAAAAAGCGCTCGTGGTCGGCCTGCTGCCGCCAGGTGGACGCGGTCACGTCGGCCGGCAGCGGCACCGTGACATCGCCAAACGTCGGATTGACCGCGAAGAGCAGACGCAGCGCGCCCTGGGCGCGGTCCGCGTTGTAGACGGCGGCGAAGGCGGGCGACCCGGGCGGGGAGAAAAACTGGAAGAAACCCTCGCCCGGCCGCGTGTGCTGCCGCAGCAGCCGGCCGCGCTCGCTCCGGCGGAACGCGATCCAGCCCGCAAAATAGGCGTGTGTGCCGAGATAGCGGTAGAGCCGGCGGTAATCGAGGGCGTTGAGGTCGCCGCGCTGGTAGGTGTTGTTCACACCGTGCTTCGAGCGCAGGAAATCCTGCCCCTCCGCCAGCATCGGGATGCCGAGTGACATGAACAGCAGGGCCGCCATCAGGTGCGTGCGGGCCCGGTCGTGCGCCGTCGGCGCGAAGCCGTCGGAGTTCGGGTTCTCCGTGATCGCGTCCAGCCACGTGCGGTCGTCATGCGACTCGGTGTAGTTCACCGTTTGCGCGGGCCACTTCGCAAAATACCACGGCGAACCCTTGAGGAAATACTCCATCCGGTCCGCCGCGCCGTTGCCGCGGACATAGTCCCGCGCGAAATCGCGGTAGCCGTCGTTCCAAGAGGCCCAGCCGGTGTCGCGCAGGGCCCCGGCGATGTGGCCGCGGAAACTCCACGGCTCGGCGATCAGGATCACGCCGGGTTTGGCGCGCTTCAAGGCGGCCTCGATGTCGCGGAGCACGGACACGCCGAGCAGCTCAGCGAGATCGAACCGGAACCCATCCACCCCGTAGGCCTCGATCAGGTGGAGGCAGCTGTCGATGATCAGGCGTGTCGCCATCGCCGAGCGCGCCCGCAGGTCGTTGCCGCAGCCGCTCCAGTTGGCGAGCTGGCCGGCGGCGTCCTGCTCGAAATAGTAGACCCGGTCGATGAACAGGAGGTGCGCCGGCTCGCCCACATGGTTGAAGACCACGTCGAGCACGACCGCCATGCCGCGCCGGTGAAACGCCCGCACCAGCTCCTGCAGCTCGCGCACGCCCGAGGCCTGCTCCGGCGCGAGGGTGTAGCTGCTCTCGGGCGCGAAGTAATTGTTCGTCATGTAGCCCCAGTGGTACTCCTCCGTCGTGCGGTTATCGAATTCCTGCACCGGCTGCAGCTCCACGCAGTTCACCCCCAGGTGCTGCAGGTAGAACTCCGGGCTCTCGACCCACCGCCGCAGGCCGCTGAAGCCCAGCCGCTCCGCCGCCGTGGCGGTCACCGGCGCATTCGCCGCCAGGTCCCGCACATGCACCTCGGCCATGACCAGGTCGTGCCAGGCCGGCGTCCGGAAATTCCGGTCCCCCTCGCCCACCCACACCCGATCCAGCACGAGGCCCGGGCCCTCGCGGCCCAGCGTGGCGAGCGCATAGGGGTCCAGCACGCGCTGGGCCGGATCGAACTTTCCTGCGCCGTCCCTCACCCCGTCCACGGTGTACCAGTAGCACCAGCCGTGCAGGTTTTGGTTGAGCGTGATTTCCCAGACACCCGCGGCGCCCTCCGCATCCTCCCGGCGCGCCAGCCCGAACGACTGCACGGCGCCCGCGGGCCCGGGCGTCGGCGCAATATTCAGCGTGACGGCCCGGGCCCGCGGCGCGAAGAGGCGGAACACCGTGGCATCGTGATGCACGATCGCGCCCAGCGGCAGATCCGTCCTCAGCTCGTAGAAAAAAAGCCCCGGGACCAGTGGCACGCCCGGCTCCCCGCCGGTGGCTTCCGACCAGGTCACATTCCGGGGCTCGGCGAGGTCGAGCGGCGCGGACAGGGTGAACTCCCACAGGTGCCAGCCGGTCCGGTGGGGGTCGATGAACCGGTTGAGGTTGCCGCCGTCGTCGCGGACGACGTTCGGTGCATCTCCCGCCGGCACCAGCCACTGGTGCTCGCCAGTCACGAACTTGAAACGCTGACCTTCCTTGACCAGAAAATGCGCCGGATCGCCCGTCCACATCAGCACCTTCGCGCCGTCGAGCTCCGCCGGCTGCAGCCGCCACTCGTCCGCGCCGATCGCCGCCTGCCAGCCGTTGAAGTCGCCCGCGAGGTAGACCGCATCCCGCGCCGGATCCACCGCGGAACCGTGCTCCAGCGGCAGTACGAACGAAATCTGCCCGCGGGCATTCAGGAAATAGCCGTAGGTGCGGCCCGCCACGAGTCCCGGCGCGGGCTTCAGGCCGGCGGGCGCGGCGCACTGTTCGCCCAGCGTGAAACGCGGCCGGGCGCGATCCGTCCAGTCCCGGTCCAGCTCGACCATGCCGGTCGTGAGCGATTCGAGCCAGGCGCGGACGATGCGATGCGGGGAATCGGCCATGGGAAGGTTGATCAGCATCCTCCGCGCCAGCGACCGGACAAGCTGGAAACATCGGCCGGCCGTTTGACAGCGGTGTGACAACCCTCCCGGAAATCATTTTGGTGGCGACTCCCGGCGTCCTTGCCGCCATCAACGCCACCTTCCACCCGGAACCACCATGAGCCTTTGTGAGCGTCCTTTCCGCCTCTTCCACCGGTTTCTCCGCCTTGCCTCCGCGCTCTTCGCCGTCGCCCTGGCCGCGTCGCCCCCGGCCCGGGCCGGCGGGCCCGACAGCGAGCTGAAGCTGGTGATCGTGCTGACGCGCCACGGGGTGCGCTCACCCCTCCTCACGAACGAGGCCCTGGGCAAATTCGCCGCCCAGCCCTGGCCGCAATGGTCGGTGGCCCCCGGTGTCCTGACGCCGCACGGCCGGCGGCAGATGGAGCTGTTTGGCGCCTATTACCGGGCGCGCTATGTCGGGGAGGGCCTGCTAACCGGGAAAACCGCGGACGATTCCCCGCTGGTTTTTTTCCGCGCGGACAACGATCAGCGCACGCTTGAGACCACCCGGGCGCTGGCCGCCGGGCTCCTGCCCGGCGCCGAGCCGGACCTCCACGCCCGCCCCGCGGGGCAGGTCGACCCATTGTTTCAGCCGGTCAAGGCGGCCCCCGGCCTGCCCGACCGGAATCTCGCCATCGCCGCCGTGCTCGGCCGGATCGGCAACAACCCCGCCACGGTTCCGCAGGCGTACCAGTCGGTCTTCGCCACGCTACAGCAGGTGCTGGGCGGGGAAAACGGCTCCCTGCCTCCGGGCAAGACCGTGGTCACCGACCTGCCGGGCCAGGTGCAGGCGGGTACCGGGGACAATACCGTGGCCCTGCAGGGCCCGCTCCGCACGGCAGAACAGATTGTGGATGCGCTCCTGCTGGAATACACGGAAGGCCTGCCCATGAAGGAGGTTGGCTGGGGCCGACTGACGCCGGCCAAGCTGACGCAGATCCTCCAGCTGCACTCGCTCTACTTCGATCTCACCCAGGCCACGCTCTATCCCGCCCAGGCCCAGGCCTCGAATCTGGCGGACCACCTGCTGCAGACCATCGAGCAGTCCACGGGTGGGCCGCCCCGACCCGGTGCTCTCGGCACCCCCGGGCAGAAGCTGATCATGGTCGTGGGCCATGACACCAACATCGTCAACCTGGGCGGCCTGCTCGGCGTCAACTGGTGGCTGCCCGGCACGCAGGTCAACCCGGTGCTTCCGGGCGGCGCGCTCGTCCTTGAGTTACGCCGTCGCCAGCACGACGGCCAGTTCGTCATCCGGGCCTATTACCTGAGCCAGGACCTCGGACAGATCCGGAGCCTGTCGCCGCTCACGCTGGAGACGCCGCCGGCCATCGCCCCGATCTTCATCCCCGGTTGCAGCGAAGCCGGCCCGGGCTTCGATGCGCCGCTCGGCAAATTCGAGGACCTCCTGCACCGCGTGATTGATCCGAAGTTCGTCGTGCCCGGCACACCGTAGCCGGTTCGCGCCGCCCCCGCGGCGTCCCTCTTTAGTCCGTCATCCTATGCAAAGCCGGAGGATGACCCCATATGGGGAAGGACTGCGGCCCGCCGGCGTTTGACAAAGCTCCGCGCCCCGCGTCGTTTTCCGCCGTGTCCGCCGCCGAAAAAATCCTCGTCGCCATGTCCGGCGGAGTCGACAGCTCCGTCGCCGCCCTGCTGCTCCAGCGGCAGGGCCACGAACTCGTGGGCGCGTACATGAAGAACTGGATCAACGAGGACAACGTGATCGGCGAGTGCCCTTGGCAGCAGGACATCGTGGACGCGCGCGCCGTCTGCGACCGGCTCGGGATCGAGTTCCGCGTGGTCAACCTGATGACCGAGTATCGTAAGCGTGTCGTCGCCTACCTGCTCGACGGCTATGCCCGCGGGCTCACGCCAAACCCGGACATCATGTGCAACCGCGAGATCAAGTTCGGCGTGTTCCGCGCCTGGGCGGAGGCCGAGGGGTTTTCCGCGCTCGCAACCGGGCATTACGCGCGGCGGGTAGCCGATGGCAGGGCGGAACCGCTGGGCCCGCCGTCAACACCAGGCAGCGGACCCAGCGGTCCCGCCCTACCCCAGTTCTCCTTGCTCGAGGGCCTCGATAAGAACAAGGACCAGTCCTATTTCCTCGCGATGCTCTCGCAGGCACAGCTCCGCTTTGCGCGCTTCCCGGTCGGCGACCTGGCGAAGCCGGCGCTGCGCCGCCTTGCCCGCGAGGCCGGCCTGCCCACCGCGGACAAGAAGGACAGCCAGGGCATTTGCTTCATCGGCGAGGTGAAGATGCGGGATTTCCTCCGCACCTACGTCCCGGATGCGCCCGGCCCGATCCGGCGCGCCCACGACGGCCGGGAACTTGGCCGCCATCGCGGCCTGCATTTCTACACGCTCGGCCAGCGCCGCGGCATCGGCGTGCCTTCCAACACCGACCACGAGGCCTATGTCGTGGTCGGCAAGCGCGCCGCCGACAACGCCCTGCTCGTGGCGTTCGACCATCCCGGCGCCCCGGGGCTGTTTCAAGGCGAGGTGCGCGTCCATTCGCTCAGCTGGACCGGCACACCGCTCGCTGGCGCCCAGACCCTGGAGGGCCGGGTCCGCTACCGCGACCCGCGCGTCGTCCTCGAATTCATCCCGGAGGGCGACGGCACCGCCCTGATCCGGTTCCGCGAGCCCCAGCGCGGCCTCGCCTCGGGCCAGATCCTCGCCTTCTACGACGGCGAGCGACTTCTCGGCGGCGGGGTTTATCAGTGAGGCGCACATTGACGCTCACGGCCGCCAATTTTGTGCCTGCTGCATCGGTGATCAACGTCGTTCATGACTAGCGGGTTTAGTGAAGAATGACGGTTGCCTGATCCCGTGCGCAAAACGCGTGACGCCGCCCCGCCGGCTGCGCCACCCTCCGGACATGAAAGCCCAGGGTCTTCTCGCCGGCATCGGGCGATTCGCGGAACGCGAATCGCTGTTGCCCGACTTGCGGCGCGCCCTGCGCACGACCGCGGCCTTCATGGGCCCGCTGCTGCTGTCCCACTTCGGCCTGCTCGCCGGGCCCGTGGTGTTCGCCGCCATCGCGGCGCAAAACGTCGCACTCATCGATGTGCGCGGCCCCTACCGGGTGCGCCTCCACCTCCTGCTCGCCAAGGCCTTGATTCTCGCGGGCGCCACCTGGCTCGGCTGCACCGCCGCCGGCAGTCTCGCCGGCGCCGTGCTGGCCACCGCCGGCATCGCGCTTACCATGGGACTCTGGCGCCACCTCAGCACCGACTACGGTCCGTCCATGGCGACCACCTCGGCCCTTTTGTTTCTCATCGCCCTCGCGGCTCCCGCGGCCGGCGCGGCGCCCACCGTGCTCCTGACCCTCGGCGGCGCGCTCTGGGGCATCGCGCTGCAGGCGTCTCTCTGGCCGTTCCGGCCGCAGCATCCCCTCCGCCAGGCGGCCGCGGAGAGTTGGATCGCCCTCGGCGACCTGTTTGCCGCGATGTCGCTGGAGGACGGGCGCGACGAAGCCGCCCGCCACCGTGCCATCACGGACCAGGAAACGAGCGTGCGGACCACGCTCGACCGCACCACCGCCCTGCTCGCCATCACCGGCCTGTCCTCGAGGCTGCACCGGCGGCTCGACGCCCTCAACCTCACCGCCGCGCGCCTGTCCACCCGGGGCATCGTGTTCAACAACGTCCTTGAGTCCCTGCGGCCGCACCCCGATTTCCGCCGCCTCGCCCCGACCGTCCAGCCGGTGCTGACCTCGCTCACCAACACGTCGCGCACCGTCGCGCTGGCCATCGTGTCCCGCCAACCGGCCCGGCTGGCCACGGTCGAGGTGCGCCTGCAGCGGCTCTCCAATCTTCTCAAGGTCCTGCAGGCGCGCATCACCGCGCATGGCAGCAGCACGCCCGCGGCCGCCGAGCTGGTGGACCTGCTCCGCCAGATCGCGGAACCCCTGGCCGTGCTCCGACCACAGTTGCGCGCCACCATGGACCGCGCGGCCGAGCGTGGCGCCTGGACGCTCGAGCTCTTCGATCTCGACGCCTGGACGATGCGGCCCTTCGCCTCGGTTCTCAACCTTCGCCTGCACCCCGACCCGGCGCTCGTGCGCTTCACGGCGCGGCTGGCCGTCCTGCTGATGCTCGGCGTCGCCGTGTTCGAATACTGGTCAATCCCCCGGGGGTATTGGCTGCCGCTGACCATCGTCGTCGTGCTGCAGCCGGACTACGGTTCGACGCGGCTCCGCGCCGCGCAGCGCCTGCTCGGCACGTTCGTCGGCGGCACGCTCGCCAGTGTGCTGATCTGGCTGAAGCTGCCGGACCCGGCCCTGCTCGCGGCCATCGCCGTCACCACCTTCGGGTTCTCGTATGCCGTGCGGAAGAACTACGCCGTCGCCGTCTTCTTCATCACGCTGCTGATCGTGCTGCTGACCGAGACCGTGGGCACGGTGACGATCCATTTCACCATTGACCGGCTGGTCGCCACCCTGGCCGGCGGGTCCCTCGCCATGCTGGCGGCGCTGTTGTTCTGGCCCGTGTGGGAGTGGCAGCGGTTCCCCTCCTTCCTCGCGAAGGCGCTGCGGGCCAACCGCGATTACCTGCGCCTGCTGCAGGATCGCCTCGCGGACGGCGGCGCGTACGATCCGGCCGTGATCGCGGCCAAGCGCCGCGCCGAGTCCGCCAATGGCACGGTGTTCGCCTCGCTGCAGCGCATGGCCGGCGACCCCAAGCACCAACAGGACAGCCTGGCGCAGGCCGCCGCCCTGGCGAACGGCAACCAGCGGCTCACGCGCGCGCTGACCACGATTGCCCTGCACCTGACCCCCGGCTCGCCGCTGGCCCATCCCGAGGCCGCCCGTTTCAGCGGGCTGGCGGGCGAGGCACTTGAGGCGCTCGCGCTGCGGATCGAATCCAAGGACACGCCCGCCCCGCCACTCGACCCGTTGCTTGCGGCCCTGGAGGATTTCCAAGCCCCGCCGCCTGAGCCGGCTACGCCGGAGGCGGCTGCACAGCGTGATCAATGGGTTTTTGGCCAGATGAGCCGCGCGGCGCTCGAGTTGAGCGCGATGTTGCTCGCCGCCTCGCCGTCCGCCTCACCTGAATCCCAGGCGGCCGAAACCATCCCATAAACCGTGTACGCTCCCCTGCCTCCCGCTGAATCCGCCCGGGGCGACGCCCTCGCCGCGATCACGGGCTTGATTCCGGTGCCGAGAAAAACTTCGACGATATCGCCCGCCTCGCAGGGTTCATCTGCCGGAGCCCGATCGCGACCGTCACTCTGATTGACCGGAACCGGCAGTGGCTGAAGGCCCGGGTCGGCCTCGCCGTCTCGGAGACGCCCCGCCAGGAATCGTTCTGCGCCCATACCATCCTGACCAACGGGGTGATGGTCGTGTAGGACGCGACCAAGGACATCCGCTTCCGCGACAATCCCGCGGTCACTGGCGAAGCCCATGTGCGGTTCCATGCCGGTGCGCCCCTCATCACGTCGGACCATTTCAAGCTCGGTTCGCTTTGCGGAATCGGCGGGAGGCTCCGGACGCTTTCCGCCGAGAACAATCAGGCGCTGGCGACCCTGGCCCGGCTAGTCATGACCGAATTGGAATTGCACCGCCAGTCCCGTAAACTCGCCGCCGCCCTGAAGGAAGTGAAGACCCTAAGCGGGCTCCTGCCCCTCTGGCGCTATCGCAAGGATGTCCGCGATGACCAAGGCTGCTGGAAACGAGTGGAGGAATATGTCGGCGACCGGACCAGCGCAGAGTTCAGCCACGGCTTGTGTCCCAAGTGCGCCAAGATCCGCTGCCCGGGGATCCATCTTACCTCGCCGGAGTTCCGACGCTGGGATCCAGATAATCGCAAAGAAACAAAGCGGCGAAGGATTGATCCAAACTTCGCACCTTGGCGTCGTTGCGATCCAACCCAAGCCCAGCGTGCCGTTGGGGATTCCGCTCTCACCGCAACGACGCCAGCGCAAGGCTGGCAGCGAAGATGAGGAAAGCCACGCCGAGCGCGCGGTCGATCCAGTGGCCGTAGCGGAGGAAGCGGCGGCGCACGCCTTCCCGCGTGAAGACCACCGATACGAGCGAAAACCATCCGATCGTGGCCAGCGCCATCCACAGGCCGTAACCGGCCTGGACCAGTTTCGGCGTGCGCGGGTTCACCAGCAGCACGAACAGCGAGATGAAGAACAGCGTGACCTTCGGGTTCAGCGCGTTGGTCAGGAAGCCGGTCGCGAACGCCCCGCGGTCCGACGGCGGCATGGCTACACCCGCACCGACCAGCGTCGCCATCACCCGCGGCTTCGTCCGCAGCGCCTGCACGCCCAGCCACGCGATGTAGGCCGCGCCGGCGTATTTCACGACGTTGAACCACGGCACCGAGCCGCGAATCAGCAGCCCGAGCCCCAGCAGCGAATAGGTGACGTGCAGCAGGATCGCCGTGCCCACGCCGACGCTCGTCCAGAGCGCGGTGCGGCGGCCATGCGTCAGGCTCTGCTTGAGGACAATGGCGAAATCGGGCCCCGGACTCGCGACGGCCAGCAGGTGGGCCAGGGCGACCTTGGAAAACTCCAGCCAGAGGTCGGACATCGCACCGCGGATCAGAGAGACTGTTCCTTGAACCCTGGATCGGCGAGCATCCGGTCCAGTTCGCCGCTCTCCACGAAAATCCGGAGGTTGCGGTCATCCGGGTGATCCTTGCGCGCCTGCGCCAACACGGAACGGGCCTCGTCCACCCGGCCCATGAGCGCGAGCACATAGACTTGCTGCAGCAGCAACGGGGAATTCCGGGGGTCATGCTGGTAACTCTCCCGGACGGCCTTGAGTCCTTCCTCATAGGCCTCCTTCGCGCCGGAGCGGTTGTCCTGCCGGCGGCGGACGGTGCCCAGGTTGAACCAATAGTCCGACGTATCCGGGCACAGCGCCACGGCCTGCACCAGCAGGCCCTCCGCCCGGGTGTAATCCCGCAGCGTGACGGCGAAACCGGCCTCGCTCGCCAGGCTCGCCGCCTGCTTGCGCTGCAGCCCGGTGATCTCCTTGCGCGCGCAGCCCGCAAAAAAGACCGCGGTCAGGCCCAGCAGAATGAGAAAATGGCGTCGCATGAAAATTTGGGATCCCTGGAAATGCTGACCGTTACAGGAGGTAACGGCGAAAACGGAAAAGAAGAGCAAAGCCTCTGAAGTTCTTAATCACGGGTTTCACGGATACGCACGGGTAGGAAATCAAACCCAAGGCATCGCTCTGTGGCCAACGCCTTATCCGGATCCAATCCGTGAAATCCGTGGTTAAACATTCCGCATCCGGGCTTACCTCTTCGTTCTCTCCGTTACCTCCTGTAAAAATGATCCCGTCATCACAGGTCCGGCGGGACCGTGGCGATGGCTTCCTCCAGCGTGGACAGGCCTTCCTTGACCTTCAGCAGGCTGTCCTGGTGCAGCGTTTTCATGCCGGCGCGCATCGCGATCTTCTTCAATTCAGAAGTCTCGACCTCCTTGTTGATGCCTTCGACCAGCTCGTCGTTGGAAATCATCAGCTCGTGGATGCCGACGCGGCCCTTGTAGCCGCTGCCGCCGCACTTCGAGCAGCCACGGGGGCTGTGCCGGTAGATTGTCCCGCTCCAGCCGATCCCCTTTTCCAGGATTTCCTTTTCCCGGCCCTGCGGCTGGTAGCTCACCCGGCAAGTCTTGCAGACCCGGCGCATCAGGCGCTGGGAGCAGACGCAGAGCAGCGACGAGGAGATCATGAAGGGCTCGATGCCCATGTCGGCGAGACGGGCAATCGTGCTCGGCGCGTCGTTGGTGTGCAGCGTGCTCATGAGCAGGTGACCCGTGAGCGCGGCCTCCACCGCCACATCCGCCGTTTCCTTGTCTCGAATTTCGCCCACGAGGATGATGTCGGGGTCCTGGCGGAGAAAAGAGCGCAGCGCCGCGGCGAAGGTGAGGCCGATCTGCCGGTGCATCTGCATCTGGTTGATGCCCATCAGCGTGTATTCGATCGGGTCCTCGGCCGTGCGGATGACGAGTTCCGGCGAGTTGATCTCGTTCAGCGCCGAGTAGAGCGTCATCGACTTGCCCGAGCCGGTCGGGCCGCAGTGCAGGATCATGCCGTAGGGCTGGCGGATCACCTCGCGGTAGCGGACCAGCGCCTCCTCGGAGAAACCGAGGGCCGGGAGCGGCAACGTCGCCTTCTGCTTGTCGAGGATACGCATGACCATGCCTTCGCCGTGGTTGAGCGGCGCAGTCGAGACGCGGAGATCGAGGTCGAGGGATTTCTTGGTGAACTGCTTGAAAATGATGCGCCCGTCCTGCGGCAGGCGCCGCTCGGCAATATCGAGGTTGCACATGATCTTGACGCGCGCGACCAGCGCCGGCGCGACCTTGGCGGGCAGGCGGAGCTTTTCCTGGCACAGGCCGTCGATGCGGTAACGGACAATGATCTCGTTCTCTTGCGGCTCGATGTGGATGTCGCTCGCTCCCGCAAAGTACGCGTCCTCGATGATCCGGTTGGCCAGCTGGATGATCGGGCCGGACTCCTCGTTCACGAGTTCGTCGTCGCTGGCCTCGATCACCGTGCCGAACTCCGCGCCGATCTGCTGCACGACGTCGTCGAAGCCCGTCGAGCGGTTGTCCTGCCCCTGGTTGAACTTGTCGCGGATGTCCTTCTCGCGGCCGAGCATCCGGACCACGCGGAGGCCCGTCATCTCGTGGATCTTCACCGGCACCGTCACCTCGAAGGGATTCGCGAACACCACCAGCAGCAGCTGGCCGACGGTGCCGACCGGGATCACCAGGTTTTCCTCGCAGAACTCCCGCGGAATGCGCTCATAGGTGGCGGGCGTGACGCGATAGCGGGCGATGTTGTAGGGTGCCAGGCCGAGCGCGCGGGCCTTCGCCACGAGAATCTGGAGCGGCGTGATCCGGTATTCCTCCTGCAACAGGCGGTCAAGCGCGTCGCCGTTCAGGTCGGCGGTCACTGCGGCGATGACGTCCCGCTGCCGGCCCGAAAGCCGGTTCATCTCCATCAGCTTGGCGACGATCTGGGTCTGGACTTTTCCGAGGGGCATGGCGTCAGTTGGCGCCCGCGGGCGGAGGCGTCTTGGCAGGGAACGGCGCCGCCGTGGCGGGCTTGGGGAACGGCGTCTTGGAGCCAAACGGCGAGCGGGTGCCGGACGACGGCGTGCCAAAGGGGGAGCGCGTGCCGGTGACCACCGCCGGCGGCGGCGCCGCACGCTCGGCCGCGAGTTTTTCCAAGTAGTCGGCAATCACTTCGAGGGTGGTGCCGAACCAGAGGATCGGCCCGGTGAACTGCTTTTCCCAAAAGCTCCGGACCGCCGGACTCAGGTGGTAAGCCGTGGCAATGAAATGAAAATCCTCGTCATGGTCGAACGGCACCGACCACGTGGCCCAGCACGTCGGGATGTCGATGGTCTTCTTCACCTCGTCATGGACCTCGTAGCCGCGCAGGTCCACCAGCCCGGCGCCCTCGTTGTCCACGATGTACTGCAGCACATCCTCCTCGCTGAGCACCTTGAGCTCGTAGGCGAGGATGCCGAGCACGGTGCTCTGCCGCGGCTGTTCCAGTGCGACGATCTCCAGCAGCCGCTCGTTGGCCTTCTCGAGATCCTCGATCTTCACCAGGTTGGCCTCGACCAGGCCCGCGCCCAGCAGGCGGTTGGCGCGCATCAGGAGTTGACGGTGTTCCGATGACATGGGTCAGGTCAGAAACTGCTTCAGGCGGCCGGCTGAGGCGACATTTTTTCGCGGGCGCGCAGGGCGGTCACGCGCTTGAGCAATTGTTTTTTCAGGCGTTCCAGCCCATCGCCGGTCTTGCAGGAAATCTCCATGACGTCGGCTGTCTTGTACCGGCGCTTGAACTTCGCCAGCTGGGCGGCGGCCTCGGGCACGTCCATCTTGTTGGCCACGGCGATCCGCGGCTTCTTGAGCATCGCCGGGTCGTAGAGCTCCAGCTCATGGAGGAGGTGCTTGTAATCATCCCGCGGGTCGCGGCCATCGGTGCCTGCCATGTCGAGGAGGACGAGCAGCACGGCGCAGCGCTCGATATGGCGCAGGAACCGGTGGCCCAGCCCGCGGTTCTCGCTCGCGCCCTCAATCAGGCCGGGTACGTCCGCCAGCAACAGCCGGCGGTGGCCTTTCACCTCATCGTTAAACTCGATCACGCCGATCTGCGGGTGCAGAGTCGTAAAGGGATAGGCCGCGGTCTTCGGGCGGGCTTTGGTGATGGCGTTGGTCAGCGAGGACTTGCCGGCGTTGGGAAACCCGACGAGGCCGACATCCGCAATGCTCTTCAGCACGAGCCGGTAGGACCCGCCCTCGCCCGGCTGGCCGGAATTGGCGCGTTTCGGGGCGCGGTTGGTCGAGGACTTGAAATGCGTGTTGCCCCAGCCGCCGTTGCCGCCCTTGCACAGGATGATCTGGACGCCGTCCTCGATCACTTCGGCGACGACCTTGCCCGTCGCCTGGTCGGTCACGACCGTGCCCAGCGGCAGCCGCATGATGCAATGCTTCCCGTCGCTGCCAAACTGGTCGGAGCCCAGCCCGTGGCCGCCGCGCTCGGCGCGCCAGTGCGGCTGGTACTTGTAGTCCACGAGGTTGTTGGTGTTGACGTCGCCCAGCAGGATCACGTCGCCCCCGCGGCCGCCATCGCCGCCGTTGGGCCCGCCCCAGGGCTCGTATTTTTCCCGGCGGAAGCTCACGCAGCCGCGTCCACCATCCCCCGCCTGAAGTTTGACTGTGCACTCGTCGACGAACATTCGTGCAACCATGCAGAACCCGCCGGGTTTGCCAAGGGATGGATTGCGATTCCCGGCGGCGGACCCAAATCGCCTTCAACAACGTCTGCCGTTGGTGTGAACATCCCAGTGAACCGCTCTTAGCGTCGGTTTCAGGAAGCGATCGGACGCTTGCTCAATCATAACCAAACACAACACGAGTAATCGTCAGATCGTTCTGGACGCAAATGAACTCGCGAAAAATCCTGTGGATCCAACCGAAATCATGAAATCGATTACGATCCACTTCGGTAAAGCGTAACATGTAGATTGCGATGGTTCGGTCGCATAGATCGGACACAAGACTTTCCACCGGCTTCCATTGCTCATCAGAGGCTGGCTCAAGGATTTCTATTGGCCGGCGAATTTGGGCAACCTTCGCACGAAACTCAGGAAGAGAGATCGGAACAAAATCAGTCCCCGTCAAAGCGGTCTTCCTAAACGGTCCGTGAATCCCGGGAGATCTTGGCTCTGGACTGGCAAAGGAATTATCGAACTCCGGACTTCTATAGTACGCTTCCGGCACCTCTGCTGCCGACTCTATGCCGGACAGCAGGATGGAGGTTTGGTCAACCCATCCGAAATCCCAAAGAGGTAAGAACGGTCGCTCTGAGTTCATTTCGTCCGGAGATTCAGGAACTCAGACGGGGTCATGACTAAACATACACAAAGCCCGCTGCAACGTACGGTCTATTGCTCCGCAAATTGGGTCAAAGCGCTTTATGGACCGTACCATCATTTCCCCGCTGGATTGTGCGGATCATTGCGGATGGCCTGAACTTGCTCGCGTCGATCCGTGATATTCGCGGGAAGCTCGGCGGAGGTTTGGCAGAGTCAGCGACCCCGCCCTACAGTGTGACCTTGATTCCCTTGCGGAGATAGGTCGGCACGTCGAGGTCCTGGCCGTCGAAAAGATTGCGGTCGGTCTTCTCGAAGTGTCCGCGGCTTTCGACTTCGCCGAAGCCGAATTCCTCCTGCGCGGTTTTCGCCTGCGCCGCGGTCATCACGGCCGGAATCAGCTCCGGCTCGGCCGGCCGGTCGGCACCGCCGGTCTTCTCCGGCGCGAGCGCCGTCGTCGACGTGGTCACGTTCTCGGTGCGCGTGAAAGGGGTCTTCGTCCGGCCCGCCGGAGTTGGCCGGCGGGTGGCCACTGCCCGTCCGCCCATGTCGCTCATGCCCAGCACGCAGACCTCGACGCGGTGCTGCATGCCTTCGTCGATCACCGCGCCCATGATGATGTGGGACTCGCGGCCGAATTGCTCGGTGATGGCCGTCATCAGCTCGTTGACCTTCGGCAGGGTCAGGTCGGTGCCCCCGATGATGTTCACCAGCATGCGGTCCGCCTTCCGGGAAAATTCCGGCGTGTGCAGGAGCGGGCAGAGCTTCAGGCTCGCCAGCGCATCGGCCACGGCGTTCTCGCCCGTCCCCTCGCCCAAGCCGAACAGGGTCTTGCCGCCGCGCTGCTGGAACACCTGGCGCAGCGTGGCAAAATCGAGGTTGATGAGGCCGGTCTTGAACAGCATCGCCCAGATGGACTTCACCCCGCGGCCGATCCATTCGTCGGCCCGCGCAAACGAATCGAGCACGCTGGTATCCTCGGCGCCTTCCTGGAGCAGGATGTCGTTCGGCAGCGGAATCACCGCGTCGCAGACCTTGCGCAGGGCCAGCAGACCCTCCTCGGCCTGCTTGAGCCGTCGTCCGCCCTCGAAGCTGAACGGCAGCGTCACAAACGCGATGACGAGCGCGCCCTGTTCCGCGGCGATCTCCGCCACGACCGGCATCGCGCCACTGCCCGTGCCGCCGCCCATGCCGGCGATGAGGAACACGAGGTCGCAGTCCTTCACGACCGCGGAGATTTTTTCGCGATCCGCCTCGGCGGCCTCGCGGCCGAGTTCCGGATCACCTCCAGCGCCCAGGCCGCGGGTGACACCCATGCCGATGAGGACCTTGTCCTGCACGGGGGAACTGGCGAGCGCCTGGTAGTCGGTGTTGATGACCGCGAGCTGCAGGCGCTCGAGATTCTCCATCTTGAGGCGGTCCACGGCGTTGGAGCCGGCCCCGCCGACACCGATGAGCTTGATCGCGATGTTGCGGTCGGTGAGCAGCGAGTGTTCCAGCGGAAGTTCGTTGAGGTTCATGGCGGCTCAGGAGCTGGCGAACAGGCGTTTGACGTTGGAAAGGAATCCGCCTCGGCGCCGGTTGGACAGGGCGCGCTCGTTCTGCGAGCTGACGCCGTAGTACAGCAGGCCGAGCGCGGTGTTGTTGGCGGGATCGCGCAGGTTCTCGGCCACCCACGAGGGGGTTTCGCCAAGATGGGCCGGGACACCGAACACCTTCGCGGCGGTCTCCGCGATGCCGGCCAGCTTCGCCGTGCCGCCGGTCAGCACCACGCCCGCGGCGCAGGTCTCGGGCGAGAAGGCGCTGCCGAGCTTCTTCTTCACGACCTCGAGCAGTTCCCATGTGCGCGCCGCGGTGATCTGCTCGATCGCTTGGCGGGGAAACTGGCGGTCGCCGATGGAAAAATTGCCGTCGAGCCAGACCTTGTCGGCCTTGTCGCGCGCCTGCACGTTGGCCCGGCCGAAACGCAGCTTCAGCTTCTCGGCCTGACCCTCGGTGAGCCGCAGGCCGATGCTGAGATCGTTGGTCAGGTGCGAGCCGCCGACCGGGACGACGCCCGTCGTGTGCGGGCTGCCATCGCGGTAGAGCACATAGTCCGTCGTGCCCGCCCCGAGGTCGATCGCGAGCACGCCATGCTGGCGCTCCTCGGCGGTGGTGACCATGTGGCCGGACGCGAGGCTGGACAGGACCAGCTCGCGCACCTCGAGGTTGAAGCCGCGGATGACATGGATGTTGTCGGCCAGCCGGGGTTCCTGCCCATGCACGGTCCAGTAGCCGACCTCCAGCCGCTGGCCCACAAGATTCTCGGGCGTGCCGGGAATCAGGCGGCCGTCCACCCGGAACGGCCGGCGGATGTTGTGCACGACCATGCGGCCGGCGGGCAATTCCTTCGACTTGGCGAGATCACTGACCGTGCGGATGTCGTCCGCGTCGATCATATTGTCCGCCGCTTTCACGTTGAGCGACGCCTCGTTGTAAAATCCCTCGAGGTGACCGCCGGTCTGGGCCAGAAAGACCATCTCGATGCGCTCGCCGGCGTCGCGCTCGGCCTGCTCCAGCGCGCTGTGCGTGCATTCGCTGGCGGCCTTGTAGTCGACGACGGCGCCCTTGATCACGCCGCGCGAGCTGCACTCGCCGTGGCCGATGATGGCGAGCTCCCGGCCGTTGTATTCGCCGACGAGCGCGGTGATCTTCGAGGTGCCGATCTCGACGGCGCCGATGAAAGTGGTTCTGGAACTCACGGGAGGAGGATGGGACTAGTGATTGGGAAAGCCGGTGAAAAGCGGCGGCGCCGAGACGGGTGCCGGCCGGGCCGCCGCCGGCGGCGTCTGGGCAGTGAGCCCGTCGAAGGCCACGGGCACCTGCCCGCCGACCGCGAGGTTGATCTCGCGCAGCGCCTTGTCCGGCTGCGCGCGCGCCGCGTCCAGGATGGCGTC